>VFSW01005393.1_pt1 | contig 18904 bp, 31 predicted proteins | sample 5358111 | NCBI WGS metagenome assembly VFSW01 (sample SAMN11554181, study PRJNA540505) | mine drainage metagenome | isolation source: sediment from site ElyBrook_90M | place: USA: Ely Copper Mine, Vershire, VT | collected 2017 | reverse complement strand
GAACATCAGCCGGATTATTGTGCCCCACCTGACGCTCCAGCCCCTGCTCCCTCTCCTCTGCCTCCTGCAGGCGATGCTGCAGCCCGTCCCTCATCTCTTGGCCGTTGCGAATCTGCTGGTCCTTGACGCGAAGCAAGGCCTCTCCTGTGCTGACTCGCTGCACTAGCTCCTCGAGGGAGGCCACGTGCTCGTCGAGCTGCTCATCGCGGCTGTCCAGCGCAACCTGAACCGCGACGGAGCACAAGTCCGTGCGCTCACTCAGCCATAGCACCGAGAGCAGCGCAGCCCATAAATCCCCCCTGCACCTGCATTAGATCCAGCTGTTTCTTAAGCAGCTTTCCCCTCTTGACCGCCTCAGCCAGCTGCCTTTCGAGTCCTTCCACCCTCTGCTGGTGGCCCACAGAGTGGCTGGCGGAAAGAGCCATCACCTCACGCACCCGGACCTGCGACGTGAAGGGGTCGAGTCACTCGCTTTTAGCTTGAACTATGCAATGGACGACGACGAACGTCAACTGCATGAGAGAGACTGTGACCACACACCTTGACCTCGTGCCCCATCTCCTGCAACGCCTGCAGAACGTGAGCCTTAAATCTCCCTGCCGCAGCCTTGTGTGCAGACAGCCTGAGGCAGGCTTCCCGCAGCTGCCGGTCGTGCTCCGCCTTGGCGCGGGCCAGTTGGGAGATGCGTTCCCTCTCCGCTTCGGTGACCAAGACCCTGATGCGCTCCATCTCAGCTGCCCCCGCGTCTATTGCAGCTGCCAAATGATGTGAGTGCAGCTCTCTGATGTCCTCAGCGTGTCTTGAGGATTGCAGCTGCAGCTCGTTATCATGAGTTCGATGTATCTGAGCTCAACAAGAAGCGCACACTCAGCGGGAGAAACTGACAACAGCATCTTTGGCTTGAACCACAAACATCCCCGACATCACGCACCTCTGTCAATGCTTCCTCGTGCTTACGCTTCATCACGGACATGCCTTCCTCAGCCTGAGATACAAAGCAAATTAACGCTTTCAATTCCAAAATTCGGGAGGTTCCCTTCCGCTCTCACCTTGTTAAGCTTCGAGCTCAGCAATTTACATGACTGTTCAAGAGAAAAGTTGGCACCTGCCGCGGCCTCGTTCCTCCTCCGCTCCTTGGCCAAGATGAGAAAGGAGGTGCGCCTCTCTTTGGCGCGGCAGATCACTGTGGCAGAAAGACTCTCCCTCAGTCGTAGCACCTCTGTCTGTTGCACGGCAACCAAAGCAGCGGCGACCAGAAGCAAGACGAAGCTGGAAATCGGCATCATTGGGTGACCTGCTGATGCAGCGCTGGTGTGGACCTGTACTGCCTCTTCTGGAGTCTTGACTTCCCTATGCTGCTCCTCGACCTGCCTCATGCCGGGCAGCTGAATGTGGGTCTCCATTCCATCTGCTGGCACCCAGGCGGCTTGCTCAAGCAGCGGCTGTTCTGCGGATTTGTCGCTCAAGGAAGAGGTCTCGTCTGTCCAGGACTCCCAGGGCAAGAGGTCCAAGTCACCAGGGAGGTGCTCGTGGAGGTCCTCGCTTTCTGCATCGTCATCCGTCCACCCGCGGTGAAGATGCTGAGATGAGAAATGAAAATCATACTGGATGCTGGCCAGATCAACCTCCAACACAGCATCGCTGCATCTGAGGCCGGCGACCTCGAAGGACCTGATGTGGGCCCTGGCAGCTGAGAGGTGGCCCACATGAGGCGCCGGCCGTTGAGGGGACTCATCAGCCCTCCCCGGGTCGAAGATAGGGAGGGGACGCACATCCCTCGAAGAAAAAACCAGTAGCGGTCCTAATGCGGCGTTGATCGCCCGCTCTGCGGCTTGGAGAAACGAAGCCACCCAATTCGGCCTTGCGGCTAGGTGAATGTGGCTGTAGCGGGCTGGACAAACGCCGCCAGCAGTCGCCAAACTGCTGTCGTTTACTACGTGCACGTCAGCAGAATGGAAGAGGGGTGCTGAAAACACCTGCAAGAGAGATTTGCATGAGGTTTGTCTGTCTGTGCCTGGCGGGTGAATGATCACCATCGCTACGACCGCGAGCAAGACCGCGATGCGCATAGCGATCGATCAAAGCAAACAAGATAGACACAAAAATTGACTCGTGTACCGCAGCCGAACGTTGAACCACATACATGGGCCTGCGGTCGCTGCTCCACAGGACAATGTTGGGCCTCAAGGCCCTGCCTCGAGGATCCGCAGCAGGGGGCGACGCAGCGCATGTTGTGTGCAGCAACATTGCCGTAATGCTGCAGCGTCTAGAGGATGATGATGAGGAGCCCATGCCGAGCGACGCCTGCCCAATGAAAATTCTGACGGACCGCATGCAGACGTTGAGCAGCGGGGCGCAGCAGGAGGTGCCTGGGTCATCATCTCTCGAGGAGAGGCAGTTCGCGTCCCTGCTCAGGTGAGGCATTTTTGGGCCAGCGGTTGCTCTTTTCTCATGCATGCATGCGAGAGCAGGTTCGTGGCGGATGTGTTGGAGGAGGACGTCGAACCTGAGGAGGCAGGCAATTGTCTTCATTGCGATGTACCAAACGAACAATCAGACTTGGCTACTGCGTTCTTTGACGTCTACGGAGGACCAAAGAAAATGGTGAGTGAGTTGGACCGTCATCATTACCTATCTTTAGACAGGACAAACTCTGGTAATTCCAGATGTAATGCACAGCAGGGTACTGATCTTCAAGAGGCAGGCCAAGGGACGGCCACGTTTGCTTTGGCTCTCATTCTCCCAGGCGTGCTCGCTATATGCGGCAAGGTGCGAGCGGCCTCAAATGTCGGCATGTTTACCAAATTCTGTTTTTATGATCAAGATTCTTTGCATGTGCAGATCCAATCACTGGCACACCTTCAAAAATCCTCTTATCGAAATCAGCAGCGGATCAACGCCCCCGATGCTGAGGCCCGATTCAGCCTCTCGCAAAATCAAAAGAAAAATGATGCCATGACAAAGCCGTTTCAGTCGCTGGCCCGTGATGATGAGACCCTTGCTTGTGGGACTGCATCCATTGTAGACAAATCTCCTGTCGCAAACAGCAGAGCAGAGTCGTTGTCATCCCCTGAGCTCGGAGGAGATATCGTTCAACTGCTGAAGCAGGCGGCTGATGCGGCTTCAAGGCTGAGGGCGTTGGCCGAGAGGCAGTCGGAGTCTGTTCAGCTGGGTTTTCACTCCTCTCCTTTGGTTGGGGTGGGTGCAGCAGAGGGGAGAGGAGGCCAGGAGATCTCCGCGATTGGTTTTACACCGCAGAGGGTCGCCCTCTTGCAGCTGCACAACCGTTTGGACACTGTTCACAAGGCAGCGATTGATCAGGTGCGATAAACATCGAATTGCTGCAGTTGTAGCTTCAGTTTATCCCTCGTCCATTTGACGCAGTTCAACTCTGAACATGCATCGACGCTCGAGGTGCTTACGGAATCCCACAGGTCACAGGTGATCTGCGCACGTCATCCCCAGGGTTGTTGGATGTCTTCCTTGATTGCCCTCTCTTTCCCCTTGCCCCCTTGATTGCCCTGTCTTCTCAGATGGCTCGGCTGACGGCTCAGTTGCGCAACGAGCAGCTGCAGGGAGAGGCGTTGAGGCAAGAGGTCGAACAACTACGATATGAGATGGATCTTGGAGATAGGATCATTGAAAAATTACTTACAACAACATCATTCTTTTAATTTGGCTTCGAACGGGTTTTGATGTTGGTACGCCTGCGAAGTGATGCACTCCCTGTCTTCAGGAATCAGCAAGCCCGGTTTGTTGGCCGGGAACGGTGGCATCGCTTTCGCGTTGACTCGCTTTGCGATGGTTGTTGCCGTGAGCTCTTGCGAAGGAGGCTGGACGAACGCATAGGCGGTCCTTGCCTGCGACGATACATTGGTAAGTGCATTCGCATGGTGATTGCCATGCAGTGCATGCCTCAGACCTGAATCGCGAGCATGACATCGTCCAGCTCAACGACGCCTGTCGACTTCCCCGCATGCTGTGCATAGGACTCGGCATCGAGGAGCACGTCGGTGAGGTATTTGTAGGTGAAGTCCTGAAGCTGGTTCACGACCCTGGTTTCATACGAGTCGGCTCCCATGGCCTCTAGCAGCTGTTGGATTTTGGCCGCATCGCTGGGCGCGTCTGCGTGATGATCCATCGCTGCGGCCCCCGATCGATCAGCCATCTCGTGCTATGAACGATGCATTCGGCTTCGAAGCGAAATCAGGAAAGCGAGATCAGAGCAAAACAAAAATCTGGAGATTCTCTCCATCCACGAGCTCTCTCGGAGATCAGAGCATTATGAACGAGGCTGCTGTCGAAGCCGTGGGCGGCGCAGTAGGGTCTGTCATCGCCGTCGCGGCCACCTACCCACTCACCACGGTCTGTGAATCAGCACAACCCCATGCACTAGGCCGCGCTCATGCATGGGTGAACCGTCCTGGCAGGTCTCGACGTGGCAGGCGCTGGACCACAAGAACGAAGATAGGCCTCAGCAGGAGGAGGATCAGCACGAACGGCTGCCCAGCCCGTTGAGGGAGCTAGTGTCGGTGAGCGAATCTGTCTATTGCTACCGCGATCACTAAGTTCTCAACCCTATTATGCTTATCACAGTACACACGGTCGAAAGGCTGGAAAGCCCTATTTGCTGGCCTACAGCCGTGCCTGACGGCGACGGCCATCTCACAGGGAGTCTATTTCTACCTCTACTCAGCCTGCAGACAGGCTGTGGCGGTGAGGGTCTCCCGATTGCGAAACATTTGCACCCTATGTCCTCCTCTTCACGGGCACTCGTCGTCATGATCTGGCAGGCGCGCGTCGTGGCTCAAAGAAGAGACGGCCAAGGGGATCAAAGCGGTCGGTCCACAGACATTGGTATTTGGGGATCAACACTCGTAGCCACACTTGCAGGTGAGAATCTGATCTTCGTCGAGACCCCAGTGCAATCGAATTGGACTGAGATTTCTATTCTCCCGTTTCAGGGTGCGGCAACGTGCTGCTCACGTGCCCGGTGTGGGTTCTCGCGACGCAGATGCTGGCACTGCAGAAGAGCAACAGCCCCGAGACCAGGCGGATGACGGCGGTTCAGGTTGCGAGGCGGCTCTACGCCGATTGCGGGCTTGCGGGGTTTTGGAAGGTGCCGCGTTTATGTGTTATTTCCCACACTTCCTGCATCAGGTCCCACCCTCTTTTTGCCAGGGTCTCGTCCCCTCTCTCGTGATGGTTTTGAATCCGACACTGCAGTACATCATTTACGAATATTTCACGGCGCTGCTGCTGGAGGCCCGGCGGACGGCAGTAAAGGGCATGAATGGCAAAAGGTGAGCGGCCGAGAATCAGATGGCCTACCTCTTTGCAACGCAGGACTTCACACACGCACAGGTCTTCGCCATCTCGCCTAACGATGACTGATGTTTTTATGCTGACGGCAATCGCTAAAATGGGATCCACGCTCGTCACTTACCCGCTGCTGCTGGTCAAGAGTAGGCTCCAGGTTGGTGAGAGCTCGAGGTGGCTTTGGAGCCTCTCTCCTCCTCGCTTGGCTGACGTGGCTCAAGAAGGCTGCTTGTCAGCCTCTGCCTCTCCATGCCCTCCCCCACAGGCAATGAACCGGCACACCGACAGTGACGCCAGTTACAGCGGGGTTTTAGATGCCGTGGCGCGGATTCTCCGAACCGAGGGCATCTCTGGCTTCTTCAAGGGGATGAAGGTGCGAGGAATGCTCTTGATTGTTTGATGAGAGCCACTTCTTGCATCACAGTTCGAGAACCTGCTTCTCATCTTCAGATCAAGCTGTTCCAGACTGTGATCACGGCCGCGCTGCTGATGGCCATCAAGGAGCAAGTATACGAAGGGGCAAAGGCAATCTTACTGCAGCCGACTCCAGCAATAGCAGGTTCAGCGAGGCCATCGTCATCGCCACGATCGGCAGCGGCGGTTTCTGTGGCACTCAGCCCGTCAGGGGTCATTGTCACATCAGCGGCCAAACTGCCATTGGTTGGAACCGGCGCAGTGGGACATCTTTCATCTGCGCTCGTAGCGAGATAGTATGATCGTCTTACATGTACTTCTTCAGCAAAGAAGACCTCGAGGGGGCATTGGAAGAGTGATCTCAAAGTCTGGATCCCGCAAAGGTGGCCAGACCTCCTCTCCGACACTGCTAGCCGTGCTGCTGCTGCACTCGTCCAGGGGGGTCGCAGGTGTTGCTTGCGGAGGCATCCAACATGACGGGGCCATCTCTGCCACCCGAGGTGCCAATTGCAACGCCATCCATTCGTCATCAGAGCAAAACGCATAGTTGACGGTCGCTCCGCTGCTGCTCTCGTCATCCGATAGCTGCTGGATGGCATTTCGAGGCATCACACATTCTGTGATCTCTGGGCCAGCAGCCTCGGCTACAGCAGGATACGTGTCCTGTGAGAGAAAGGAGAAACAATTTGTATGTGAACTGGCTGATGCGCTTCCTCTCACCTTGAATGCTTGCAACAAACGCGAGGCCTCCTGCATCAGCTGGAAGGAAAGGACCTTAATCTCACCCGCCCCACTGCGGCAGCGCTCACGCTGCAGGTTCCGGCATTTGAGCCTCGCCTGTAGATGAAGAAAGGTTGTTGCAATTAGGATCCAGTCAATAAAATCCAGCAGACCTTTGAAAGTTGCATTCTCTGCGCCCTCTTGATCCTGCCCTCCGACGCCCTGATGGCCATTAACATCCTCCTCCCTAGCACGCAGAGCCTCTCTGCATATCCCTCCGCCTGCCTATCCAACTTCTGCTCTTGCGCCGCCATAGCCTTGGACATCAAATCAGCGAGGCGCCCATTGGCACACGAGAGCGTTGCAACCTGAGAAATGAGCATGAGAGCGTCAGTCAGCACACGCGACATCTAATCATTTCTAGAGCTTTCAATGCATGCTAAATGCGCCAGTTCTACTCTCTGACCTCGTTCTCCAGCTTGGTGTGTAGCACGCTCAATGCCGCATCAGTCTTCGAACCCATCAAGGAGATCAGGGCTTCTAAGCGGTCGATTCCAGCCTCAAGCTGCTCATTCAATTCAGCTGCCCGCCTCCCCTGCCTGACAACCATCTCACTCTGTTTCTCCAGCTCGCATGTTCCATTGGCCTCCAGCTTGGCCTCAAAGGCATCAAGCCTTGACACAATATTTCTTCCTTCTTCACGCCACATTGCTGACACTTTGTCCAAGCAAGATTGGATACCGCCATTGGTCGCTCGCTGGGCTGCTGTCAGCATTTCAATCTGCACCCTCGTCGCTTCATCTGCTGCCGCATGAGCTGCCTCCATGCTCAGCAACTTCTGCATAAATGTGAGGGCGTCATGCTGACTGTTTTGGCTCTGGGCCAATCTTAGGAAGAATGCTGCCGAGACAACAATTGCATACAGAAGAAGGCCGTCGAGCAACATGACTTCTTCCTCTGGCATCTCTGACGGCACAGTCAGGTTGTTGGAGGCAAGTTCGTGCCAGTGGCACTGTGCGCTCGTGGACAGGCTACCAGGCCACTCATCGAAGGCTCCTCTTAATTCCGGAATCCTAGGCTGAGAGGTGGCGGAGCTCTCTGAACTGCTGGCTTCATCCTCCAGGCCAGGCAGGACAGCTGCCCCCATCTCTAGCCGCTCCCTCTCATCTGCAGGGCCATCACGCGGACAGGCATCGCGTGGCTTGTCTGCAGCCGAGGTCGCTGGGCCGCCGAGGTCCTCAAAGATGCCGCTGATTTCCTTCGAGGGATCCCGTTGGACGTCTCGAGGCTGTTGCATCCTCGCGTCCCAAATCACGAGCCACAAGAGTCTGTCAACGGTCCACTGCACGAGATTCCTCAGTTCATGTGGCACCATGCGGACTGCGTGGTGGGCCCAGGCGTTGTATGTGGTGCGTGACCGCATGTCGACTGAGCTCGCATTGCAAATGTCCAACGTGGGACAAGGTGCATCAGGACGGTGATCATCGCAGCGCACGATGATGCAGCTCGTCACCTGAATTGGAGGAGAAGAGATAAAGTCGCTTCAGTAAAGCGAGCCGTCGACTGCCTCACCGTCATTACCACGAGCAGCAACAGCCGGAGTGCTTTCATCCTTAGAGAATCACGGAATTTGGATAATGTTGTTGCGCTTTGTTGCAAGTTAGTCCTGCATCGATTGTAAGGCAATTTCCTCTACGTAGATTACGGAGGCTTGCTCTGATGACAGCATTTCCGGGATGCTTCGAACGAACGAAAGGCTTCTCCTGCTGATGGCTGGCGCATTTCTGGCGCTTTTCCTGGTGCGCCGCAATGAATCTTGCATGCTCATCATCATCTTCTGTGCGCATGCAGACACACATACTACTTCAGGAGAAGACAGGAAGCACCTTGAACCTACACTTTCACAATGCACGTCCGTTAGTAGACTCGTCGGCCTTTGGACGCTTGCACGTTGCACCTCTCGACACCCTAATCAGCAGCAGATGGGTCCGCGCCTGCATTGCCGCCACTTCTGGCCATGGGGAGGAGCTGACAGCATTCCACATGGCCGTGGAAAGGCTTCCCGTTGCGGCGAAGATTGCGGTGCAGGCGACCTGGCAGCTGATCGTGTGGGACCCCCTCTTGTTATCGGACGTGGCAGAGGAGGGCATTCCTTGGCATCGCGAGACAAGCATGCAAACCAGAAGATCAGATGACGCCGAAGAAGAAAGACCAGCAGCTCATTCGCTGGTTTCTCCGTCAATCATTCAGCAGGTCACGCCTCTTGGTGGGGCATTCAAACGGGAGGCACTGAGAGGCTTAAATTGCAGCAGCCCCCCTTCTTCAGTCACTCGCCAGCATTTTGATGACATGCTAAGGGCCCAGCAGTCTGCGGGAACGGATGTGGTAGAAATTGGCGCTCAGCCGTCGTCGTTGCTGTTGGCCGAGGAAGTCCTGACGAGCTTCAGCAAGGCCCTTTGGCGCATTTCCAGCTCCATGTCGGACGCCCCAATGGAATCCTTGGTGTCGCTGTGCTACATCTTGCTTTCAGCACTGCTAGTGACAACGGTGATGATCGTCCCCGACCTTCAACGATTCTCGAATCCGGGAGCAGCCGTCACAGTCCTGGTATGCACAGTGGCTGTCGTTTCATTGGCCGTCAAGGTTCGCGCTTCCATCAAAGAGATGGCAGAGGTGCTGAGGGAGGCTCGCCAGGATCTCGACGCTGCTAGAGAGGCGCTACAAACCGAGAGGGAGATGCGTCGTGCTCAGGCGGCCATGCACGCGGAAGAGGAGCAGATCACAAACGCAGAGTGGGAGCAGAGGCTGGACGAGGTGAGGGTGCAGGCAATCTTTTCAATGTTTTTGGCAATAAGCATCTGAAACTTCCATCCTTTAGGTCAAGATCGAGGCGGCAGAGCGGTTGGCCACTGCTAGGCTTGAGGCCGCTCAGGCCTTGGAGGATTTTGAGAGGCGGATACAGGCCGCCGTGACACACTCCCAGCGGCGTCAAACATCCGGCAAGCTTCAAAGGGCTGAGCTCAATGATGTTAGGTTGGCCACGGCAAATATTTCATGCAAGATCGTCGCAATTCGGCAGCGGCTGCTGCCAGCAGCAAAGGTCTGCCTGAGAAACATCACTGGGGAAATCGAGCAATTACGCCTTTTGGTTGCTGAACAACTCTCTTCTCTGAAGCGGAGCCGTCTTCGAAAAAGCAGCGGCTTCTCCCCAACCCAGGATAACGATGGGGCCACGTCTCTTTCACCGCCTCTGCAGCAGGGCAGCACGATTGAGAGTCACCTGCAGACAGCGGCTGCGGAGCAGATGGAGGCAATTAATGCAATAAAATCCTTGCTCATCAGGTTATCTGCGGCGCAGGTAGAAAAACTTATTGAAAAAATTCATCCTGAAATTTCAATGTCATTCTTAAATTTCATTCCCTCCATTCTTGCAATCCGTCAGGCTAAGATTGGTGACAATGTCCAAGCCAAGATGTCAGAGCTCCTCTTTTTCTTGCGCTCTGCGTCGGTCTCTGAAGTCGCCAGTACTGGAAGCGGGCTTCACAACGCATCTCCTCAGTGGGGCTTAAGAACACCGTCAGCCTCGGCATCGACCACATCGAAGTCGGCAAAGCACGATCAGCAGGGAAGTTCAACTGAGCAGTTACATCGGCAGGCTCAGAACTACGAGGAGAGGCTGATAGTGCAAGGGAGGAGATTGGAGGCATTCAGGTACGTTGGGCCAGTAGAATACCTGTCCCCTCCTTTTATTTCTGGGCTCTTTGCAGGGCTGTGATGAGGAGATACCAAGCAAGCGTGAGGACATTGTTTGAAGAGAGCCGGATCTCGGTCAGGCAGCGGTACAGACTGCTGATCAACCTTGCCATCCAGCATGCCCTCGGCCATCAGGCAGAAGTGGACCGTTTGCAGCTGCAGCTGCAGCGGCTTATCGATGTGATTAGGTGCCACAAGGCACGTGCATCTCTTCACGACGAGCAAGTCAACGGCTACCTCGCGGACCTGGAGCGCTTCGCCCAGTGCCTCATGCAGGTCAGGCGAATGAATGAAACCACGGAGATCGCAATGCATCCGACCCCCCTTTTTATACTGCTGTCGATGCAAGGCGGAAGGATTGCTGAACGTCAAGGACGAGCAGATCCGCAGTGAGAGGGAGCTGCTGAACCGTCTTCAGGGAAGGCTGCAAGATGCCGAGGACAGGGAGAGAGATCTCGATGCCCAGGTGAGAGCGAGCCCTGGAGCTGTCACTCCCCACATCTCTCATCACGGTTTGCTGCAGATCAAGGCCTACAAGGCGGGGCTCGCATGCATTGGAGGTGTCCTGGAGGAGGCGAGGCAGCAGCAGGACCATCTGTGACTGCTCCTCTCTCCTCTCTGCTCTGATGTATGATGTACGGACGGTCGACGGAACTTCGACGATACATTTTTCGCGTGTTCCACGTTCTGTTTGTGCGCAAGTGCGTCTTTGGGCAGCATTCAGCGACTACCTGGAATTTCCCATTGCCTCCAGCTTGCCGTTGTTGCGGAATCAGCGGAATGACGACTAAATATGGTGCGCATTCAGCGGCGTGCGACGAAGCAGCCTTCATGCGCATGACGGGCTGTGTCTGCAGGCATGTTCAAGGAGCCGCAGTATATGCCCGATGGAAAGCCCGGAGACGCTCCGCCCGCAGAGGGGACGACTGTGAAGGTGGTATTCGACGCGACCGGAGGAGGCAACAGGGAGAAGGGGCTCAACTTCAAGGCCTCGGTCGGGAGGAGCGGAAAGGTGGGACCTTGATGATGACAATCTCGACGGTCGACTCACGAGTTTTTCGTTCTCGACGCAGAACAACGACGCATGCTTCTCAAAGTACGCCTCCATCCACGAGGGCGACAAGTACATCGAGCAGGGGCGGAGAGACCTCCTGGCTCAGGCAGAAAAGGCCAAGGGCAACATTGTAGACAAACCCTTCAAGATGATCTCGCCCATGAAGAAGAGCGTGGGGCCGGGCGACTACTACGGCACGCTCTCGGGCAAGGTCTTGCATGAGCCGGTGAGTGCATGCCGTGCATGACATGCTCGACTGCATGGCGCGCATGTACTAACGCCTTCTCTACAAGGCATGCGAGTGGACTGATGGCCTTCCCCTTCGACCAGGACACTGTGGTCGTAGCGAAGAAGAAGGGCGAGATCCCCGAACAGCCAAAGGGCATTTACACCAGCCCGGCAAAGAAGGGGACGTTTGGGTTCAACAAGTTCACGCTGTCGGAGCGGAGCGGCTACAAGGGCGTTGCCGACGAGTACGAGTATGTGCACGACCCGGAGGACCTCCACAAGCAGCGACGGATGGACATCATCGAGGCTCACCACAAGGCCTGCGTCTCGACATCGCCGTTCAAGCCGTCGCAACCGGCCAAGAAGGGTGAGGTCCCTTACCTGCAGGAGATGTCACGTTGCCCTTTGTGACAGCGATGGTTTACCTGAGCTTGACACCTGAATTTCGCCTTGTAGGCACCTACGGCATGATCAATACGACCATCAGCAAGGGCAAGGGGATTGCGGGTGAGTACGAGTACGTCCTTCAAGCGCCCCGGCCCGCGTCAGCGGGAAAAGACGGGTCGGACGGCGGAGAGGGAGGAGAGGGCAAGAAAAAGGCCGAGGACTTGACGCCTTTCAGGCCGGCCAACGCGTTTGCCTCCAAGCGCATGGTGCACGTCCCGTACATCCACGACCCCATCGAGCCCAAGCTTGAGGCAGAACATCAGAGAAAGGTCGAGGAATCAAAACGGCTGGCCACCACCGGGCCGTGGCGGCCAAACATGAGCTACAAGTCGGACATGGTGCGGTCGGTGGTCAAGATGAACATCCCTAGGTGCTGATTTGTGTGTGGGGGGGGGTGATTTGATTTGATTGATCTTGGACCTTGGATAGGTTGTGGAATTTCGACCTCATGCGGCTTTGACGGCGAAATAGTAGTGGCATGGTCTTGTTCGTTCTGATCCCGATCGAGCGGTAAGCAATCAGAGCGAGCGATAAGCAACGATGGACGACGCTCGATTCCGTTCCGCTGCTCTGCTTGCGGCGTGTGTTGGTGGCGTTTCTCTCTCTGCGTGGCTTCTGTGGAGGCGAAATGAGCTCGAGAAAGACCGTATCTATAAGCAGAGGTTGAGCGCCGTGAGTGCCATTGATTGTGCCTTATCCACGCACAGTCCATGCGACATGTGCTGCAGGTTCGCGTCCCTCCCAATGACGGCCTGACGGATGTGATGAGAACTGCATGCCGCGGGGCTGCGATGAGGGCTGTGGAAAGTGATTTGGTCATTAGGCCGTTGATCGAAGACCCCATTGCCAAGTTGCTTGCTGGTGGGGGCTCTTCCTTTTTCCACCCTCCGTCTGTGATACAGACGTCCCCCATGCAGGGAGGTACATGTATCACGTCACGAGATGCGCCTTCGAGGCCATCGCAGAGAGAACGGGGTCGAACGGTGAGGTCGTGTGACAGGGCCGCATGCAGTCTTCTTCTTTCGATGATCTGCGACTCATCAATTGCAGATGTTCACCATCAGATTGGGGCCAGGGCCCGCATCCTTGACGATGATGTGTCCAAGGCAATTTCGGACGTTGCAAAGGGCAATGCAAAGGCTATTCAGGTGTGATTGTAGGTGTCGGTGTAGGTATCAGTCGTCTTGTCGTCAGACGACTTCAGTCAGACAAAATCTTTATTTTGGGCGCAGGTCGTTTCTCTAGGTTGCGGCATGGACACGAGGCCATGGCGTCTGGAACCCTTTGCAGGGAAGATTTTCTGGTTCGAGGTCGATCAAGGTCCCATCATAGAGCTCAAGAGGAAGGTCGGTGTTGATTTTCATCCATTGCGGCAGGGCCTTTTTTGAGAGGGGGCAAGAGGTAACTCCTTTTTTGTCTCAACCACTCAGCTTCTAACAGAGGGAGGAGTGAGCCTAAGCCGAGCCAAGGCTGGCGAGACGCCTTCCTGGCCGTTTCCAAAGCTGGCCGTCGACCGCTTGGAAAGTGTGGTTTGTGACCTAAAAGAAGCCGTTTCGCTTGGAAGCACTCTTCGCCAGGTGTGGTCAGCGCATGTTTTCAGTGGATTGGTTGTTTCGGTTCCTGCAGCGGCAGTTAGTGACAACAAGAGCTCCTAAAATGTGCTGCATTTTAGGCCGGATTCAACCCTTCTCTGCCCACTGTCTGGGTGGCCGAGGGCCTCGTGTACTACCTCTCCCTGGGTGACCTCAAGGCCCTCCTCAGCACCTGCGCCAAGCTGTCGCCGCCCGGGAGCAGGATGCTCATGACGATGGTCTGCAGGTCCTGCCTCAAGGTGAAGCGACTCGTAATGGTCTCCTCTCCTGCAACCTTCACGCGTGTACGCCGGCTGTCACAGGTCAACAACGACGTGGTCAAGGATTTGCCGCAACTGTCTTGGTTCAAGTTTGGAAACTGTTTTGAAGACCTTCTCGAGCCGGGGCTGATGGAGGCGATTGGATGGGGAGACACGGACGTCTCGAAAGACCTGGCCGACGAAGCGCGGTGAGATCAGAATCAACATTCACAGAAAGCCCCGATCGCATCCCTTTTGCCTTAAAACCTCAGGGCCAGGTACGGAGTAGCCTGCCATCGGTTCTATCCAAAGGGCCTCAGCGACAAGCTGCACGCCCTCAAGAAGGTCGAGAACGTGCTCTACGCGACGCGGCAGTAATAGCACACTGTAATTGAGCTGTTTTGATTGCACCGACCTAAACCGACCTCAACCGTATCCCGCGGCGCGTGCGAAGCAACCACAATCGCAAGATGGCCAACCCCGTCGTGTTCTTCGACATGGAGGTGAGTCCTCCCTCGTGTAAATCTCGCGATCACGGTCGATCAACGAATGTCGGCGCAGATCGGAGGAGCCCCAGCTGGGCGCATCGAGATGACGGTGAGAAGTGCCGCGATTGTTGTTGTCTCTCCGATCTCGAGCCTCTCTCTCTCTGTGAACCAGCTGCGCGCCGACGTGGTGCCCAAGACCGCGGAGAACTTTCGCTGCCTCTGCACTGGTAGATTCGTCAGCATATACGCGCCTGTCTTTCTCCGACCATCGTCTCTCGTCCTACGCAGGAGAGAAGGGGATGGGCAGGAGCGGAAAGCCTCTGCACTTCAAGGGCAGCTCCTTCCACCGCGTCATCACTGACTTCATGTGCCAGGCGAGGAGAACCGTCTCCTGGTTCTGCTGCATGCGTGCTGACGTGCAAGCATGCATGCAACTGCTGAGAGCGACCGCATGACCGCAATGTCCTCTCTGGATGCGCAGGGAGGCGACTTCACGGCTGGAAACGGCACCGGCGGAGAGTCCATTTACGGCAGCAAGTTCGAGGATGAGAACTTCACCCTGAAGCATACCGGTACGACACCGAGTTCCATGGGAACGGGTACCTGGGCAATGAGATCTGGACGTTGCATGGCTTGATCTCGTTACATGTCTCGTGTAAACAGGTCCCGGAGTCCTGTCCATGGCCAATGCGGGCCCCGGCACCAACGGATCTCAGGTCGGTGCTTGACGGAGCACGACCACTGCAGCAATCCTCCTCTCAATTTGATTTCCGCTCGCTTTCCGGGATTTATTCGCCTTCTCCCCCCTGTGCATGCGCACGCAGTTCTTCCTTTGCACTGTCCAGACCGCGTGGCTGGACGGCAAGCATGTTGTCTTCGGCAGCGTCACGAACGGCATGGACGTCGTCAGGGCGATCGAGGCTGTTGGCAGTCAGTCCGGCAAGACTAGCAAGAAGGTCGTGATTGCTGACTGCGGCCAGCTTTCTTAAGCATGCCCAAGCGTGTGGATCAGGACAATGTTACTGATATATTTAACACAAGATGTCAGTGTGCGGCGGCGGAGGGACCATCCATCTCTCTGCGTCGGGCCTGCGGTGAACGTCAGAGCCGCTAGCGGCCATCTCGGTGAGGCTTGCTCGGGGGCACCGGCTTGCCGTTCCGCCAATCGGCGCAGCGGGAGTTGAATTTTTTGTACAGCATCGTTTCGCCCCTTCGAATCATTCTCCATCATTATCCATCGCCAGGTTCTATCCCTTCCCCCAGCGTGCACAATGCCTTTACACACGCCGATGCACGAAAACAACGACGACAATGACGACGTCGCGACTGCGGATCTTACAACACCGGTGAGAGCCGACGCAGCGTCTCCGGCCTACTCAGCGCAATTCGGCGTTTTGCCCGTGGCGTCGTTTCGCCAAATCGATTTTACTCGCTCGACCAACGCAGGAGGAGGGAGGCTGGATGCAGCTGGATCCCATTGCTGCTGCTGCGGTGCTGCAGACGACGCCCAGGACCCTCTCCATTCCGGCTGTGGAGGCTCCTCACCCAATCGCAGCAACAGCAGCAGTTGAGGCCCCACCACCTTCCGTCCAAGCGACGTCCCTGACCATTAACGTGAGCCCGGCCAACCCCGACCGCACCTTGAGCGACAAGCCAAAGCGGCTCCTGGGCTCATCTCTCGCCTGGGGCCCCGAGGTTGACACCGACGCCACGTCTCGCAAGGGCAGAGAGGACTCGGCAGCCGGGGACCTCTCTTTCTTCAGCGATCGTCTCCGCCGTGTCAGCAAGTCCTTCACGATGGTCGCCCACAGCGTCAAGGAGGCGGCCCTGGGGGACGATGAGACGGTCCAAGACCGGTGGGAGCTGGACGGAGAGGTGGGCAAGACCAGCGTCAAGGCGGGCGCCAGCTTCAGAGGTCTGAGCCTCAGCAGCAGCGACAGCAGCACGCGCTTAAGCGGTGAGTTCTTAGTCGGAGTCGGGTTGTGATGAATATTGGTGCAACCGCTCGTATCAGTCAGTCTCCCCCTCCCTCATCCCAGGCAGCAGCAAGGTCTGGGCGCTGGGCGCTGCATCCATGAAGACCATCTCGGGCATTCCCATCGCAGATGTTCTTCAGGAGAAGCGGGCGTCGCGCACGCTGATGTGGTGAGCGAGGCGCCCTTGGTATCCATCGCTCTCGAAATGATTGATTCTGGTGCATAGCTCGAATTCGCTGCCCTTCCCACACCACGCTGGTGAAGGTACTATGGCCAAGGCGTTCTTTACAGCCTCTTTGTGGCTTGTTTCTGCGTTCCGCTGGTGTGGATCATCTCCCTCTTCAAGTGGCACATCGATGTCGACGTATCAATGTTCTCCAACAGCACTGCGCTGTCCACAGATCCCATGCCTTCACCAATCATTCCGAACGCCAAGGCTTTGCAGTGGATGCTCCTTCTGCAGCTCGCCTTCCCTCTCGTCATCTACGCACTGTTCCTCTTCATCTGCATCCGCAAGACATTTGTGCTCCCTCGCGTCCTGTACATCACCGCTGCTGTCACGCTGCTGTGGTCTACGCTGGCCTGCACGGCAATCTACCTTGCCAACTACAACTTCTGGTGAGATTCGTGGTGAACAGAGTGAGCACCGGCCGTTCACAATGCTGCTCAGATAGTTGGAAGGTTGACCTTGTCCACGCACAGGTACTACTACCTGGACCTGTTCATGATCGTGGCCGCTTACGTCCCCTGCATGTGCGCCGTTGGCTGGTGCATCGACCACCGCCCCGACACCACCACCCGGGACCGAGTCGTCGACACGCTGTGGATCGCGCTGCTGGAGGTCCTCGTTGCCAGCGCCACGCTTGTCTACTGCTTCTTCATCATGCCGCTCTTCTTCACGCTCACCAACGCGTGGCTGCAGCTGCTGTGGCTGTGCGTGCTGCACCCCATCTACTTTGAGGTGAGGGCATCGAGGCAAACCGTGCGTGGTGCACTGTTCCCCATTCCGTCCCCTCCCCCTCACAATAGGTGACCACCGGCTACATCGTGCGCAAGGTGCTGACCAGGAATAGGGAGCTGGGTCGCACAGACATCGTGAGTGATGCATCTGCTTCTCATCTCCTGCTTTGTCTGAGAGTGGGGCCCCTTTGTTTCACTCGGCCTGATGCCACGCATGAGTTTTTCTGCAACACATCCAAGATGCAAGACACATCGACACGCTGTGCATCCTTCTTCCTCTCACTCACAAAGGTGTATTTCCTCACCATCGTCCACTCAATGGTGCACTCGGTGGCCCTGGCAACATCGCTCCAGGCATCCATCGAGCCCATCCGCATCATGAGCCTCGCCGTTTTCATCTACAATCTCTCCAAGCTCTTCTGGTGAGGCACGGTTCATGGTGCACACAGTGGTGAAAGCAAAGGCGTGTGATTAGTAATCCTGATCCCTCTTTGGCCTTTGGTTGGTGTTAGGCGCTCGACGGTCATCCCTCGCGACTTGCTGGTGGAGAGGCTCGTCCACGGCTGGTCTTTCAACTACTCTGACATGGAGAGGGCCGAGCTGGCGCGCATGGTGTCGGTCGGTGTCATCACGGAGGTCATCCTTGAGAACACGTCTGTGCTCGTGTCGCCCTTCCTCATGTACCGCATGTACGACGAGCCGCTCTTCATGTCCGTGGTGAGTTGATGAGACACCACCTTGTGCACACAGCACCATGCTTACTCAGTCGTACCAATTTGAGATCAGCCCTTCATCATCTGACCTACCTGACCTTTCCGTCCCGCCCCGCAGGTCCCCAACACTTTCTTCAACAACGGAGGAGGCTACCCCGTCAAGACCCTCCTCTCGCTGGTCGCCGTTCTCTTCCTCATGACCTCGGCGTTCGACGTCATCTTCTACTTCCTCAACTACTACACCTCCCAGCGGCTGCCGCTCATCAACACCTGGAGGCGGATCAAGGCAGCTCGCCTCTGGTACACCATGTTCCTGGTCTACGCCTTTGCCTGCATGGGGGTGCTCTTCATCTTCCTCACCATGATGATCCTGCCGAGGGCCGTCTTCTGCAAGAGCGACAACTTCTGCGACTGCTCTACGTCCACTTATCGAGCCGTCTGCAACCAGCAATACATCTCCATGCTGGTTGATTATTTGGTCAACCCCTCTGGCTGAGGGGATAAAGCTGCCTCTAGTATACTGTCTCCCTCTGCTCTGCTCTGCTTTTTGCTGTGAGCTGAAAATGTTCATCAGAGTGACCTCCGTCATTTTTCTTTAGTTAAAAGGAGAAAAAGCATATAGATGGCGAACAACCCGCAAGTCTGTTTCGACGTTGCAGTGAGTGGTCGTCGAGTGAGTTTTACGACTCGACGGATCGATCTTTTGATGGCATTGTAGGCGAATGGCCAGCCCCTTGGTCGCATTGTGATGGAGGTGCGTCCACTCACCCTCACATGATGAGGATCTACGTGATCTCTACGTGATTGAACACAGCTCTTCGCCAACGACGTGCCTCGTACGGCAGAGAATTTCAGATGCCTCTGCACAGGTCTTACATGCGCAAACCATGCACGCCCATGCACAGAATCACGGCATGCAATGTGAGTGAGTATCCGTCTCACGCTTTGCAGGGGAAAAGGGCGTCGGACGGTCTGGAAAGCCATTGCACTTTAAGGGCTCT
>VFSW01005392.1_pt1 | contig 18905 bp, 13 predicted proteins | sample 5358111 | NCBI WGS metagenome assembly VFSW01 (sample SAMN11554181, study PRJNA540505) | mine drainage metagenome | isolation source: sediment from site ElyBrook_90M | place: USA: Ely Copper Mine, Vershire, VT | collected 2017 | reverse complement strand
CCGATTAGATCCGGTAACGAGTTGTATCCGACGCCGCCTTCGGGCGGCGTCGGTATTTTTGGAGTCAGTTTGATCGGGGCGCATCCGCGTGTGGCTGGTCAAGCAGCAGAGGCGGTTCAGTAGATGTCGAGCTTGCTCGCCACGTATTGTCTGCCGTCGAACCTTGCGGTCACGCCGACGCGCGATCCATTGTGCAAGGTGCGCGTTGCAGGAAACTCCGCCGGGTTGAAGGCTACGGTGTAGCTCTTTTCGCTGCGCGGATCGGTGATTGCCATCAGGCCCTGATGCATGTCGAACCAGGTCACGTTGCCGCTGAAGTAGAAGCCTGAGCCCGGAGTAGCGAGGATCGAGATCGCGTCGGCGATGCCGTGGCCGCGGTTATCGGATTCGAACTGGACTGAGATGAGCGCCCCTCGCATCAGGTCGGAGGTGCCTGTCTGCGCTGAGGTGAAGGCCTGCTGGCCCATGCGCGCAATGGTGGTGCGCGGCTCGACGCGCAGCTGGATGGGCGCGCCGGAGAGCGAATTGCGCACGGTCATTTCACCGTTTCGTGGATCGAATGCCAGTACCTGTCCCTTGCACTCGCCCTGCGGCGTCCGCGACAGCATGTGCACGCTGACGGCAAACACATCGTCGCCATCGAGCAGCGTTTCCACCGAAGCGTGGTCGTCGGGCTTCATGTCATCGAGCGGGGTCTTCTCTCCATTGCGATAGAACTTCGTCCGTTCATCGAAGAGAATCTTCGTGGGTTTCCCGTTGCCGTAGACGTTCAGGGTCATCCGGTCCAGCACCGGATCGATGCTGCGAATGACTCCGCCGATGACGGTCGTCCTGCCGGTGGGCGCCATGGGCAGGGGGGGCAGGAAGCTGGCATCGACGCCGGTCGCGGAGTTGAGATCTGCCGGGGCCGCTGTGGACGCATCCGCGGTTGTGGATCCTGCTGCCGATCCGGGGCCGCGTTCAGGATCTGAGTTCGCGAAGCACACGCTCGCAAGGCACAGCGGCATCAGCCCCACGGCAACCGTCAGAACAGGAAGAAGAAAGCGTCGCATGTAAACCGCACTCCGGAAAAGGTTCAGCAGACTTCAGTACTGGTTGGATGTTGAGCACAGGGGACGGGTTGGCCTGGCGCGCACCGCGGGCGCACGCTTTCTGCCGTTCCGGCGGCAAACACTTGCGCTCGGCCTGCATCTTAGTGGGTGTTCCGGTGCCCACGCGAAGACGGTGTGGCACGCGGTCGAAGAAAACAACATGATCCTCCAAGGGCTCAAACGGTTCATTCCCGCAGCGGCGATGCTGGCTGTCTGCCTGCCGCAGTCCCACGCGCAGTACCTCAGGATCACGATTCCCAGGCACAGTGCGCTGACGCCGGTTCAGCGGCTGAATCGGGACGGCGTGGAGGCGATTCAAAAAGAAAATTACGAAAAGGCCGAAGAGCGCTTTTACAAGGCGTATCTTTACGATCCGTCCGATCCGTTCACGCTGAATAATCTCGGCTATATTGCCGAGCTGCAGGGTGAGTTCGATCGGGCGCAGCGTTTCTATAAGCTGGCGGGCGAGCAGGGCACGAACGCCTTTATCGACGTCAGCAATGAGAAGCAGCTGCAGGGCAAGCAGATGAAGTATGCGCTCAACAGTCTGCAGGATCTGCCGATGCGGCTCAACCGGATGAACTTCGACGCGATGACACTGCTGTCGCAGAATCGAGGCGCTGAGGCGGGAGCGCTTTTGCAGGCGGCGTTGCGTCTGGAGCCGCACAATGTCTTCACGCTGAATAATCTCGGAGTTGCCAATGAGGCGATGGGCGATTACGACATGGCGCTGCGTTACTATGCCGCAGCGGCGAGGGCCGATTCTTCGCAGCCGGCGGTGGTGACCATAACCGGCGCATGGCGGGGAAAGCCGGTGAGCCGGATGGCAGAGGCCAACGAGCAACGCCTGCAGCAGCGGATGCAGGATCTGACCACGAATCAGGCGAAATCCGGCCTGCTGGCATCGCGAGGGGTTGCGGCGGTGAACCGCAACGACTGGGCCACGGCGCGGAAGGATTTTGTGGAGGCGTATCGGCTTGATCCTTACAGCGCCTTCTCCCTGAATAACGCAGGCTATGTTGCGGAACGCGATGGCGACACTGAAACCGCGCAGTTTTTCTACGCCAGAGCGCAGCAGGCGGACGATGCGCACGCACCCATCGGGACGGCAACACGGCATGGCGCAGAAGGGAACCCGCTGGCAACGATTGCCGACAACAACGACGAGGACATGCAGGAGAAGCTGGATCTGGAGCGCGAGGTGCGGCGGCGTCAGAGTGCTCCGATCCAGCTGCTGCATCGCAATGGCACGCCTGTAACGTCTACCCAACCGGCGCAATCCGGTCCTCCGAATGGCTCCGCACCGGGCACGGGTGGCTCTGCGCCGAGCACGCCGCAGCAACCGCAATAAGGACTCAACGGAAGGATTCTCCGTCCCGGATGTCGAACCCATCGGCCCCATCCCTATCCAGAAAGAGCATGCGGCTTCTCTCCAGCCTGCTGCTGTCGCCGGTTTTCTCAGAGAACGACACGTGTACCAGGGCCAGCCTGCTGGATGCAGAACTGCTGAACATCGGCAGAGAAGATTTCGTTGCGGTGGCCGGTCTTGCGAGTTCCAATCACGTCATCGTTCGCGGCATGGAACGCTTCGCGGATGCGATGCGCACCCGGCAGGACACGGAACGGGAAGCGTTGGCGCAGGAAGCTTTGACGACGGAGCGGGCGCGTATCGGCAAAGCGGTTCGCTTCCTGAAGTCGATCTGCACCGGGTTCGAAGAGGAAGGCCATGAGGTCGTCGTTATAAAGTCGCTCGACCACTGGCCCGATCTGGGAAGCGACCTCGACCTGTTTACAACGGCCGCGCCGGAGGTTGTGCTGGAGCTGATGAAGCGCCGCTTCACGGCACGCCCGGCACCGCGCAGCTGGGGCGACCGGCTGGCCCGCAAGTGGAATTTCCTGATCCCCGGGTTGCCGGAGGCGGTCGAGATCCATGTGGGCCGGTTGGGGCAGACCGGCGAGCAGACGATTCTGGCTTCATCGGTGGCGCGGCGCGCACGCTGCATCGCGGTGGAGGGTGTGCCGTTTCGCGTTCCCCACATCTCCGACCGTCTGATGATTTCAGCCCTGCAACGCATGTATCGCCATTTCTATTTTCGACTCTGCGACATCGTGGACAGCGCTGCGCTGGTGGAAGACGGGGCCATCGATTATAGAGATCTGGAACGCGCGGCGACGGAGGCCGGCATCTGGGAAGGCATGGCCACTTATCTCGTGATCGTGGCCGATTACGTGAACCAGTATCGCGGTCCAGGGCTGTTGCTCCCGAATGCGGTAACTTCCGCGGCGCGCTTTGGCGGCGAGAAGATCTACTACGCTAAGGAATTCCTTCGCGTGCCCATCCTGCCGCAATCTGCCGGGCTTTATAAGTCGCAGCTCGGCGGTCTACTGCGCAAGGGTGAACTGGAAAGCAGCGTTCGCCTCGGTCTTCTGCCGTGGCTGGCCGGTGCGGCAGCGGTTGGTCAAAAGATCACCGGCAGCGACAAAGGCATCTGGTAGAAACGCTCGTCGCATTCAATCGAGTAACTCTGTCCTCAGCATTCGCCTTCGAAGGTCGCACCGGGAACGTACTGACGCGCGGGCGGGTCTTCGCGCAATGCGTGGAAACGGCTCCATTCCGGCTCCGTTGCATCGGAGTTTCCGTTTTCTTCCCCTTCGCTTCCCAAAGACTCCGGCGCCGCGAGGTCACACTCCTGCTGCGGACCGAGACCGGTCTGCGGCTCGTGGAAAGGCAGCTTCTCGGGTTCAGGCGCCGCAGCCGGGAGCCCGTCTACAGAATGAAGCTGTCCGTCCCGGAGGGCCTTCTTATGCCGCTGCAGCTCGAACCAACGAAGATAGTGGCGAATCACGGAGTTCATGGTCATTCGGACCCCGGCCCTGTAGTTATGTTCGGCCATGCTCTTCTCAAGTTCCGGCGAAAGGAGAATCCTTATCAGCTGCTCTGCCAGGTCATTCGCATCGCCTGTGTTGTAGAAGCTGACGGCCATGTCCTCGTCGATTGCCATCTCGCGAAGGTCGGGGATGTCGGCCGAGACGATGGGAATTCCGTACTCGCACGCCTGATGCGCCGGGCCGCTGGAGCCGGTCGCCGAATCATACGGCATCACCAGGATGGAAGTGGATTGGTACAAGTCGGGAATATCTTCTTCCGCAACATAACCGACAAATTCGATAGGTAAGTGGGCAGGCTGAGCGGCTCGTACCGCTTCCCAGTAGCCCGCGCGGGTGTGATGATTGGCTCCCGCAACGACTAATCGGGCGTTCGGCACTTTCTCCAGAACTTTCGGAAATGCCGCCATCAGGGTTTCGAGGCGCTTGTAAGTGCCCCAGTGGCCAATGGCGAGGATGCGCAGGTCCGGGTTTCCGCGCTTTGTATAATCGGGAGGAGTGGGCGCAGCGGCGAACGTTCCATGCGTGCCCAGCAGCACATTCGTCGCCGTGTACTTCGACATCAGGGTGCGCTGATATCCGGGAAGCAGCACCGTGACCGAGTCGGCCCTGAGCAAAGCACGGGTCGCCGCCCTGGTGCCCATGCGCAGCAACGGGCTTTGACGGACGCCGGCAGCATGGAAATCCACATGCTCGAGGATATGGTGCAGCGTGATGTGGGTGAAGAATCCCAGCGATCGGATCAACGCGGGCGCAGATAGTCCTGCGAATGCGGCTACCGGATTGTCGTGGGTGGCGAAACTGGAGAAGACCAGATTGAACCACACCACGTCGGGTTTGAGGCGGCGGATGGTCTTTGCCAGGCGAAGCGGGGTGACAACGCTGTTGAAGTTCCAGCAGCGTATGACGTTGAAGCCCGGCAGTTCCGACTGCTGTTTGGCGTCGATAGTACGGCCATTCTCATCGGTGGCGAAGTCGTAGGTCGTCAGCACGTCGGCGAGGATCGTCAGTTCGACGTCCGGCTGCCGCTGCAGCTCACGCGCAATATGGAACGAGTACTCGTTCAGCTGGCGGCCGCTGGGAGGAAAAGTTCCGACAAGACAAATCTTCATCAGGTTCCCTTCAGAACAAGGTGATGCTTACGAACGGTCTCCACTGCTGGTTTTGCCCACCTGTGAAATTGAAGAAGGTTTCCTCTTGCACTCCGGCCGAGAAGCGGATGGGATACTGCAGGACGACATCTCCGGTTTCGTCTCTAAATTCCCGGTGGAAGGGCATTCCATAGGAGACTGCCAGGCTGCTCTGAACCGCGTCGTAGATATGGAATCCGCGATTACTCGACCAGGCTCCGCTGGCCTGCACGCCCCATCGCGGCGTCGGATGATACTCGAAAATGCCGGACGGGCGCAGGTCCTGGGCAAGGCCCGAGCGCGGTCCGACGGTGCGCCAGGCGCGGAGGTCTTCGAGAACAGCTTTCAGATCCATATGACTCCCGAACTGTCGATCGAGTCCGATGTAGGAAGAGGTGTAGTAATCCTTGATGGCGACCGGCGTGAAAGTCTGATCGTTCTCGCCCCATCCGGTAATAAGAGCGGTCTTGCCCCATGGCGCGCCCACGCGAAAGTTGACCGCCGCGGAGAATGCCGTCGAGTGCAGATTGCTATGAGTGAAGGGTCCCGTCTCGCGCAGAATATAACCGTCCACGGACACCGCATCGAAGAACGAGCTGGTCGACACGTAAGTGAATATACGGAAGAGATTCTGGTTCATCTGCACAGGGGATTCGGAGTCGCGGCGCACAGTCTCCTGCACGCCACTGTTGAACGTGACCACGTTGTTTCCGATGTGGACGGTGGGATTGACTCCGATGTTAAACGAGTAATCATTCGTATTCCGGCTCACGACGGAATTCGTAGCCGGTACGGAGATTTGGCCGCGAGCATTGCGAAGCTGAAAGAATCCGCTCGCCGGCGGCAGAAAGTTCGTGTGCAGATGGAAGGCATTGGTCCACTGTGTCTGCAGCGAGGAACGCGGCGGGGGCAGCAGGGAAGTGTCAGTAGGCGGAACCGGGAAGGCCGCATCCAGCTTGGAGTCGAGCACATAGACCGAAGTGTCTTCGAAGATAGGACCGACGATCGCGTCGGAGAGGAAGCTGAAGTGCTGGTTCAGCCGCAGTCCCTCGTCGGCTCCGGTTTGCAGCAGATTCTGTTCGGCCGTCTGGTCCTCGCCCGCCGCATCTGAAGCCTGCGCAAACGCCGTCAGTGCCTGGGCGTTCTGATGCTCCTGACGATAGACCTGGGCCTTCGCGAGCAGATACTGATAGTCGGGCGCATCATCGGGCGAATTGCTGATCGCCGCCAGCTGGCCCTGCGCACGTGCGGTATCTCCGAGAGCAAGGTACGTGTTGGCCAATCCGACGCGCACTGCAGTATCGGATGCGCCCGCAGCCTCAGCACGTTGGAGCCAGGTCTCCGACAATTGGTAATCATGCATCTGGCGGAAGAGGTCGGCAGCCTGGATCATCTGTGCGCCGGTGGGTGGCTTCGCGTCGCCGGCTTCGGCTTCCATCAGGGCGAGCGCGATCTCGCGGCTGGCATCCTGGGTGTGATTCTTCTGCGCCATCATGTCCGCGATAGCCAGGCGCACGCCGACCCGGTCGCTGCCGGGCATGGTGAGCGCTCGACGGAAGCGCTCCATCGCAGCGTTTTCCTCTCCCAGATGGTTGAGGGCCTCACCGGTGAGGAGAAAGATCTGCGAAGCTTGCGAGGGCTCGTTTGGATTCGGATTCGGGTTCGCCTTCGCCGGCTTCAGCATGGCGCGCTTCTCGGCAATCTGGACGTACTGCATGGTTTCCGCGGGGTTCTGCAACTCAGCCCAGGAACGCGCCAGCCACGCATAGACCATGACGTTCTCCGGGTCGAGTTTCTGCGCGGTATTCAGCTCGTCGATGGCGTCGTGATACTCGCGCTCCGAATACAAGGTGCTGGCGAGGGCCAGGTGCAGCGAGCCGTCCCGGGGAGCAAATCGAATCGCCACGCGATATTCCCTGGCCGCCCGGCTCAGGGCGCCCTGCTGCCCATACGCCGTCGCGCGGATCAGATGGATGGGCAGGCTGTCGCCCATGCTGCTCTCCGCCAGCGAGACCTGGCGCAGCGCCAGCTGCGGTTTGCGCAGATCGAGACTGGTGTAGGCCAGCCCGAGATGCGCCTCGCCATCCTTCGGGTCAAGTTTCAGTGCTGTCTGGAAATCGGCCTCGGCGAGCCGCGGCTGATGCAGGTCGTGGAGCACGTAACCTCGGTTCACGTAGGCCGTCTCCACAGTGGAATCCCGTTGCAGAGCCTCGGAGAAATCCTGGCGCGCTTCGTTCAGCTGATCGTTGTGTTTGTGCACATAACCCGCCAGCAGAGGAATATCCGGTTCCCTGGGAAGAATCGAGTCGTATTTCGTGGTCAGCGCCAACAGATCGTCGTAGCGATCCAGATGGAGGTAGTCGTAGCCCAGGTAGACGACGACATCGCGATCCTTTGGCATCGCCTGGATGGCGCGCTGGCCGATTTCCGCTGACTCCTGATACTTGCCCCGGAAGCTGAGATAGCGCTCTTCTTCGCGGAGAACCTGAGGCTCGTCCTCCATGTCCTTCGTGGCGCGGTGGAACCAGACGTCCGCGGCGTCGAGCTTGTGCGCTTCGATGTCCGCATTCAAGCCTCCTGCGACAACCAGAGCATTGCCGGGGGCCAATGCATATCCCTTTGCGTAGGCTTTCTCTGCTTTCGAGTAGTCGTGGCGCGCCGTGTCCAGATCGCCCATGGCCAGCCAGGGAATGTACAGCGTCGGATAAGCCTGCGCCAACTGCTCGAAATATTTCTCCGCATCCTGGTCGCGGCCTGCCGCTCGCGAGGCGTAGCCCATGGAAGTGAGCGCGTAGCGGTTCTTCGGATCCATCGCCAGAATCTTCCGGTAAACGACAATCGCATCGTCGGTCTTGCCCAGTTTCATCAGCAGATCACCGTCGAGCTGCAGGCTGCTGGGATCGGTGGAGTTGATCGCGAGCGCTTCGTTCATATCGCTGCGCGCGCCGTTGAGATCGCCCTCGTTCATTTTGATCAACGCGCGCAGCCGCAGGAACGAGGCCCGATCGGCACCCTGTTCGTTCAGCGCATCGATGGCCGAGCGCGCCGTAGCGAGCTGTTGAGCGGCCGCATTGTCCTGGTGCAGACCGCGGTACAGCTCCATCAGATTCATGTGGAGCTGAATGGCGTAGAGCGGTCCCTCAGCCGGCTCGGATGGCATGTGAGCCAGCGCCGCCTGGTATTCCTTCACCGCATCGTCGTCTCGCTCCTGCATGCGCGCGATCTCTCCGCGCAGTGCGTGCAGCCGGTAGTTTTCCGGATCAAGGCCGGCGGCGCGAGTCAGGAACGCGTCGGCATTGTGGATCGATCCCAAAGCCACTTCCGCCTGAGCAGCCGACAACTGGAGGTTCAGGTCTTTGGGCGCAGCATCGGCGACCTGCGCGTAGAGTTTCGCGGCCTCGACTTCGTCGCCATTGAGCTGATAGGTGTAGGCCAGTTCCGCTTTCACACCGGGCTGCGGTGAGCGGATCGCTTTCAGCTCGGTAATGGCTGCCTGGTAGTTGCCGGTTTCCCGGTAGTAGCCGGCGAGAGAGCGCTGCACGTCAGGATTATTCGGCGTTCGTGCTTTGGCCAGTTCAAGATAACGATGGGCCTCGTCCAGTTTGTTCAGGTGCTGATAGGCAAGAGCCATCAGCAGTTCGGCGCGCGCTCCCGGCTGGAAGCGCTCGGCCTGACCCAGCGTGTCGAGGGCATCCTGATAATCGCCGGAGCGGATCTGGAGATCGCCGAGCAGCACCGCGTCGTCTGCCTGCTTTGGATCCACGGCGAGCACTTTTTTCAGGAGGTCCTGCGCATCCCTGGTACGCCCGATGACCGCGTAGGTTTGCGCGAGACCGGAGAGGCCGAGGGTTGACGACGGCTCGAGGCGAAGGCCGTGGTTGTAGGCATCGATGGCGAGGCCCGGCTTCGAGTCGAGGCGAGCGGCGTAACCCAGCAGGAACCAGAGTTGCGCGTTGTTGGGGGCCGACTGCGCGGCGCGCTGCGCATACGTGACCGCCTGGGCGTGGTCGCCACGCTTCAGTGCGGCCTCCGCGGCGCCGGCCAGCCGGGCATTCTGGATATTCGATCCCCAACCCAGCTGCTTGCCCGCAGGCTGTGGCTGATTCTGAGTCTGAGTGGATTGGTTCTTCGTCTCATCGCCGGACCCGACCTTGTAGGTCTGCGCGGAGCTGTGCGCGACAGAGAGATTCACAATCAGGGCAACTACAGCGAATCGGATCGAGCCAGGTCGAACAAGCACGTTCAAGTTGTCACCAGTAGATCGCACGGAATACAGGGTTTGGATGCCCACAAATCGATGAACGTTGGCCCTCCCGCGCTGGGCACGAGAGGTTTCCCGGACAACCAGGGAGGGGCGAGAACGAATCCAATGCATTTTCGTGAGGCATTCATTGCATAAGCCAGAACCCGTCGCACCGTCTCCACGGCCCATCCCGATGAGCATGATTCTCCTGGCGGTGTTTGCAGTACATCTGCCGCTTCTGCTGATGGAATTGCCGCTGAAGTCGTACGACACGAACTTCCACATCTTCTTCGCGTCGCATTATCTGCATCACTGGTTCGATCCCTGGAATGCAAAGTGGTACGCGGGATTTTCGCAGACCACCTATCCTCCTTTGCCGCAGCAATGGGTCGCTGTGGTTTCGCACCTCACGGGGTTGGACTTCGGGTACATGACGGTGCAGTTCGTCGCCATTCTGCTGCTCGTGATCGGCGTTTACCGGTTCGCGCTGCTTTGGGTAAGCCCGCGAGCGGCATCGTTTGCCGCACTGGCTGCGGTCTTCCTCGGCTCGGAGAGCTTTCTCATCTACTCCGCTGGCCAGTTGTCCACGACCTCGGCCGCGCCCCTGTACCTGAATGCTTTGCCGTATATGTTTGAGTGGATCAGGGCAGGGAAGAAGCGATCCTTTATAAAGGGCTGCGTGCTCTTCACAGCCGCGGCGGCGGCACACCACGCCACGCTGCTGTTCGGCTCCATGTTTTTTGCAATCCCGATTCTGGCGCTGGTGCTCATCGATCGACGGGGCGGAGAGCGCGTTTCCACGGGGGCCTTTCTCGGGCGCACCATCGCGATGACGGTGGTGGTGGGCGCGGCCGTGGCCGTCGTACTCCTGCCGTTCTGGATTGCGCTGCTTCATTACCCGGTAACACAAACGCCCATTCCGCATTCGAGCCGCGCAAATTACATCCTGAGTCCGCAGGCGGGGCTGAATTACTTCATCGTGCCGTGGGGCGCTCTGATTCTGGCTTTGCCGTTCATTTTCCTGCGAGGTTCGGCGGTTCCGCGGCTTCGCCCGTTGCTGCTTGGGTTCTGGGTGGCGTTCCTGGTTGGACTGGGCGGCACCACTCCAGTCGGGCACTGGCTGCTCGGCCGCGCCTACGATGTGTTGACCTTTGAGCGCTTCAGCTACTGGGCCAGTTTGCTCGCGTTGCCCTTCATAGGATTGCTCGCAGCCGACCTGATCGACCGCTATCGGGTTCGGGCGATCGCCGGTTTGGCGATCGCCGCGACGGCGACCTGCGCTCTGGCTGTAGCCTGGTCCAGTTTTCGGCCGGCCGACGCGGAGAACTTCCGAGTGGATGCTGTGGCGAACTGGCTGAACCGCGACGGCCACGACAATTATCGATACGTCACGCTGGGGTTCGGCAACCAGATCTCCCGCCTCGCGATTCTGACCGACGCCAGCAGCGTGGACGGCGAGTGGAACTCGGGACGCATGCTGCCGGAGTTGCAGGCGCACGGCGGCGCGGCACTGACCAGCGCGAAGTACTTTGGGAAGGACGGACTGGACTCGCTGCGCGCGATTCTCGAACATGCCAACCGCTATGGTTTGAAGTGGGTATTTGTCCGCGATCCGTACTACGATCCGCTGCTTTCCTTTGGTGGGTGGCGGCACGTCGATGAGCTGAACAACGGCACCATCGCGGTGTGGAGCAAAGACGGCGTCCCGCCCGCTCAGCCGGTGAACGCGCCGCAGAGGCCGCCTGCCTGGCAGGGGATCATGTGGGGCACGCTGCCTTTCGGCAGCAGCCTGCTGGCGCTCCTGGTAGTGCTGCTGATTCCGGGGGGAGACCAGCGCATGCCTGTGGGCATAGAGGCCGATGAGGCGCAGGATCACTACGCAGCAGGAAGGATGGTTTCCTGATGGCTGGACGTCTTCTCGCCTCCGTTCTTGCCGCTGCGACGCTCGCGCTGATCTTTATCGGCACGGAGTGGCCGGTGCCGTCAGCCGCTGCCTACGCGGGCATCGACCGCACGGGCGTGGTGCTCTCGCCCTCCACCGCGCAGGGCGCGGTGAATGAGCTTGCCCATGTCATCGGCCAGCAGAACTGGGGCCGCGCCTATTCCATGTTGGGCAACAAGGGCCAGTTCACCCAGGAGCAGTTCATCCGCGACCTGCGCGGCACTTACTCCAGTCTGCGCACCTACGCGGTGCTGGATAACTTCGATACGCAGCCGCTGCATGAGTCGGGCGATCAGGCGGAAGTCCGGCTGCGGCTGCGCTGGTCGACCGTGGTGGGCACCTTCGTCGATACGCGCAACCTGCAGGTCTTAAAGACCGGAGGGCACTGGTCTCCCGCCTGGCCGCTGGTGAAAGAACCGCGCGTGCCGCCGCAGGTGATCCCGGTCAACTATCTGCGCTGGGACGTGATCTATCGCGGACCGGGCGACGACTGGGGGGCGCAGGATGTGGAGTCACCGCATGTTCGCATCGTGGATATGCGCCCGGTTCAGCGTGCGGCGGGAGTCGCGGTGCTGGGCGAACTGCTGAATGAAGACGTAGTGCCCGCTTACGTTTCAGTGGACGCGACGCTGCTGCGGAAGGATGGGTCGGCCATCGCCACAGAAGGCGCTTTCGATAAAATTTCGCACCTGCTGCTGCCCAAGCAGGTCACGCCGTTTCTGATTATGTTTCCCAACGCCGAACTCTCCGACGTGGACAGCATTCACATGAACCCGACGTCCAATCTTGTGGCAGCTTCCGCCGATCCCGTGATTGAGATCCAGGACCAGAAGATGAGCCCCGGACCCTATCCCGTATTCAGCGGGGATTTGTCGAATCAGAGCGGGCAGATCGTGAACATCGCCCACGTCCTGGCCACCTTCTACGACCAGAGCGGCCAGCTGGTATGGGTGGGCGATCAGTACATCGACCGCGCCCTGCAGCCGCAGACGCCGGTGCCGTTTGGCATCGAGGTTCCGGAGGATCTGGCGAGAAAAGTCAGTACGGAGCGGGCGGTAGTTGCCACTTACAGCTCGAGCGAGTTCCAATGAGCCGCACAGCATCGTGCATTCTCGCTTTTCTTGTCTCCGTCGCGCCGCTGCCGGCTGTGGCGCAGGAGGGATCGCTGGACGTTCCGAAGATGGTAACGGCCGGTGCGGCCTTTTCCATTCCCACCACCGGGAGCGGCAAAGCGACGTTGTACATCGCGGGACCCGGCGAGGTGCTGAAGCGCGATGTCGATCTCGGCCAATCGGTTTCCATCGCGGCGGGCGAACTGGATGGCGCCGGTCATTACATCGCGGTGCTCTCTGGACCCTCCTCCACCCAGACGGCGCAGTTCGATGTCGCACCGGCGAGCCAGCCTGCAACGATCAGCTTTCTCGCGCGCCCCTCGCGCCTTCCCGTCGACCTGCAGAGCGGCATCACGGGAGCCGTTTATGTGTTCGATTCGTATCGCAATCTGATCACGAGCCCCATGCCGGTCACCTTCCAGCTGTCCGTTGCGTCGGCGCCCAACCAGACGCGCACCGTGACCAGCAACCAGGGAGCGGCATGGACGGAGATGAACTCCGCAGCCAAAGCAGGGAACGCGAAGTTCCTGGCGCAGGTTGGCAATGTCTCGGCGACGCGGGTGATCCAGCAGGTGCCAGGCACTCCCTGCGATCTGACGATGACAGCACACAAAGCCGGCAACAAGATCAATCTGGTGACGGACCCGCTCCGCGACTGCAGCGGCAATCCCGTCACGGATGGGACCATCGTCACGTTCACAGAAAGCTGGAACGGCGGGCAGACGACGGTGGATGTGCCCCTGAAACATGATGTGGCGCAAGCAGAAGTGCCTGCGCTGATGGGGGCTCGTCTCTCCGTAGCGACCGGAGTTGTGATGGGCAACGAAATCCGTTGGGAGGGCCAGCCATGATCCGGCACGTGCTGGCGTTCAGCGTGATTCTGGCCACTTCCGGCGCATTTGCCGCCGACCAGGGTTCGGTTCGCGTGGAACCAGCGAATCTCCAGGGCCCGCGTCCCCTGGCGAAGCAAACGGAGTCGGCGGTGGTGCGCGATTATATGCAGGCGTGGAAGAGCCTCGACGCGGCTATGAGTCAGAATCGCTTGGACTTGCTCGATGAGAATTTTGTCGGAGTAGCCAAAGAAAAACTCACAGCGACGGTGGCCGAGCAGATGAAGCTCGGCGTGCACACCCAGTACCAGGAACGCACCCACGACATCAAAATTATTTTTTACTCGCCTGACGGGCTATCCATTCAACTGGTTGACAACATCGAATACGATGAACAGATTCTCGATCACGAGAAGGTCGTGGTGGTGCAACCAGTGCATGTCCGGTATGTAGCTGTGCTGACACCGACGGAAGTGCAGTGGAAAGTGCGCGTGCTGCAGGCAGAGCCCTTCTGATCGATGTGATCCCTGATCGACCCGCTTCGCGGGGAACCGTACGACACAAGCAAGTCAATACTCTGGTCGACCTGATCGTCCGTGGCGGCCGTGCGGCAACTCAAGGAGGAAGTAGATGATTTCGGTCGTCGTACCGATTTACAACGAGGAAGAGAATATCAATCTCTTCCATCAGGCCGTTTCTGATGCATTGATCGACATTGGTGAGGATTGGGAAGCCGTCTACGTGAACGACGGGTCCAGGGATTCTTCGCTCGAACTGCTGCGCGGGCTGCAGGAGGACGATCCGCATCATGTGGTGGTCGTGGATCTTTCGCGCAACTGGGGCCATATGGGTGCGATCACGGCCGGCCTGCAAACCACACGTGGCGACGCTGTCATCCTGATGGACGGCGATTTTCAGGATCCTCCGGAGGTCATCCCGGAGCTGGTTGAATCCTGGCGCGGCGGTGCGCAGGTGGTGGTGGCCGTTCGCAGAACCCGCCAGGAGCGACGCAAGGTCCTGGCCAAACTTTTCCCGCTCTTCTACAAGGTTCTCGGCGCACTCTCGGATTTTCCCATCCCGCTGAACGCCGGTATCTTCGGTTTGATGGATCGCCAGACGGTCGATTCCATCAACGGCATGCGCGAGAACAATCGTTATCTGCCGGGGTTGCGCGCGTGGGTCGGCTATTCGAACGCAGTGGTCTACTACGACCGCCAGGATCGCGCCGCGGGCGACGGGAAGCTGTCGTTCATCAGCCGCATCAAGTACGCGATGGACGCTGTCACCAGCTTCAGCTATAAACCGCTGCGGTTGTGCTTCGTGCTCGCAGCGGCGTCGTGTGGAATCGCCGCGCTGGCAGCGCTCGTCAGCCTGTTTGCCAGCTCCCCCTGGAACTCCGTCGGCTGGGGCATCGCCTCGGCGGTCTTTGTTGTCGGCGGCGCGCTGCTCCTCTGCATGGGCATCGTCGGAGAATACGTCGGCCGGGTTTATGACGAGGTTCGCCAGCGTCCCTTGTCCATCATCAACAAGGTCTACTATGCGTCCACCGCCGCAGGTCTGGCGGGTCAGCCTGAATTCGCAGAAGAAGACGAGCCGGCGAGAATTTTGCGAATCGCCTGAGCGCTCTTCAGTTCCTGCAGAACAGCGCGGCCGTCACTGCGACGGCTGCGCTTTGTTTTTACAGGTCGGAATCCCGCGCTCCACCGCCGTCCCCTCTTCGTAGTCGTTCCAGGTCTCGATCATTAAATAGGGCAGCGGCTGTTTGGGCGGGTAGTACTGACGCCAGAAGTTGAAGGTATCCTGGAACGTCTGGCCGCAGCGCGCGGAAATATGCCGGTTCAGGCCCCAGGAGGCCTTGCTGTCGTCGAACTGTGCCCAGGCGCCGCCCACCGCAATCTTGCCTGGATACTTCGTGACCATGGTGGAGTAGAACTGCGCGAGATACTCCTTGCCCCAGTTGCTGCCGTCGGGGGCATAGCCATTGCCGCCAGGCTGCACCCATGCGTAGAAGCCATCGAAGGCGCTCGCCTCCGGGCCCGGAAGATTTTCATAGATCAGCAGGGGCGCGGGGTTCCACCTGCTCACTTCTTCGCGGACACGATTCCAGTCCGTATGCCCGGCCTTGGGAAAAATGAAGATCATCGGGCGGCCATTGTCGGTCAGGTAGGCATTGTGCCCCGGCGCGTTGGCGGCCAGGTAGCTGTCACGAAAGGTTGTGAAGTCGGCGATGGCTTCGTCGGTCGCACCGTTCGGGTGATCGGTCTCGTCGTACATCATCGCGATGTGAAAGTTCTCTTCGGCGGCGATGGGTTGGAGCAGATCGTAGGTGCGGGCATTGAACGTGTCGCGGTCGCCGTACCAGTCGACGACAAAGGCGTAGATGCCCATCTTCTTCGCGGCACGGATCTGCCTGCGCAGTTCATTCGGATCGTGCGACGAGTAGCCGACGGAGATATGTGCGGGATGCCCGAACCACGGCTCGTAGACGGCTAGAATGCGCGGCGAGATTCCCGGAACTCCGGCTCGCAGGTGCACCGCCTGGCGCGGTGACGTCCCGGAACAGCCGTGCGCGAGCAAAAGAAGGGCAAGGGCTGCAGTAGGCGTTCGTATCATTCAGTGAAAATGATTAAGACGCCGAATGTGCTCTCCCGGTTGTCCCGGATCTCTCCGCGCCCGGTATCGCGAAGCAGCCGGCAGGGGACACAGTTGCATCCAAGTGGTCAGTCTCATGAGGGAACACAAAACTGGCCGCACCGCCGGATTTCGTGAGCCCCGCGAGCATTCATTTATGCGAGGCGTCCCATCGCGACACCGGAACCCCTGGTTGTGGACAACGGCCCCATCGAACTGCGCAGGAACCTGCATTCCCGCATCCTGTCCGGCAGTTTTGTCCTGCTTCTCGGCTCGGGAATTGCGACGGCGACGAATTTCGCCTACAACATTGCCGTCGCGCGATTCCTTGGACCTACAGGATACGGGCATGCCACCGCCGTTTACACGCTTTTAGTCCTGGTCTCGGCGGCAACCCTCTCATTTCAGATTGTCTCCGCGAAACTCATCGCGCGGCAGGACTCGGAAGAAAAGCAGCGGGCCGTCTACCGCGGGCTGCATCGCGGCGCATGGGCTTGCGGCCTGCTCGCCGCGGGCGCCTTCTTCGTTTTTCAAAAGCCGATTGCGGCCTACCTGCACCTGCCATCACCGGTGCTGGTTGCGTTGCTCGCCATTGGTGCTGCGTTCTACGTTCCGCTCGGCATCCAGCGCGGCTACATCCAGGGAGTCTGCAGGTTCCCCGCTCTTGCCGTCAATGTGGTGGTCGAGGGCGTGGTCCGCCTCGGCGGCTCCGTTTTGCTGATGCAGCTCGGGTTCGGGGTGGCAGGCGTCATCGCTGCGAACGCCGGCGGAGTTGCCGCCGCCTACCTGGAGGCGATGCCCTGGAAGCGCGTTTCGCGTATCGCGAACCCGCTGCTGTTACAGGAGGGGTTTCGCGAAATCGGCCAGGCACTGGTGTTCTTCTCCGGGCTGGTGCTGATCAACAACTGCGACATCATCCTGGTCAAACACTTCTTTCCGCCCACCGATGCCGGCCTCTATGCCGCGGCCGCCCTCGTCGGGCGCGTGATCTACGTTCTGTCGTTTGCTGTTGTGAATACGATGTTCCCCATCGTGGCCGGCACGAGCCGCGAGGAACGCCGTGGATTCAGGGTCATTGCCACCCCCAGTCTCCTCGTGCTGGGGATTGGCGGCAGTCTCGCCCTCGCGCTGTACCTGACGCCGGCGTGGCTGTGGACCCGGTTCTTCGGCAGTGGTTTTCAGCTCAGCGGACCCTACGATTTGCCGCAGCTGCTGGCGCTGTACGCCGTCACCTCGACGATCTATTGCCTCAGCATGGTCGTGATCACCTACGAGATGGCTCACAAAATTGCGAGGATCAGCTGGATTCCGCTGGCCGCGAGCGGGGTGGTGATCGCCGGTATCTGTCTCTTCCATGGTTCGCTGCGCGAGGTCATCGTGGTGCAGCTGATCCTGATGAGCGCTTTGCTCGCGCTGGTCGCCGGGCTGTTCATCTTCGCGACCCTCAAAGACGACGGAGCCGTCGAGAACAGTGCCGGGTCGGGGCCGATCCGCATTTTGCGGCCGGTCACACAGGAAGAGGTGATTGCGGAGTTTCTGAAGAACGACTTCGACGGTCCCGCGTTTCAGGAATACCACCAGGTGTTGCGCGCTCTGGTCACGTCGCCGGACCTTGACGATCCGGTCGAGAACAGGAAGCGCAAGGCCCTCCTGTTCATTCGCCACCTGGCGCTGTGGAAGGAGCTGCCCAGCGACACGAAGTGGTTCGAGGTGGAACTCAGGCGCAGCGAACTGAGCTCGGTGCGATGCTTTCCCCGCGCGCATTGGCGGAAGCTGGCCCAGGGGGACTTCTCCCTGACTGCGGTGGCGGAACGGATGCGGCAGGGAAGCGATGCGGCCGAACCCTTGCTGCGCGGCAAACTCGAGGCCATTGCAAATCGGATCTCCAGCGGCGATCGGGAGATAGGTGTGATTGTCCTCATCGGACTCAACGAGCGGGAACCGGTCACGGTACTGGACGGCAATCATCGATTGGTGGCAACGGTCCTCTCCGCACCCGCCGATCTGGAGAAGCTGCGTTTCCTGTGCGGCCTCTCTCCGCGGATGAGCGAGTGCTGCTGGTACAGCACCAATCTCATAACGCTGACACGCTATGTAAAGAACGTGCTGTCGCACCTTGCGCACGATCCGGAAGCGGAGCTGGCGCGGCTGCTGGAAACAGGATGAACGAGACCCAGGGACCTTGGGCCTGAAGATGGAAGGAGGGTAGGGAATTGGCAGACAGGATGACGGGAATGCGACCAGTGGTGGTCAGACGGCTTCCCGATGCTTTGAGCGTGCAGCATAAAGTGGCATTTCTCCACGACATCGCCGGGGTCATGGATACGAACCGGCCGCGAGTGGTGCTGGACTGTTCCCGGCTCCGCGAGTGCGACAACTCCACCGTTCATCTGCTGCTGCATTGTCTGGAAGAGGCGATGAAGCGCAATGGCGATGTGAAGCTTGCCGCGATGCCGGCGTCGGTAGCCGTCGTGCTGGTCAGAACGGGCGTGGCGCGCCTCTTTGAAACCTTCGACTCGATCGAAGAAGCGGCGAACAGTTTTCATCAGCTTCAGGTGCCAACGGAAAAGCCCCTTGCGGGGCAGAATCCGCGTGCTTCGGGAAAGGCCGCATAGGCGAAGGCTCGAGATCGAGTCCGGATCGGGGGAAAGACATGGATGCAGGAAACCTTTGGTTGTACCGTTCGATCGCGTTTGCGCTGGTCATGCTCCTGAGCACGCCGCGGGGCACAGTGGCTTCCGCTCAGGAAACGTCGGCGGCGCAGCGTCGGCAAAGCACCTCACCGGCGCAGGCCCCGCCCGTGGATCGACCCGCGGTTCAGGACCCACTGCCCGCTTATGCGGAAGTCGCTTCGCTGCCGGACAGCCCCACTCCGATGCCGCAAACGGATCCCGGGCCTCAGCAGCAGCCGCCGGTGCCGCCATCCAATCCGCAACAGCAAAGCGCTCCCTCGCAGCCTATTGGGCCGGCTGCGGCGGCGGGCGGCGCCGGCGGCGGGCGCGCGGGGGCCCGGCCCGGGGGGGCGGGCCGGGCGGCGGCG
>VFSW01005391.1_pt1 | contig 18906 bp, 18 predicted proteins | sample 5358111 | NCBI WGS metagenome assembly VFSW01 (sample SAMN11554181, study PRJNA540505) | mine drainage metagenome | isolation source: sediment from site ElyBrook_90M | place: USA: Ely Copper Mine, Vershire, VT | collected 2017 | reverse complement strand
GGCGAGCGCGACATTCGCAACGGAGATCAACTATGTCGGATACGCAAACCGCACCACTGACGCTGAACATCCAATATACCAAAGATTTGTCGTTCGAGGTGCCTAACGCGCCGGCGATTTACACCATTTTGCGCCAGCCGCCCTCGGTCAACATCAATCTCGATGTTCAGGTCCGCCGCCTGCACGAAGATCAGTTCGTGTTTGAGGTGACGCTGGCAACCCGCGCGGAAGCCACCATCCCGACCCCGCCCGAGACCGCCAATGGCAGCGAGGAACCGGCCAAGGACATGACCGTGTTCATCGCCGACCTCTCTTATTCGGGCATTTTCACCCTCGATGGCGTGCCGGAAAATCAAATCGAGCCGATCCTGCTGGTCGAATGCCCGCGCCTGCTGTTCCCGTTCGCGCGCAACATCCTGGCCGATGTCACCCGTGATGGCGGGTTCCCGCCGGTGATGCTCGGCCCGGTGGATTTCGTGGGCCTGTGGCAGTCACGGCGCGACCAGCTGTCGGCAACACCGATCGCTAACGCCTAATCGCCCCACGCCTAATCGCCCACGCCTAATCGCCCACGCCTAATCGAATGCGCGATGCGGGTCCGGGCTTGACCGCCCGGCCCGCTCAAGCAGGGTAAGGATCGAAAATGCGCTATGGTTCGACCCGCGGGGCCGCCGCACCGCGTGCCTTTGACGGGGTTCTGCTCGCCGGGTTGGCTGAGGATGGCGGGTTGTTCGTGCCTGAATCCTGGCCCGTTTTTTCCCCTGCCGAATGGCGGGCGATGCGCGGGCTGCCTTATGCCAGCCTCGCCGCACGGGTGATGGAGCCGTTCGTTTGTGGCGGCGCGGTCACATTCGCGGACCTGCAAGCCATGTGTCGCGCGGCCTATCGCCCGTTCGATCATGCGGCCGTGGTGCCGCTGGTGCAGCTCGATCATGATTTGTTTGCGCTGGAATTATTTCACGGCCCCACCCTCGCCTTCAAAGATTTAGCCCTACAACTTGCCGGGCAATTATTCGATCATGTGCTGCAAGCGCGTGATGAACGCGTCACCATTATCGGCGCGACCTCCGGTGATACCGGGTCCGCCGCGATCGAAGCGTGCCGGGATCGCGCACGCGTCGATATCGCAATCCTGCATCCGCAACGCCGCACTTCGGAGGTGCAGCGCCGACAAATGACCACGGTGCTGGCGCCGAACGTGCTCAATATCGCGGTGCAAGGCACGTTCGATGACTGCCAGGACCTCGTCAAGGCGATGTTTGCCGACGCCCCCTTCCGCGATGAAGTGCGCATGTCCGCGGTGAATTCGATCAATTGGGCGCGCATTGCCGGACAAATCCCGTATTTCGTCGCCGCCGCCCTCGCTCTCGGCGCGCCTGACCGCCCAGTTGCGGTATCGGTGCCGACCGGTAATTTTGGCAATGTGCTGGCCGCCTGGGCCGCGCGGCAGATGGGCCTGCCGATCGAGCGCTTCATCGTGGGCAGCAATTCAAACGATATTCTCAGCCGCTTTCTCGCCAACAACGATATGCGCATGGCTGGCGTGATCGAAACCGTCTCGCCCTCGATGGATATTCAGGTCAGCTCCAATTTCGAGCGGTTATTGTTCGAGTTTTTGCACCGCGACGCGACCGCAACCGCACAGATCATGGCCGATTTTCGCGCCACCGGGCAGATGGCGGTTCCCGAGCCGGTTTGGCAGGCGGTGCGGCGCGAATTCACCGGCTTTGCCCTCGATGACGACGCGACCTTGGCGGAAATCGCCCGGATCAAGCAGGATTATGCCTATATAGCAGACCCGCACACCGCCATCGGCATTGCCGCCGCGCGGGCCTGTGCGCCAATCGGCCTGCCAGTGATTGCCGCCGCGACCGCGCATCCGGCGAAGTTCCCCGACGCGATGGAACGCGCCATCGGCATCCGCCCAGGGCTGCCAACGCGGCTGGCGCACCTATATGATAGGCCAGAGCAGTTTCACCGGGCACCGGCGGCACTGGCTGATATCGAAACCATGATCCGCCGATTCGCCAACAGGAATAGCGTATGAACCCCAATATCGACATTACCCGCCTCGATTCTGGCCTGACCGTGATTACCGAGCGGATGGACCGGGTCGAAACCGTGTCGTTCGGCGCTTATGTCGGCGTGGGGACCCGGTTTGAAACCGCCGCACAAAACGGCGTTTCGCATTTCCTCGAGCACATGGCGTTCAAAGGCACAGCAAGGCGTTCCGCCGCCGCGATTGCCGAAGCGGTGGAGGATGTCGGCGGCCATATCAATGCCTATACCTCTCGCGACCAGACCGCCTATTACGTCAAGCTGCTCGCCGATGATTTGCCGCTCGGCGTTGATTTGATCGGCGACATTTTGTGCCATTCCAGCTTTGATGCCGCCGAATTCGAGCGCGAGCGCGGGGTGATTTTGCAGGAAATCGGCCAAGCGAACGACACGCCGGACGACATCGTATTCGATCACTTCCAACTCGCCGCCTATCCCGATCAGCCGATGGGCTGGCCGGTGCTGGGCACCGAGCCGATCATCAAATCCCTCAGCCCGGATACGCTGCGCGGTTATATGCGCGCCCATTATGCGCCGAGCAACATGGTCATCGCCGCAGCCGGCAAGCTTGAGCACCAGCGCGTGGTGGATATGGTGGCCGAGCATTTCGCGGATTTGACGGCGGCTGAACCCGCCACCCCGGCTCCGGCTTTGTATCGTGGTGGGGATTATCGCGAAACGCGGGATCTCGATCAGGCGCATCTGGTGCTCGGCTTTCCTTCGGTGGGTTATGCCGATCCGGATTTCCATGCGGCGATGCTGCTCTCCACCCTGCTTGGTGGCGGCATGTCCTCACGCTTGTTCCAGGAAATTCGTGAAAAGCGCGGGTTGGTTTATTCGATCTACAGCTTCACCATGGCGCATCGCGAAGCCGGGCTGTTCGGCATTTATGCCGGCACCGGCGAGGACGAAGTGGCGGAATTGCTGCCGGTCACCTTGGGCGAGCTCAGCAAAGTACGACAATCGGTGACCGGTGCCGAGCTGAAGCGCGCGCGCGCGCAAGCCAAGGCCGGGATGCTGATGTCGCTGGAAAGCACCGGGTCGCGGTGCGAGCAGCTCGCACGGCAATTCCATGTGTTCGGACGGATCGTGCCTATCGAGGAAACAGTGGCGAAAATCGATGCGGTGCGCGAGGCCGATATCACCCGGGTCGCCGAGCGAATTTTCACAGGCACGCCCACCCTCGCCGCCCTCGGCCCGATCGCCCGGGTGCCGGATATGGCGCATATTCTTGACCGGTTGGCGGCATGAGCCAACATCATCTCGATCACCTGGCGCAGCTACTCGCCGCAGCCAAGCGCGCCGGAGCCGACCAGGCCGATGCCGTCGCCTCGAGCGGCACATCGCTTTCAGTGTCGCGCCGGATGGGCAAAATCGAGGATATCGAACGCGCCGAGACCAATAATATCGGTTTGCGGGTATTTGTCGGCCAGCGGAGCGCGATTGTCTCTACCGGTGCGATCGACCCTGCCGGGTTTGACCGGCTCGCCACCCAAGCCGTCGCAATGGCCCGCGCCGTGCCCGAGGACCGGTTCGCCTCGATCCCTGACGCCCCTGCGCCTGCCGATGCGGCCTTGCTCGACCTCGATGACGGCACCGAGCCGACTATCGATGCTCTGATGGCCCGCGCCGCCGCCGCTGAGGATGCGGCCCTGGCCGTAGCGGGCATCACCAACTCCGAAGGGGCGGGGGCAAGCTGGTCGCGCTCATCCGTGGGCCTGGCCACCTCGCACGGCTTTGCTGGCCTGTATCATCGGTCACGCCACGGGGTTTCGGTATCGCCAATTGCCGGTGCAGGCCTCGCCATGCAGCGCGATTATGAGTTTTCCAGCACCGCCCATGCCAGCGATCTCGATGATCCGGCAATGCTAGGCCGTGCCGCTGCCGAGCGGGCGGTGAGCCGACTCAATCCGGCGCGTCCGAAAACCGCGCAAATACCCGTGATATATCATCCGCGGGTGGCGAGCAGCCTGCTGGGCCATTTCGCCGGGGCGATTACCGGCACCGGCATTGCGCGCGGCACCAGCTTTTTGAAAGATCAGATGGGCAAGGCGGTTTTCGCGCCCGGCATATCGATCATTGATGATCCGTGGCGGGTGCGCGGCGCCCGCTCGCGCCCCTATGACGGCGAGGGCCAGACCACCACCCGTCGCGCCTTGATCGAAAACGGTCTTCTCACCTCATGGCTGCTCGATACGCGCAGCGCCGCCCAACTTGGGTTGACCAGCACCGGGCACGCCGCGCGCGGCACTTCCGGCCCGCCAAGCCCGGCGCCGAGTAATTTATATATCGAGCCGGGCACACTCTCGGCTGAGGCTCTGATGGCCGATATCAAGCTCGGGCTTTATGTGATTGAACTAATCGGCATGGGGGTGAACGGCATTACCGGCGATTATTCGCGTGGCGCCGCCGGTTTCATGATCCGCGACGGTAAAATCGCGGAGCCAGTTGCCGAAATCACCATCGCGGGCCGGTTGCAGGATATGTTTTTGCACCTCACCCCGGCCAATGATCTGAAGTTCCGCCAAGGCACCGACGCACCGACAATGCGGGTGGACGGTATGACCATGGCAGGCGGCTAACCGCTTACGACACCGCTTCCAGCGCGGCTTCGGCTTCCAACCATTCAGTTTCCGCATCGCTCATCGCCCGGGCGATGGCGGCGAGGCGCTGGTTCAGCGCGTTGATCTCTTGCGGCTTGGCTTTGGCGTAAAACGCTGCATCGGCCAGCTTCGCCTCGATTTGACGATGCTCAGCGGTAAGCGTTTTGATGGCTTTTTCCGCCTCGCGAACAGCTTTACGCAACGGTGCGGTTGCTTCCCTGCCCTCAGCCCGTGCGCGCCGATCCGCCGCCGAATCGCCCCGCGCTGGCGCCTTACCCTCCGCCCGTTTGGGTTCGGTTTTTTGCAAAATCAGTTTCCGATAGGCCGCCAAATCATCGTCATACGCGCGCACCTGCCCATCATTAACCAAGAGCAGACGATCCGCGACCAGATCGATCAAATGTGGATCGTGGGTGATTAAAATCACCGCCCCCGGAAAATCAGCTAACGCACGTACCAGCGCTTCGCGCGCATCGATATCCAAATGATTGGTCGGCTCATCGAGGATCAACACATGCGGTGCGTCACGCGTGGCCAGCGCCAATAACAGTCGGGCCTTTTCGCCGCCCGAAAGCGAACCCACCTTGGTATCGATCCGGTTCGCATCCAGCCCAAAACGTGCCGCTTGGGCGCGCAATTGCGTTGGTGTGGCTTGCGGCAGCACACGGGCCAAATGCAACAGCGGCGTCGCCCCCAAATCCAGATCATCTTCCTGGTGCTGGGCGAAAAACCCGATGCGCAGGCCGCGCGTGCGAAAAATCGTGCCGCTCAGCGGATCAAGCCGACCAGCCAGGGCCTTCGCCAGCGTTGATTTGCCATTGCCATTGGCACCCAGCAGCGCGACGCGATCGGTCATATCGATGCGCAGCGACACCTGGTTGAGCACCGTGCGATCACCATAGCCAAGCGCCACCCGATCCAGCGATAACAGCGGCGGCGGAATATCATTGGGTTCGGGGAAAGAAAATTTGGTTGGCGTGTCTTCAACGATCGCATCGAGCGCGGGCATGCGCGCCAGCGCCTTCAAGCGCGATTGCGCCTGCCGCGCCTTGGTGGCCTGCGCACGAAACCGATCAACGAAGGACTGCATATGCGCCCGTTGAGCCGCAATGCGCACCGCCGAGCGATTATGTTGCTCGGCGCGTTCGGTGCGAATACGGATAAATTCGGCGAAACCGCCGGGTGTCAGGCTGATCGTGCCGCGGTCCAAATGCGCGATGGCATCCACCGCACGGTCCAGCAAATCACGATCATGCGACACCATCAGCACCGCACCGGGAAACCGCGCGAGCCAAGTTTCCAACCATAAAGTGGCTTCCAGATCCAAATGGTTGGTCGGTTCATCGAGCAGCAACAAATCCGGGGCAGCGAACAACGCCGCCGCCAGCGCCACGCGCATCCGCCAGCCACCGGAAAAGCTGGACATTGGCCGGTTTTGCGCCTCAGCATCAAAGCCCAACCCGGCGAGAATAGCCCCCGCGCGCGCAGGGCCGCTATCGGCATCGATCGCGATGAGCCGCTCATGCACGTCCGCCATCCGCTCCGGCGGCGCGGTTTCCGCCTCGTGCAACAGCCTCGTGCGTTCCAAATCGGCGGCCAACACGACATCGAGCGGGGTTTCAGCGCCGCCCGGCGCTTCCTGCGCGACGCTGCCCAGCCGGGCGCGATTGGCCATGCGAATGGTGCCGCCATCGGGCGTCAATTCGCCCAGAATTAGTTTCATAAGGGTGGATTTACCTGCCCCGTTGCGCCCCACCAGCCCGATTTTGCGCCCCGCATCAACGGCGAGCGCCGCCCGGTCCAGCAGGGCGCGGCCGGCGAGGGTGAAGGACAGATCATCGATGGTCAGCAAGCTCATGGGCCGGTGCTATCGCAGGCGAGCGCGCTTGCCCAGCCCATCCGCGCGGCGCAGGGCTGCCCAAGGCTTGTCGCACCCGCTTCGAGTCGCTAAGGGCGGAGCGAATTCAACCCTCAGGATGAGACATATCATGGCCATCGAACGCACTCTCTCAATTATCAAGCCGGACGCCACGCGACGCAACCTGACCGGTCGGGTCAATACCATGCTGGAAGCTGCGGGATTGCGGATTGTTGCGCAAAAGCGCTTGCAGCTCACTCAATCCCAAGCCGAAGCCTTTTATGGCGTGCATCGCGAGCGCCCGTTTTTTGGCGGTCTGGTCGCGTTCATGACCTCAGGCCCGGTGGTCGCACAGGTGCTCGAAGGCGAGAATGCGGTCGCGAAAAACCGCGAAGTAATGGGCGCTACTGACCCGAAAAAGGCGGCGCCCGGCACCATCCGCGCCGAATTGGCCGAAGATATCGAAGCCAATACCGTACATGGCTCTGACGCGGCCGACACCGCCGCCCAGGAAATCGCATTTTTCTTCGCAGGCATCGAAATCACCGGCTGAGCACGTAACCGACCCACCGTGGGGCAGCGCGATGCGCCGCCCCACGGTGGCCCGAACCGGCAGTAATTGAAAAATTTTTTATAACTAGTCCTGAGCGGCTCGGCGTCGTTCAGGCTCTCACGCAATTATGGCGCGTGACCAAGATTGATCGTGTTCGGGCTGGTCACAGCACCGCCGATCGCGCCCGCGCCGGCACCGATCAGGGCGCCTGTTGCGGGCGAACCGCCAGTTGCGGCGCCAATAATCGCACCGGCACCCGCGCCGATCGCGCCGCCAGACAACGCCCGTGAGCCGGGCGTATAGCCGCAACCGGCGAGGCTGAGCGCCAGACCGGCCAACAAAGCAGGGGCAACAAGTTTTTTGATCATTGTTTTAGTCTCCAAAAGCGCACCGGCAACGTCACCGACATGCTGAACAGATCGAATATCGTGCTTGGTATTTGGGGGTGCACCGCTGACCTTTCCATGGCCATCATCTGACGTGTTGGTAATGCGCCCAGCAAACCACTGAATTTAGCCGATGCGTGGACTTGTAGGGAGGCCACGCAGACTGTAATCGAACCCGGCGGGGTCTCGTCGCACGCCGGTTCTCCGACGTTTATCCCTTTTCCCGTCACTGTTGCGACCACGCAGGAAGGTTTGCATGTTTTCTCGGCTGTTTGGCTTGATGTCCTCAGATATGGCGATTGATCTCGGCACCGCCAATACACTGGTTTATGTGCGCGGGCGCGGCATTGTGCTGAATGAGCCCTCGGTAGTGGCCTTGGTGGAGACTAAGGGCCGCAAGCATGTGCTCGCCGTTGGCGAAGAGGCCAAGCATATGCTGGGGCGAACCCCTGGCAATATCTCCGCAATCCGCCCGCTGCGCGACGGGGTGATCGCTGATTTCGAAGTGGCGGAGGAAATGATCAAGCATTTCATCCGCAAGGTTCATAATAAACGTGCTTTTGGCATGCCGGCCTCGCCGCTGATCATTATTTGTGTCCCCTCCGGTTCAACCGCCGTGGAGCGCCGGGCGATCCAGGAAAGTGCCGAAAGTGCTGGGGCGCGCAAAGTGCTGCTGATCGAGGAGCCGATGGCGGCCGCGATTGGCGCTGGTTTGCCAGTAACCGAACCGTCAGGCTCGATGGTGGTGGATATTGGCGGCGGCACCACGGAAGTGGCGGTGATTTCACTGGGCGGCATTGTCTATTCCCGCTCGGTGCGCGTCGGCGGCGATAAAATGGATGAGGCCATCATTTCCTACATTCGCCGCAGCTACAACCTCCTGATCGGCGAAGCCTCGGCCGAGCGGATCAAGCTTGAAATTGGCGCCGCCTGGGCCGATCCGCGCCAGACCGAGCCCAAGCGCGAGGTTAAGGGTCGCGACCTGATCAATGGCGTACCGCGCGAAGTGACGGTTAACCAGGCGCAAATCGCTGAAAGCCTCGCCGAGCCGGTCGGCCAGATCGTCGAGGCGGTGAAAGTTGCGCTGGAAAATACCCCACCTGAACTCGCAGCCGACATCGTCGATAAGGGCATTGTGCTCACCGGCGGCGGCGCATTATTGCACGGCTTGAATGATGTGCTGCGCGAAGCAACGGGCCTGCCGGTAGTGGTGGCTGAAGAGCCGCTGCAATGCGTGGCGCTCGGCACTGGGCGGGCATTGGAAGAACTGAAACGCCTGCGCACCGTACTATCCTCGATGTATTAATCGGCGCCCGTGCGCTGAACGATATTTCGTGCCATGATAGACACCGGAGGTTTTGATCATGGCAATTCGCAAAATCCTACTGCCGTTGGCCGGGGTAGCATCGGCGCGGTCCGCCTTGGCAACCGGGCTGATGATCGCCAAGCGGCGCAACGCGCATCTATATGCCCTGCACGTGCGCACCGATACGCGCGACGTGGCCCCGCTGGCCGGCGAGGGCCTCTCCGGCGCCATGATCGAAGACATGATGAAAGCAACCGAGCGCGAGGGTAAATCCGAAGCGCAGGCGCTGGAGGCCTTGTTCAACGACATGGCCAAAGACGCTGGTGTAACCGTTGGCCCGCCGAGCCCGGCCTCTGCACCCTCGGCCAGCGCCAAGTTCGAATCGGTCATGGGCCGTGAGGAAGATATCACCGCCGATGAGGCGCGCTTAGCGGACCTAATCGTGGTGCCGCATCCCAAATCCGCCGATGATGTCGCCTCCGCCGATGCGCTCCATGCAGTGCTGTTTGATTCCGGTCGGCCGGCGCTGATTGCACCCACCGCTGAGCCGACCAGTATTGGCACGCGCATCGCGATTGGCTGGAACGGCACAGCCGAAAGTGCCTCGGCCGTTGGTTCGGCCCTGCCTTGGCTACGCGAAGCGGAGGCGGTGCGGATTTTGTTTTCGCCGGAATATCAACGCCAAGGGCCATCGGCCGCCCGACTCGTCGGGTTTTTGGCGCTGCACGGGGTGAGCGCTGATACCGCGCAATTCGCTTCGATCGATCGCAGCGTCGGCGCCGGTTTGCTCGGTGCCGCAAGCGATTTTGGCGCAGATTTATTGGCAATGGGCGCTTATTCGCACTCGCGGCTGCGCCAACTGATCCTCGGCGGCGTGACCCGCCATGTGCTGGCGACCGCGCATCTGCCGGTGCTGATGAATCGGTGATGTTCGGCGTGGCCGATCCGGCCGTGACCGCCTCGGTTCGGGCCTATGTGAAATTGCTGCGCGCCACCCGTGCTGTGGTGGCACGAACCGGCCCGCTGCTGGCAGAGTTTGGCCTGACCCATACCCAACTGGGCGTTTTGGAAGCCATATTGCATCTCGGCCCACTGACTCAGCGCGACCTGACCCGCAAATTGCTAACCAGCCCGGGCAATTTGACCGATGTGATCGACAAGCTTGCGCAGCGCGAACTGGTTACCCGCGCCCCCTGCCCTGAAGATCGCAGGCGGGTGCGCGTTGCCCTGACCGAGGCGGGTCGAATCCTGATCGAAACTGTGTTTCCGCTCCATGCCGCCGATATTCACCGTGCCATGGAGGGATTGAGCCAAGCCGAGCAGACGATGCTGAGCCGATTGCTGCGCCATTTAGGCCAAGACCCTGCTGCACTGGACACGGATGCGCAGGATAGGGGGCTGGGATGATTGAAATCGATGAGCCTTCACTTAAATAGTTCGATATCGAACAATATCCGCATGGAGCAAAAACATGATTGAGCGTCGGCCGTTTGCAACGCTGGGCCAGTTTCGTAATGGCTGGCTGGATGCGCATCACCATTTCAGTTTCGGGGGCTATCACGATCCTGCGCGTATGGGCTGGGGTGCTTTGCGCGTATGGAACGATGATCAGGTAGCGCCGGGCACCGGATTTGACCCGCATCCGCATCGTGACATGGAAATCGTGACCTTCATCCGCCAGGGCGCAATTACCCATCGCGATAATCTGGGCAATGAGGGCATCACGCGGGCTGGCGATGTGCAGGTGATGCATGCGGGCACGGGCATTATCCACGCCGAAATGAATCTTGAGGCCGAACCAACCCGGCTGTTTCAGATTTGGATTTTGCCAGATCGCCAAGGCGTTGCGCCGGGCTGGGCCACGCGGGAATTACCGCGCAGCCCCGGCGGCGGGCTCTCGCTGCTTGCCGGCGGGCGCGCGGGGGATGAGGCGGCGGGCGCGTTGCCGCTCTATGCTGATGCGGCCGTATTTGCCGCACGCATGGGAGCGGGCGAACGCATCGAACAGCCGGTTGCACCGGGGCGCGCGGCTTATTTGGTCGCAACCCATGGCGGCATCCGGGTTAATGGCGTCGCCGCTGAACCGCGTGACGGCGTGGCGATTGTCGGCGAGCGCATAATTGTGATCGAAGCGGAGCAGGCTGATACCGAAATTGTGTTGGTTGATGTGCGTGAATGAAACCAGTTTCATCCACACACGCTGGCGGCGTTTAGATTACACTCTATATCGGGTATGTATCGGTTCTCCGCGCCGCTGCGAGGCGTGATGGTGGGGACGAAGTTTATTGCGTGCAAAACCCCGACCGGACTCCGGTCAAAACATAAGGATATGCTTCGATGACAACGCCAACCGCGCCCCACCGCTCGATCCGCTTGCGGGCGCTGACCCTTGCCTTACTCGGCGGCACCGCTCTCGGTCTCGCCGGTTTTGTGAGCGCCCGCGCGGATGGCGCGGATTTGAGCGCTACCGCCGCCGTGCAAAAGGACTTCAAGCCAATCAATTCATTTGCGCCGCTGGTGCGCGATGTGAAGCCCGCCGTGGTCTCGGTAACCGTGCATCTCAAAGTGCAACGGGCCGCCGATCACCCGGGCCAGGGGCCGGGGCCGGGCATGATGCCATTCCCATTCCCGTTCCCGCAGCCTCAGCAGCCCCAAGCGGTGGAAGCCAAAGGTTCAGGATTTTTCATCAGCTCAACCGGCTATCTGGTCACCAATAACCATGTGGTGCGCCACGCCAAGTCGATTTTCGTGACCCTGTCGGACGGCGAAAAACTACCCGCTACGCTGGTTGGCCACGATAAACGCACCGATCTCGCAGTGCTGAAAGTCACCCGCGCCAAGCCGTTCCCGTATTTGGAGTTTGGTAACTCCGCGAAGGTGGTACCGGGTCAGTGGGTCGTGGCGATCGGCAACCCGTTCGGCCTCGCCGAGACCGCGACGGCTGGTATCGTTTCGGCGTTGGGACGTGATATCGGCGATGGCGAGTATGACAGCTTCATTCAGATCGATGCGCCGATCAATGAAGGCAATTCCGGTGGACCGCTGCTCAATCAGCGCGGACAAGTGATTGGGGTCAATACCGCGATTCTCTCGCCGACCGGCGGTTCAGTGGGCATCGGATTTTCGATCCCCTCGGATATGGTGAAAACCATTACCGCCGAGCTGATCAAGAACGGCCATATTACCCGTGGCTTCATTGGGGTCTCGGTGCAGCCGATCACCCAGGAAATGGCGCAGGCCATGGGCGTCAAAACCAAAGACGGCGTAGCCCCCGGTGCCCTGATTGCGGCAGTCGAGCCTCGTTCACCGGCGGATCGTGCCGGGATCAAGCCCGGCGATATCGTCACCGATGTTGATGGCCACAAGGTCGATTCGCCGCGCACCTTGGCGCTCGCGATCTCGACCATCAAGCCTGGTGACCGCGCGCACGTGACCTATTTGCGCAATGGCGCGGTGCAGCACACTAGCGTTGCCGTCGAGAAAATGCCCGCTAACCTCAGCATGGCAACGATTGGCGGCGCGGCGCCAAGCCCTGGCCATGCAAGCAAGCCTGAATTGGGCCTGACCATTGCACCGCTCACCCAAAATGACCGCCACCAGCTTGATCTACCGCTGGCGACGAAAGGAGCCGTGATCACCAATGTCGCGCCCGATTCGCCAGCCGACGAGGCGGGGCTGCGCTCGGGTGATTTGATCGTCGGGGTCGGTTCGGTCGAAACGACGAACCCCAATGATGTGGTCAGCGCCATCCAGAAAGCCGAGCACGATCATGCCAAAGCGATTGCGCTGCGGGTGATGCGCGGCAATCAATCACTTTTCGTCGCGGTGCCGTTGCCTGCGGCGAAAAAATAATCGGTTCAGCTTTCTCCAAGACTGTGATTGGGGGAGAAAAACTCTCCCCCAATCAGGATTGTTTCAATCGGTTTCCGTTAAAAAATTCTCGGGCCCTTGCGGGTTGGAGAATTTTTTGTTTGATCGATCCGGTTCGACAGGGCTTGTTGAATTCACGTTTGAATCCGACCAGCTTCATGCTGATCATAATCAGGGACTTTGCCGATGCCGCGCCATGACGATACCGACCTCGCGCAACTTGAATCTGAGAGCATTGAAATTATCCGGGAAACCGTTGCCGGATTTCGCAACCCGGTGATGCTTTACTCGATTGGTAAAGACAGCTCGGTGATGCTGCATCTCGCCATGAAGGCTTTTGCGCCTGCCAAGCCTCCCTTTCCGCTCCTACATGTCGATACTGGTTGGAAGTTTCGCGAAATGATTGCGTTTCGCGATGCAACGGTGCAGCGCCTTGGCGTTGACCTGATCGTGCGCCATAACGCCGCCGCCGCAGCGCGCGGTGTCAACCCGTTCGACCAGACCGCTTCGACGTATACCCAAATTATGAAAACCGAGACCTTGAAATCAGCCCTCGATGAGCTCGGTTTCGATGCCGCATTCGGCGGCGCTCGCCGCGATGAGGAAAAATCCCGCGCCAAGGAGCGGATTTTCTCGGTGCGCACCGCCCAACATGGCTGGAATCCAAAAGCCCAGCGCCCGGAATTATGGAACCTCTTCAACACCAGGCTAACCCCCGGCCAGAGCATGCGCGTGTTTCCGCTCTCCAACTGGACCGAATTTGATATCTGGGCCTATATCCTGCAAGAAAACATCCCCGTTGTGCCGCTCTATTTCGCCAAACCACGCCCCGTGGTGCAGCGCGGCGATCAGTGGTTGATGGTTGATGATCACCGCCTGCCCTTGGCACAAGGTGAACAACCCCAACGACGCTCGGTGCGGTTTCGCACCCTCGGCTGTTATCCGCTCACCGCCGCGATTTAGTCTGAGGCTAACACGCTGGAGGCGATCATCACCGAAATGCGGGAATCGCGCAATTCCGAACGTCAAGGCCGATTAATCGATCATGACGATGCGGCGGCAATGGAAAAAAAGAAACGCGAGGGGTATTTTTGATGCATACCATGGTTACCACCCGCTCGTTGCTGCGCCTACTAACTTGCGGCTCGGTTGATGATGGCAAATCGACGCTGATTGGAAGGTTGCTGTTTGACACCGATAATATCCCCGATGATCAACGCGCGGCGCTCGAACGTGATTCACGAAAATTTGGCACCGATGGCGCAAATATCGACTACGCCTTACTCGTTGACGGGCTGGAAGCCGAGCGCGAACAGGGCATTACCATTGATGTTGCCTACCGCTTCATGGCCACGCCACGCCGCAAATTCATCATCGCCGATACGCCGGGCCATGAGCAATATACCCGCAATATGGCAACCGGCGCGTCGAACGCGGCGCTTGCGATCCTGCTCATCGATGCATCGCAAGGTGTACTGACCCAAACCCGCCGTCATGCTTTCATCGCGAATCTCCTCGGAATTCGTGATATCATACTTGCGGTGAACAAGATCGATCTTTGCGGGTATGATCAAACGGTGTTTGACACCATTACCGATGACTTCAGCAAAATTGCGAAAAATTTTCGTTTCGATACAATCACCGCCATTCCGCTCTCCGCGCGTCACGGTGATAATGTGGTGCAGCGCAGTGCCGCAATGACGTGGTATCAGGGGCCGACGTTACTGGACCATCTGGAAACCATCGAACCGCGCCGCCCGGATACCGGGCCGTTCCGCCTGCCAGTGCAATGGGTTAATCGTCCGGATGCGCAGTTTCGCGGCTTCACTGGCACCATCGCGGGCGGGCAGGTGCAGCTTGGTGATAGGCTCACCGTTGCCGGATCCGGCCAATCAAGCTCGGTCGCCCGCATCATCACGGCGCAGGGCGATGCGCAGCAAGCACGTGCGGGCGAGGCGGTGACGCTTACCTTCGCTGACGAAATCGATATTTCGCGCGGCGATCTGCTCGCCGCGCCGACGGCGCGCCCGGATGTAGGCGATCAATTCGCGGCTGATCTGATTTGGATGGATGAAGCGCCGCTACTGCCCGGCCGCCCCTATTTGTTTCGCATCGGCACCGCCTTGGTCTCGGGCGTGGTTTCAAAAATCAAGCATCAAATCGATATCGCGCATTTCGAGCATCTCGCTGCCACCCAGCTTGAGCTCAACGCCGTGGGCTCGGTGAATATTTCGCTCACCGCACCGGTTGCGTTTGACCCGTATGAGGAAAATCGGCGCACGGGTAGCCTCATCATGATTGATCGGGAGACCAACGCGACGGTCGCTGCCGGGATGATCCGGTTTCCGCTGCGCCGGGCGAGCAATATTCATTTGCAAACCCTCACGATAGGCCGGACGGACCGGGTCGCACGCAACCGGCATCGTCCGGCAATCCTATGGTTCACCGGCCTTTCTGGCTCCGGCAAATCCACCATCGCCAATTTGCTCGAAGCCAAGCTGCATGCGGATGGCGTGCATACCTATTTGCTCGATGGCGATAATATCCGCCACGGTCTGAACCGCGATTTGGGCTTTACCGATGCTGACCGGGTGGAAAATATCCGCCGCGTCGGCGAGGTGGCAAAGCTCTTCGCCGATGCCGGCATGGTGGTGCTGGTCAGCTTCATTTCACCGTTCCGCGCAGAGCGGCGCATGGCGCGCGAACTGGTGGAGCCGGGTCTGTTTCACGAAATATTCGTCGACACCCCGATTGAGATTTGCCGGGCGCGCGACCCAAAGGGCCTTTATCGCAAAGCCGATGCCGGTGAAATTCGTAACTTCACCGGCATCGATAGCCCATACGAGCCGCCCGAAGCCGCCGAATTTGTGCTCCGCACGGCAGACTCCACGCCCGAGAATCTGGCCGATGGGCTGTTTAGGGCGGTGCGACAAATCATCACCGATTAAAGCTGCCCGACTACGATTGCGGAATCATCGGTTTATGCGGGTGATAGGGGTGATAGGGATGGTGAAAATATTGATGATGCATCGCTGGTGAATTTGGCGGCGGCGCGACATCGCCGATCCGCACGCCGTCCGCGATATGAACCTGATTGCCGAGCGACGCATGGGAAATCTGACTGCCTTGACCAACCGTCACATGTTGCCCGATCACCACGCCTCGACCAATGAACGCGTCGCGCCCGATGGTCGTGCCTGAACCAATCCGCACGCCAGAGCCAACCATCGTGGTATTGGGCTGGAAATTATTCATGGGCATTGCAGGCGGGACCAGCGGCGGCAATGCGGTAATCGCCGGTGCCGGTGGCGGCTTTGGCGCGGGCGAAGGCATGGCACAACCACTCAGCGTCGCCAGAACAACCACCAGACCGAGTCCGTTTCGTTTCATTTTCTGCTCCAAAGCACAGGCTAGATTTTTTTTGCTGGTCAAGATAATTTCACAATCGTATGATGTTAGGCAAGACAAGAAAACTGTTTAAAGGTTTTTCTATTGAACGCAAATGATCAAAAAAGTTTCTATCGCTCAATAATTGTACGCAGCACCGCGCCGTGCGCTGTTGTTAGGCGGTTAGGTTGAAAAACATGGCAATCCTTCGCAACCTGACGCTGCGTCGTTGCGGGTTAATAGCATTGTTAGCCCTGATAGCAGGCGGATATGGCTCTGCGCGCGCGTCGGGCACTTCGTCGGCAACCCAGCGGGAGGTCGCGGCCGGGAATGCGGCATTCCAGGCTCATGATTATCGCGCGGCCCTCGATGATTGGTCGCGTGCCGCAAGGGCTTGGCACGGTTATCCAGGTAACAAAATCGCGCAAACCAATCTGGGCTTGCTCTATCTGGACGGCGATGGGGTCGCACCGCAGTCTACCATAGCCGCCCGCTGGTATCGCCGAGCGGCCGTGCAGGGTGATGCGCAAGCGCAAAATAATCTCGGCACCTTATATGAGCAAGGGATCGGCCTCAGGCAAAATGATCGGGCAGCAGTGCACTGGTATCGGCTTGCGGCAATCCAAGGGTTTGCGCCGGCGGAGTATAATCTCGCGGTGATGGCGCAAACAGGCCGAGGCATGCGCCAAAATGCAACGAAAGCGGCGCGTTGGTATCGTGCGGCAGCGCTTCAAGGCAATGCGCAAGCCGCCGATAATCTAGGCGTGCTGTATCAAACGGGGCGTGGGGTGCCGCATCAACTCACCTTCGCGGCCCAATGGTTTCAACGCTCAGCACAAGCCGGGGATGCGAAGGCCGAATATAGTTTAGGCTATTTGCTGCAAACCGGTCAGGGCGTCCCGCGCGATGGACTACAGGCCGCGCGATGGTTTCGGCGCGCCGCCAAGCGGGGGGTGGTACCAGCGCAATTCGCCCTGGGCGTGATGGCAGAGCAAGGACTTGATATGAAATGTACACCGGAGGCCGCCGCCCAATGGTATGCCAAGGCGGCGCAGCACGGATATTGGCCTGCGGCTTATAATCTGGGGCGTATGTATATGCTTGGCGAAGGTATCCCGCGCGACCCGAGCCTTGGCGCGCGCTGGTTCACCTTCGCCCGCCAAAATGGCGCACCCGCGCGTTTGTTCGGCTCAGCCAATTAGCCGGATAGCTCGCGTGACCGTTGGGTAGCAGCGGCAATCGCGGCATTCACGGCGCTTGGCCAAGCTATCGGGTCCATTAACACCGCCAAAGCCTGCTCAGTGGTGCCGGCTTTGCTGGTCACCGCCTCGCGGAGCGACGCGGCGGGTTGGTCACTCGCGGCGAGCAGTGCACCCGCGCCGATCACGGTTTGGCGGGCCAGTGTCGCCGCCAAATCAGCCGGAATCCCTTGCGCGATCGCCGCCTGCTCGAGCAACTCGACCAGCAAGAACACATAGGCCGGGCCGCTGCCGGAAACGGCGGTAACCGGATCGAGTAACGCTTCATTCTCGATGAACGACACAATACCAACACAGCCCAGCAGCGCTTCTGCCAGGGCAATCTGCGTTGGCCGCACATTCGCCCCGGCACAAACGACCGTCACGCCTTGGCGTACCGCCGCCGGCGTATTGGGCATCGCGCGCAGCACCGCGGCCTCAGCGCCGCATAGCGCGCGGAGCCAGGCAATCGTTTTGCCCGCCATTATTGAAATAACCACCGCGTCACCAATCCGCCCCGCCAACGGCGCCAAGGCCTCGGCCGCGAGTTGTGGTTTAACCGCCAAAATAATGGCGGCGGGCGCAAACCCTGCCGGGATTGCGGCGCAGGAAGTGACCACCGTGATCTTCCCATCGGCCAAGGCGGTGGCTGCCGGATCGGGATCAATCACCACCACCTGCTCAACGCCACGCGTTCGCCAGCCAGCGAGCAGGGCGGACCCCATTTTGCCACCACCGAGCAAAAGCAACGCCGGCAGTTGGGTCATGCTTCGCCGACGCACTCCAACATCGCTGCGGCCAACGCCTCATCTGGCGATTTTCCGCCCCACAGCACGAATTGAAATGCCGGGAAGAACCGCTCGCATTCGCTCACGGCAATATCAACCATATCCTCAACACTTTCAGCCGAGGCGGTGGAGGCACCGCGGAGAAGGACTGAATGACGAAACACCGGCATCCCATCGTCCTGGTCCATGCCGAAATGGCCGATCCAGAGCTTTTCATTGGCGCGGGCCAGCAATTCAAATAATGCATGACGGCGCCGCTCCGGCGCCTTCAAATCAAATGTGCAAGAGAAATGCATCACCGAAATTTCATGCGACCAGGAGAAATACAGACCGTAATCGCACCAGCGACCGGGCGCTTCGGCGGCGATTTCACAATCGCTGCGCCGATCGAAAGCCCATTCATTGCCGGCAATGACTTGCTCAACGATATCCAGCGGATTCGCGGTGCGATCGGAAAACTCAGAGGCGAGGGCGGACATCGCGGATCTCCTCTTCTGTCGTGCCACCCGGTTGGGGCGGGCGGCAGCGCGGCACCAATGCCGCGAATCGGAGTCTAGCGGTAATTGCCGCGCCGCTGCAACGCAAGACCGAAAAAATTGCGCTTACGAAGCCGCGACGGCCTTGCGCGCAATCGCCCGGTTAACGCGGCGCTTCAATGATTGCGCCTCGTCGGTCAGTTTCCGGCTCGGCGTGGTCAGCAAAAATGCATCCAACCCGCCTTTATGCTCAATGGTTGACAGGCCGCGCGGGGTCACCCGCAGCCGGACTGAAACGCCCAGCGCCTCAGACTGCAAGGAAGATTCCTGCAGATTGGGCAAAAACCGCCGACGCGTCTTGTTGTTCGCGTGGCTCACATTGT
>VFSW01005390.1_pt1 | contig 18907 bp, 8 predicted proteins | sample 5358111 | NCBI WGS metagenome assembly VFSW01 (sample SAMN11554181, study PRJNA540505) | mine drainage metagenome | isolation source: sediment from site ElyBrook_90M | place: USA: Ely Copper Mine, Vershire, VT | collected 2017 | reverse complement strand
TCGGAAACGACGCCGGCGCCGACGGTGTGGCCGCCCTCGCGGACGGCGAAGCGCAGGCCCTTTTCCATGGCGACGGGCACGATCAGCTCGACGTCGATGTCGATGTTGTCGCCCGGCATCACCATCTCGACGCCCGCCGGCAGGCCGCACGAGCCCGTCACGTCGGTCGTCCGGAAGTAGAACTGCGGGCGGTAGCCCTTGAAGAACGGCGTGTGCCGGCCGCCCTCGTCCTTGGTCAGGACGTACAGCTTGGCCTTGAACTTCGTGTGCGGCTTGATCGAGCCCGGAGCGCAGATGACCTGCCCGCGCTCGATCTGGCTCTTCTCGATGCCGCGCAGCAGGATGCCCACGTTGTCGCCCGCGCGCGCGTCGTCGAGCAGCTTGCGGAACATCTCGATGCCGGTCACGACCGTCTTCTGCGTGTCCTTGATGCCCACGATCTCGACGTTCTCGCCGACCTTCACCGTGCCGCGCTCCACGCGGCCCGTCGCCACCGTTCCGCGGCCCGTGATCGAGAACACGTCCTCGACCGCCAGCAGGAACGGCTGGTCCGTCGCCCGCTTCGGCTCCGGAATGTCCTTGTCCAGCGCGTCCATCAAAGCCTGGATCGCCGGCTCGCCGATCGGCGACGTGTCGCCTTCCAGCGCCTTCGTCGCGGACCCGCGGATGATCGTCACCTTGTCGCCCGGGAACTCGTACTTCGTCAGCAGGTCGCGGACTTCCATCTCCACGAGCTCGACCAGGTCCTTGTCCGCCACGTCGATCTTGTTCAGGAACACCACGATGTGCGGCACGCCGACCTGGCGCGCCAGCAGCACGTGCTCGCGCGTCTGCGGCATGGGGCCGTCCGCCGCCGACACCACCAGGATCGCCCCGTCCATCTGCGCCGCGCCCGTGATCATGTTCTTGATGTAGTCCGCGTGCCCGGGGCAGTCGACGTGCGCGTAATGCCGCGTCTTCGTCTCGTACTCGTTGTGGTGGACGTTGATCGTCACGCCGCGCGCCTTCTCTTCGGGCGCGTTGTCGATCTCGTCGTACCGCTTCGCCTGGGCCATGCCCGTCTTCGCCAGATAATGGGTGATCGCGGCCGTCAGCGTCGTCTTGCCATGGTCGACGTGACCGATGGTTCCGATGTTGACGTGCGGCTTGGTGCGCTCGAACTTGGCCTTGGACATGGTGATGATTCTCCTGGGATCGTTTAGCGGGTGGTCTTCTCGCCGGAGGCGATGGCGGCGTTGTGCTTCTCGACGATGGCCTTCAGGACGTTGCTGGGGACTTCTTCGTAATGGCTCGGCTCCATCGTGAACGACGCGCGGCCCTGAGAGATCGAGCGCACGACGGTCGCGTAGCCGAACATCTCCGACAGAGGAACGGTGCACTTGACGAACTTCAAGTGGCCGCGATCGCCCATCTCGGAGATCTTGGCGCGGCGGCTGTTCAAGTCGCCGATGACGTCGCCCGCGTACTGCTCGGGGGTCGTCGCCTCGCACTTCATGATCGGCTCGAGGATGGTCGGGGACGCCTTCTGGCAGCCCGCGCGCAGCGCCATGGCGCCGCAGATCTTGAAGGCCATCTCGTTGGAGTCGACGTCGTGATACGAGCCGTCGAGCAAAGTCACCTTGATGTCGACGATCGGGAAGCCGGCGAGCGCCCCCCCGTCGAGCGCCTCGCGCACGCCCTTTTCGACCGCGGGGATGTACTCGCGCGGGATGCGGCCCTGCTTGACGTCGTTGATGAACTCGAAGCCCTTGTTCATGGGCTGCGGCTCGATCTTGATCACGCAATGGCCGTACTGGCCGCGGCCGCCCGATTGGCGGATGAACTTGCCTTCCTCGGTGACCGTCTTGCGCACGGTCTCGCGGTAGGCGACCTGAGGCTCGCCGACGTTGGCCTCGACCTTGAACTCGCGCTTCATGCGGTCGACGATAATATCGAGATGGAGCTCGCCCATTCCCGAGATGATGGTCTGACCGGTCTCGACGTCCGTCTTGATGCGGAAAGTCTGATCTTCTTCGCCGAGGCGCTGCATGGCATTCGCCATCTTTTCCTCGTCGGCCTTGGTCTTCGGCTCAATGGCCACGGAAATAACCGGCTCGGGGAAAGTGATCTGCTCAAGGAGGACCGGCTTCTCAGGGTCGCACATCGTATAACCCACTCGGCCGTTCTTCAAAGCGACGGTCGCGCCGATGTCGCCGGCGTAGATCTCCTTGATCTCCTCGCGCTGGTTGGCGTGCATGCGCAGGATGCGGCCGATGCGCTCCGTGTTGCGGTTGTTGCCGAACATCACGGTGTCGCCGGCCTTCAGGACGCCGGAGTAGACGCGGAAGAAGATCAGCTTGCCGACGAACGGGTCGGTCTGGATCTTGAACATCAGCGCCGAGAACGGATCCTTGTCGTCGGGCTTGCGCTCGACGATCTTCTCGAGGTCGTAGATGTCGTGGCCCTGGGTGGGCGGGACGTCCAAGGGAGACGGGAGGAACTCGCACACCGCGTCGAGCATGGGCTGGACGCCCTTGTTCTTGTACGAGGACGCGCACAGCACCGGAAAAATCTTGCACTGCAGGACGCCCTTGCGCAGGGTCTTCTTGAGCTCGTCCTCGGAGAACTTGGTCTCGCCGTTGAGGTAGCGCTCCATGAGGGCGTCGTCGAACTCGACGATTTTCTCGACCATGTTCGCGTGGAACTTCTCGGCCTGCTCCTTCATGTCGGCGGGAATCTCGACTTCGTCCCACGCCGCGCCGAGCTCCTCGCCCTTCCAGATCAGGGCCTTCATCTTGATCAGGTCGATCAGGCCGGCGAAGGCGGCCTCGGAGCCGATCGGCAGCTGGATCGGCACGGCGTTGGCGCCGAGCATCTTGATGATCGACTCGTACGACATGTAGAAATCGGCGCCCATGCGGTCCATCTTGTTGACGTAGACGACGCGGGGCACGTGGTACTTGTCGGCCTGGCGCCACACGGTCTCGGACTGCGGCTCGACGCCCTGCACGCCGTCGAAGCAGACCACCGCGCCGTCCAGCACGCGCAGGGAGCGCTCGACCTCGGCCGTGAAGTCCACATGGCCGGGGGTGTCGATGATGTTGATCGTGTACTCGTTGTCGGCGTGCTTCCACTTGCAGAAGGTCGCGGCGGCCGTGATCGTGATGCCGCGCTCGCGCTCCTGCGGCATCCAATCGGTCGTCGTCGCGCCGTCGTGCACCTCGCCGATCTTGTGGATGCGGCCGGTGTAGTAGAGAATGCGCTCGGTCGTCGTCGTCTTGCCGGCGTCGATGTGAGCGATGATCCCGATGTTCCGGACTTTGTCGAGCGCAGTTTCTCTAGGCATGGGAGTGGGTGACCTTGTTGGAAATTACCAGCGGTAGTGCGCGAAGGCGCGGTTGGCTTCGGCCATCTTGTGCGTGTCCTCGCGCTTCTTGAACGCGATGCCTTCCTTCTTGTTCGCCGCGAGGATCTCCTCGGCGATGCGCTCGGCGAGCGCCTTGCCGGACTTCGCGCGGGCCGCGTCGAGCATCCAGCGCATGGCGAGCGTGGAGGAGCGGTTCGGGGAGACCTCGATGGGCACCTGGTAGGTGGCGCCGCCGACGCGCCGGGCCTTGACCTCGAGCAGCGGGCGGATGTTCTCGATGGCGCGCGTGAACACGTCGAGCGCGTTCTCCTTCGTGCGCTCGGCGACGATGTCGAGGGCGTCGTAGAGCACGCGCTCGGCGACCGACTTCTTGCCCTGATGGTCCAGCTTGTTGATCAGGCGCGAGACGAGCACGGACTTGAACTTGTAGTCGGGCGCCGGGGCGGGCCGGCGGTCGCGGGGGCGGAGTCCTTTGCGGGGCATTGTCTGATTCCTCTCTGAGATTACTTGGCGGCTTCTTTCTTCGGGCGCTTGGCGCCGTACAGCGAGCGTCCCTGCCTGCGGCCGTCCACGCCGGACGCGTCGAGCACGCCGCGGATGATGTGGTAGCGCACGCCGGGCAGGTCCTTCACGCGGCCGCCGCGGATCATGACGATCGAGTGCTCCTGCAGGTTGTGGCCGACGCCGGGGATGTAGCCGGTGACCTCGACGCCGTTGGTCAGCTTGATGCGCGCGATCTTGCGCAGGGCCGAGTTGGGCTTCTTGGGGGTCGTCGTCTTCACCTGCGTGCAGACGCCGCGCTTCTGCGGGCACGACTCCAGGGCCGGGGCCTTGGGCCGCGTGCGCTTCTTGTTGCGTCCGATGCGGATGAGCTGATTGATCGTGGGCATGGCTATTTCTCCAGTTACTGTTGCGACGCCAGCGCGGCCTGCGCGGCGAGCTCCATGAGTTTCTCGCGGGCTTGCAGGCCCGTGCCGGCCGGAATCATGTGACCGATGATGACGTTTTCCTTCAGGCCCTTCAGGTAGTCGATCTTCGAGGTCGTCGCGGCCTCCGTGAGGACGCGCGTCGTCTCCTGGAAGCTCGCCGCCGAGACGAACGAGCTCGACGCCAGCGAGGCCTTCGTGATTCCGAGCAGGACGGGCTCGGCGGTGGCTTCCTTGCCGCCCTTCTCCTTCATCTGGCGGTTCGTGTCCGCGAAGCCGAAGCGGTTGACGATCTCGCCGGTGAGGTAAGGCGTGTCCCCGGAATTGACGATCTTGACGTTCTGCAGCATCTGGCGGACGATGCACTCGATGTGGCGGTCCGAGACCGTCACGCCCTGGAGCCGGTAGACCTCCTGGATCGCGTTGACCAGGAACTCCTGGACTTCCTTGATGCCCTTCACGTGAAGGACGTCGTGCGGGTTGATCGCGCCGTCGGTGAGCGCCTCGCCGACGCCGACGCGGTCGCCTTCGTACACGACGAGGTGCTTGCCCTGCGGAATGAGGTACTCGCGGACCATGTCCGTCTCCTCGTTGCGGACGGAGACCTGGACGAGGCCCTTGGCGCCGATGCCGAGGCTGACGACGCCCTCGATCTCGGAGATGACGGCCGAGTTCTTCGGCCGGCGCGCCTCGAACAGCTCGGACACGCGCGGCAGGCCGCCGGTGATGTCCTTGGACTTCGTGACTTCCTGCGGAATCTTGGCCAGAATGTCTCCGACGTGGATGGCCTGGTCCTCCGCCACGATCAGGATGGTGTCGGTCGGAAGCGGGAACGCCGCGACCTCCTTGCCGCCCTTGACGATGCTGACGCGCGGGTTGAGGCGCTTGACGCCGCCTTCGCCGCGCTCGCTGCGCCGCGTCTCCTGCTCGATGATGCGGCGCTCGACGATGCCGGTGATCTTGTTGAGGTCGGTGCGCAGCGACACGCCTTCCTTGACGTCCTTGAGGACGACCGCGCCCTCGTGCTCGGAGACGATCGGCATCGTGTAGGGGTCCCACTCCGCGATGATCTCGCCGGGCTCAAGTTTGCCGCCGTCGGCGACCTTCAGGCGCGCGCCGTAAGGAATCCGCGCCTCCTCGTTGACGCCCGTCGCCTTGTCGTGGGTGAAGGCCATGCCCGTGCGGGTCACGACGACGGTCGCGCCCTCGCGGTTCTTGATGGTTCGGATGTTCTTGAACTCGACGGTTCCGCCCTTCACGGCGACGGCCTGCGCGCGCTTCGTCACGCGGGAGGCGGCGCCGCCGATGTGGAACGTGCGCAGCGTGAGCTGCGTTCCGGGCTCGCCGATCGACTGGGCCGCGATGATGCCGACGGCCTCGCCGACCTCGACGAGGCGGCCGTTGGCGTTGTTCATGCCGTAGCACTTGGCGCAGACGCCCTGGCGCGCCTCGCACGTCAGCACGGACCGCGCGCGCACCATCTCGATGCCCGCGGCCTTGATCTCCATCTGCATCTCGGCGTTGACGTACTCGCCGGACTCGACGATGGTCTTCTCGACGGACTTCTTGCCGTCCATGACGGTCGTGACGATGTCCTCGAGCACGACGCGGCCGAGCAGGCGCTCGTCCAAAGACTCGATGATCTCGTCTCCGGCCGAGAGGGCGCCGAGACGGATGCCGTTGATGGTGCCGCAGTCTTCCTCGGTGATGACGAGGTCGTGAGCGGCGTCGACGAGGCGGCGGGTCAGGTAGCCGGCGTCGGCGGTCTTCAGCGCCGTGTCGGCCAGACCTTTGCGGCCTCCGTGAGTGGAGATGAAGTACTCGAGGACGGTCAGGCCTTCGCGGAAGTTGGAGGTGATGGGCTGCTCAATGATCTCGCCGACGCCGCCGGTCAGCTTCTTCTGCGGCTTGGCCATCAAGCCGCGCATGCCGGCGAGCTGCCGGACCTGCTGGCGGCTTCCGCGGGCGCCCGACCGCTCCATGAGGAACACGGTGTTGAAGCGCGACTCGCCGGCCTTGAAGAGCTTGCGCTCGTCGGCTTCCATCGCGTCGAACATGACGTCCGAGATGCGCTCGGTGACGTGCGTCCAGATGTCGATGATCTTGTTGTAGCGCTCGCTCTCGGTGATGACGCCGTTCTTCGCCTGCTGCTCGATGAGGCGCACCTTGCGGCGGGCCTCGGTGATCTCTTCCTTCTTGATCTTCGGGATGTGCATGTCCGAGACCGAGATGGAGAGACCGGCGGCCGTCGCGTAGTGGAAGCCGGTGCGCTTCAGATCGTCCAGCAGCTGCACGGTGCGGAAGTGGCCGAGCGTCTTGAAGCAGCGCTCGACGAGCTGCGAGAGGTCCTTCTTGTTCTGGAACTTGTTGATGTAGCGCAGCTCCACGGGCAGGAGCTCGTTGAAGAGCGCGCGGCCGACGGTCGTGAAGTCCTTCCACGCCTTCGCGTTCATGCGGTCTTCCTTCGGAAGGCCTTCCTCGACGATCACGTTGACGCCGCGCAGCTTGATGCGGGCGTGCAGGTCGACCTTGCGGTTCTGGTAGGCGGTCGTGATCTCGGCGACGTCGCCGAAGATCATGCCCTCGCCCTTCTCGCCTTCCTTCTCCTTCGTGAGGTACGCCAGGCCGAGGACCATGTCGTGCGACGGGATCGCGATCGGCTTGCCGGACGCCGGGGAGATGATGTTGTTGGACGCCATCATCAGCATCTTGGCCTCAAGCTGGGCTTCCTGCGACAGCGGCACGTGGACGGCCATCTGGTCGCCGTCGAAGTCGGCGTTGAACGCCGCGCAGGTCAGCGGGTGCAGCTGGATGGCCTTGCCTTCGATCAGGACGGGCTCGAAGGCCTGGATGCCGAGGCGGTGCAAAGTGGGAGCGCGGTTGAGAAGAACCGGGTGGCTCTTCGTCACGAACTCCAGGATGTCCCAGATCTCCGGGCGCACCTTCTCGAACATGCGCTTGGCGGCCTTGAGCGTGAGGCTCTCGGTCTTCATGAGCTCGCGGATGATGAACGGGCGGAACAGCTCGAGCGCCATCTCCTTGGGGAGACCGCACTGGTTGAGCTTGAGCTTCGGTCCGACGACGATGACCGAGCGGCCCGAGTAGTCCACGCGCTTTCCGAGCAGGTTCTGGCGGAAGCGGCCCTGCTTGCCCTTCAAGATGTCCGACAGGGACTTGAGCGGGCGGTTGCCGGCGCCGACGACCACGCGGCCGCGCGCGCCGTTCTCGAACAGCGCGTCGACGGCCTCCTGGAGGAGGCGCTTCTCGTTGAAGATCATGACTTCCGGCGCGCGCAGCGCCTCGATGTGCTTGAGGCGGTTGTTGCGGTTGATGATGCGCCGGTAGAGATCGTTGAGATCGGAGGTCGCGAAGCGGCCGCCTTCCAGGGGCACGAGCGGGCGGAGCTCGGGCGGGATCACGGGGAGCGTGGTCAGGATCATCCACTGCGGCTCGTTGCCGGACTTCGTGAAGCCCTGCAGGATGCGCAGGCGGCGGATGAGCTTGGAACGCTCGGCCTCGGAGGTCACTTCCTTGAGCTTCGCCTCGATCCGATCGGACTCTTCCTTGGGCTTGACCTTGGAGAGCAGGGTGTGGATCGCGCCGGCGCCGATGTCGACTTTCAGCTTGGAGCGGAACTCGGCGCGGCCCTTGCGGACCTCGTCCTCGTTCAGCAGATCGCCCGACTTGTACACGAGGCGGCCCGAGGAATCCTGCAGGTCCTCGAGGACGATGTACTGCGCGTAGTAGACCACGCGCTCGAGGTCGCTCGTCTTCATGTCGAGGACGATGCCGACGCGCGAGGGCGTCTTCTTCAGGAACCAGACGTGCGCGACGGGCACGGCGAGCTCGATGTGGCCCATGCGCTCGCGGCGGACCTTGGACTCCGTCACCTCGACGCCGCAGCGGTCGCAGACGATGCCCTTGAACTTCACCCAGCGGTACTTGCCGCAGGCGCATTCGAAATCGCGCGCAGGTCCGAAGATGCGCTCGCAGAACAGGCCGTCGCGCTCGGGCTTGAGCGTGCGGTAGTTGATCGTCTCCGGCTTCTTGACCTCGCCGTAGGACCAGGCCGTGATCTGTTCCGGAGAGGCGATCGAGAGCTGGATCGCGTTGAAATCGAAGAAGTCGAGGGTGTCCGACTTCCTCTTCTTCTTGCCGCCGAGCGAGAGCTTTTTGTCCTGGGTCGCGATGAAAGCCATGGGTTATTTCCTCGCCGTTTCCTTCGCGTCTTCCTTCTCCGCCTTCTCACCCTCGGCCGCGCCGTTGGCGCCGAGCTTGAGAAGTTCCACGTTGAGACCGAGCGCCTGCAGCTCCTTGACGAGGACCTTGAAGGACTCGGGCACGCCGGGCTGGGAGGGCGCCTCGCCCTTGATGATCGCCTCGTACATCTTGGTGCGGCCCTGGACGTCGTCGGACTTGACGGTCAGGAGCTCCTGCAGCATGTACGCGGCGCCGTAGCCTTCGATGGCCCAGACTTCCATTTCGCCGAAGCGCTGGCCGCCGAACTGCGCCTTTCCGCCGAGCGGCTGGCGCGTGATGAGGCTGTAGGGTCCCGTCGAGCGGGCGTGGATCTTGTCCTCGACGAGGTGGTTCAGCTTCAGGACGTACATGTAGCCGATCGACACCTTCTCGTGGAACGCCTCGCCGGTGCGCCCGTCGTACAGCGTGATGCGGCAGTCGTCGGAGGGCAGATACTTCTCCGGCACGCCCTGGTCGCGGAGGTGCTTCTTCGCCTCGCGGACCTTCTCGTGGATCTCCTCCTCGGTGGCCGAGTCGAAGACCGGGTTGATCGTCTGGATGTCGAGCGTGTGCGCCGCCCAGCCGAGCATCGTCTCGAGCAGCTGGCCGATGTTCATGCGCGAGGGCACGCCCAGCGGCGAGAGCACGACGTTGAGCGGCGTGCCGTCCGGAAGGAACGGCATGTCCTCCTCGGGCAGGATCTTCGCGACGACGCCCTTGTTGCCGTGGCGGCCGGCGAGCTTGTCGCCGACCTGGATCTTGCGGCGCGACGCGATGTAGACCTTGACCACCTTGTTGACGGTGACGGCCAGGTCGTCGCCCTGCTTGACGTTCTCCTTCTCGCGGGCGGCGTCGGCGCGGAGCTTGTCCTCCATCGCCTCGTAGAACAGCTCGAGCCGGTCCTTCTCGTCCTTGCGCTTGGCGGCGGAGACGGACTCCAGGGCCTCGAACGACTCCTTGCGGTGCTGCTTGAGCGTGGAGAGGTCGTTGTCCAGCTTCTCCTGGATCGCGTCGAGGCGCTTGCGCTCCTCGCCCTTCGCGAGCTTCTCGCGGCGGACGAACACGCGGGTGCCGATGATCTTGCCCGAGATGCCGGGCGGAACGCGCAGCGACGCGTCCTGGACGTCCTCGGCCTTCTTGCCGAAGATGACCTTGAGCAGGCGCTCCTCGGGGGTCAGCTGCTGCTCGCCTTTCGGCGTGACCTTTCCGACGAGGATGTCGCCCTGGCGGACGACGGTGGACGGGATCACGACGCCGGTCTCGTCGAGGGCCTCGAGCGACTCGGTGCCGACGTTCGGGATGTCGCGCGTGATCTCTTCCGGTCCGAGCTTCGTGTCGCGGGCCTCGACCTCGAACTCGGAGATGTGGATCGACGTGAAGATGTCTTCCTTGACGAGCTTCTCGGAGAGGAGAATCGCGTCCTCGAAGTTGTACCCTTCCCACGGCATGAAGCCGACGAGAAGGTTGCGGCCCAGAGCCAGCTGGCCCTCGTTGCACGCGGAGCCGTCGGCCAGGACGTCTCCGGCCTTGACCTGGGTGCCGGTCACGGCCATGGCGGTCTGGTTGATGCAGGTATCCTGGTTCGAGCGGCTGTACTTGCGCAGGCGATACAGGTCGATCGAGTCCTTCTTGCTCTTCGCGTTGTCGGCGGCGACGGCGATCAGGTCGCCGGAGGAGTAGATCACCTTGCCCGGACGGCGGGCGACGATGCAGGCGCCGGAGTCGCTGGCCACCTGCTCTTCCATTCCCGTGCCGACGCGGGGCCACTCGGGAATCAGGAGCGGAACGGCCTGGCGCATCATGTTCGCGCCCATGAGGGCGCGGTTGGCGTCGTCGTGCTCGAGGAACGGCACGAGCGCGGCGGAAACGGAAACGACCTGCATGGGCGAAACGTCCATGTAGTCGACGCGGGCGGGCTCGACGACGGGGAAGTCCCCGCGCGAGCGGGCGGCCACGGAATCGGTCGCGATCCGGTCCTTGTCGAGCGGGGTGTTCGCCTGAGCCACGATCTGGCCGCTCTCGGCGTCGGCGTTCAGATATTCGACTTCTCCCAGCTTGCCCTTAACGACTTTACGATAGGGAGATTCGATCAAACCGAACTCGTTGATCTTGGCGTATGAGGCCAAGGAAACGATCAGGCCGATGTTGGGGCCTTCCGGCGTTTCGATCGGACACACGCGGCCGTAGTGAGTGTAATGCACGTCGCGGACCTCGAAGCCCGCGCGCTTGCGGTTCAGACCGCCGGGTCCGAGCGCCGACAGGCGGCGCTTGTGCGTGATCTCGGACAGCGGGTTGATCTGGTCCATGAACTGCGACAGCTGGGACGTGCCGAAGAACTTCCGGATGATGCCGACCAGCGGCGCCGTGTTCAGCAGGTTGCGGGGCGTGATCAGCGACTTGTCCTGGACGGACATGCGGTCGCGGATGACGCGCGACATCTGCGCGAGGCCGACGCGGATCTGGTTTTCGAGCAGCTCGCCCACGCCGCGGACGCGGCGGTTGCCGAGGTGGTCGATGTCGTCGAGCTTGACCGGGAAGTTCTTGTCGAGGAGGTTCGGAACGGCGGCCTTCCAGGTCGCGAACGCCTCGGAGAAGTCGGCGAAGGAGAAGCGGTCCTTCTTGAGGCCCTGCTTCGTGACGTCGACGTCGTCGTCGCCGTCCTTCTCGTGCAGATCGATCATCGCGAACTGGCCGAGCGCCTCGCCGTTGATCTTCTTCGCGTAATCCGCGAAGAAGGCCTTGTACTCCGCCAGGCCCTCGTACTGCGCGCCGCGCTGGGGCATGGCCGAGGTCTTCGGCTGACCCTCGGCGAGATGGGTGATGCCGCAGTTCAGCGCGATCAGGTGCTGCATCGCGGCGATGACGTCCTCGAGGCACAGCGTGCGGCGCGTGAACGACGGCAGCGCGAAGTGCTTGTGCTTGCGGCTGTCCGGCCGCGGCATGATGTCGCGCCGCGACGCGAGCTTCCAGAGGTAGTGGTGCAGCTTGACGGCGACCTTATGCCGGCCGACCTTCGAAAGGTCGTACTTGCGCAGGTTCTTGAAGATCAGGTTGTCGAGATACGCCTCGGCCTGTCCGGGGACGATGAACTCCTGTCCGCGGAGCTTCTTGTAGATGTCCTGCTGGGCTTCCTTGACGGACTTGATCTTGTCCTTGCGCAGCGTCTCGAGGATGGTCGGGTCGTCCTTTTCGGGGTCTCCCGTGAGGACCTTGATGCTCGAGACCTTCTTGTCGAGCATGCGCTTGATGGCTTCGTGCGTGACCTTCTTGCCGGCCTCGAGCAGGACTTCGCCCGTGGACTGGTCGACGACGTCCTCGCAGGAGATCCGGTGCAGCAGGCCTTCCATCGTCGCCGGGCCGACCTCGACGGACTCGTGCGGGTAGAAAATCTTCAGGATGTCCGCGTCGGACTCGATGCCGCAGGCGCGAAGGAAGCTGGTCGCCTCGAACTTCTTCTTGCGGTCGATGCGGACGTAGAGGATGTTGTTGAGATCGAATTCGAACTCGATCCAGGCGCCGCGGTACGGGATGACCTTGGCGAGGAAGAGCTTCTTTCCGAGCGCGGAGATCTTCTTCTCGTCGTCCTCCTCGAAAATGATTCCCGGAGAGCGGTGCAGCTGGCTGACCACGACGCGCTCGGCGCCGTTGATGATGAAGGACGCCGTCTCCGTCATGATCGGAACTTCGCAGAGCACGACTTCCTGCTCGACGATCTGCTTGAGCTTGCCGGACGGCTGGCGGGACGAAAGGCGGAGGATGGCCTTCAGCGGGCGGTTCCACGAGGAGTCGTGGTCCTGCGCCTCTTCGGGGGTCGCGTAGCGCGGCTCGCCGAACTCGTAGCGCACGAAATCGAGAACCATCGAGCCGTCGGCCGATTCGATCGGGAACACGTCGAGGAAAGCGGCCTGGAGCCCGAGAAGCTTGCGCTCCTCCGGCTCGACTCCGAGCTGCATGAAGTCGCGGAACGAATTCGTCTGCATCTCCAGCAGCGCCGGAAGGGCCATCGCCTGCGGGATCTTGCCGAACTTGATCTGTTTCACGCGCGTTCTCCCCTGTCTCGTCTCATCTTCACGGCCGTCGTTTCCATCGAACAAAAAACGGCGCGGACCGCCCCTCCGTCTCGGAGGGGCGGTCTCGCCTTATGAATTTACCGCGAACGCGGCATTACTTGAGCTCGACGGTCGCACCCGCTTCGACGAGCTTCTTCTTCATCTCTTCGGCCTGCGCCTTCGGAACGCCGTCCTTGACGGCCTTCGGGGCGGCCTCGACGAGGTCCTTGGCTTCCTTCAAGCCCAGGCCCGTCAGCTCGCGGACGACCTTGATGACGTTGATCTTGTTTCCGCCGGCGTTCGCGAGGAACACCGTGAAATCGGTCTTCTCTTCGGCGGCGGCTCCGCCCGCGGCGGGACCGGCGTGGCCGGCGGCGGCGACGGGAGCGGCGGCGGCGGCCTTCACGCCGAACTTCTCCTCGGCGAGCTTGACGAACTCGGCGGCCTCAAGGACGGTCAGCTGACCGACGGCCTCGACGAGCTGCGCGGGCGACAACTTGGTGGTGCTCATTTCATTTCTCCTTTTTTCGGCAGCTCCCATTCCGTCGGGATTTATCCTTTCGGACTGCCGACTGCGTTTTAGGCGGCAGCCGCGCCGGACTCCTTAAGCTTGTTTTCGAGGGCCTTGACGACCAGGACCATGTCGCGCGTGGGGGCCTGCGCGATGGCCACGGGCTGGCTGACCAGCGTGTAGAGGAGGCCGACGATCTTGCCCATCAGCTCCTGCTTCGACGGCAGCTTCGAGAGGGTCTCGCACTCCGCCGGCGTCATCCATTTCTGGGAGACGTAGCCCGCGCGAACCTTCAACTGGGGAAATTTCTTGGCGAGCGTCGCGACGACCTTCGCGGGCGCGACGGGATCGTCGTTGTCCGCGACGATGAGGCCGACCGGGCCCTTCAGCATCTTGGGATCCACGCCGTCGATGCCCGCGCCCTTCAGCGCGTAGCGGATCAGCGAGCTCTTGACGACCGCGTGGCGGCACTTCAGAGGGCGCAGCTGCGCGCGGAGCTCATCGAGCTCCACGAATTTCATGCCCTGAAATTCGGTGAAAAAAAGATGGGGCGCGGCCTTCAGCTTCTCGGCCAGCGCCTGCGAGCTCTCGATCTTCTGCTGCTTCGTGAGTTTCATCCGAAATATCCTCTATTTGAACCGCAACTCAAGTCCGCCGCCGTAGTGATAGCCGTCGACAAACGACGCTTCCGCGAAAAACGCTTCGTGATCCTCGACGGGGACCCGCAAGCCCAAAAACGGCGTCACCGTGTCCGTCTGCCCGCCGGCGTGGCTTCCGTCGCCGAGGTCCTTTAAATCCGTCTGGACCCGCGTCCACTTAATCCCGCCGTACGGCTCGAGCTTCCAGCTCTCGTCCACGACGAAGAGGTGGCTGGTCTCCACGGCAACCGAATAAGTCATCAGCGTCAAGCGCTGATCGATATTGTTGTCGGCTCCCGGAGTTCCTCCCGGAAAACGACGATTAAAATTGTAAAGCGACTCGGTCATGCTGACATCGAGCGCGATCGCCGGGGTCACGACGGTATCCGGAACGATGGACGCTTTCATGCCGGCGCCGAAGATCTGGCCGACGGAGTCTCCCGTCAGCACGTTCGTGACGGTCGCCGACGGCGCGCTCAAACTATAGCTGCCGACGCCGTACGTCGCGTAGTATTGAAAGCGCTCCCAAGGCTGCCAAATCAGCTTCAGCATCCCGGCGCCGCCGTTTCCTTTCGCCGCCGTGGTTCCGGATTGGCCGCAGGAGAAGGAAACGCCTCCGGGCGTTTTGCAGTTGCCGGAGTCGTTCGTCGTGAAGTTCAGCGTCTGATCCTGGACGCCCTGGTAGTAAGCCAGTAATTTCAAAGAGCCGCTCGATGACTGACGCGCGGTCGTCGCGACGAGCTGCGCGCCCGCCGAGGAGGCCGAGCACGCGAGCGCGATCGCTAAGGCCGCGCGAAAAAATGAGTCATGGAGACCGCACTTCAGGCGATTCAAGAGGTTGATGAGACCGGCGACGACCTACTCTCCCAACGCCGAGTTGGGCGTTAGTACCATCGGCCCTGACAGGCTTAACGGCCGTGTTCGGAATGGGAACGGGTGTATCCCTGTCGGAATTATCACCGGTCTCACAAACCTCTTGAATCGAATCAGGCCCTTTCGGGCCAGGAGGGAGTCTGGTTGAACGACGCGACTGCGACGTCATCGCCGCGATTCCTATTCGCAACGAACCCCATCACGATTATTTTAGCAAAAAACCGAGAAACAAACAAGCGTCTAATCCACGCCGTCGTTTCACGCCCTTCGGGCGCGAGACAACAGATCGAAGAATACGGCCAAGCCGCACGGGCGATTAGTACTGCTTCGCTTAATCCATCGCTGGACTTACACTCGCAGCCTATCAAGCAGGTAGTCTTCCTGCGCCCTTTAGAGGTCTTGCGACCTAGGGAAGCCTAATCTTGAGGCGGGTTTCACGCTTAGATGCTTTCAGCGTTTATCCCTACCGAACACCGCTACCCAGCGATACCACTGGCGTGATAACTGGCATACAGGAGGTTCGTCCATCCCGGTCCTCTCGTACTAGGGACAGCTCCTCTCAAGCTTCCTAACGCGCATGGTAGATAGAGACCGTACTGTCTCACGACGTACTGAACCCAGCTCACGTACCGCTTTAATGGGCGAACAGCCCAACCCTTCCCACCTGCTCCAGCGGGAGGATGCGATGAGCCGACATCGAGGTGCCAAACCTGGTCGTCGATGTGAACTCTTGGACCAGATCAGCCTGTTATCCCCGGGGTAGCTTTTATCCGTTGAGCGATGGCCCTCCCACGAGGTACCACCGGATCACTTTGTCCGACTTTCGTCCCTGCCCGGCTTGTAGGCCTTGCAGTCAAGCTCGCTTCTGCCAATGCACTCTATGGGCGATTACTATGCGCCCTGAGCGAACCTTGGAACGCCTCCGTTACCGTTTAGGAGGCGACCGCCCCAGTCAAACTGCCCGCCTGTCACGGTCCCTAGGCCAGATAATGGCCGTAGGTTAGTGTCACAGATTCGAAAGGCTGGTATTTCACATTGCGCCTCCACAAGGGCCACAACCCCTGTCTCAAAGGCTCCCAGCTATTCTACGCATTTAAATCCATAACACAATGACAAGTTACAGTAAAGCTCCACGGGGTCTTTTCGTCTAACCACGCGTAACGAGCGTCTTCACTCGTACCACAATTTCGCCGAGCACTTGGTTGAGACAGCGGCATCTTTGTTACTCCATTCGTGCAGGTCGGAACTTACCCGACAAGGAATTTCGCTACCTTAGGACGGTTATAGTTACCGCCGCCGTTTACTGGGGCTTGAGTTCGTAGCTTCGCCTTGCGGCTAACCACTCCCCTTGACCTTCCAGCACCGGGCAGGAGTCAGACCCTATACCTCATCTTGCGATTTCAGCAGAGTCCTGTGTTTTTGTTAAACAGTCACGATGCCCCTTTCACTGCGACTCTCCTTGCGGAGAGCACCCCTTCTTCCGAAGTTACGGGGTAATTTTGCCTAGTTCCTTAACCAAGTCTCACTCGCGCGCCTTAGGATTTTCACCCCACCCACCTGTGTCGGTTTACGGTACGGGTAGACTATGGGCAGTATGCGCGGTTTTTCTTGGCAGCGTGGTTGGTCGACTTCGCTCCGGTCGCCCGGAGCTCGCATTCACGTTTCAGCTTAACGTCCCTCCGGATTTTGCCTGGAAGAACACGCCTACGCGTTTAGCCCGCCATCCATCAGACGGGATCGATTACCCTTCTGCGTCACCGCTCATCCTGACGCCCATAACCTAGTTCTGGAATATTAACCAGATGTCCATCACCTACGCTTTTCAGCCTCGGCTTAGGCCCGACTAACCCTGAACTGACGAACATTGTTCTAGGAAACCTTAGGTTTTCGGCGACAATGATTCTCACATTGTTTCTCGCTACTTATCCCGACATCCTCGCTTCTTGGCGCTCCAGCACTCCTTACGGTATGCCTTCACTGCACCAAGAACGCTCTCCTACCTCGCTAAAAATCCCGAAGGATTCTTAACAAGCGTGATTGCGGTGGTATGCTTGAGCCCCGTGTCATTTTCCGCGCAGACTCGCTAGACCAGTGAGCTGTTACGCACTCTTTAAAGGGTGGCTGCTTCTAAGCCAACCTCCTGGCTGTTTATGCAAATCCACAGCGTTTTCCACTTAGCATACACTTTGGGACCTAGATCGACGTTCTGGGTTGTTCCCCTCTCGCACGTGGAGCTTATCCCCCACGAACTGACTGCCCACTAGTACGCCGCGGTATTCGGAGTTTGACAAACTTCGGACAAGGGGTTGCCTCGCCTACATTTACCAGTGCTCTACCCCCGCGGTTTAACGGTGGACGCTAGCCCTAAAGCTATTTCGGAGAGAACCAGCTATCACCAAGTTCGATTAGCCTTTCACCCCTAACCACAGCTCATGTAGAAACTTTTCAACGTTTAACACTTCGAGCCTCCATTCGATTTTACTCGAACTTCACTCTGGCCATGGTTAGATCACTTGGCTTCGGGTCTACCGGATGGAACTGTCGCCCTTTCAGACTCGCTTTCGCTACGGCTGCGGAATACGCTTTCACGCATCCCTTAACCTTGCTCCACCCGGTAACTCGCCGGGTCATTCTTCAACAGGCACCTACTCAACCATTACGCACCGAAGTGCGTCATAGGTCTCGTAGAGCTTGTAGGTATACGGTTTCAGGTTCTATTTCACTCCCCATCAGGGGTTCTTTTCGCCTTTCCCTCGCGGTACTCGTGCACTATCGGTCGCTAGAGAGTATTTAGCCTTGGAGGGTGGTCCCCCCGGATTCCCACGGGATTTCACGTGCCCCGTGGTACTTAGGAACTCGTCAGGAGTTGTCTAGATTTCGAATACGGGGCTATCACCCGCTATGGCCGGCCTTTCCAGGACCGTTCTTCTATCCGACAATTGGTAACTCCCCGGTTCTGCACCGGACGAGCCCTGCAACACCGCAACGGCATGCCGCTGCGGTTTAGGCTATTCCCCGTTCGCTCGCCACTACTAGGGGAATCTCGTTTGATTTCTCTTCCTCCGGGTACTGAGATGTTTCACTTCCCCGGGTTGTCTTCTCGCAACTATCTCCTGATCTGACGACCAGGCCTTGACTACGAGATACTCCGGCCTTTCGACCGGGTCGGTTTCCCGATTCGGAAATCCGCGGATCAAAGCTTGTTTGCAGCTCCCCGCGGCTTATCGCAGCTTACCACGTCCTTCATCGACTTCTAGCACCTAGGCATTCACCATATACCCTTGGTAGCTTGACCATATTCTTCCATCGCACAAAGCCGATCAATAGCTTTTGTGCGCGTGAGACGCTTGTTGTTTTCTCGTTTTTTGCGTTAGATCTCCGCGCGGCTATCGTCGATGATTGCTCTCGAAAGAGCGATCGACGGCGCCTTTGCAGATACGGACAAGTTATCAATGAACGAAAATCGGTTTTTTGCCGGCGCTCTCGCGCCTTGATTGGACCCTGCCGGAATCGAACCGGCGGCCTCCTGCTTGCAAAGCAGGCGCTCTCCCAGCTGAGCTAAGGGCCCGAACAACCAGCGCGCGGTCTCGTCTGAAGCAGAGCTTGGGCCCGGGAGGTTTCGAACCTCCGACCCCACGCTTATCAAGCGTGTGCTCTACCCCTGAGCTACGAGCCCGGCGTTGGATCTAAACCCCGACCGGCCGCTGGCAGAGTCACAGCGAATCCGTGAAGTGAGTTTAGCAAATTTTTGCAAGCCAATGAGCGCCCCGCAACCTTCTGAACGGCTCGTCCGATTCTTTCGTTTCGGATTGTTCAGCGGTTAAGGGTTCGACCTTTTTTTCTCGTGAGAGAAAAAATGGAAAGGAGGTGATCCAGCCGCACGTTCCCGTACGGCTACCTTGTTACGACTTCACCCCAATCACCAATCACAATTTCATTGCCTACGAGAGGCAATTTCGGTTGCAATGGGCTTTCGTGGTGTGACGGGCGGTGTGTACAAGGCCCGGGAACGTATTCACCGCTGCAATTGCTGATCAGCGATTACTAGCGATTCCACCTTCACGGGGGCGAGTTGCAGCCCCCGATCTGAACTGAGACGCGATTTGAGGATTTGCTCCACCTTGCGGTATTGCTTCCCACTGTTCGCGCCATTGTAGCACGTGTGTAGCCCTGGACATAAAGGCCATGAGGACTTGACGTCATCCCCGCCTTCCTCCACGTTATCCGCGGCAGTCTCCGAAGAGTCCTCCCCTTGCGGGGTAGCAACATCGGATAGGGGTTGCGCTCGTTGCGGGACTTAACCCAACATCTCACGACACGAGCTG
>VFSW01005389.1_pt1 | contig 18909 bp, 12 predicted proteins | sample 5358111 | NCBI WGS metagenome assembly VFSW01 (sample SAMN11554181, study PRJNA540505) | mine drainage metagenome | isolation source: sediment from site ElyBrook_90M | place: USA: Ely Copper Mine, Vershire, VT | collected 2017 | reverse complement strand
CGCTGCCGGAGGTGCGGGAAGAGCGGGCGATGATGCGGGCCGAACAGGAGGCGGCAGCCAGGGCGATCGCCCCGCCCGGCCAACCCGGAGCGCCGCTTGCACGGACCGAAGCGCCCGGAGCCGCCGGATCGTCCAACGCTCCGCCCCAGCCGCAAGGCCTGTGGGCAAGAGTCCGCGGCTTCTTCTCGCGGCCGGCGCGCGAATCCGAAAGCGCTGTAAGCAGCGGCGCGGAAAAATCCGGCGCTGGAGGTATTCCGGCCAGCGAAGGCGTTCGATGAGGCGGCATGCAGAAGGCACTCGTTTTTGAAAGCCTGGAGGGGTACAATTTGCGGCCTACAGTTCGGGTAGTTCCTTGCGCAAGAGGAGAAGGCGCATGAGTGTAAAAAGGATGAGTGGCGCGTTACTGGCAGCGGCCCTGATGCTAGCCCTGCCGGCCTTCGGCCAGCTCGGCATGTTTTCAAAGGATCAGCGGATCAGCATGACTCCGCAATGGACAGGCGACCGCTTTCCGGACGGACGGCCCAAGGTTCCGGACTCCGTGCTTGAAGGTTTGAAAGACGTGGACGCCGAGGAAGCCTGGGGCGTGCTGCAGCGGCACGGCTACAAGAACCAGTTTGAGGGTGGTTGGAAGGAGATTAATCCGGGCGAGCGCATGGTTGGCCGCGTGTTCACGGCGGTGTTTATGCCACAGCGGCCGGATGTGGACGCGGTAATCAACGCCGCCGGCAAGCGCGAGGGGCGCATTGGCGCGCAGAATTCCTGGCCCATTGACATGCTGTCGCCCAACGACGTTCTGGTGGTGGACCTGTTCGGAAAGATCAAGGACGGTACCTATGCGGGCGACAATCTGGCCACCTCCATTTTTTCAAAGAGCCATAACGGCCTGGTGGTAGACGGTTCGGTACGCGACCAGGGCGGCATTGAGGAGATCAAGGGTATGCACGTATTTGTGCGCGGGGTCGATCCCTCCGCCCTGCGCGGCGTAACGCTGATGGGCATCAATGTGCCCATCCGTGTGGGGCACGTTACCGTAATGCCGGGCGACGTGGCGGTCAGCGATCCGGAAGGCATCACGTTTATTCCGCCTCAGCTTGCGCAGGAGGTGGTTGACCGCGCCCAGATGACGCACCTGGTGGACGATTGGGGGCACCAGATGCTGCGCGAAGGCAAATACACGCCGGGCGAAATTGATCGCAAGTGGTCCAAGCCCATGATCGAGGAATTTAACCGGTGGCTGGAAAAGAAAGGATCGAAGTTGCGCATGCCGGAAGACTAGGCGCGCGCGGTTTGAGCGCCGCAGGCCGATGAAAGGGGAAAGCCCGCATGAAAAGTGAAGACCCGTACCTTTTGGATCGCCGCGGCGTGCTGAAAAGTTCAGCCGCCGCTTTGGGAAGCGCGTTGCTGGCCACGGAGCCGATGGAAGCCTATCCCAAGGGCGTCAACACTAATTCCAGCCCGTCAACCTTGAAGATTACTGACCTGCGCGTGGCCACGGTGGTGAAGCCCGGGCCAAGCCCCTGTCCCGTCATCCGCATTGACACCAACCAGGGCGTGTACGGGCTGGGCGAGGTCAGGGACGGCGCAAGCCCGACCTACGCCTTGATGCTGAAGAGCCGGATTGTGGGCGAGAATCCGCTGCAGATTGACCGGCTTTTTCGCAAGATCAAACAATTTGGCGGGCCGGCGCGGCAGGCGGGCGGCGTGTGCGGCATTGAGATGGCGCTGTGGGACATTGCCGGCAAAGTTTACGGCGTTCCGGTATACGTGATGCTGGGCGGCAAGCTTCGCGACAAGATCAGGATTTACGCCGACACCACGGAATCCAGGGACCCGGCGGTTTACGCGCAGCGATTGAAAGACCGCAAGGAGACGATGGGAATCACCTGGCTGAAGATGGACCTGGGGGTTGAGATGGTGGCCGATAAGCCCGGCGCCGTCACCGTGCGCTCCGGGCTGAGCCAGTGGGATATGACCATGATTCCCCACCCGCTGCTCGGCATGGAGGTTACGGACAAGGGCATCAGCCTGCTGGAAGAGTACGTGGCCGCGGCGCGCGAGGCGGTGGGCATGGATATTCCGCTCTCCATGGATCACCTGGGCCACCTGGGCGTGAAATCCATTATTCGTCTGGGCCAGGCGTATGAGAAATACAACCTCTCCTGGATCGAGGACGTGATTCCCTGGGAATATACCGACCTGCTGAAGCAGATTTCCCTGGAGAGCCCCACGCCCTTGCTGACAGGCGAGGACATTTATCTGAAAGAAGGCTTTCGCACCCTGTGCGAGTCGCGCGCCGTCAGCAAAATCCATCCGGATATCGCGACCTCGGGCGGAATTCTGGAAACGCACAAGATCGGCGACATGGCCTGGGAATTCGGCGTGCCTATGGCCATGCACTTTGCCGGCACGCCGGTGGGCTGCATGGCCTGCGTCCATTGCGCGGCCGCCACGCTCAATTTTCTGGCGCTGGAAAACCATGCGCTGGATGTGCCGTGGTGGAGCGACCTGGTTGAGGGTGTGGAAAAACCCATTGTGAATCACGGCTGGATCACCGTGCCCGATAAGCCCGGCCTGGGCGTAACGCTTAACGAGGATGTGGTGCGCCAGCACCTGAAGCCCGGCGCCGGCTACTTTGAGCCCACCACAGAGTGGGATAACGAACGATCATGGGACCGGTTATGGAGTTAGTCCGTTCGCAAAGCGGGGCGCGCGATCAGCACCGGGGCGCGGCGGTTTGCGCTGCGTTGCGGCCCAACTTTTCCGCCTTCGGATGGTCGCGTGGAGTCGCGGCGCCGCGCGCTTCGCCAGCCTGGCTAGGAGCTGAGCGAGGCCTGCAGCATGGCGCGGGCGTAGCCCACATTGAAGGCAAAAGCGGCGTAGCCTCCTCCGCCCGGGTAATAGGACTTGAAGCCGGGCTGGCTGCGGTCGGCGTCAAGCCCGCGCGGGTGCTCGGGATAAACCAGGCGCGGATACTTCAGCCGCACCAGCTCTTTCATCACCCCAAACATATTCACCTGGCCTTCGTCGATGAAAACCTCGGAGTACTTTTCGCCCGGCGTTTGGACGCGCACATTGCGAAAATGCACGTGATTGATGCGGTCGCGCTCGCCAAAGTACCGGCAAACCTCAACCGGATCCGCGCCAATCTCCCGCGTTACGCCGCAGTCAAACGTGATGCCATTCGAGGGACTGGGAACAATCTCAATCAGGCGCTTCCATCCTGCCAGGGTCGCCATGATTTGCCCGGAGCCGCGGCTGAGCGGGGCGGGCGGATCGTTGGGATGCAAGGCCATCCTGACGCCCGATTCGTGCGCCACCGGCACCACGGCCTTAAGAAAATAAGTGATGTTGCTCCACATCTCATCCAGACTGTGCACGCCTTCGCCGGGAAGGGCAGGCAGGTCTTTCACCCGATTGTAATCGAACGCGGTAAGTCCGGCGCCTCCTCTTCCGGTCGCCTCGTAGTAGCCTTCCACCAGACGATGGGCGTAAAAGTTGTATTCCACCACCGGCAGTCCGGCCTTGCCCGCGGCGCGAAGGGATTGCTGCACTTTCTCGATCTCCTCGTCGCGGCCCGGCTTTCCGTACAGAGTTTTTGGAAAACCGGAAATCATCAGGTTGCCCAGCGCCAGGCCGCCCGCCTTCAGGCGATTCATCAGCGATTGAATCTGCTCCTCGCGCCACGGAATCGGCGGCCCGCCCGTGAGCACGTGGTTCACGCCAAGCTGCTTGATCCTTTGCATGCCGGCCTTGGTCAAACCGCCGGCGGCAAGATTGCCATCGCCCATCTCAAGGCAGATCTTGGGTGTATCGGGGCCTTCGCTTTCCATCGCGGGCAGCATTGCCGCTGCGCCGCCGGCCACGGGCGCCAGCATGGCTGCCGCGCCAAGGGCCTTCATGGCTTGCCTGCGGGAAGTCTTAAGTTGCATGGATGGTTGCGCTCCTTGTCAAGCGGATTGCGGCCGCCGTTGGAACTTTCCGAATCCGCGAGGATGTTGGGCAAGGCATCGGGTCCGAAGTTGATAAAGGCTGGCCGGATGCCGGCGCCCATAGCGTTTGCCGCGCACCACTATAACGGAAATTTGCGCCCGGTAACACCGGGCTGTGCTGATTTGGAGCGAGCGGAAAGGCCGGACCTGCGGGAGGGAGAGCGATGAATCCGAATTTAACTCGCCGTTCGCTGCTGAAGGCGTCTTTAGCGGTATGGCCGGGGTCGTTGTCGCTATCCCCCCGCGGCTCGAACAATGCCGGCTTGCCCTCGCGGAGTTCGCCCCACGAATCGCCTCAACCACACTCAACGCAAGTTACCCTGAGCGATGGGCCCAAAAGGGCCACCTTCACCAATGGAATCGTAACTGTGATGGTTGAGAAACGGTCGGGCCTGGCAAGCTACGAATGGAGCGGCCACCGGAAAGTCACAAATGCCTATAGCACAGTGGATGCCGGAGGAATTCTAAAGAGCACGGACTATACCCAACGCACGCTGGCAGCAAATCCAACGGAACTCCACGACGGGCTGGGCCATGGAATTCGTTTCACGGTCGTGAACCGCGCTGACAACCGGCCTGACCTTCTGCAGCACTACAGCCTGTATGAGGGCAGGCCCTTCTTTCTGGTTCAAACTGAAATCCGCGGCTCCCAGCCCATGGCCACAAACTATATGGGCCCGGTCGTTGTTGACGGCCCGGGCGGCGTTGATGTAGGAACGGTCAACCAGAATCGCGTGCTTCACGTGCCGTTCGATAACGACATGTGGTTTCGCTATGACTCCATGGAGATCAACGGAGCCGGCCTTAGCTCCGAAGCGACGGCGGTTTTCGACAACGCCAGCCGGAACGGGCTGGTCTTCGGCTCCGTCACTCACGACACCTGGAAAACCGGCATTCGCTTCAGCGGCTCAAATGGCCGTCTGGACAAGCTGGAGATCTTCGGCGGCCTGGCCACTAGCGGAGTGCGGTCCGCCACTCACGACTCGCTTCCCCACGGCAAAGTAAACGGCGCCGCGGTAAGCTCGCCCGTGATTTTCGTAGGGTACTTCGAAGACTGGCGCGACGGGCTTGAGGAATACGGCAGGGCCAACGCCATTTTCAAGCCTCCGCTCGTTTGGAAGCAGGCCATTCCTTTCGGCTGGAACAGTTGGGCTGCCTACGCCGGCCACATCGATTACTCAAAGTATCTGGGCGTTGCCGATTTCATTTCCCACAAGCTGGCCCCCCAGGGGTTCCAGCACGATCACGTCCTTTACTTCAACCTTGACGCTTTCTGGTCCCGGCTTGACGAAAGCCAGCTTCGCGACGCGCTCGACACCCTGAAGAATCTGAGCCGCGACACAGGATTGGATCTGCGTCCGGGAATCTACATGGCGCCTTTCGCGACATGGGACAAGAGTTTTGATGGCTATGTCGAGGGCACAAACCTGAAGTACCGCTATCACGACATTCTATTGAAGAAGCCGGACGGCAGCGCTCTGCCTCCGCTCGATGGCGGCACGCCGCTCGATCCCACTCACCCTGGCACCGAAGCGCGCATTCGCACAAACATCAAAACTTTCAAAGCCCTGGGGTTCCGTTATTTGAAGCTCGATTTTCTGGGCCACGCCACGCTCGAAGGCGCGCATTGGCAGACCTCAGTCCAGACAGGGATCCAGGCCTACAGCCACGGCATGAAATTCATTCTTGACGAGATTGGCGACGAGATGTTCGTAAGCTTGTCCATCGCCCCGATCTTTCCAGGCGGCTGCGGCCATGCGCGCCGCATCTCCTGCGACACGATGGGGCACATCAGCGGCCGCAATCAGTCCGTGGAGTACATGTTGAATTCTCTGACCTACGGCTGGTGGACAAGCCCCGCGCTCTACATCGCTGATCCCGACCACATTCCGCTTGGGCCGCTTGCCAACCAGGGCGCTCGCAATGAAAATGAGGCGCGCAGCCGCTTTCTTTCCGCAGTGATCTCCGGCGGCATGATCCTTGATAGCAGCGCTTATCCCGATGATTCCACCGCACGCGAACTGGCATTGAAGGCGTATTCCAGCCCCGGCGTCAACGCCCTTGCGGCCTACGGCAAGCCGTTCCGCCCCGTTGAAGGCAACACGGGCGACCAGGCTGCCGATGTTTTTGTGCGCGAACAGAACGGAGTGTACTATCTGGCGGTTTTCAACCTGAATGGTGAAGCAGCGGCTGCAAAACAGGTTTCTTTGGATCGCGTGTCCAAAACCCTGGCCGATGCCAACAATGTTTCCGTCACTGACCTTTGGACCGGGAAGCCGCTCGGCGCCGCAGGTGGCAGCTTGAGCTTTTCGTTGGCGCCTGCTGAATCCAGGCTGTTGAAGCTGGTCCCGCTTTGAGCGCCGCCGGTCCACGCCATTCCGGATTTGGCTTGGAGGCTCGTCATCGCCCGGGAAAACCCGGGTGTTTCGCTTGCGGCTAAAACATGAATCCCGTTTCCAATTCGCCGCGCGGCTGGGATCGATTCATGCCCAGCGGGTCAAAGGCGTCACCCGGCGTTTCGTGGAGCGCCTGAACATATGAAAAGTCGGCGCGCAGGAAAAACCCATGGTTCTGATAAGTGGGAGTAACCGTAAATGACCAGCCGTCGCTGCCCGGGCCGAAAAGCAAGTTCACCGTTTGCCGCGCGGCGCTTCCTGTGCTGGAGATATATTCGCCGCGCCCTGCGAGTGACAGGTGATGACTAAAATTGAAGTTCACCATGAACATTTCACCGCTTGTTGCGGCGCCCTGAGCAATGCCCACCATCCGGTCCGTGGGAACATCGGTATATTGCCAATGACCCATGAGGAGCCACGGTCCTTTGGAATAGGTGTAGATCACATTGTAAATGCTACTGTTGTTCTGAACCGGAGTGGCCAGATTTCGAAAAGCGGTTTGTGCCAGATTGCCGCCGGCTACCAACGCCAGCGTATTGGCGGAGTTGAACGCGTAGGACACACTGCCAGTGAGCCACGTGAAGCGGTTGGAATAGAAGCCATCGTTCCAACTGAGCGAGGCTGTGAAACGGCCCACGGAGTCGTTCAGTTGTACGCCGCGATTGACGTCGTTTTCCTGGTTCCACAGCAGGCCGCGCTCGATATTCATGTTCTGGAAGGTGAAGGTGGACTCCGCCCCGATCAAGGTGGGCAGTTTGCCGACCAGGATGGAAAAGTTCTTCGACGGCGCCACCTTGATGTAACCCACCGGGACCGGCCCGAAGAAATCGCCGAGAGTGTCAGCGGTGGAGATGAAAGGCGTGGCAAGGGCGGGAATGTTGTAGGCGCCGGCCTGCAGATAGAATTGCCACCAGCCGGTGACCTTTTGGATAAACACCTGTCCATTGCTCAGGTCCCATTGCGAGGTATCATCACCCGCCACATGATTCCCCTGCAGCAGGCCCATGCCACTGACGATTCCGGTTACGTCAAGCTTGCCCAGCGGGCCGGCGTCGAAAGTAAAGGGCGAGGCTGTTTGCAATGGCCCCGTCATGACAGGAGTGGGCAGTGATTGCGCCCGCGCCGTCGCTGCGCCCAACGCTACCCAGGCCAGGGTCGCAAGGTTCAGCCGCAGCTTCAAAATCAATCTGCGGCGGGATAATAATCTGCTCACGTTCTGTTGGATGCCCGCGGCAGGCGCACGGAATGCCTTCAACGATTCATGCGGGACCAATTGCGCGCCTGCCTCTGTGGATATGCCCAAGTCCTTTTCCTCTCGCCGCGGCGCAGGAGACCTGCATCAGGCCGGCGCAAAACAAATGGCGCCCGTCAGCGCGCAAAGAAGCCAAGTGGAATGGCGCCGGCCATGGCGCGATAACCGGCGGGCGAAGGGTGCAGATGGTCACCCGAATCATAAGCAGCGCGAAGCCGGTGCGGGTGCTGCGGGTCACGCAACGCCTTGTCAAAGTCAATCACGGCGTCGAAATGCCCGGGAGTCCTGATCCAGCGATTAACCGCCTCGCGGTCCGCTTCACTCCGGGGGCCGGGTTTATAGTATGCCGACCCTGCGAACGGTGTGAGCGTGCCGCCAAAAACGACAATGCCATGAGCATGGGCGCGCAACACCATCTGCTGATAAGCGCCGGTCATTCGTTGCACCAGATCCTTATGGGCGGTTTCCGGCCGGGCGCCGGCCAGGCCGAAGGTTCCAATATCGTTGATGCCTTCCTGCACGATCAGAAAGCGCACCCCCGCCTGGGCGAGCACGTCACGGTCGAAGCGCGCCAGGGCGTTCGGTCCCAGCCCGTCGAGCAGTAGTCGATTGCCGCCAATGCCCTGATTCAGCACGCCGAGAGAACGCCCGAGTGTTGTTGCAAGTAACCGCCGCGCAAGATCATCAGGCCATCGGTCATTCCCGTTGGTTGTCGAAGCGTGCCCGTCGGTAATTGAATCGCCGAGTGTGACGATGGCGGCGGCGGGGGATGGCGCCATCACATCCACGCCCGCGATGTTGAACCAGTGATCGAAGGTGATCGCGCCGGGCAGGTCAGCGTCACTCACATGGTGGCCATGCGCCAGGTAGGAGGTGGCGCGCGATCCCGGATGGCTGGTCTCGCCGGCGGGCGGCTGGTCAAGGTGAAAGGTTATGGAAAGGTTCGATTGTGGGGCTGCCGCGAACGCAACCGGATCAGAAATGTATTCAGCGCCTGAAGGGATGATGACATCGGGGCGGCCGGAAAAGGTCAATGCACAGTCTGTCGAAACGTCGATTTCAGGTTTGGCGGCCGAACGCGGCAGGGCGACGTGCGCCGAAGTGACGTGCAGGGGCGAAGCGCCAAAGGCGTTCGAAAAATGGACGCGAAGAAACTTACCCCCGATCGACAAGTGGACGATCTGGCGCAGCGTTGCGTCGCGCAGATCGCCGGGCGCCAGGGCGTTGCGAGGCTCCGGAGTTTGCTGGGATGCCGCCCAAGATCCTACCCAATTCGCACCTTGCGGCCAGACGCGCGCCCGCAGCGCTTGAGCGAAACACATCAGCGCCAGACAAGTTACAAATAAGCCTCGTCGTCGCATTAAGAAGAACTCCCTCGATGCAGCAAACAATCCGGCCAGGGTACGCCGCTTTTCATCCGGAAGCGCCAGGCTGGCTTCACGTGAGCATTGGCAGCGATCCCTGCGCGTCCTGGGTGTGGCGCACGAAGGCTTCCGCGTATTTCACACCCAATTCAGCGCCCCGGAATCGGTTCATCAAGGCGTGCGTGGCGTAGAAGTCATCGGGCTGCTGGCTGGCGTGGGCGTAGCAAGCCGCGCGCTTGCGGCCCTCGGTTGCAGAAATATCTACGAATCGCATGGGCAAAAAGGTTTGGGTCTGGCTGCCCGACATCACTTCGGTATAGTACAACTGGAAGCTGCGCTTCATTCGCAGCCACGCGTCATACACCAGCAATGACGTGGCGCGGTGGTCGCGGTGGGAATCAATGGGCCAGGGAGCAAAAACCAGATCAGGATTTTCCGTGGTAAGAAGCGTGCGAAACTGTTCATAACGTTCGGTGCTAACTTCGGTCGACCCATCGATCTGTCCCGCAAAAACCGGCCGGGCTTTGAGAATCGAACAGGCCTTTTCCGCTTCAAGGGTGCGGATGCGGGCCGCTTCGTCGTGGGACTTGCCGGGAATTCCCGCTTCGCCGCGGGTCAGGTACAGCGCCACTACCTCATGGCCCAGATCAGCATAGCGGGCCATGGTTCCTCCAGCAGAAGATTCAGGATCATCGGGATGCGCACCGGCGACAATCACTTTCAGCCGGCGGGAAGAAGCCGATTGGCCGGAATCCTCTCCTAGCAGTGGAAGGCCGATAGCCGCTGCCGCACCAAGGCTGGAACCCGCCATCAAGGTTCTTCGGGAAATGGGTTTCATGATCGCGTTCTCCTTTTTCGCCGAAAACCGGCTGCCTTAAAGGCCTTTCCTCTATGCCAACCGGTTCGGCGGCCTGCGTGGCGGGCCGCAAGCCGGCTTTATCCCGCCGGTTAAAGCGGCCGCAAGCCGGCATCAGAGCGCCGGCGGCGGATTCCGCAGTCTAACAAAATTTGTGGTCAATGGCGCCTTCAATTGCCCGCGGCCGATGCAATGCACAATCTGCTCGCAGGTTTTGCAGGTTGGTTATTGCGTCGCGAGAAGGGCGGTCGCCGGTTGCGGCTGTTATTGGAAAGACAAGGTTTCGACGCGGGCTCGCGCGATATTGCTGGTATCGCAACAAAGCGCCGCCGGCAGAAAATGGACGGAGGGGATCATTGGGCGCGGATTTAAAAGCGCCGGCTTATCCCGCGCCAGACGTGCCTTGCCAATTTAAAATGGCTCCGAAGGCATCTCTGAAGTCCTAGAACTAATACATTCCAACATCGCAATTACCCACTTGACAAAGTCCTCGAGTGTAATTATTGTGCTTCGTGAAAAACGTAAGCATAAAAGGTTACAAGACTCGCTAAAACTAGAGGAGCCTGTCGGCACTTTTCCTATCGGGAGGGAGCAATGAATAAGCCATTTTCGTACAAATATTCGGTCTATGCTCTGGCTATCATAGTCACCTCGTTGTTTTTGCCTCTGATTGCCTCGGCGCAATCATTGTCGTCGATCAACGGAGTGGTCACGGATGCTTCCGGGGCCGTTATTCCTGATGTAACGGTGACCGTTACTAATACAGGAACTACACGGGCCACGGTAGTCACCACGAACGCTTCAGGCTTTTATGTAGTTCCCAATCTCCCCTCAGGCGTTTATAACGTCCGGGCTGAGAAGGCTGGGTTCCAGGCGTCAGCGCAACGTGGCATCAAGCTGGATCCGGCATCCACCATATCCATCAACGCCACGCTGCAGGTGGGGAGCGTTTCGCAAACCGTTGAGGTTACTGCGGCCGCGGTCCATGTCCAAAGCAGCAATTCGGCGGTGTCGCGCCTGGTGAATTCAACCCAAATGGAGCAGTTGCCGCTTAACGGGCGGAATTTTGTAAGCCTGCTCATGCTCCAGCCCGGCGTCGTTACTTCTTTCAGCTTCAACAGTTTCCAGGCCGAGAATACCTTCACCTCGCAGTGCACTCACGTGAACGGCTTGACCGGTGAATCCAACAATTTTCTGGTTGATGGCACTCCCTCAACGCGCACGCGAGCCAACGGCGCCATGGTGGCCCTGCCAAGCGCGGAAGCGATTGGCGAAGTCAACGTTGTCACGAACGGTTACATGCCTGAGTATTCCCGCGCGGCGGGCGGCCAGATGATTGTTGCGATCAAATCCGGCACTAACGAATATCACGGCGATGTGTATGAGTTTAATCGCAACGACAGCTTCAATGCGCGCTACTTCTTTTCGAAAACGGTTCCCAAGCTCGACTATAACGATTATGGGTTTACCTTTGGCGGGCCGGTGCCGGGAAAAATCTTCAAGCACAAGCTCTACTTCTTTGATTCCGAGGAATGGATGCGCATCGTGAGCGGCAACACTGAAGCGGGCACGGTGCCTTCGGCCGCGGACCGCAGCGGCAATCTGAGCGGGTATTGCGCCGTCTTCACCAAGCAGTGCCCTACGGTTCCGGCCTATTTGAACGGTGTGGACGGATTAGTGGCCGGACAGCCTTTCCCCAATGATACGATCCCCAGCAATCTGTTTAGCCCCAACGGTTCGGCCATGGTGCAGAATTTCTATTTGCTGCCCAACACCGTCACGCATGCGGGAACCGCTTACCCAATGGAAGGCGGGCTGAATGAGATTTTCAACTGGAACGGCTGGGCATATTCCCGGGCAGACGACATTAAGATCGACTACAACGCGAACGATAAGAACTCCATGTACGTCAGCATGCGCCAATTCGACAAGTCCCAGCAGAATCCATTCTATGGAGGAAGCGGCGGCGGCTCCGGCATTCTGGGCATTGGCTACGTCTTTCCCAGCCGCAGCGCGTCCTACGACCTGACGACCACTTTCAGCCCCACACTGCTTAACGACTTTACCGCTTCCGGCGGCAGGGACTTTAACAACCCTGTTCCTTTGCCCGGACTCTCCGGCAGAAACGGCCTGGACCGGGCTTCGCTTGGAGTGACTTATCCCTATATTCTTGGCGCCCAAAGCAAAGATGTTCCCGGCAAGATCCCTACCTTTATTATGAGCGGCTTTGACACGATCAGTGGCCTGCCTTATCCTTCTTTCAGCACCGGCCACATATGGACTCTGCAGGACATTCTGACCAAGATCAGCGGCAACCACACCGTTAAGGTGGGAGTGTGGTGGGAGCACGACGGTGAAAACGACGCCGACCAGGTGCGTGTAACACCGGGTGGCGGCGTGGGCAACAACCTGAACGGTCAGTTTGAGTTTAACGCTGCCGGCACCAACACTACCGGGTCGCCGCTGGCGGATGCTCTGCTGGGCAATTTCGATAGCTACTCTGAACTCGGCTATCGCGATTACACCTTGTGGGGCGCGCACCAGATCGGCGTGTTCGGGCAGGATAGCTGGAAAGTGGCGCGCTCGCTAACCGTGCAGGGAGGCATGCGCTGGGATTACTTCCAGCCCTACTCCGCCAACTGGTGCAACTGGGCGATGTTTAATCCACTGTTCTATTCGCACGCGCCTGGCGTGGCCCAGGTTGTCGGCCCCAACGGGCAAATCGTGGGCGGCAATCCTTACAACGGCATCGCCACGCCTTGCCAGCAACTGCCCCAATCCGCCGTTGGCCACTTCTCCGTGCTTGGCCAGCCGCTGACCGCGCAGAACCTCAATTCCGTCAATACGCAACTCAGGAATGACGGGATGCAGCGCGGGTTATCCTCGCAAATCGTCCAAAGCCACTTCGGCAATTTCCAGCCTCGCTTTGGCTTTGCCTGGGATCCTTCTGGGCACGGCACAACGGTCGTTCGGGGCGGCGGTGGAATCTTTTACAACCACAACACGCTGAGCGACGTGACCCTGATGGGTGGCAACACGCCGTTCCAGCTTGCGACCGAAGTCTTCAACGGCAGCGCGGATAACCCGGGCGGAACGCCGGGAGCGCAGTTGCCCATTCCGATGACAGGGCAAGACCTGATTGACAATATCCCGGTGGTGTACTCATGGAATTTCGGAGTTCAGCACCAGTTCTTCAGCAATACGTTGGTGGACGTTTCCTACGTGGGCAACCGGGGAAGGTTTATGCCGATTAATGCGGACCTGAACCAACCGGTGATCGGAACGTTCAATAATCCTTTGAACGCCGGCATCCCTCAAGACGCCTTGCGCCCCTACCCCGGCATCGGCGGCGCCATGACCACCCTGCAGGAAGGCAATTCGCAATATGACTCGTTGCAGGTGAGCGTGCAACGGCGCTTCACCAACGGCTTCCAGTACAACGTGTCTTACACCTACTCCAAAGCGTTTGACATGGCGGATAGTATCTATTCCGTGCTTACGGATACGTATGATCCACGTTACAACTGGGGATTGGCCGGATTCAACCAAACCCATAACATGATCGCGACGTGGATTTACGATTTGCCATTCCTGAAGAGCAACACCACGTTCGTTGGTAAGACGCTGGGCGGGTGGGAGCTTTCCGGCGATCTGGCGCTGCAAAGTGGTTTTCCCTTCAGCGTTGGCGCGAATGGCGATCCGCTGGGTAACGGCACCAACACCATTGGTGGCGCTGAATATGCGGATGTCGCGCCGAGCTGCAACACGCGGGGAAATCGCTCGTTTACTCAATTCTTCAATACTTCCTGTTTCTCCCAGCCAACCGCAGCCACCCTGGCAGGCACGGCGGCGCGAGGCATTATCGAAGGCCCGGGGCTCGACAATCTGGATTTTGCGCTCATGAAAAACGGACGCATCGCGGAAAAGTGGGGGCATGATTTCACCTACCAGTTGCGCGGTGAGTTCTTTAACGCCCTGAATCACCCGTCGTTCACGGGCCTCAGTACGACTGTGACCAACAGTAACTTTGGCGCGGTTACAGGCGCAACAACGCAGCGCGAGGTTCAGTTGGGTTTGAAGATATTATTCTGAACGGCGGCGCCGGGGTAGTCATGCTCAATCCGGCTTTGAATGATCGTGGGCATTTCCGAATGACAAACCCACAGTCAGAAAAGGACGGATTATGGCTACCCCGGCGGGCCGTTCCGAGGAATAGCCGCGGATCTCAAGTGCGGAAGCCCTCGCTACCCCCTACCCTCATCCAGTACAAGGCAAAAGCAAAGGTTGATTGGCTGATGCGCGCGCCAATATAATGAGGGGCATGAAACGGCGAACAGCGCTTTGGGTATTCACCTGCCTTTTGCTGGCGACCCACTGCGCGAAAGCTCAGCAACCCGGCTCCGCCGCGGCGGCTCAGGTTCAGGCAGGCGTGGCGGCGCTCAAGGCGGGCAATTTCGCCGCGGCCGGGCAGCACTTCACAGCGGCGCTCAAAATAGATCCCAGCCTCGCTGAAGTTCGGGCTAATCTGGGCCTGGCCTACTATGCCGGCGGTCAATATCAGCAAGCCATTCCGCAATTTCGCGAAGCCCTGAAGCAGATGCCCTCATCCCAAACCGCGCAAGCCTTTCTGCCCCTCAGTCTGGCGGCGGTGGGCAACTGCGCGGAGGCGGCGCCCAACCTGGGCCGTGAGTTCGACTCCATGCCGAACCCCAGGCTGCGAAGAGTGATCGGGCTAAGTTTGTTGCGATGCCAGATGCAGCTTGGCGATAGTGCCGGCGCCACGCAAGCGGCGGCCAAGCTTGTAACCGGTTATCCCAACGATCCGGATGTGCTGTACGCGGCTGGCCAGCTTTATGGCGGCCTCTCGAACCAGCTTTACGCGCGGCTGTTGAGCGTGGCGCCACACTCGGCGCGTGCCTATCAATTGGAAGGCTCGGTCGCCGGATCCGAAGGCAATTGGAAGCGAGCGATAGACGCGTACCGCCGGTCGCTGAAGCTGCAGCCGAACCTTCAGGACGTTCACCTGCAGATCGCCATCCTTCTGCTCACCCATTCGCCAGACCCCGACGCCTGGCAGCAGGGCTTGCAGGAGCTGAACGAAGAGTTGCGGGTGAACCCTTCCAGCGCCCAGGCGGAATACGAAATTGGCGAGGTCTACCGAAAGCATGGCAAGCTTGACCAGGCCGTGCCCGCTTTCCGCCGCTCGCTTGAGCTGAATCCTCAGGCCGTCCCCACACGCCTGGCGCTGGCCAAGGCCCTGGCCCAGTTGGGAAAGAACCAGGATGCGCTGGCCGCGCTGGAGCCGGCACAAAAGACCGACCCCAACGACTCCTCCGTACGCTTTCTTCTCGCCCAGCTTTACCGCAAATTGGGCCGCATGGCGGATGCTCAGCGCGAGGATGACGCTTTCCGCAAGCTGCGGGCGGCCGCGCCGCAGGTCAATCCCGAAGCCAGCCCTAAATAAGGGCACTGATGCGCAACAAACTTCGTTCGGTCGCTGACGTCAGCCGGAAGCGCTTCAGCCGCCCAAGGCGTGCACAACGGCAGCGGGGCCTTTAGCCGCACGGAGCACGGATAGCCGGCAGCCTCCCACCCCCGCCCCCAGGACCGCGATTACTCCTCCACCGCAGGTCGGCGAACGGCGCCGTCGCCGAGGGCGTCCCCGCTGCTCCGTCCCGGGCCGAGGGCCGTTCAGCAGACGCACGGCGAACCTGCGGTTATACCCCGCGTGTTGCGATAAAACTCGTTCAAGATCACCTTCTTCTCGTGCTGTTTCGCTTGCCGATAACGCGAATGAATCACGGCGAGATACTCCCGTCGAGACTTTCCATTCATGGTAACCATCCTGGAGAATTCTCAGTGAGGGCAACATCAAAAATGGCGCAGCGGGTTACATTTCTAAATGTCTCAGCGCGCTTGCCGGTTACATTTTAGATGGCGCAATACGACGCGCGATACGCCCATTTGACTTACCGGGATATCCAACTGTAGGCTGGTCCCCAACATTCAAGGGAACGTGGCCCGGGTCAAACTTAATATCCTTACGGTCAAAGGGGGGGTAATGATCAGGAACTCATCGGTTTTTGCGGGGATCCTCTCGCTCGCTTGCTGCTTAGCGTTTTGTCTCCGTTTGTCCGCACAGGCGCAACTGGCGCCGGTGCAGCACGGCGCCCAGGTGATCCATGAAACCCATCATGATATTTCACCGCCGCTGAGCGATCTGGCGGCGCTTTACGGGCAGCAGCAACCGCAACCTGGCGCGCATCGCGTGGTGCCTCTGGGCCGTTTCGGCAATCCTTACCCCGTGCCCCCTGCGGAGCGCGATCCAGCTCTGCAGGAGACGGAGGGCCCGCTTGTGAGCACGACGGACCTTCTGAATTTCAATGGTCTCACGGCCTCTCAAAGCGGCGGATTGGCGGTGCCGGACACGAACGGCGCCGTAGGCGACACCGAGTTTGTCCAGACCGTCAACACCGCCTACGAGGTCTTCGACAAGAGCACGGGAGGCTCCTTGCTCGCGCCGGTTCAGATCAGCACCATCTTCGCCGGCTTCGGCGGCGTGTGCGAGAGCGGCCCTTCCTTCGGCGACCCTATCGTTTTGTTTGACAGGATGGCCAGCCGCTGGGTCGTCTCGATTATCGGATCGGCTGACAAATTCCAGACCGGTCTGGAGTGCGTGGCTGTTTCCACCACGTCGGACGCTATCGGTTCCTACAACCGCTACGCATTCTCCTTTGGCAACAACCTCGGCGACTATCCCAAGCTGGGGTCCTGGCCGGACGCCTACTACCTCACCGTGAATACCGCGAGTGCCGGAGCCCTCCAGGCCCACGCTTGCGCGCTGGATCGTTCGAGTATGCTTGCTGGGAACGCCGCCACCATGCAGTGCTTCCCGACGGAACAGGTGCTGCACAGCTTCACCGGCGGGACGGACGGGGCATACCCCGAAGCAGGCCTGGTCCGGGACGCGGCAGGCAACCTTTACGGCACCACCGCTCACGGTGGCGCTTACGGCTACGGAACGGTGTTCCGGGTATCCGCCAGCGGCACGGAGACGGTGCTCCACAGCTTCACCTATAACGGGACGGACGGGGTAGACCCCGAAGCAGGCCTGGTCCGGGACACGGCGGGCAACCTTTACGGCACCACCGCTCAAGGCGGCGCTTACACCTACGGAACGGTGTTCGAGGTATCCGCCAGCGGCACAGAGACAGTGCTCCACAGCTTCACCGGCGGGGCGGACGGGGCAAGTCCATACGCAGGCCTGGTCCGGGACGCGGCGGGCAACCTTTACGGCACCACCGTAAGCGGCGGCGCTTACAACTACGGAACGGTGTTCGAGGTATCCGCCAGCGGCACGGAGACGGTGCTGCACAGCTTCACCGGCGGGACGGACGGGAGAAATCCTGGCGCAGGCCTGGTCCGGGACGCGGCGGGCAACCTTTACGGCACCACCGCATACGGCGGTAGTTACAGCAACGGAACGGTGTTCGAGGTATCCGCCAGCGGCACGGAGACGGTGCTGCACAGCTTCACCGGCGGGACGGACGGGGCATACCCCGGAGAAGGTGGACCAGGCCTGGTCCGGGACGCGGCGGGCAACCTTTACGGCACCACCGGAGAGGGCGGCGCTTACAACTACGGAACGGTGTTCGAGGTATCCGCCAGCGGCGCAGAGACGGTGCTGTACAGCTTCACCGGCGGGGCGTACGGGGAATATCCAGCCGCAGGCTTGGTCCGGGACGCGGCGGGCAACCTTTACGGCACCACCGTAGACAGCGGCATTGGCGCCTTCGGAACGGTGTTCGAGGTATCCGCCAGCGGCACGGAGACTGTGCTGCACAGCTTCACCGGCGGGACGGACGGGGCATCCCCCCGAGCAGGCCTGGTCCGGGACGCGGCGGGCAACCTTTACGGCACCACGGTAGACGGCGGCGCTTACACCTACGGAACGGTGTTCGAAGTAACGCCGGGAACCCTGATGCCTGCGGACTTCGACGGCACCATAGCCCCGCCCCCGGGTGAGCCGAACTTCCTCCTTTCGATTGCGCCCAACGCTCCTGGAAAAAGCCTCCGCCTCTTCAAGTTCCATGTCGATTTTACCAACCCGGCCAACTCCACACTCACCGGTCCAACACCCATCGCTGTGGCCCATTACAACCAGGCCTGCGGCGGGCAAGGAACGTGCATCCCGCAGGAAGGCGCGTCTCAGCAGCTACTCGACTCTGTTGGTGACCGGTTGATGTTCCGCCTCGCTTACCGCAACTTCGGCGATCACGAAGCGCTGGTGGTCAACCACTCCGTGAGCCCACCGCTCAAAGGCATCGTGGCGGCTGTGCGTTGGTACGAGATCCGCGATCCCAATGGTACGCCCGCCGTGTTCCAGCAGGGAACGTTCGCCAGCACCAAGAACAATTTCTGGATGGGCTCAGTTGCCATGGATAAGAACGGCGACGTCGCACTGGGCTTCAGCACCTCCAGCAGCGCCACCTACCCTGGCATCGCGTACACGGGCCGTGTCCCGACTGATCCCTTGGGCAAAATGGAATCGCCCAAGGGCGTGATCAAGGGCGGTGGTTCGCAAAACGGCGGCATGAGCCGATGGGGCGACTACAGCAGCATGGCGATCGACCCGGTGGATGATTGCACCTTCTGGTACACCACCGAGTACCTGAAAACAAGCGGCAAGAAGAACTGGGACACGCGCATCGTGTCGTTCAAGTTCGACTCCTGCCAGTAGGAGGCACGGCCTAGACCGTAAGCGAGCTCTTCATTCCCCGGTCCGTAACGGTCGGCGAGATTCAAATCCGCGTTCCTGACTCCGGGGGTATATTAACCGGGTCAATCGTCGGCCCACATCGGCGCTCTTGTTCTGCCGCGCTCGGGCCGGAATGCTCGTTGACGCGCGTCCATCGCCAGTCCCGCGGGCCTGCATCCTTCAGGTCCTCGGCCTCTGATTCGATTCAATCCGCCTCATCTCATGGTTTACGGCACATTGATGCCGCCCTTTCAGGGCTCAAGGCAGCGCACCCAAACCCACGTGGCACAAACC
>VFSW01005388.1_pt1 | contig 18910 bp, 18 predicted proteins | sample 5358111 | NCBI WGS metagenome assembly VFSW01 (sample SAMN11554181, study PRJNA540505) | mine drainage metagenome | isolation source: sediment from site ElyBrook_90M | place: USA: Ely Copper Mine, Vershire, VT | collected 2017 | reverse complement strand
GATTGGGCGGGGAGTAGCGCCCGGATCGCAGCAATCGGAGGGTGTGTCGCTGGATGCGCACAGATTTGGCGGGCTGAAAAAGCAGTTTGTCAAAAGTGTTTGCATATTAATACACAGTTTTTTGGAAAAATTGAATGAGAGTACATAAGCCGGGAAGAACCCTGCGGCATGGGGGCAGGCGCGCGGCTGGAAATGGGGAATAGAGGCGAGATGGATACAGCAAGGCGGGGACAGATTCGGCAGGGGTTGGGCGAAGCAGTTTTGGCGTTCAAGCTGGCGCGGCGAACCAGCGGCGGAGGGGATAGCTGGATGCGGTCGATGCGGCTGGCGGTGGGAGTCCCAGCCGAGCAGCTGGCGGGGAAGATGGGGGTAAAGCGGAGAGAGGTTTACCGTCTGGAATCCGCAGAGGAGAGTGGAGGGATTGTGCTGAGGAATCTGCGGAAGGCGGCAGAGGCGCTGGAGTGCGACCTGGTCTACGGGCTTGTTCCGCGGGAGGGAACGCTGGAGGAGCTGACGGCGCGGTTTAAGAAGGCACGGGATTCTGAGCGGAGCGAAAGACAGTTCCGGAGGATTCACCCGTATGAATCGCTCAGCGGAGTTGAAACCCTGTGCGCAGCGGCGTGGTTTGTGTTGCAGAAGATGGCCCGCACCATGGGCAAGAAGAAGCGGGACGCGCTGCTTGGTTTCAAGGGCCGGATGCAGATGCCGCGCCGCTGGTAGGATGAGGGTGCCATGCGGGAACATCTGGCTACGCTGTTGGATGACTTTCGGCGGTTCGATCGCGGGATTGCGGTGGTTCACTACCGCGGGGTTCGGCGGAGGGCAACAACCTATGGGGAGATCGCCCGGCTGGCGGGGCGGTTTGCGGCTCTGCTGGCGGCGCGCGGGATTGGGCCGGGCGACCGCGTGGTGCTGTGGGCAGAGAATGGCGCGGAGTGGATTGCCGCGTTTTATGGCTGCATGTTGCGCGGGGCGCTTGTGGTTCCGCTGGACGCCTACGGCAGCGCGGAGTTTGGGGCGCGGGTGGCGGCGGATGTGAGGCCGAAGCTGGCGGTGGGGGATGGGGCGCTGCTCAAGCAGTTGGAGCCGTGGTCTTCCATCCTTCCCGCACAAATCCGCGAAAAGGATGGGGCACCGGCGCCCGCCATGAAGGATGCTTCCCTTCCCAGGTCGCGGAAGCGGGATCTCCGCTCCAATGACGAGCAGCTTTCACTGTGGACCGCGGACGTGGGCCGCCCGGCAACCGAGGTCGATTCCCTTCCCAGTTCGCAAACGCAGGACCTGGGACACCCGGATATCGGGTTTACCACAGTGGCGTTTGAGGAGTGGGAGGCTTTACTTCCCGCAGAGGAAGCGGGACCGGTGGCGGAGCTTTCGCGCGAGACGCCGCTGCAGATTCTGTTTACGTCGGGAACGACGGGCGACCCCAAGGGCATTGTGCACACGCACGGAAATGTACTGGCCAGCGTGGGGCCGATTGAGGACGGCGCGCGGCCCTATATGCGCTACGAGCGGGTGGTGCATCCGCTGCGCTTTTTGCATACCCTGCCGTTGAGCCACGTTTTTGGGCAGACGATGGGATTGTGGGTTCCTGCGATTTTTGCCGCCGAGGTCCACTTTGAGAGCCGCCTGGTAGCCCCGCGGCTGATCGAGACGATCCAGCGGGAGCGGATCAGCGTGCTGTGCGCGGTGCCGCGGGTGATGGCGCTGCTGAAGACACATCTGGAGGCGAGCCGGCCGGGGTTGGCTGAACGGCTGGAGGCGTCAAAGGGGATCTCTGCGTGGATGCGCTGGTGGCGGTTCCGGGATGTGCACCGGGCCTTTGGACTGAAGTTCTGGGCGCTGATCTCAGGCGGCGGGGCGCTGGCGGGGCCACTGGAACAGTTCTGGAACGCGCTGGGCTTTGTGGTGGTGCAGGGCTACGGCATGACGGAAACCACAGCGTTGATCACATTGAATCATCCATTCCACGTGGCGCGCGGAACGATTGGCAAGCCGCTGCCGGGGCGCGAGGTGAAGATCGGGCCGGACGGCGAAGTGCTGGTGCGCGGGCCGATGATCTCGAATGCGACGTGGAGCGGCGGGAAGCTGACGCGGCGTGAGGACGAGTGGCTGGCGACAGGCGATCTGGCCGAGGCGCAGGCCACGGGCGACCTGAAGTTTCTGGGCCGGAAGAGCGAAGTGATTGTGACGGCGGCCGGTGTGAATGTGCATCCCGAGGATCTGGAAGCCGCACTGGAGGAGCAGCCTGAGATAGCGGCTTGCGCGGTGGTGGCGATGGAGACGGCCAACGGGCCGGAGCCGTGCGCCGTGCTGGCCGTGCGGGGCGCGGACGCGCAGGCGGCCCAGGCCGTGGAGCGGGCGAATGCGCGGCTGGCAGAGTTCCAGCGCGTGCGGCGCTGGGTGCTGTGGCCGGAACCGGACCTGCCGCGGACCTCGACGGGCAAGGTACGACGGAAGACCGTGGAGGCGTGGCTGCAAGGGGTGCAGGCGGCTGCAAGCGGAGCGGGCGCGGCGCGATTGACGGCCGATGGAGACTGGCTGCTGACGCTGATTGCAGAGATTACGGGCGCAACTGCGGCCGGAACCGGCGACGACCTGAGGCTGAGCGAGGATCTGCATCTGGACAGCCTGGCGCGGGTGCAACTGGAGGCCGCGCTGGAGGAACGCCTGGGCGAGTTGCCGGCAGGCGCTGTGGACGAGGCGCGGACGCTGGGAGAGTTGCGCGGAATGCTGGGAGGAGAGCCCCCAGCGGCACACGGCGCCTTGCCGATGACGCCGACTGAACCGATGGACCCAAGGGCTGCGGCTCCCGCGACCGCGCAACGCATGGCGGAGGAAGACCGCCGCGTGCCGACGAGTGGGCCCGAAGAGGCGGAACGCGATCCGCATCTCTATCCGCACTGGCCATGGTGGAAGCCGGTGGAGTGGATGCGGGTGGCGTTTCTTGAGGCGGTGGCGCGGCCTCTGGTGTGGCTGCTGGCCGAGCCGCGCGTGACCGGCGGAGAGAGGCTGGCGGGAGCGGAGCCGATGCTGATTGTGGCCAACCACGTGACGACCTACGATGGCGCGCTGGTGGAGTATGCACTGCCGGGAGCCGTGCGGCGACGCGTGGCGACGGCCATGTCAGGCGAGATGCTGGAGGATTACCGTCACTTTCGCAATGCGGATCGAGGGCCGGGACAACGGGAAGGGATGCTGCTGGGCCCGCTGGCTTATCTGTTGGTGACGGCACTGTTCAATGTATTTCCGCTGCCGCGGGGCCGAGGCTTCCAGCGCAGCTTTGCGCACGCGGGCGAGGCGCTGGACCGGGGCTACCATGTGCTGGTTTTTCCGGAGGGGACGCGGTCGGCAACCGGCAGGCTGGCGCGGTTTCGGCCGGGGATCGGCATTCTGGCGAAGCAGGCGGGGACGGCCGTGCTGCCGGTGGCGCTGCGTGGTCTGGGCGAGCTAAAAGTGGGCGGAGGGAGATGGTTCCGCACGGGAACGATTGAAGTACGCGTGGGCGAACCGATGCGCTTCCGGCCCGAGCAGACGGAGGCAGAGATTACCGGGCTGTTGCAGGCGGAGGTCGAGCGGCTGCTGCAGTGAGTCCAAGCGGAAGTTGAACGGCGAGGGTGAAGCAGGCGCCCAGGACAAGAGGGCGTTGCGATGTCAGGCGACGCGGTTGTCGGCGGCCGTTGCGACGACTGGCATATCGATCGAACTGGCGCTCAGATCGACGCCATAGAAGCTCTGCTCGTCTCCGCGGTGGCCGCTGCAACGCGCGTACAGGCGGAGGCCGAGGGCGGTGGGCGTGAGGTTGGTTGCGTCCGTGGGGAAGAAGAACGACGACCTGACGCGCCGGGCAAGCAAACCTAATTCAGCCAGATACTCGATATCCCGATCGACGCGCACCAGATCGTGTGCTCCGGTCATGCGCAGCAACTCAGGGGCTGTGCAGTGGAGGGGTTTGGCGGACACGCGGCCCTGGTTGGAGAGGAACTTGGCGGAACCGGCGCACGCGGCGACAAGGATGCGGGTCTGGGGTGGCGTCAACCGGGTGAGCAGATCAACCAACTCCAGAGTGGACAGGTCATTTCCGTTCGCGGTACAGGAGGTGGCCAGGAGGTTGGCCCATAGCTTGAGGATCGAGTCGTTTTCGACCCAGGAGCCGTCGTCGAGGATGCGCAGGACCACGTCGCGGTGAGCGAACCTTTTGCCTGCCTGCCCTTCAGCGGTCAGTACCTCTTCTGCATGGAGCGCAATCTGGATGGCGCTGGCAACCCTGAAGTTTCCCCATTCCTGGCGCAACAGATGCTTGATGGTCGATTCGCCTGCCGGGCAGATGCGGCGCAGAAATGCGAGCGCCCGGGCCATCCGAAACTCACGCACCACCAGCTCCGGCTCCGGCTGGCCTGCGATGGCTGTGACACCACTCTCCCACAGATTGACTTCAGTGCCGGGCGGGAGAATGAAAGCAAGCCCGACTCCATCGTTGCCCCAGCGAACTGTCCTGGCCTGCAGAACAAACCTGCGGCAGGGGTTCTGCTCGGGTGGGCCCTGCCTTTGCAGGGTGAGGGAGATGGATCTTCCCAGGGGCCAGCGGGCATTGGTCCGGACAAAGGCTCCTGTGGCACTGATGTCCCGAATATCGTCCAGTTCCACCGCGGAACCGTGGGAGTGCAAGACAACCAGACCGGGGGAGGGCCTGCGTTCCGCTCGCTGGATGCGCGCGTGAGACTGGTTGTCGAACGAGTTATTCGGTCGGTTCATGTGCCTCCAGTCTTCAACGAGTCTTTCTCAACTGGCCGCTGTCCTGGTACCCGTCCCTGTTGCCCGTCTGGGAACCCTCGCGTGGAGTTTTCACCTTTGACGCAACATCATACACACCTAAGATGCACATTTGCTTGAGAAAGTTAACTGGCCGGGAGATTGCATCACGAAGGTAACGGGGTGGTAACGCTTCAGGCCCGGTTTGAAGGAAATCTCATGGAGTCTGGTTCTTCCGGCGGCGGGCATGGGGCCGGCAAGCCTTAAGAGATTGACTTGATCAAGTGGGTTACGGACGGTGGATTACGGACGGTGGTTTACGGACGGGACGGGCGAGGGCGAAAGTAGCAGGCGCCGTCGGCGAAAACGGGGGTCCACAACGCGGGGTCGGCGGGCTGCTCGGAGGAGCCGAGGAAGAGGATGCCATCGGGCGCCAGCAGGCTGTGGATATTGGTGAGCAGGGCTTTACGGGTTTCGTGCGAGAAGTAGAGCATGACGTTGCGCAGGAAGATGATGTCGAACGTTGCCTGAAAAGGGAGCGGCGAGAGGCAGAGGTTGGCCTGGCAGAAGCGGCAGATGGAGCGGATTTCAGGCTTCACAACCCAGTCTTCTCCCGCGCGGTCGAAGTAGCGGACCAGGAAGCGGGCAGGCAGTCCGCGATTCATTTCGATGCGGTGGTAGCGGCCCTCCTCGGCGCGGCGAACGACCTGAGAGGCGATGTCGGTGCCATCGATGCGGAGGTCCCACCCGGCGAGCATGGGAAAGTGCTCGCGAAGCAGCATGGCCAGCGAGTAGGCTTCCTGACCGGTGGAGCATGCGGCACTCCAAAAGCGCAGCGAACGCACAGGACGCCGAGCCTCAATGAGGGCGGGCAGGAGGCTGGCGCGCAACGACTCGAAGGACCGGCCATCGCGGAAAAAGCTGGTCTCGTTGATGGTCATGGCCTCCGCGATGGCGCGCTCCATTGCGGAATCCTTGCGCAGCTTGAGGTGCCGCACAAGCTCGGCGAGATGGGCCATGCCGTAGTTGCGGAGCAGGCGGCAGAGCCGCGTCTCGAAGAGGTGATCGCTCGATGGATCGAGTACGTTGCGGGAGAATGCGTACACAATCTGGCGCAGGTAGACATAGTCGACATCCGCCACGGGCGCCATCACAAGGCCACCGAAGGTTGCAGCGCAGAGACCTGGCCGCAGCCGCTGTCAGTGAGCCGGACGATCTCTGGCGCGATTGCATGGAGGGGAAGGACCTTATGGGCGAGGCCGGCGCGGGCCACGACGCCGGGCATGCCCCATACTGCGCTGGTGGCCTGATCCTGGGCCAAAACGGTGCCGCCCAGCGCGCGAATCAGGCGGCAGCCGGCGAGGCCGTCGGACCCCATGCCCGTGAGTTGAACCGCCAGCACTCCGGCTCCGTAGACAGCAGCCGCGGAGCGAAAGAGGACATCGACGGAGGGGCGGCAGTGGTTTTCAGCCGGGGCCTGGGTCAGGTGCAGCGAGGCGGAAAGCCCGGCACGCGCCGGGGCCAGAACCTGAAGGTGCCAGTTGCCGCGCGCAATGTGGATGGAGCCGGGGCGCACCATTTCTCCTTCGGCAGCTTCCCGCACGCGCAAGGAGCAGATCCGGTCGAGGCGCTCGGCGAGAAGCTGGGTAAAGATTGCGGGCATGTGCTGCACGATGAGGGTGGGAATGGGGAAGGTGTGGGGCAGAGCGGGCAACAGGCCATCGAGAGCAGCCGGGCCGCCCGTGGAGACGCCGATGACGAGGACCGAAGGCGGCGCATGAGCGGGCTGCGGTTTGCGGGGGGCCGGTTGCTCTGCAGGCTGCCACGAGGAGCATGAGTCTGGAGAGTTGAGCTGGGCAGTGGCGGCGAGTGCATGAATTCTGGGCAACAGATCCTGGGCGAGGGCGTGGAGGGCAGACTCGCGACCGGGGTGGCCGGCAGGCTTGGCGACATAGTCCGAGGCCCCGGCGGCAAGCGCTTCAATGGTGACGTGGGCGCCGCGAAGGGTGAGAGCGCTGCACATAATGATGGGCATTTTGTGCCCACGGGCGCGAAGGTTTCTGAGGGTCTCGAGGCCATCCATGAGCGGCATTTCCACGTCGAGCAGAATGAGGTCGGGGCAGAGACCTTCGATCATGCCGAGGGCGGACTGGCCATCGGCGGCGGTGCCGGCCACCTCCAGGGAAGGGTCTGCGGCGACCACGGAGCGCAGGAGGCTGCGCATGACTGCGGAGTCGTCCACGATGAGGATCCGGAGGCGGCGCGGGTTTTGCATAGCCTAGCTCTCCAGCAGGCCGAGCATGGCCAGCTTTGCCGTGAGAGCCTCGTCGTCGAAGGGCTTCATCAGGTACTCGTCCGCGCCCGCATCGAGAGCGCGGGCGATGAACTCGTTCTCGATCTCGGTGGTGACCATGACGACCTTGAGTGCAAAGCCCTCGGCGCGCAGCCGGGTTACCATTTCAATGCCGTTCATGGCGGGCATATTCCAGTCCACCAGGGCCACATCGAAGGAGTGCCCGGCGTGGAGCAGTTCAAGGCCGGCCACTCCGTCGCCGGCCTCTTCGCACTCGACTCCCATCTCTTCGAGAAGGCCGCGCAGGTAGCCGCGCACGAAGCGGGAATCGTCGATGATGAGGGCTCGCATGTTTGGCTCCGGAGACTAGGCCGCGCCCAGGCGCATGAGGTGGATGGGATCAAGACGCTCAGGATCGAGCATGACCAGCAGCCTGTCAGCGAGCTTGTAGGCTCCGGCGAAGAGGTCTTTGCGGCGCTGGTCGAGAGTGGACGGGTTGGGTTCATGATCGGCCCTGGACAGCGTGAGCACGTTGCCCACCGAGTCCACCAGGAGGCCGAAAGAGCCGCCGGGGCTCTCCAGAATGAGAATGTCGGGCGCCGCGGGGCAGGGCGGCAGGTCAAGGAGATGACGCAGGCTGACGGTGGTGAGCACCTCGCCGCGGTAGTGAATGAGCCCGCCGACGAAGGACGGCGCGAGCGGAATGGGCCGGGGACGCGCGGCGCCCACAATCTCAAGGATGTGGGTGATGGGCACGCCCAGCAACAACTGCCCCAGACGGACGGAGCAAACCTCGACCAGCTCCGATGCCTGTCCTTCGATGCGATTCGATCCTCTATCCAGTGTGCTCATCGGCAGACCTCGTTCATGCGCTGTTCCAGTGGAGCGGCGTGGGGCAAGGCCGGAAGAGGAGCGACGCCGCCCAGGTCGACGATGCCTGTCACTCTATCCTTGAGCAAGGTGACACCGCCGGCGCGCTGGCCGGTTCCGGCTTCAAACATGTCGGCACCGGCGACGACATCGAGGACCTGGGAAACGGCAATGCCGACCTGACGATTTCCCTCGCGGCAGACCACGACAACGATCTGGGCATCGGGATTGCCCTGCATGGCAGCGAGCACGCCGCCTGAATCCTCGACTGGCAGGAGCTGGCCCTCAAAGTTGAGCACGGGACGGGAGCCGATGTACTCCACGCGCGACACGGGGAGTTTTTCAAGGCGCAGCACCTCGGCGAGGGGAACTGCGGCAGTTCGGCCTGCTGCTTCCACCAGAAGGAACCGGGCGGCTTCCGCGGAGGTCGCCTCGTCCACCTGGCGCACGGCATCGTCTTCGACGCCCAGGCGAATGCCGGTGCGGAGGGCGATGGCCCCTGGATCGAGAATGAGAGCGAGTTCTCCGTTGCCGAGCACGGTGGCGCCTGAGTATAGGCCGATTCCCTTGAGCGCGGCCGAGAGCGGCTTGACGACAATCTCCTCAGGGTCGGCAAGCCCGTCAACGACCAGACCGAAGCGACGGCCATCCGCGTCAAGGACGGCAATAAAGCTTTCGCGCCGGGCAGCCTGCGCCGCACCGCCGGGGACGAGGAGGCGATCAAGAAAGACGAGTGGAAGCAACTTGCCACGCAGCCGGTAAAGAGGCGCGTCTTCGATCCATTCGATGGCGCTGACAACCTGCTCGGCCGGCACATGGAGCAGCTCAGAGAGAGCGCCCTGGGGCAGGGCAAAGCTCTGCTTGAGGCTCCGCACAATGAGCGCAGGGATAATGGCAAGGGTCAACGGGATGCGCAGGCGGAGGGTGGTGCCCTTGCCCGCACGGGAGTCGATCTCGACCTTGCCGCCGATCTTTTCCACATTGGTCCGCACCACATCCATGCCCACGCCGCGGCCGCTGACATTGGTGATGGCGGAGGCGGTGGAGAATCCAGGGAGAAAGATGAGCTGGAGCAGTTCGCGCTCAGACTGCTGCGCGGCGCGCGCGGCGGTGATGAGGCCGCGCTCGATGGCCTTGCTGCGGATCTTTTCAACGGCGATTCCTGCGCCGTCATCGGAGACTTCGACAATGGCGTGCGAGCCCTCCTGCACGGCGCGCAGCCGGAGGACGCCTTCAGGATCCTTGCCCGTAGCCCGGCGCACTTCAGGGGGCTCAATGCCGTGATCGAGAGCATTGCGTACGGCGTGGGTGAGTGGGTCCTTGATGGCCTCGAGCAGGCTTTTATCGAGTTCCGTGTCCTGGCCTTCCATTTGCAGACGGACGCGGCGGTTGAGGGTCTGCGACAGGTCGCGGACGATGCGCGGCATTTTGGAGAATATGTTCGAGACCGGCTGCATGCGGGCCTTCATCACCGCCTCGCGCAGGTCGGCGGTGACCATGTCGAGACGGCGCGAAAGGAGCGTCATGCCGGCATCGGCCGAGGTGGCCTGGAGCACCTGGTTGCGGGTCAGCACCAGTTCACCCACGAGGTTCATCATGCGGTTGAGCAGAGCGATATCGACGCGCAAGGTGCTTTCGGCGGCGGACTGGATGGGAGCGCGCGCGCTGACGAGATCGGGGCCGGGCACGCCCTTCCGGTGATTGCCGGATGGGAGGACCGGCGGCGGCGATAACGGCGGGGCTTGCGCAGCCGAATCGCGATGGGGTGCTGCGTGCTCGGCGGAGGCGCACCGAGCAATGGAATTGGAAGCGGGCTGCGATGCGGCGCAGCCAACCTCCGGCAGGTTGGATACGGCGCAGGCGGGCGCCTGCAGATCCTCAAGAAGCGCGATCAGGACAGCGTCCTGGCCCACGCCCTCCTGGTCCTCTGCCTCGATCGTCTTGAGGATGAGGCGCAGGCCATCGAGCAATTGGAGCAAGCCGGTGATGACCGGAGCGGTCGCCTGCAGTTTTTCCTCGCGCAGCAGGCCGAGGAGATTTTCGCCGGCATGGGCCAGCTTCTCAAGACGTTTGAAGCCGAGGAAGCCGGTGGTGCCTTTAATGGTGTGCACGGCGCGGAAGATCTCTGCCAGCAGGGCGGTATCGTGCGGGCGCTCTTCCAGTTCGGTGAGGCAGCGCTCCATGCGATCCAACCCTTCCTGGCTCTCGATCAGGAATTCTCTTGTCAACTCATCCATTGCGTCTGACCATCCGCCCGCGGTCGCTCTCCGGCGCGGGAAGCACTCAATGGGTTTATCGGATGGAGAGGGAGCAACTTGAGGACGGCATGAGCGCGTTCTGAGTTCGCAGTGGTCAGTTCGCAGCGGCCGGGCATGTACAGGGGGAGCGGAAATGCTTTAGCCTCTAGGTTCATGCTGCGTGGGGAAGACAACACGGCGGGGCCTGGGACGGCGCTGGATGGCGCGCTCGAAAAGCTGCTGGAGCAGGCGCGGGCGGCGGCGCTGCACGCGTATTCGCCTTACTCGCACTTCAAGGTGGGCGCGGCGCTGCAGTTATCCAGCGGCGAGATTGTGACTGGGGCCAATGTAGAGAATGTGAGCTACGGGCTGACCATCTGCGCGGAGCGGTCGGCGCTGGTGCGGGCGGTGGCGGAGTTTGGACCGGAGATTCGGGTGGCCGCGGTCGCGGTAGCCAATTTGAACAGCGCGGCAAGTCCGCCGTGCGGCGCGTGCCGGCAAATGCTGGCGGAGTTTGTGTTGCCCGATGCGCCGGTGGTGTTTCCGGCGGCCGATGGGATGCGCGCGATGGCCTTCTCTGCGCTGTTGCCGCTGGCGTTTGAGATGAAGCTGAAGTGAGGCGTGTCCACCACAATGAATAAATCCCAGCAGACATCCCAAAAACATGATGCCGCTCCCCTGCACACGATTGATCTGATTCGCAAGAAGCGCGACGGCGGGACGCTGGATGCGCGCGAGATTGGCTTTCTGGCAGCGGGGGCGGCTTCAGGCGCGATCCCCCAGGAACAGCTTGCCGCGTGGCTGATGGCGGCGTGGATCCGCGGGCTCTCTCTGGACGAGACGCGAGCACTCACGGTTGCCATGCGCGATTCGGGCGAAAAGTTTTCGCCGCGTGGACTGGGAAAGACAGCGGTGGATAAGCACTCGACCGGCGGGGTGGGCGACAAGACCAGCTTCCTGGTGGCTCCGCTGGCCGCGGCGTGCGGACTGGCGGTGCCGATGATCAGCGGGCGGGCGCTGGGACATACGGGCGGGACGCTGGACAAGCTGGAGGCGATTCCCGGCTTCAGGACGGCGCTGACGCTGAAGGAATTTGAAGCGGTGCTGGGCCAGTGCGGCGCTTCAATCGTGAGCCAGACGCCGGCTTTGGTCCCAGCGGACCGGGTGCTGTATGCGCTGCGGGACCGCACGGGGACGGTGGAGAGTCCGGGACTGATTTGCGCGTCGATTCTGAGCAAAAAACTAGCGGCGGGGCTGGATGCGCTGGTGCTGGATGTGAAGACAGGCTCGGGGGCCTTTCTGCGCAAGCGCGAGGACGCGGCGTATTTGGCAGCCCTGATGGTGGCTACGGCGGAGGCCGCCGGCACACGCACTGTGGCGCTGATGACCGACATGGGGCAGCCGCTGGGCCGTATGGCGGGCAACTGGATTGAGCTGGCTGAGTGTGTGGAGCTGCTGCGCGGCGAGTGGCCGGAAGGCAGTGCGGATTTGCGCGAACTTTCACTGCGGCTAGCCGGATGGATGATCTACATGGGCGGCAAGGTGGAGACGCCAAAGGCGGGTTACTGGGCAGCGGCGGGAGCCCTGGCAGATGGATCAGCTCTGCGGGTGTTTCTGGAGATGGTGAAGGCGCAGGGGGGAGATGCTGCGGTCTTCGACGATCTGAAGGGCTTTCACAAGCCGGGCGCAACGCTGGTGCTGGAGGCGTGGGCGAGCGGTTACGTGAGCGAGATGGACACGACGGCGCTGGGCTGGGCGGTGCAGCGGCTGGGCGCGGGGCGCGAGAACGCGGGCGAGCCGGTGGATCCACATGCAGGCATCGAGTTCCATGCGCGGCGCGGGGCGAGGGTGGAGCGCGGACAGCCGCTGGCCACGCTCTACGCGACAAGGCAGGAGATGCTGGCAGAGCCAGTAGCGCTGATACAACAGGCCATTGCGATTCGCGAGACGACGCCGGAACCGGTGCCGCTGGTGAGTCATGTCTTCCTGCGCGAAAATGCGGAGACCTATCTGCGGGATGCTGTAAGGTAGTCGGATAGAGAACAGGGATCAGGGAATCCGCACCGTTGCCGGGGTTTGTGCATTGCCACCTCGGGCGCGTTGCAACTGCGCCAAAGATGGGACACGCGGGGATTGTGGACGAGGAGGAGCGAAGATGCAGGTCTCTCGACTCGCTGTGCTCGCCTGGTAGCTTTTGGCAAAGGTCGGAATCGGAAGAAATCCTGCCTCAGGGGCTAAAGCCCGATTGGTTGCGGAGGCTTTACGGCACGACTAAAGTCGTGCCCTTTCAAAACTGGATGTTTACCACAGGCTGGTAGATGACAGCTTTGCAGGGGGAATAAGGAGAGATCGATTTGGATCGATTTACCGGGGTGCTTGGAATATTGGCCGTGCTGCTGGCGGCGTGGCTGGGCTCGACGGATCGCAGGCATATCCGCTGGCGGACGGTCGCGTGGGGTCTGGGCCTGCAAGGCATCTTCGCGTTCTTTGTGCTGCGCTTCGACTACGGGCAGCGGGCAATGGCCTGGGCGGGCGATGTGGTGAACAACATGCTGGCCTCGACCGCCGCGGGCACCAAGGTGCTGTTTGGCGCGCTGGGCACGCCGAACACTTCACTGGGCTCGATCTTTGCGTTTCAAGTGCTGCCGACGATCATCTTCATCTCCGCATTTTTCGCGGTGCTTTATCACATTGGGGTGATGCAGATCATTATTCGCGGGCTGGCCTGGGTGATGCTTAAGACGATGCGCATCTCCGGCGCGGAGAGCATGAATGTGGCCGCCTCGATCTTCATGGGACAGACGGAGGCACCGCTGACGATCCGGCCGTTTCTGGCCAAGGCCACGCGCAGTGAGCTGATGACGATCATGACCAGCGGGATGGCGCATGTGTCCGGCGGCATCATGGCGATGTACATTTCGCAGGGCGTGGCGGCCAAACACCTGCTGGCGGCGGTGATCATGACCTCGCCGGGAACGATTCTGATCTCGAAGATGCTGGTGCCGGAGACGGATGTGCCGGCGACCGAGGGCCGAGTCGTGATCCCGAAAGACGAGATGCACCAGGATGAGAACCTGATTGGCGCGATTGCGCGGGGCACAATCGACGGAGGCAAGCTGGCCTTGAATGTGGCCATCATGCTGATCAGCTTTCTGGCGCTGGTGGCGCTGCTGGACAGCCTGCTGGGGTGGCTGCACATGCATGCGGGCCTGCACTGGATTCCAGGCAGCCTGGGGCAGATTCTGGGCTTTTTGTTTGCCCCGGTGGCATGGCTGATCGGGGTGCCGTGGCGCGACTGCGGGGCAATCGGCAACCTGCTGGGGACACGCATGGCACTGAATGAGGTGATTGCCTACATTGCGCTGGGGGCGCAGAAGGCGACGCTGCTGCCGCGCTCGTTCACGATTGCCACGTTTGCGCTGTGCGGTTTTGCGAATCTTGGATCCATCGGGATGCAGATTGGCGGCATTGGCGCGCTGGTGCCGGAGCGCCGCAATGAACTGGCGCGGCTGGGTGTGCGGGCCATGCTGGCGGGTACCATGGCAAACCTGATCTCGGCGTCGATCGCGGGGATGTTTCTGGGGTAGATGCCCGACTGCAGGCCGGCGGAGCGTAAGGGCAACGGGGCATCCACCGCTGCCCGATGAGGTGCAATGCAATGAAGACGTATCGAATCGCCACGGTGCCTGGAGACGGGATCGGCAAGGAAGTGATTCCAGCCGGGCAAAAGGTGCTGGAAGCGCTTGCCGCGCGGGAAAGCTCCTTCCGCTTTGTGTTTGAGCACTTTGCCTGGGGCGGCGACTACTACCGCCAGCACGGCGCGATGATGCCGGAGGACGGACTGGATGCCTTGCGCGAGAAGGATGCCATTCTGTTCGGGTCTGCGGGCGATCCGCAGATTCCCGACCACATCACGCTGTGGGGTTTGCGGCTGAAGATCTGCCAGGGGCTGGACCAGTATGCCAACGTGCGGCCGACGCGCATTCTGCCGGGGATTGACGCGCCGCTGAAGCGCTGCAAGCCGGAGGATCTGAACTGGGTGATCGTGCGCGAGAACACCGAGGGCGAGTACTCGGGCGTGGGCGGGCGCCTTCACCAGGGACACCCCATCGAAGTGGCCACGGACCTCTCGTTGATGACGCGGGCCGGCGTCGAGCGCATTCAGCGCTTTGCCTTTCGCCTGGCGCAATCGCGCCCGCGCAAGCTGCTGACCGTGATTACCAAGAGCAATGCGCAGCGGCACGCAATGGTGATGTGGGATGAGATTGCAGCACAGGTAGCCAGGGAGTTTCAAGATGTGACGTGGGAGAAGGAGCTGGTGGATGCGGCCACGGCGCGCATGGTCAACCGACCAGCATCGCTGGATACGATTGTCGCCACAAACCTGCATGCCGATATCCTGAGCGATCTTGCGGCGGCACTGGCGGGAAGCCTGGGAATTGCGCCGACTGCGAACATTAACCCGGAGCGGATTTATCCCTCGATGTTTGAACCGATCCACGGTTCGGCCTTCGACATCATGGGCAAGGGCTTGGCGAACCCGGTTGGCACGTTCTGGTCTGTGGTGATGCTGCTGGAGCATCTGGGTGAGTTCGACGCCGCCCGACGGTTGATGCACGCCATCGAACAGGTGACGGCTAATCCTCTGCTGCACACGCGCGACCTTGGCGGCAATGCAACCACGAGCCAGGTGACGGAGGCCGTGTGCGCCGAGATTGCCGCCGCGAAGAGTCCCCTGACCACAGCCTGAGCAAGTGGCCTGAGCAGAGTGAACGGGCGCCCGCATGACTCTCGATCTGGAAACCCGCGTGGTGGGCAAGCTAAGGCGGCGCATCCTGCCATTTGTGATGCTGCTCTACTTCGTGAGCTTTCTGGACCGCGTCAATGTGGGATTTGCCGCATTCGGCATGAACCGGGCGATCGGGCTGACTTCCGCCATGTTCGGATTGGGCGGGGGCATCTTCTTTGTCAGCTACTTTCTGTTTGAGGTGCCCTCGAATCTCATCCTGTATCGCGTGGGCGCACGGTTGTGGATTGCGCGGCTGATGGTGAGCTGGGGAGTGGTCTCGGCAGCATCCGCGTTTGTGACAGGCCCGCACAGCTTTTACGCTTTGCGCTTCCTGCTGGGTGCGGCGGAGGCTGGTTTCTTTCCCGGCATCATCCTCTATCTTAGCCTCTGGTTCCCTGCCCGGCATCGGGCCGTGGCCGCAGCCGCATTCATGACGGCCGCGCCGCTTTCGACGGCGATCGGTTCGCCCATCTCCGGGGCGATCATGGAGCTGCCGCGATTGGGCGGCCTCAGCAATTGGCAATGGCTCTATCTTCTTGAAGCGCTTCCGGCTATTGTGCTGGGATTCCTGGTTCTGAAGGTGCTGACCGACAGACCGGAAGAAGCGGAGTGGCTGGAACCGGACGAGCGCGGCTGGCTGGTGGCGACCCTGCAACAGGAGCAGAGAACCGGCACGGCCGGCGGCGGGCATGCTGGAGGAGCCTGGGCTGCGCTTGGAGATCTCCGCGTGCTGACGCTGGCGCTGATTTACCTGGGGACATCTGCGGGGCTTTATGCGCTGGGCCTTTGGTCGCCCCTGCTTCTTCGCCAGTTTGGATTTTCGCCGCTGGGGACCGGGCTGGTGAACGCCCTGCCGAGTGTGGTGGCCATTGTGGCCATGGTGGGGTGGGCGCGCCACTCAGACCGGAGGCAGGAGCGGACATGGCACGTGGTGATTCCCTGCATTGCTGCGTGTCTTGGATTTGTGTGGGCAGGTTCCGCGCACTCGGCAACGGGCGTGATTCTGGCACTGATGATCGCGAACATCGGCATCAGCGCGGCCAAGGCGCCGCTGTGGGCGATGCCGAGCGTGTTTCTGTCTGGCGCCGGCGCGGCTGCCGGTATAGCCATGATCAACTCCGTCGGCAATCTGGGCGGATTCATTGGCCCATTCCTGATCGGCTGGCTGAAGGACAAGCAGGGCAGCTACGCCGGGGGGCTGTATGCGGTTGGCGCGCTGCTGGCCTTATCGGCCGCTCTGATGCTCGCGCTCAGCGATCGAATCGGCCGGCGGCGCGCAGGCGGCGCAGACGGTACAGAATCGTAAGCGCGGTCACGGTTCCGCAGGTGAGCAGGCTGGCGGCCATGCCGACCGTGAGGGAAAGATCGTGCTGGTAGAGGCCGTGGACAATGCCGATGGCCTGCAGAACGCTGAACCCTCCGAAGGTGACCAGGGAGATGCCTTCGTCGTTCTTTTTGCGCCAGAGGGCGAGCGCCTGGGGGACGAAGAGCAGCGCATTGCCGATGAGGCCCAGGCCAAAGATGATGGCGACGATCTGCTTCATGGGGCGATTCTCCTATGGCCAAAGCCGTCTGCTGGCTCTATCCTCTCATCTTGCGTAAAAGTGCAGGCGCCGCAGGCGGATTGTGCTTGTAGAATCTCGGAAGCAACCAAGCGGGCTTAACGATGACCTATTTTGATGAAGTGAGCGAAGCGGCCTCGTATTTGCGGAACGAGATGGGCAGCATGAAGCCGCGCGTGGGCATGGTGCTGGGCTCAGGGCTGGGCGAAGCGGCCGAAGCGATTGCCAATCCGCTGATTGTGCCCTACGCGGCGATTCCGCATTTTCCCCAATCCACTGTGGAGGGGCACTCGGGGCGGATTGTGGCCGGGATGATGGCCGGAGCGCCCGTCATTATCCTGCAGGGCCGGGTGCATTATTACGAGGGCTACACGCCGCAGCAGGTGACGTTTCCCATCCGGGTGCTGGGTGCGTTGGGCGTGCGGGCATTGGTGCTGACGAATGCCGCAGGAGGGATTTCGGAAACCTATCGTCTGGGTCAACTGGTGCTGCTGACCGACCACATCAACATGATGGGCTGGAATCCTCTGGTGGGGCCCAATGAACCGCGTTTCGGATTGAAGGAAGGAGCCGGATTACGGTTCTTTGACATGACGGAGCCCTACTCGAGCTGGATGCGCTCGCTGGCACGCGATGTTGCCGCGACAGAGGGGTTCGAGCTGGGCGAAGGGGTCTATGTGGGCGTGAGCGGGCCAAGCTTTGAGACCCCGGCGGAGATTCGCGCCTACAGCGCCATGGGCGCCACGCTGGTGGGCATGTCCACCGTGCCGGAGACCCTGGTGGCACGGCATATGGGGATGGATGTGCTGGGCATATCCTGCGTGACCAACATGGCCGCAGGACTGAGCGCCACGCCATTGAGCCATGAAGAAGTCTTTAAAACCGGGCAGCAGGTGCGCTGGCGCATGCGGCGGCTGCTGGAACAACTGGCGCCTGGCGTGACGGCGCTTCTGGAAGCCCATCTGTGAATCTGGACGCAGACGAAAGCAGCAGCTGCAATGCGCGGCTGCCCTTTCCTCCCGTGGTTCTTGGAATCGCCGGGGCGTCTGGCTCAGGCAAGACGACGCTGGCGGCGGAACTGGCGCGCGCGCTTGGCGGCGTGAATTTTCCACTGGACAACTACTACCGCGACCTGGGGCATCTGCCCATGGCGGAGCGCGCGCGGCAGAACTTCGACGATCCGGCGCTGATTGAGAGCCCGCTGCTGGCAGAGCACCTGGAAAGGCTGGCGCAGGGCAAGGCGATCGAGAAGCCGCTCTACGATTTTTCAACCTACATCCGCATTTCCGGCGAGACGGAGACGGTGCGGCCGGGAGCATACCTGCTGGTCGAGGGGCTGTTTGCGCTGTATTTCAAAGAGTTGCTGCCCCTTTATCAGTTTCGGGTGTATGTGGATACACCGGACGAGGTGTGCTTTGAGCGGCGGCTGCGGCGGGATATGGACGAGCGGGGACGATCCGCAGAGTCTGTCCGGCGACAGTATGAAGCCACCGTGCGGCCGTCAGGCATCCGGTATGTAAGGCCTTCCGCGGCGAGCGCGGACCTGGTCATCGACGGGACCGAAGCGCTGGACTGGAAGGTGGAACAGGTGCTGGCGGGCATGCGCGATCGGGGACTGTTGCGGACGCAAAGGTAACAGGCCTGTCCGGAAGCGATCATCGACTTTTTCGGGGGTTCCCCGGGCATGCTGCGGCCCTGCGCAGGCAAAGCCAGGGCGCATCCTGCATCCGATATCCCACTTTTGGGGAATGGAACTGAGGCCAATGGGGAACAGCCAAACCCCGCCAATGCGTATACCCTACAAGTCCCATGAAGAAATTGGTTCCTTCATGGAACATTCACGGGAAATCCACCTGACGATTTCACGCGTACTGGTAATGTGAGAGATATGATGCGCGGATGGCTGACAGGACGGAGAGAGCAGATAGCGACGTGGCTGCATCAGGGCATTTCGCCGCAGCGGCTGGCCCTGACGCTGGCTCTGGGGTTCGCCATTGGCTGCCTGCCTGTTGTGGGGATTCCCACGGCTCTTTGTGCGCTGGTCGCACTGGCGCTCCGGTTGAATCTGCCTGCGATCCAGGCGGCAAATTACGCGGCCATGCCGTTGCAGGTCGCGCTGATTCTTCCGTTTGTGAAGATGGGCGGATGGCTGTTTGCATCTGGACAAAGGCCGGGATTGCCGACCACTGCGCTGTTCCATGGATCGCCGCTGAAACTGCTGTGGACTTCCGGAACGCTGGCCGGCGAGGCGCTGTTTGCGTGGCTGGTGCTGGCCGTTCCGGCGGTGACTCTGATGACCCTGCTGCTGACCCCTGTGTTGCGACGGGTTCCGGCGATGGCAGCATCCACCGATTGATCGGCGCAGACCAACCTGGCAGGGCAAAGAAGCCAGATTGACCGCTCGCGC
>VFSW01005387.1_pt1 | contig 18913 bp, 8 predicted proteins | sample 5358111 | NCBI WGS metagenome assembly VFSW01 (sample SAMN11554181, study PRJNA540505) | mine drainage metagenome | isolation source: sediment from site ElyBrook_90M | place: USA: Ely Copper Mine, Vershire, VT | collected 2017 | reverse complement strand
GGCCCAGAATCCTCTGCCATGTCGTCATCATCGTTGTCTTTCTTCGAAGATTCGACAGCATCGCCATCATCGTCATCGTTGTTGTTTTGCTGAGCAGCGACCGCAGGCGCCTCGATAGTCTTGCTGGGTGGCACGAATTTGCCAATCATCTTCACAGCATTGGTGTACATGCTGTTGTAGAGTTCACGTCGCTTTATCTGCACGTGATGCAATGCAACGAGTCGCGGAGGCGACAGTTGATCGATTGCCACGCCAGCCTGTTGGTCGTAGAATGACTGCGCGACACCACGCTCGTAAATATCAGACAGCGCGGTAATGAAACTCTTCTGCGTCTCGAATATCTCGGCAAGATAGAATGCATCGACAGGCATGTTTTTGTTGTACGCGCCCGTGCCAGTGAAGCGATGCATGACAATCAACTGTCGATCAAGCAGCCAGTAGAGTGCGTTGATGAAATCATCATGCGTGCACAAACGACCAATGCGCGCGCGATCGGCGCCCAGCCAAATGCGCATCTCACGTGAATAGTCATTGCTGCCACGTGGCAGCAATGAGAAGCGACCGGCAAATGACATCGGATTCTGATCACACAGCAATCGTTTGTCCGTCTCCTGATGACCGGCGCCATGAAAGTACGACGCCTCCTGGTTCTTCTCATGATCGGCAAACACTGTAAACATATGCCCACTCGTCTTTGGAACGTTGATGGCGAAATCGTTCTCGGCAAATTGCTTCTTCTTCTCGCCGTGCACATCCTCGAGCAGAATTTTGTTGTACATCGTCACAGCGGTCACCACAATCGGGTCGGGATGCGGATCGAACATTTTGACGAGTCGCTCGTACTGCTCGATCGAAATGTCAGGCAGTAAGCCGAGCGCGGGCACACCACACGCCCGCCCAATCTGTTTTCGCAGGCGTGAAAAGCAGAGCGTGTGAATCTCTGTTGTCAGCAGTCGATAGAGTTCGTCGATGAACTTCTCGCCGCGCGCTAACGCCTCGCGCCACACATTCTTGTCGACATCATCGTAGACGGCAGCAATGAAGGTCAGTTCCTGTGCGCGAAGTATCATCACAGGTCCCATCGAGACCCAGGGACAACGAAACAGCATTTTCTGAAGCGACGTATCGTCAAGCGCGCGTATGCGACGCCGGAGTTCCTGCAACGTCAACTGTGTCTTTGCCGCCTCAACATACACAGCGTTGTTGTCGATACGCGCTTCCGCTTGGTCGCGCAAATCTTGTTGCGCATTGCGCGCATGGTAAACACTGCTGTACATCACGGGACGACCGTGTGCAGCGCTTCGCTGTGCTTGAACAGCGCCAGGCGCGGGCAGTTGCAAGCCATCTTGCTTTTCGGTAAACAAAAGTGTCACGTACTTTCGGATCACCGGCAATTCGTAGCATCCGGCCTCGCGAACAATGTTGTAGAATTGACGGCCACTGATTGTCTCTATTGGCGCCATTTCGATGCACGAAGCCTTGCCGCTCACAAGCACCGACATTTCAGTGGCACTAATGCGTTTCTCGATTGCGCCGCGAATGTGCAGTACGATCGAAGAACTGAGCACTGGCCACAAGCCGGTGACACGCGCCGTCTTCCTGCCGCCGTCGTATTTTACCACGACGGTCGCTTTGATCGCGCAAGCCAACTTGTGACGTTTGTAATTGTCTTCAGTCTGTGGATCTGTGCTCTCATCACCCATCGCAGCGTAGTTCAGCAGCGCCTCGATGTCTGGCATCTCGTCACGCTCGTCGCTCATCTGTCCAAACTGCTCGGCTTCGCCAAAGTTATCCGACGTCGTTGTCGCTGCCACCGCGTCTGCTTCCGCATTGGCATCGGTGCCGTGTTGACGACGCTGAATGAGTCGTGGATCCTGATTCCACGCAACGCGCGCCTCGATTGCTGGCATTGTTGGCTGTGTGATGTTCTGCGATGGGTAGTGCTCCTTGTAGTACACGCTGCACAATGCACGGAGCATGTTGTTGTTGACAAGTTTGATTTCGTGCACAACGGCATCATAGACATCGAAGACATTGCTGTCGTTGTCGCCATCGTCGTCATCACTACCGCCGCTGCCTTCGCTCTCTTCTCCACGACGCTCAAATGTTCGCTTAGTCAGCAGCGAATGAGCACTCATTGCAATTTTACACAAATTCGAGTGTTAAGTTTTCAGTCTATTGTGCAACCGGGTTTCAATACAAACCTTGCTGTCCTGAAAATAAAAAAAGTTTTATTTTTATTTTTCACAATGCATTGTTTGACACCTACCTTTCGAGGGGTCGACTTACAAAGCGTAACAAAAATTGATATTTTCTTAGTAATTTGTGAGACATACTATTATCATCACCGGTCTCCCAACTGACCTCGAGAACAAATGGCCACACTGACACCAAACACATTCACAAATGGCAAGCGGTTGGGCGCACGTCTATGGCGTCTGCGTCAAGACGATTCGACCGTCGAAGACAATTTTCAAATCAAGAACCCTCAGTCGGTGCTCGTGTTCGAGTTGCGACGCAACGACATCAGTCAGACGCCGAAGACGTTTGGCGACTTTGATCGCAATAACAGCGCCAACGCGGCACGCGAGGCGCTGTTTCAGTTGTTTCTGCGCACGTGCAACAACATTGTCGAGGCGCACTTTCAATCGACAACCAACAAGGGCGAATTCCCAATCGAGATGTTCCTCGAGTTGGCGTTACGGCCCGAGGGCGATGAAGTGGTCGACAACGTCGATCGCGAGGCGCAAGATGCACGCAACATGGTTGCCGATTTCATTGGACATCACTACGGCACCGAACGCTTCAACGCCAAGGAGATTTCGAAGCAACAAGGCTCGCTCAACGGTGCCACCACCGAATCAATGCGATTCATGAAGGGCTACGATCGCCGACGAGTGTTTAGTTACCGCTTCTACGTCGTTATTAAGGAGAGTACGTGTGACTTTGCACATCACATGTCCGAAGTGCTCGACATTGCGATTGCCAACTACAAGAGTTTCAACGGCACCGACGGGAAGAAGAAAGGGAACAAGGGAATGAATTTCGCAGCCGGCGGCGGTGGTGGTGCCGGCGGCGGTGGTGCTGGCGCCGGTGGTGGCATTGTCAATCAATTGCAGCGTGGCAACGATGCAAAGACACTCGCGTCGCCGTCGAGCATGCCCTACTCGCGTTACATTGTCGACAGCGAACGTTGGATGCTTATCCACAGTAGCATTATCTACATAACTGCCGTAGGTACCTACCTGCGCGATCAGACGCTGATGACAGAGAGTGTGAAACGCCAGTGCGCCGACATGAAACACGGCTTGACAGACTCGGCCAATCCGGCGTGTCCGTTCGCTGTGTTTTCGCTCAACCGTCTGTTTGAATCGGCCGCCGAGAAGGATTTGCCAATCGACATCGATCAGAAGGACATTTCAAACTACATCACCGCGTATGGCGAGAAGGAGTACAGTTTCACATTTCCGCACAAGAAACTCGTGATTCGCGTGCCGATCGAGAAGATGGCCAACGCGCACACAATTGTGCACATGTTCACGCCCGAAGTGCAGAAGATGACAATCGAGCCACACATGGATTTGCAGCGCAGTGTGGGCGGTGGCATTGAGCGAGTCATCTCACAGTCGCAATCGGTTGACAACGAAGACGATGTTGACGTCGACGCCGCGCCTCGGCAGCAACAGCAACAACAGCAGCGTGATTTGCAAACCAACAGCGACGAGGATGAAGACGCCGACGTCGACGACAAGGCACTGGCAATGGACGAGGATTCAAACTCTGTTTCAGGTCTGGAAGACATGAGCACAGTCACGATCGATGGCGCCGAGGCGGCGGACGTGTTCGTGGCTCGACCGCGCGAGCGAAATGCGTTTGTTGACAACGACGACGAAGAGAGCAACGCAGGCGGTGGTGATCGTCTACATGCAGCGATGATTGATGTGCGTCGACGCGCGGGTGACGTTGCGCAATGCGCCGCACCAATTGCTGTGTCGCCGGCGAACTCGGTTCACCCGATTGTGGCTCGCAACGCGGAAATTTTCGAATTGCTCAGCAAGAAACATGGCATCAGTGCCGAGTCACAATTGCTGCGCCAACACGTGCCCGAGATCGATGCTTCTTACCTGATGAACGAGGACTTTGGCGACGCGCGGCAAATGGAGTTGGCGAAAACGCTGACAGCAGCGACAGAAGAAGGCGGTCCCGATCGAACTGATTATCACATTCTGCGCGCGCGCATCTTTCACGGCGCCTGCAAGATCATCGCCGAGATGCCCAACGAGAAGCAGCGCACGAAAACGCGTCTTCGCATGCAATTTGAGGCGATGGACGAGTTTCGCAGCAAGTGCGCCACATCGGTGTCGAACATATCTGGTCCGCTGAAGGCGATGATGGTGTGGTACGAGGACATCAAACGCACTGGCGAGGCCAAGTATCGATGCCAGAAGAAGTTTGTCGAGTCGACGCTGTCGCTATTTGCACACTCGAAAGCGCGCATGGCGCTTGCGCTCGACGAGGTTGAATGCATCTACACTGCACACACCGAGATCATGATGGCATTCTCGTGCTCGAAGACGGCGTACTTCTACGTGTTTGACATGCGCCTGCACCCGCTCTACTACGGGCCTGCTGGCGCGTCGAAATCCGAAGTGCTGACGGTGTTGCAGAATGCCTCGATTCCTGCGACTGTCGAAGCGGTCACATCGGAGAGCACACACGCCGGCGACACGCCCGAGAACGAGAACGATGTCATTCGTATCATGCACGAACTGCCCGCTGAAATGGTGTCAAAGACGGTGGCCGACAAGCACGTGCTCGAGTCGTTCAAGAATCACATGACAGCAGGCATTCTGACGCGCGCCGTGTTCGACAAGGACCCGGCGACTGGCGCGCGTCGTCGGCTGCGCATTACGTCGGAGAAACAGATTGCATTCTGCACGGCGACGAATCTCGACGAGGCCATGCTCGACAAAGCGATTCGTGACCGTTTCATCATGATTCATCAGGTGAAGAAGACTCGGCCCGACTGCACGATCGATCAGAAGATGGCACAACGCGCCAACATGTCGGTCGAAGTCAAGCAGAAGCGCGAGGACTTTATATTCAATCTACGCCTCGATCAATTTCTGTTCGCCAACCTCGAGAAGACGATCATGTGCGGCTTCATTTCGAAGCCGACGATTGTGTGCACGCCGATTGTGCTCGCTCGCTACCTCGAAGTGCTGGAGAAACGATTCGGCATCAGCAGCGATCGACGCATTTCATACAAGGTCAATTTGCTGGCGCGTGTGCACACAATCGAGGCGGCCATCACCTGGCTCTACCACTCGCCTCTCTCACCGTGCTACGGTAAAGAGGTCGAACTGTGGCATTTACTGATCGCCGAGCCGTGGCTCAAGGACACCGAGGAGATTGCAATGTACGCCATCGACGAGATGCGCTCGCACTTCTTCGATCCCGATCAACAGCAGTTCATTCACGCTCTGCGCGAATGGATTATGCCTACACACACTACGAACAACCTCGACATGACGCTGCGCCTGGGCTTCCGTAAGCGACAATTGAGGGACTGCACGCCGATCGAATCGGTCAACGTACGGCATCAGGCGTTTCGAGTGTGGAAGAAAGTGGATGAGAAGCGACACGTCGGCTACCATGGACAGAGAGCAACAACAACGACGACGCAGAAGATCAATACGTCTGTCGGCGAGATTGTGCGTACACAGGAGTCGGTCGAAATGGCTGTGCGCACACTGAACGCTGTCATCGGCACCGCTGGCAATCAACAGTCGCTGAATTTCGACCCGCAGGCAGTAGCCGATGCTGTTTCAAAAGTGCAGAAACAGCAGCAACAGCAGCAGCAGCAGCAACAGCAACAGCCTGGTGCGGCGGCTGCACAGTCGAGCGAGAAACAACTTGTCACTGTTACATCTGCACCAAAGACAATGACGACGCCAACAGTGACTGCACACGTGGCTCCGGTGTCGCTGCTGACTTGCAGCGATCAGGAATATATCCGACTGACTTCAGTCGGCAAGCAATACGAGCCGAAACTTCCCGCGAAGAAGGATTCCTGCTTGTCTCGATTTGTGCACACCGAAGCAAGCGACCGCAGCGCTATCGACGCCGAGGAAATCGCAGCGGCGACCGAGGCTCGCTACGATTACGATTATGTCTCGTTTCACCTGTCTGTTGGCGATTTTGCACGCAAAGTGGCGCAAGCAAACAAGGTCAACAAGGGCTTTCGCGACATCAATGCACAACAACTCGCGCACAGCCTGTGGGAATGGACGTCGCGCAAAGTGACGTCGCGACCATACATACCGAATTCCGAATCTAGTACACCACCAGTGATTGTCAACGAAGACGCCGACGAGGAAATCTACGATATGATCCGCATCGACACTGAGCACAACGCAATCTACATTCACACATCGCTGCTCGTCGGCGAGATCATGGATCCGCATGAGTATGCGTTGCAGGAATGTGCCAGCATCTACACGCCCAAGGCGCGATTCATTAGTGCGCTGCCGCACGATCCGAGCACTCCGCACCTGCTGCGTGTGCGCGACGTTCGACCGCGATCGCGCGCCAACATCTCTCACAGCATTCAGAAAATGACGCGAGAGGCCGTGTTGATGGGTTTTGCACGCGAGTCAGCGTGTGCGAACAACGTCGAAGTCGAAGGCATGCATTCGCATATCGACGAGAACATCGAGACCGACGAAGCCGCCGAGAAGGCGAAACCGGCGTTTGAGTTTGACGCCGATCGAGCACCCGAGGTGTTGGCTCGTTCGCTCGACGATCACGCAACGATTCAGCACTTCAAGGCGATCGGTATGCCGTATACGAGAGCAAACGCGTTGTTTTTCAATCCCACTCTCAATGACCGTGTGGCGCGCGAGATGGAAGAAAACGTGATCGACACACCGCTCAGTTATCCGAAAGACATGCTGGGTACGCTGCTGACCTACAAGAACAACGAGGCGAAAGTTCGCGAAGAGTTTACCGACATTACGATCGGCGACATGACGAAGAAACGCTCACTCTACGGCAAAAGTGTCAAGACAAACGCCGTGGTGCCCAACGTTGTCGGCAATGATGCAATGAGCGCGGATCTTTTGGCGAAATTCGAAGCAACGCAGACGACGCGCGACGTCGAATTGATCACCGAAGGTCTCGCTGATCTCACCGCGAAGACAGCGAAACGTGCCAAAAAACTGGAGGCCGTGCCAGTACCAACTATCACCATCAATAACAACAACAATAACAACAGCAACAGTATGCCGCCTCCGGCGTCGGTACGTCCGCGTGTCATTTCGCTCAACAGACCGAGAGCGTTGAGGCGGCGTGAAGCCGAACTGAGTTCAATGCGTGCCTTCCTCGATGCTAATCCGCATGTATTCGAGGGGTTGAACAACAGCGCGACTTTACCTGCACCGCTTCCGTTGCGCAACGACGCATCGGTTGTCAACAATGACAGCAGCAGCAGCCCCGTGTCTGTTGACGCGAGCGAAGGCGCAGGCATCGATCGTGGATTGGATGCACTGGTGGCGCTTGGGAATTCGCAACTCGGACCGATTGCCGACGACAGTATGTCGGCAATTGTGACAGCCGCAGTTCGTCTCTCGCAGCGCAACATAGATTCAACAACGGCCTCGGAATCGGTCGCGCGCAGCGACTCCATGATTGAAGAATGAACATGCAGATCTATTTGCAACGCCTGCGTAAAGTCAGAGGGTGGTTTTTTTTAATTCTCGAAAATTCACAAACACACAAAATGCAATTTCGACGCACATGATTTTTATAAAGCAAAAAAATCCGAGTGGTTTTCTCACAATTGAGTGTGTAGAATTGAGGATCAGTGGTGATCTTTATTTCAACATCTCATTTTGCTGCTCGTACTTCAAGGTTGAGTTGATTCCATGGCATCGTCGTCGTCGTCGACAGTCAAGCGCCCGCGTGCTCGAACACCAATCAATCTGCGAGCCGACAGCGGCGAGCCGCCACTGGACGCATCGCCGGCGTCGCGTGAAACCAATGCAGAGCTGCGCAATGATGTTGAGCGTCGCATCAAAACGGCACGACAGAGCGAACAGTTGCGCAACGCGTCGGAGGAACCGAGTTACACCACTCCTGTGATTAGAATCGGCGCGCATCATTACGATCCGTCGTCTCGACTGACCTACACCATTCTGAAGAGTCTAGGCGGCGGAACGTACGGTACAGTGTACACGGCAAGCACCGACGGCAGCGCGAACCCCTCGGTGACGCTCAAGCGCTTTTTTATCACAAGTTACGCGCAACTTGAGGGTGCCGACCGTCGGGAAGTCAGTCGCTTGCTCGTTACCGGGCGAAGAGATCTAGAGGACGCTGCGCGTCGGGAGTTTGCAATTTCGCGCGTCATCAGGGCACGCTCTGACAATCAGTTGTGCGAGGAAGATGTCGTGTGCGCGCTGCATATCTTTTTCGTGTCGAAAAACGAAATGTGCATCTCGTTTCCGTTCTACGAGGCGGCGAATCTCGAGGACTACCTCAATGAGGTCATGTTTCCGTTCTCGCGTCGCTCGAGAGACCACGCGCTATTCGTCCGCGCCGCGCTCGACATAATTATCAACATTCTCGGCGTGGTGTCACGTCTGATTGCGATTCGCGTCATTCACTCTGACTTGACGCCGCGAAATATACTCATCAATCGCAACACTGGCGCTGTGCGGTTGCTCGATTTCGGTCTCAGTTGCAACCTGCGCGATGCCATCGACACGAAAGATCTCACGAGCATGCAGGCAGCGTTTACGCGTTGCAATCGCGAGTACAACACAACACCGTCGTTCAAAGATCCGGCGGCGGCGTACATCGTGATTACCGAAGACAACGAAACGGCGGCCTACGAGGCATTCACTGTGTTTGCTTGCGGTGTTCTCGCACAACGCATATTCGATGAGCAGTTCGACTACGAGTTTCCGCCGCCGTTGGTACGCAAGACAGCGCTGATGCCCGACAATGTTTTTGCAATTATTAGCGACATGACATCGAATAACATCACGAAACGTCTCGGTGTTTCGAGTTACATGTACAGGTTTCAGGTCGCGCAGCGTCGATTCGAACGTGAGGCAACACTTGGAATTGGTGCTGCTCGTGCTGTGGGCCAAGAGCGTGCCGAGCAAGTGCAAACGCCTACATAATGAAGTAAAATTCGTTCTCAAAATTACAATCGCTGGTCTTGCATCGAGCAAGCGAAAAGAATCTTTTGTTTTTATCGAACTGTCGATGAGCACCAATGTTGTTCCTGCCAATATTAACACATCTGAACAAGATCGAAAAGAAAAGAAAATGCGCCGCAAGTCGCTCCACCTTCGTCGACTTGCTCACTCGCCTGAGAAGGGCGACGGCGACACTGCGGCGTCCTTGTCGCTTCCGATGACACCGCTGGCACAGTATTCTGAAAGGGGTGTTCTATCACCACGCATCGGCGCGCCGGGTGACATGGCTCGCATTTCGCCAATCTCTCCTGTCAGTGAGGCAAAAATACCGATGGCAATCAGTTGGCCCAACTTGAGCACGGTATCGGGACGTCTGCTTCTCTCACCACGCGCCAAGGAGATGTCACCACGCGATCGGAATCGACAGATGTTGGCTAGTAGCGCAGAAAAAGCGCTTTCACTCTCGAAAACGATCAGCATTGGCAACGACAACGACAACGACGACGACGATGTCGCCGTTCAAGACAACCCAGCGACACTGGCATCGAAACGCCATTCTGTTGATCTCACCTCGCGTTCGCGCTCGGCGTTGTCACGCAGTCAACTGATGCCACTCTTTGAGAAGACAACCGTGAGCGAGATCCTCGATATGAATCGTTCCACGACGGATTCGATGCGTCGTGTGTCGAGTTCGAGCACAACGACAACAACGACTTCGTCGGGCGACAACAGCAGCAATAGTACGAGCACGGAGAAGAGAAACAACGTATTCACGCTCGACAGCGATCTTGACGAGTCGTCACGCACGAGTATTGACCAAGACACCCTCTCATCACCAGCAGCAGCAGCAGGAGCAGCAACAGTAGATACAGATGGAGCGCAGCGAAACAAAACACTGCCACGGCGGAAGAGCGAACTGTTTTTTCAAGAGTTTACCGCATCGGCGCCAGTTGGCGCACCGGCATCACCGATCAATTCGCCTCGCTCGAGATCGGGTACGCTTCTTGAGAACAATGGACCACTCATACGAGTCAATTCATACAGTCACTCCAGCGAGCACGGCTCGTCCCGCGGTGCGCGTATCGAGACACCACGTGAATTGCTGACGCGTCGTTTGAAGCGTGAGAAGACAATCAGCAAGGGTGCGACAGTGATTTATTTCTACTACGAGCCGTTTGAGGCGCGCAAGATGCTTTTTGTGATTCCGAACACCTGTATTACGGCGGCGATGCGAATTGTTATCAAACGCGCGGTGAAAAGCGGTGACGAATACATCATGCGTAGTCTGCAGTGCCATCCAGCGTGCACGAAAACCGACGGCATCTGCCGAGCGCATCTCGACCCCGATGCCGTCGCAAAATTCCCACTCATTGCCGTGCTCGATCGTAAATATCTCGTCGACGACTATCGGTACCCGCATTTGCTCGACATGTTTCACAAAGCGCATCCGAGCATGCTGCTCAACGACTGGACCCAGTACAAACAGAAGGATGCGTTGTGCGAGGAGTTTTTAGATGTACGTGTGACACACATCTATCATGTACGCACGTACGTGTAGAACAAATGAACACACTGGCTTTTGCACAATTTTTATCGCGCCTATTCAGCGTAATTGTTTTTGTTTACGAGGAATGCCTCTGATGTTATTGGCGCTTATTGTTTGATGCACCGCTGTATATTTTACTCCGTGTCTCGATCACCGTTGGATATTCATCATTGGTGACTTTAGAGCATGCGACTGTTCTGCCATCGGAATGGCGATATCAAAGCAACGAGTTCCTCGAATTAAACTACCCCCGGCTACGGCGGTTGGCAGAGAAACAAATAAAAATAAAACACATGAGTACACTAATTTTTAACTCTTCTTCCTTGAATCGCGATACGATGAGTCAGACGAAAGAGGAAAATTTACAGGACGGCGAGTTTTACTTTGACGACGACGCTCCGGAATTCGTCGAATTGTTTCACATCTTCGTCAGATGGATGATCTGCACAAAAAAGACGGGGTGGAGCAACAACACCGATGGCGAAATGGTTGAAAAGCAGTTTCGTCAGTTTGTGGAGGTGGAGCATGTCGATTTGGCGCGCAAAGTGGCACGCGATGCCGACATTTACGCGGCGATCTTGCGCAAGTTGGAGACTGATAACGAGATTGATCTTGATAACAAAGATACAAAATGAAATTGTCGTGACTGCCGTTCATTTTTTTGCGTCAACGTAGTCAAATTTGAGCCACGGTGTTTCGACCACACGTTTGCGCGTCGTGAGCGACGTCACTCCCGCCAACTCCAATTGCGCCGCCGACCCGCTGCGATCGTCCTTCTCGGGAATGCGCGTTGGGCGCAAATGTGGTTTGCGCCAGGTGTTGACTTTTGCAGGAAACATGTGACGCCCACCCGGCTTATGCGATGTCATGCGACGATTCTTGTAGATCGCTCGCATCTTGTTGAACGCGCTCTTCGGTTCAACACGACGAGGTCCCATGCAAACATAAACCACATCACGTTCACCCGGCGTGATGTGCGGCGGCAACTTTACCGGCGGCGGCGCGCCGCGATGCGCCGTACGAGAATCCCAAAACACCGCATCACCGACGTCGGCAAACACACGCACAGGTTGTCCGCCCAGAAACTCATAGTCAGTTGGCTTGTACTGCACGAAATCATCCTTGCTGGTCGATCCAAACAGCGCGCCAAACTCGGCATGCTTCAGATGGCTTCCAGGAATGACTTCCAACGTGCCAGTGCCTTCATCGAGTGCTGGCGTGAGATTGATCAGGCCTTGCATGTATAAGCGTCCTTTGCGTGTGTGTGACTGATCGGTGTGCAGAGGCGCACCAGTGTCACGCAAATTGATCGGCTGAATGCAAACGCCATCGGTTGAAACGAGCAGATCGTTGTCGCCATGCGCCTTGGTGAAAACGTAGCGCACGTTTTCATCTTCGCGCACCAACCAAACAGCCTCGCATTGACCGACGCCCACACGTTGCAGAATGCCTGCAGCGGTGTGTGGCCAGTTGTTCGGTTTCAGTGTTGGATCGGCAACATCGATGCCCGCTTCTTTGAGATACGCGTGAATGCCGGCGCGCACCGCGGCGCACTTCTCGGGCGACAACAGGCTTTTCACGACGCAGTAGCCAAATTTGTCAAAGTGATCAAACGCAGCACGCAAAGCCTCGTCGGTTGGTCGTGACATCGTTTAAAGTTTCTCCTCGGTAACGGGGGAGGATAACGGTCGTACGAAAGATGTCCAATAATAAAAATAAAAAAATATAAATAGAAATCACAATTCATCCCGTTCGCATTTGACTTCTAACAAAGCGCGTATTTATCGAGAAACACAAGCAAACTATGTGTGGTGATTGCAGTAAATCGTCCTCAGCGACATGCACAAGAACAATTTGCACGCCAACGCTGAGCGCCTTTCATGGCTTGACGTCTGCGCAAATGAAAGAAATCGCAGCGAAAATGACAGTCATCGAGTTGCCGTGCACAATCGAATTGATTTCGCTCGTCGAGATGCTTGCGGTGCCTAAGACAAACATCGCCGTCGTCACGTTGACCGATTCGATTCAACCCAACACGAGCACGACGTGGCTCGAAGATGCGATGGTACCAATCTGTATTCAAACAGTGTTTATCGATACACGAAACAGCATGCGACAATTTGTCGAAAACGTGCGCGCAGTTACTGTGGCCAATCACAGCACGAACTACAACATGCTGCCCTCGTATCAGTATGCGATACCAAACGATTACAAGCATTACTGCGTTTGCGGTGACAACAAGTGCTTCGGTACACAATGGCGTAAGAAAATGCGAACAGAGCAACGTCGCGCCATGTGTCAAATCACGTCTTCCGCTGCCGTCACGATGTCGACGCCACCAAACATTTGTATGTACACATTTGGTGACGCTGCGCGCGATGCTATTTTGGCGCAGTACGCACGTCGCGAAACAACGGCGCATGGCTTTACAATTGGTGGCGACGTTCAACGCGCCGTCAAGTATTCGCATCTGATGGATCAATACAAGGGCGAGTTTGGCTTCTACGATTTGCAGACAATGCTACCGTTGTCGCCATTCAAAGGCGATACGGAAGCGCAATTGCGCGGTGAGAGTGAGACCGACGAGCAATGCCATGCGCGTGTGTTTGCACTCTACCGCGATTTCCCGCTCGTCAATGTCACCGATGCGAAGTGTGTCGAAGGACCGCGATTCGATTTCAGTGTGGAATCACAAAAGGCCTCTTCGATACTCACGTCACTCAAGTACGACGCCGTGGCACTCAAGTTTATGCGAACCAAGTCACAACATTGCTTGCCGATGTGCTTTACGGCGTTATGCCCAACAATTATTCGACTTGTGCGGTTGAATTACAAGATTTCCAACATCATCGAGAAGGTTGCCCTCAAATCGGAGCGTTTCGATCGTCGACGCTCAAAGTTATTTGAAGATGGTCTCGCCGAAGAGGAAGAGGAACAAGCGAAAGGACAACAGTCACCGCCGCCGCCGCCGCCGCTATCGAGCGGCAACATGCCTGTAGATAGTTCAGATTCATCATCGTATGCGTCATCGTCATCTTCATACGACGACGATGACGATAGCGATATGGGATTCGAAGAAAAGTCTGATGATGTCGAAAGTCTCGCTCACGAGGAGCCGTCAGATCGTCCACATCCACTTGCTCACTTGAGCGACTCGGAGTTGACTGATTTCCTCGAGAAGAAGTTTGCACAATCGCGCTCACGGTGCACGAGTCTGCCGACGTGCTGCTGTTTGATTGACGAGTTTATCGACAATCACGTTTCGACAGCATTTGGATTGCGATGCGTCCCGCTGCCATCGGCAGCGGTGTTTACACATCTTGGTGACAGTGTATTTGATCCGCAATCACCGGCGATGTGTTGTGTGTCGTTGCACGACTCGTACTCGTCGCTGCGACTGAGTGACTGTACGTACGCCTATCTGAGCGCCGTTGAGCGAGCGACCAACACGACAACCAAATCGGTACTGTATCGCACCGCGATGAATATGTACAACGAGGAGATGGCGCAATTCGAATACTCGCTGCACTACATCCTCGAAGAACGCTTGCTGGAGCGTTTGATGCACCGTCAACTGGGAAACTTCACTGTACACAAAAATAACGCGGGACAACTCGAGATGTTCTCGCGACCTGCTGGACTGCGAACCGAGGCGCATGCGTTTCAGTTACACGTCGCACGTGTGCGCGATCGAGCCGCGAAACAGAAAGGCGCTGCGAATAGCGGCGACGCCGTGCCGTTTGGCAACGTGCATGGCGAATATATTGGCACAGGTTACAACGACCTGGTGTCGAGCGCGGCGCGGTACTTTCCGACCGAAAAGCGATGCTTCGGACTCTCGGATCATGTTATCGCGCTCAACTGGCACATTGATGCCGTCAAGTTTGCGACGATACAGGACTGGCTGCCACCGTACGCACGGCTGCTCATCTTCAATGCCATGGCGTCGCCGCAACGCACAAACGACATTCTGCAGGAAGCCTTTGCGCTAGCACAAGGGCGTGGTCAGTCGCTGCTGGGCGAGCGAGATGAACGTGAAATTGTGCACGAATTGTCACTCTCAACCAACATGCGTCTCGTCGTTGCGCGATTGGTTGTACGCTTCTGCAACGATTTCAGCACGCAGGAACGGTACTGTGAGATAATGATGCGTGCAATTCTCATTGTGGGTATGTGTCGTCTGTGCAACGAGATTGTCGGTTTGCGGCGCGTCGAGGCGCTGCAATTTGTTACGAAAGGATCGGCGCCGACACCTTCGAGAGACAACGATACTCAGGAGGCAGCACAGAGACGAGAAAAACAGGCGCGGCGCAAGGAGCGCATACGCGCAACGAAACAGGCAGCAGAAGCGGCCCGCAAAGCGGCAGCAGAGGCGAAGCGGGACCGTCTGAGGGAACAAGAGGCCGCAGAGCGTCTATTGGCCGAAGAGACGGAACGCAAGCAAATCGCAGAAGCAGCCGAGCGTGCGAAGAAAAACGAACGTCGTCGCGACATTCGCGAAAAGACGGCGGCGAAACGACAGCGTGAGAAGGAAGCAAAGGCTGCTGCGGAAGAACAGACTCGCGCGCTGCTCGAGAAACAGCAAGCAGAGGAATTGGCGCTGCGAGAGGAACAAGCCAAAGTCGACGAGCATCAGAGGCAGCAGAAGAGAGCACAGCAGATTGCCGAAGAAATTAGCAATGCAGTTGCAAGCCGGCGCACACTCTCACCCCAAGCACCCGTGTTCAAGCCGCTCGCTGCCGCCAAACCACATTGTCAGCAATCTCTGGCGGAGTGGTTTATTGATTCGACGGGCGTCGATCTCTTCGACGATGTGTGGGCGCAGGTGTAAATAAAACTACGACGACAGCAATAACTGATTTCAGAAACGCTTTTTATAATCCAATCCTGGCAGAGTTGATTCAGCATTGAGATTTTTGAGAGCAACACGCAGCGATGCGTAGACACTGATAGCGACGCCGGCGAACCACATGACTGCAATTCCGCCTGCGGCGTAGCCAACAGTTTCGAAAACGTTGAGCGATCCCCAGAGGCCGGTTTTCGGGAAGATGCCCCAACTTTGCAGCAGGTCCTCCCAGGCGTCGAATCGCGGCGACGATGCGACTCGTTTCTCCGCCGTCTTGCACATGTCCAGATCGCCAATCATGAGACGAATCTCCGCCTTGTTTTTGCAGTGCTCTTTAATGTAGACAGCAGCAGCACTTTGCTTCTCCCTCCTCACGTCGCGGAACTCACGCCAAGGTATGTAGAAATACTGATATGCCATAAGGAACATCAATATGTAGAGAACATTGTATACCATGTGACTGTACATTTTTCTTCAGAACGGATGCATGCAGATATTTGCACGAAAACAGAATGCTTTATCACACGATTTCACTCAAAGAAAACGCTTGATTTCACAACGTCTGCGCGTCGACGTAAGCGGCAAGATTCGGGTACGCGCGCTTTTCCACGTAGTCTCGAACAGTCTGATAAGTCTCGGCACTGTTGTGGAGTGTGCGCTCCTCGTCGGGCAGGAGATCTGCCTCCATCTCTTGCGCTGGATTACCCAGGCGCTCACGCTCGCGCAGTTTGACCTGACTCAGCGCGAGATACCAAATGAAGTTGCCAATTACGGGCGAGAACAACTCGCTTTCGGTAAACACGTTGAATTGGGGCACAATTCCAAACTCGAAAGAGATCGAATAGCCGGGACCGGTCTCTTTCCAGCCAGTGAAGTAGCGTAGCACATGTGTCAGACGGACGCGAAACTTTGATTGGTACGTGATTCGCTTGTCGAGTTTCTCTGGTCGAAATGAAACGCGCGCTGCTATCGGTGTCGCGAGCAGTTTGTTTCCGCCCTCCTCGTTGTCCTCATTGTCGCTATCGGAGAACACAATCTCATGCGGTGAACCGATTGGTGAGGAGCCAATCTCATTGTTGCGCGGACTTGACGATGGTTCTTTTGCTTTGACAGGCGAGCGCAGCAATGCAAAATTGCCTGCGATGAGAGGCGCCTGCTCGATCGGCGCGGTGACAGCAGCAATCTCGTAGACGAGTACCTCGAGCGAACTGTCGTTCTCCCGACTGAGCAGCGAGTCCAGTTGCAGCAATTCTGATTCATCTTCCGACGATTGATCGCTCAACGCACGCACACGCTGCTTTTTGTGATCGATCAACTGCTGCACGAGCAGCACATCTCGTTCGTTGGTCGTCGTGCTACCAACACTTCTTATCACATCATTTGCGCGATCGACATCATTGTCGTCGTCATCGTCAGAATCGCTTGGCATGACAGTCTCGGCGGCTGTTGTAATGTTTGCAAACGCCAAATCGCGAAGATTTTTTGCCGCCACCGAGTTCTCGACGACCATCCTCTTGAGTTCCTGTCGCAAGCGACGCAGTTCACGTTCGTTATGCTGTAAGCGATTGCGCAAAGAGGCGCGACGCTTCTCAATCAACTCTGCTGTGACATGATCGGCCATCGGCGCGTCGAGGCGCATGCGTTCGTGCCACCATTGCGACGTGCCGGTTTGCAGCACGAAGCGTGTGCGCACAAACTGCTCCTGTGTGTGGTAGACAAAATAGCGCGTCTGCCCGATGAGCGTGCGATCGCGCTGCGTCACGATGTTACGATACACCTCGACGCTCTCCGATACACGATTGAAGCCCATCGGCAGTGCGCCATACCAGCGCACAATGTCGAATTGCGAAAGTGTGCCCAGCGGTCTAAATGTAGATAGTGCGACATCGTAGACATCGCCGATGATGCCAAATTGCTCGGGTGTGACAACAAATGCATCTTCGGGCGTATCGAGGAGTAAACTGAAGGTCGTCTCGTGCTGCGTGCTGAAGAACTCACGCCAATCTCCCTCGGGCGCGCGCTGAGTCGCAACCACAGTAACGCGCAACAACTCTGTGAATAATTGATACACAAGATAGTAATAGGTCGACCACTGCGCACTCGAGTTCTTTGGCTCCTCGTCCTTCTCACTCAGTGTCGGCGAACTAGGCACCGTTGTGCTCGACGAAGCGGATTTTCCGTTTTCGAAAAACTGCGGCAATTGCTCGCAGTCGATGAAGTCTCGACAAAACGTGGGGAACGAGCGTCGCAACGCTTTTCGCCAAACGTTGCCATCGTTGAAAACGCCGACCAATTCGCGATACTCGCTGACGCCGGCTTTGATGAAAGTTGAGTTGAGAAACGCCAGCAGGGTTGATTGCGACACGCTTCTCACGAGTGCTGGTACCAAACGCACCGCGCCCTCCTCGCGCTCAGAATCGGTTTTGAGTCGTGCAAAATCCAGCACACGTCTTTGCAGCACGGCGACGTACAATTCGGCAGGCAAATCGTTTGCAGGCGCACCCTTGTCAAACGGAGTTGTCGGCTGTGTTGTCAGATTGTCGCTCGTTTTCTGCCCGATTGGTGTCGACGACTGACTGCGATTGCCGCGTTGAGGCGCCGGCTTTTTGCGTTTGGGTGTTTCAAAGCCAGGTTCAGAGAGATCGGTTTGCACCTCGGTGTCGGTACTGGAAATTTCCATTGTGATCACACCCTCCTGATCGACGGCCAGTTTGCGCTTTTGCGACGGCGGCTGACGGCCTGGAGTGTGAATGCGATTCAATGCGTTGTGACTCATAACTGTTTACGACAATACTCGTACAAGCGCGGCGCCGATTTTCTATTCTGAGTCACATAAAGAGTGCTAAATAACTCGAAATTCAGTATGCAACTGAGTGTCTTGTGCGGGGACGTTATTTTCCTGTTACTGAAAGATGAACTCCGATCCCACGAAGCCGCAGTATCAAAGCGAAACTGACAAGATCTGGGAGGAGGTCGCGCGGTGGGAGACCGCCGGCCGCAACACAGAGAAGAACGAGAACGATGACGACGACGACGACGGTGGCGGCAGCGGTGGTACTGGCGAACGCGAACAACTGCCAGCAGACAAACTCGCCTTCGTGTCGAAAGTGGAGGCGCAGTTCAGCAAGACGGCGTTTGATATGTTTGACTTTATTTGGGCAAAGTTCAATCAGGCGCACCGCGCGCAACTGAAGGCGATCACACCCAAACTTGCCGAAACTTGGCTGCGCATCGCGAATGAGTTTCACCACAAAGAGTTTGGCAAGCATCTCGTCTCGCTGTTGCGCGGCATCGTGCATGCCATCGACACTTTGCATG
>VFSW01005386.1_pt1 | contig 18919 bp, 14 predicted proteins | sample 5358111 | NCBI WGS metagenome assembly VFSW01 (sample SAMN11554181, study PRJNA540505) | mine drainage metagenome | isolation source: sediment from site ElyBrook_90M | place: USA: Ely Copper Mine, Vershire, VT | collected 2017 | reverse complement strand
CAGCAGCCACTGCTCCCGCGGAAGAGGAAGAAGGCGGCCAGGTGATCGATCTGATTGCCGCGCTGCGTCAGAGCCTGCAGGGCACCGAGAAACGGCCAGCAACCCGGGCTCGCCGGCCCGCGAAGCGCGCTCGCCGCGCGCGTTAACGAACCTCGGAACAAGTTCGGCCCCGCAGGGCGGGGTTGCGGGCGCCGCCCGATGTGGACGACGTACAAAGCGCTCGTCACGCTGTCGATCGACGCCTCGCGGCGTGGGAAGCTCGCACTTCGCGGAATTGCTCCTCGCGCCGGCGCAACGTCAGTGGCTGCTCGGATGCTTTTGCGGCACCGCCAGTGACATCACCAGCATGCGCAGGCGGGCTTCTGATTCGCGATCCGCCGCGAGGATGCGCATGCCGCTCTGATGCGTGGCATCGTCCACGGCCGAAGTCGTGCGCACCACCTCGCACTCCAGCGTGATGGCGCCGAATTCCGAGTGGAACATCAACCGGCACGCGGAGCCAACCTCGGGAACGGCCTGGTGATGCAGGATGCCGATTCCGGCGATTGAGGCGTCGACGACGTACGCCGGCGCCGATCCGACGGAAGTCCGGATCGGATGCGGAATGCCGAACCGCTCGAAACGCCGCCGCTCGGCCAGCATGGGCAGATCTCGATCGTCGATTCGAGGCCCGCATTGACGGCACAGAACCGTGTTCCCGCCTGCGCCGAAGTGCAGCGCGCCATCGTGGCCACACCAGCAGTTCGCTGTGCGATGGTCGCGTTCGTTGTTCATGGAGAACCGCTGGAAAGCTTACCACCGTCGCCGTACGGGTTGATCAATGCCGCGGCTAGAAAGACCAGCGATGGGGTGAGCTGGGCAACCAGCCGCTCCCACGACCAGCGGATGTGCCACGTCACGTCATGCGGAGTTACAAAGTAGGCGGCCAGGAAAAAGACGAACTGGACGCCGATCGCGGCAGCGAGGAACCGGTCTCTTGTAAGTCCTTTCACTCCAATGATTAGCGCTATGGCAATCCCGATCCACAACAGCGGCTGGCCGAGCGAGTCGTGGATGATCGCTCGGAGCATCGGACCGAGGTTCGCCATCCGTTCCCATGCCCGCGCAGCCATCCCGCTGGCCATCAGGTCGGTGTGCAGGTGATGCAGCAGGCGCGCGATCTGCCACGGCAGAATCAGAACGATGGCCGGCCAGAGCCGGATGATTTTTCGCGATGCGCCGGCCACCATCAGCGCGCATGCCGCGGCCACGATCAGCGCAAGCCCTTCGTTTTTCGAATTGGCCGCCAGTCCGAGGTAGATCGCTCCACGCATGATGTCGGCGTCGATTCCCGATCTCAGCCCGCGCCGCACGAACAACAGGCCTGCGGTGCCATAGGCCACCATCGCGCATTCCGCGAGCCCGAGCCACGGCGACACGGCGGAGCCGAAGAGCGCCTGCGTGGCCTGCGCGCGCCACGGGCGGGAGGACGACTCGCTCGCGAGAAAACCGCGAAGCAGAAGCAGAGTGGCGATGCCGAAGCCGGCGTTCACCACGCCGAGCCATCGGCCCGGCCAGTTTCCGGCAACGAGGTCGTGGAAGTCGAACAGCAGCGGCACGAGAATCGGATAGTCGACGTGGCTGAATCGATTGAACGGCTGCGCGAGAAACTGCCAGTCGATGGCGTGCGCGAAGGCGAACTCTTTCGCCGTGAGTCCCCAGATTTCGACGAAGGCGTTTTCCGGCGACGGCCCCATCGTGGCGTATCGCGCATAGCCGGCAGCCAGCGCGACCGTGACGAGATCGATCAGATTCGCAGCGCCGAGCGAGGCGTGGCCGGGCATCAGGGACTTTCGTCCTACGACCGCAGCAACGACAGCGACGACCAGCAGGGGCACGATTACGGTGATCCGAGACCACGGCACGCCGGCGAACGAATCGGCGAGCAAAACTGCCGCGGCGACGGCCGCGCCGAGGAGATACGACTCGCCAATGCGTCCGGCGATCGTTCGTTCGCGGGCGAACGGCCAGCCCGCAATCACCAGCAAAAGCGTCGCGCCGATTGCTGCGATCACTTGATGCGCCTCAGCAGCACTCCGTCCGCGCTGCGCCATATCGGCTGAAAGCCGGGGGGCAACGGCGCCAGATGCCAGCAGGCGAGAAAGTCCGAGGAGTTGAGGTTCTGGAAATCGAATCGGTCGGCGCCTTGCGCGAGCAGCGGCACCGCCTGTTTGCCGGGAAGCAGGAATCCGGCGCGAGCAAAGCCGTACTGGTAGCCCGCATTCCAGCCGCGGAAAGGCAGACAGATGCCGATGCGCGCACCGGGCGGCGTGGTGCGATCGACGTCGATCAAGAAGCGTTGAAATCCCGGCAATTTGCGCCACGGCAGCTCGGCGTACTCCGCACGCGTGTGCGCCGTGTCCGTGGAGAAGATCCTGAGGTAAAACGGCTGAAAGCCGCCGGCGATCATCGCCGCGAGCGCGGCGAATGCGATCAGACGCGTGAGCTTCATCGGGATGAACGGAGGGACTTGATCATCGGAACTCCAAACCGACCTTGCGTTGGGCCTTCTCCCGCTGAAAATCCATGTCGCTCATAGAACCTTTTTGCGGTGAGGGTACTCGTGAGGTGAATCTCGTCCAAATTCCACGCCTCGGCCTGCCGTTCGACAGCCTCCAGCAACAGCCGGCCTGCGCCGAGGAATTGGACTTCGGGCGCAACGTAACAGAGCTGAAGTTCACCGTCACCCGAAATCAACGCCACTCCGCAAACGCGACCATCGGCAAGTGCCACGAACGCGGCGTTCTCTTCGGCCGTGATCCACGTTCGCAGGCGATCAGGAGTCTTGTTGCTCAGCCATGCATCCAGGAACTTTTTCTCGTTGTGGTGATCGGCCGCGCACAACTCCACGATCGAACGCCGCACAACATCGCATGCCTCATTCCATCGAGGCTCGGGATGATGATAGGAGGGATGGTGGTAGGCCGCGACGGAAACGTCGCAAGTTTGTCGGGTGATCCGGCGGAAGGATCTGGAGGAGACTGCGGAAAAGGGGACCGCCGCGTCACGGCCTACAGCATGAATACGGTCGAGAGGAGCGCCTGTTGAACGCGGCCGAAAAACGGACAATTGGCCGTGGAGAAAGAGAATGAGAAACTGAGCTTGCGGCCGACTGCAAAAACATCTTCGAGGCGGTCGTCCCTGAAGTGCGCCGCCCTGAACCGCATTGAGGACCGCCTCTCGAAATGGCTCCGGCAGTAGGACTCGAACCTACGACCCGCGGATTAACAGTCCGTTTCTACCAGTTTTCTTCCGTTTTTCACCGTTCATCATAGTTGCAGCAAAAGACTATGGATCAGTGGCTTAGCCTTGCATTCTCGTCGATCCTGACTTACCTTTGTGAACAACCAATGTGGTGACAAAGTGGTGATCTGGCCAACCTATTGACGAGTCCGGAGAAGAGGAAAACATGCGGCCGAGAACGGGATCGATCAGCAAAAAGGAAGATGGGCGCTACCGAGCGAGAGTTTCGTTTTTTGATCACGAAGCTGGTAGACGTCGATTTCTAGACCGCTTTTTTCGAACGCGCGGCGATGCAGCTCACTGGGTCCGGCGCACGCTGGGCGACATCGAGAAGACGGACGGGCGTGGGGTTCTCCACGAGGATTGGACGTTTTCCGATTTGGCCGACAACTACGAAGCGGCATACCTGCAGCCGCCACAGTATGCAGACGGTCGCCGGATAGCCGGGCTGCGTTCCTGGCGCGACCTTCGACGGCGCCTGCAGATCCTCCGCGATGCGTTCGGACGCCGACGCCTACGCAGCATCACGCACGGCGCACTCGTCGGCTATCGAGCAGAGCGGCTTCGCACGCCCGTGACGGTCACCGTGAAGGTGCGCGTTGCGAAAAGAACAGCCGCCCGGCGCGGCCGGAAGAGACCAGTGGCGAAGCAATTCACAATCAAAAAGAAAACCCTGAACCGTCAGCGCGCGGTGGCGACGGTCAATCGCGAGCTCGCCCTACTCCGCCGCATGCTCGAAATCGCACACCGCGAGGGATGGATCCCCGAGAATCCATTCCGTTCCGGCGACTCGCTCATTTCAGCGGCCGACGAGCGTCAGCGTGAGCGGATTCTCACCCTGGACGAGGAGGTAACGCTACTTGCCGCCTGCGGCGATCCAAAGAAACGCCGCGCACATCTCCGCCCGATCATCGTTTGCGCGCTGGACACGGGAATGAGGCGCGGCGAGATGTTCCGGCTGCGCTGGGCCGATGTCGATTTTGAATCCCGCATCATCACCGTTCGCGCGGAGAACACGAAAACACTCCGCTCGCGCATCGTGCACATGACGCCCCGGCTCGCCGCCGAGCTGCTGCGGCTGCTGTCGGCGGACTCCGATGCAATCGGCGATGTTCTCGTTTTCGGCGTCCGAGACACTGTGAAAACGGCGTGGAATGCGTTGCGCACTGATGCCGGACTTCCCGGCCTGCGATTCCATGATCTTCGCCACACGGCGGCCTCACGGCTCGCCCGTTCAGGCATCGCTCTGGCGGAGATCGGCCGGCTCCTGGGACATACGCAACCGCAGACCACATATCGGTACGTCAACGCCGACAGCGAGACGGCCCGACGCGCGTCAGATGCTCTCGACCGCCTCGTTTCCGATCATGAGAAGGCGGCCTCGGCACAAGCGGATCGCGGGCCAGCGGAAGTCTCGGTTAACTGACTCGGTCTGCTTCATTTTCACCGACAAGTGAGAGGACAAATCGCATGCCGAGCGGTGGAGCGACCCCCTCTCCGAGGAACACGTCTGAAGGGGGATGGGAAATGGTGAGAATTAAATTCCGACTCGACCCATGGATTCCTCGCGCTTTTGTTCTCGATGGCGAGTTAGACGACGCTGCTTTGCTCGGTGCCATTCACTACTGTGGTTTGATGCTCGCAACCGGCAATATCGCGCCGCTAACGGTGGAGCGGGGGCGCGAAATCTCTGGCTTGGAGAAGCAACTAAAAGACAAGTTCACCGACGCTGAAGCAGCTGCGCGTGATATGCGGTTTCTTGCTGAGCAGGCGCTTCAAGGCGCGGCTTCGTACGCGATCCGAGACGCGCTGTTCAGAGTAATCCGCAAGCTGGTCCTGGACGCTTTCTCTGTCGTATTAGGAAGAGCGGGTATGGACCGGACAGAGCGGCGGAGCATCATGATCGCACTGAAAAACACAATCCTGAATCTTCGACACATCAGCCTTCCAGAGTCCTATCCCCACGTCGTTGAGGTGCCTACCCTCGTCCGCAAGCACGGACAACGCGGTGTTTCAGTTAGGCGCTTTACCGATCGTCCAGGAGAGCCGCTACCAGAGAAGAAGTTTAGGCCGGCAAAACTGTCCGCACATCAGAGAAGCGAAATTCGACGCGAGATCGAAAAAGAGGAAGTAAAGCTTAACCGAATGGGCGGGCGAAGAGTGAGAATCAAAGACGTTTTCACTCGCGTAGCTGCGAACCATGCGGATGACGGACTGGATCTCACCGCGTCGAAACTCGAACGCATCTACTATCCGCCACGCCCGCGTAACCGCAGAAAATAGATTCTGATTTTCTGCGGTGGTCCGAGGGCGTAGGTGCCCGAAACTTCGTGTGCATTGAACTGAACTGCATTCGGAGGATCGATGAAGCACCTTAGCGAAAAAGAGAAATCAACAACCGATATCCCTTTCTATCGCGACGCTCGGTTTTGGGCCGGTCAAATTGGCGTTTGCGTGGCCACGATAAGGCGCGCGTTTTGGCGCGGTGATCTGCACGGGCACCGCGTTGGAGATCGAATTCTGTTCAGCGCGTCAGCTATTCAGGACTGGATTACGCTAGGAAACGCGAACAGCCAGGCAAACCGAGGCTCCGAATGCGAGCCATAGAAGAAAACGCCCTCGGGGGCAACCGGGGGCGCATGCAGCTTGGGAACGGACGACGAACAAAGCATACCACCGCCGAACGCCTGTGGTGCCTCTCAGCGCGTTTCGTGGAAGCGTGGCGCCAGGTCGCGCAGCACGATTCGCCGACGAGTTCAGAGGTATTGGTCTGGTTCGCAATTTACGGACCGGCAGATGTCTGGGCAGCGTTTCGCGAGGTCTGCGCCGCCGGTAGTCTTAATGGGTTCCGTGAAAGCTTCCCAGGCCTTCTCAAAGCGCGGCGGCATCAGAGGATCTTGCGGTGCGGCGACTGACGCCTGGCCAACCAGCTCCGGATCGTCGTGGAGACTTGACGCTCGAACCGCTCCCCCGTGCGATCGATTTCGAGCGGTCAGTCCTCGGAAGCATCCTTGTTTCGGAAGGAAAAGTCCTTCCGCGCATTCCAGCGCTGAGCGTCGATCACTTCGCACTCAGGAGCCATCAAATCATCTTCGGCGCGATGCTGACGCTTTGGGAAGACACCGGCGCGGTCCATGTGACGGATTTGCGCGAGCGGTTGCGCCGAACGGGAGAGGCGGAGAAGATCGGAGGGCTTGGAGACATTCATCGGCTCTCCGACCCAACGCCCGATGTCACCGCTGTAGAGCGCCACGCGGATGGCATCATCGAAGTGGCGAACCGGCGAAAAATTATCGTCCTCTCGAATAGCGCAAGCGTTCGCGCTATGAAAGGCGATTCCTTGGATGAGATCCTGGCGGAGATCGACACTGGAATCGCAACGATCCAAGAGTGCGCGCCCGACCCGCTCAAAGACGTCTTCGACCTTGGAATGAGCGAAGGTCCTCCGCCGCCGCAAGAATTCGTCTTAGAAAATCTGATTCCGGCCGGATGGTGGACTTCGGTGTATGCGAAGACCGGAAGCGCGAAATCATTTCTCGCGCTGTACATCGCTTTTTGCATCGTTCTCGGCCGGCCGATCTTCGGCCGGGCTGTACAGCAAGGTCCAGTCCTCTACCTGGACGCCGAGCTCGATCGGCACGCATTTGAATCGCGAGCATGGATGATCGCGCGCGGCCTCGGACTCGATCGTCTCCCGCATGGCCTCTACTATCACCGGCTCGAAGGCTCGCTCACCGAATCGAAATCTAATCGTCGCGTGAGGAGGCTGGTCGATAAGGTTCGACCTCGCTTGACGATCATCGACTCGTTCACTGCAGCAATCCGAGGCCGAGAGTCCAACTCCGTCGATGACGTGACCGATCGACTGCTTCGTTGGCTGAAAGGATTGGGAAGCGTGATGATCATCGATCACACGACGTCGAAGAGTTCAGACATTAGCCTGAACGTCACCCCCATCGGATCGTCGGCGAAAAACTTCTTCGTCCGGTCTGCCATCTTCGTTGCGTCGAACGGCAAAGCCGCGATTCTTAGACAGGACAAGTCAACATTCGGACCGCTATCGGAGCCCATCAAACTTGCGTTTAACTGGTCGCTGGGGTCTCTCACTTTTGATGTTCTTGCCGGCGACGATCCGCGACTGAAAGGGCTTGAGCAGGCAATGACGGTGAAGGACCAGCTACGGGCGTCTTTCACACAAGGCGACTACGACGAAGGAGGGACTGCGAAGGATATCGCGGCCGCGCTGGGAGCAAAGCCGGGCACGGTTCAGAACGAACTCCGGCAACTGAAGATCGAGGGAGCAGTCCGAAATTCCGGTGGAAAGTGGTATCCGGCCTCCGCCGATTCATTCACTTCACTTTCGTAGGAAAAATGAGTGAGTGAAATCAAGTTTTCACGCGCTGAGGGATCGGCGACTTCGTTGAGGCTGCCGGCCGTTCGCGAACTAAGAGAATGGACGCAGCGATGACGATTGCCGCGATGCCGTCGATCCAAAGCCACGTTTCGTTTGCGAAGTAAAGCGGTCGGAGCGGATTAAAGAGGACTGTCAGCATAGCCGCTACCCAAGTCCATCCCCATCTCTTTTGCGTGTACGCGATAGCACCCGTGAGCGCCGAAGTTCCGCAGACAAACCACCGAAGGCCTGTAAAGAAGCCGCGAGGGAGATACGAACCCTCGACAAAAGGGACACGGTACCCCGCCGCCAAGGCCGGAGCGATCAACAAAAAAGCAACTGCGACGGCACGCGGCAGCATAGACAATCGCAACCAACGCCGCACGAGTCTTCCGACGGCCGGAGTTTTTTCACGTCCCAACACGACTTCCCCCTTTTGCCCGGCAACATACCACTCACGCTTAACCGAGCGAGGACCTCAAGGCAAATTTGGCGTGCGGACAGAGAGGCAATCCGTTGGTCTCGATGGTAGGGGACGTGCGGGGCATGGGCATGGGTCGTAGTGCGCGGTTCCTCCGGATTGGAGCAACGTGAACCGGATCGAGACCTAAAAGACCTGCCGTTTAAGAAGCATGGCTATCTGAACTTCGGCGGCCGTAGAATGCGCTCGGACGGAGCTAACTGCCATGGCTGAACTTCTCAAAAAGCTAGCAAACTACGGACTCGTGGCAGCATTCGTCGTTGCCATCTTCGTGGTGATCCCGGCGCTTTTTATCGTCGGAGCGGTGAAACTCGGCACCATCCTCTTTCCCTGGCTGGTACTTGCTTCCCTTTGGGTCTTCGCGTTCGTCTTGCTAATCGTCGTGCCACTTTCGTTTATTCAGCCGTGTCGCCCATTCGCAGCCAGTGCCCTCCTCATATCCTCGTATGTGTTTGGTCTCACCGTCTGGATTGAGGCCCTCCTCGTCACCGAGGTTCTGTGGGGAACCTTTGCCGTCATCATCGGACTGTCTTTCGCTGGAGTAGGCATTGTCCCTGTCGGCATTCTCGCTTCACTGTTCCATGGAGCGTGGTCGCGGTTTTGGGATCTGATCGTGCTTGCGGCCGTAACGTACGGTTTGCGATTTTATGCAGTTTGGCTCGCATCCAAAGCGGACTCCGTGGAAGCGAGTAAACGGCTCCAACCCGCATCCCTTAAGACCGCTGTCTAACTGTTCTAAGTTTTTCGCAATCGCCGCGTTACCCGTGGAGTACGGGCATGGGTGGGCCTGCGCGTTCCGGCCGGATTGAGCAATCCACCAGCGCCGCTGCCTTCCCACGTATGTCGAGGCTGTAAGGTTCCTGGATCGGGCGAGTCGTTTGTGAACGAACTTTGGGAACCTCGCCCGGTCGCGCGCCTTGGATATACCTACGTGCGCGGTGGTCCAACGTGGGACTCAAGAATCAGTGGGTTGTGGTTCGGCAGTGGTTCACATGGGAGGTAGCGCGCCGGGCATTCTGCTCTTACGAAACGATCGTTGAACCCAGCCATTCGCGACCAGTCGCTACCAACGGACACCCAGCAAGGTAAGGCCCAAAGTGGTGACGAATGTGGTGATGTAGCGATTTTTCGGTAGGAGGTCTAGCTTCTAAGTAATTGATTCGAAATGGCTCCGGCAGTAGGACTCGAACCTACGACCCGCGGATTAACAGTCCGCTGCTCTACCAACTGAGCTATGCCGGAGTGCGGCGGCGTGGATAACCTCAGGGCCTGATGGTGTATTTCGCCCGGAGGCGCCGGGGCATCAGTCTACAATCCCGACCGCATGTCGCGCGAGATCGTCATCAACGCCACCAAGCACGAGTCCCGCATCGCCGTCCTGGACGAAGGGCAGGTCGCCGAGCTGTGGGTCGAGCGAACGCGGCATCGCACCATCGTCGGAAACATCTACAAAGGCCGGGTGACCAAAGTCCTCCCCGGGATGCAGTCCGCGTTCGTCGACCTCGGCCTGGAGCGCGACGCTTTCCTGTACGTCTCCGACGTCCTCGAAGACGTCGAGGACTACGAGAACGACTCGGCCGACGATCTTCGCCTGGAAGAAGAAGCGCGACCGGAAGCTTCGATCTCCGACCTTCTGCGTGAGGGGCAGGAAGTCCTGGTCCAGGTCTCCAAAGACACCATCGCCGGAAAAGGGGCGCGCAGCACCAGCCACGTCACGCTGCCCGGCCGCTTTCTCGGCTACATGCCGACGGTCAATCACGTCGGCGTCTCGCGGCGCATCGAAAGCGAAGAGGAGCGGCGGCGGCTCAAGCAAATCCTGGAGCGCATCCGCCCCGCGGGCGCCGGCGGGTTCATCGCTCGCACCGCGAGCGAGCAGCACGGCGAGGACGAGCTCCGCGCCGACATGAAGTATCTGGTCGATCTCTGGGACCAGGTCCGCCGGCGCGCGGAAAAGGCATCTGCTCCCAGCGCCATTCATCACGATCTCGATCTCGTCCTGCGCACGATCCGCGACGTGTTGACGCCGGAGTTCAAGAGCGTGTGGGTCGATTCCGTCGACCAGTACCAGCGCATCGTCGAGTTTCTCGATCAGATCCAGCCGGCGCTCGTATCGCGCGTCCGCCTGTACCGGCGCGACGAGCCGATCTTCGACGAGCTCGGAATCGAGGCGGAGATCAGCAAGGCGTTGAACTCGAAGGTCTGGCTGAAGTCGGGCGGCTACATCGTCATCAATCAGACCGAGGCCCTGGTGGCCATCGACGTGAACACCGGCAAATACGTCGGGAAAAAGAACCTCGAGGAGACGGTGTTTCGCACGAACCTCGAGGCGGCAAAGGAAATCGTCCGGCAGATCCGCCTGCGCGACCTCGGCGGAATCATCGTGCTCGATTTCATCGACATGGAAGATCTGGCGAATCGCGCGGCGCTTTTCGAGACGTTCGAAAAAGAGAGCCGCAAGGACCGTTCGAAATCGAAGATCCTGCAGATTTCCGAATTCGGGCTGATCGAGATGACGCGCAAGCGGGTGCGGCAGTCACTGGAACGCTCGCTGACCCAGCCCTGCCCCTACTGCGCCGGCAGCGGGCGAATCAAATCGAATACGACGATTTCACTGGAAATCTGGCGCGAGCTGATGAAATTGCGCGACCTCCACGAAGGACAGGACGTCATCGTCCGTGTCAATCCCAACGTCTACAACGCATTGGACCCGATCTTCGACGAAGTGGAGCGGACTCTCGGCATCCACCTCGTGTTCAAGCCCGACGAGTCGCTGCACCACGAGCAGTTCGACGTGGTCAGGATTTAGGCGTTGGGCGTTGGAAAGATCCCAGCGCCTAGCGCCTAGCGCCTACCCCCCAACGCCTCGTTCGGCACGCCCCATGCACTTTCCAACGGCTGGAGCCATGTCCTTCGAGGAAACCTTCAGCAATCTCGCCGCCTTTCTCAACAGTCTGGATGCCGAGGGGGAGCAAAAATTCGAGCTTTCCCACTCGCTGGTCATCATCTGTCCCGACTGCGGAAAGAACATCGCCTTTCGGGGGCGCTGTCCGAAGTGCGGCGGCAACAGCTGGATTCCGGCCGGGAATGCGGGCGGAGTTTTCGAGCGGATGAAGGCGCAGCACTGGCGCGAGCTGGTACGGGACGAAGAGGACACCGGATCGTTCCGCATTCCGCGCGCGGCGTCCGAACGCGAATCGGATCGCGCGGAACAGCGCTAGTCGCGGTAGTTCAGCGCCCACTCCAACGCCCCGTCGCGCCCGTTTTTGTAGTCTTGCCAGGTAGGCGTGATTTCGTGATCAGGCGCGATGACGTTCTGCGGCCCATCGGAGAATTTGTAATAACGAGTCGAGAACCGTACGACGAGATGCGAGTTGGGCAACGTGAACTGCCTCGGTTCCTGGTAGCTGTTGGGCCTCTCCCCGATCGGTTGCCCTACAAGGATCGCTTTCGTCATCGAGCGGAATTGCGCCGCATTCGACATCGCGGCGGAGAACGTATTCGGACCGATTAAGACGAAAAGGTGCCCCCGGCGGTTGATGGCTTTGAGCCGTTGCAGCGGCTCAATGAGGTTCGCGAGTCCTTCGTTGTAGTCGCCGCCGCCATTATTGCGAAGGTCGATGACCAGCTTCGTCGGATGGTTCTGACGGATCATCTCGAACATCTGCTTGGCGGGACCGGCAAGATTGCGAATCTGGCTGACGTTGCAATAGACGGTTCGCGCGGCGCTCAAGTAAGTGCACGCCGCACTTCCTTGTACCGGCTGCCATGCCAGCGGGGTCGTGGCGTAGGGATGAACCCACTTCGGTTCTTCCCCGAGAGCCAGTGCCTTGAAACTGACGGTGAACTGCTGTCCCTTGTCGTTGGCCAGAGTGTACGTCGCCGAGTTCCTGTCGGGCGTGATCCCGAGCCCATGCAGCACCATTCCTGTGGTGAGGAATCCATCTACGCGCGAATCCCTCAGCCACCTGGTTTCGCCCACCGGCGTGATCGCCGCCGCAAGCCTCCGCGCTTTTTTGATCGGAGTGTCGCCGATCGCCACCACCCTCGCGCCGAGCGCCTGATCGTATCCGGGAGCGACGGAATCAACCCGCGTCACTCCCTCGAAAGTGTGGATATCGAGCGGCAGATTGGCCACGTCGCTCGGAAACTCGACGAATGTATGCGCGTCGCCGATGAGGTTCGCCAGGTGATCCAGGCCAATGTAAATCTGGTCGGGATTCAACTCGGCGAGCTCCATCTTCAACTCAGCTGCAGCTGCTTCGAATTTGTCTTTGGGCGTAAACACAAAGGGATTGGGATGAAGCTTCGGAAGTCTGTCCGTCAACACAGCCAAGTCTTCTGCCCACTGCCGGGGAGTCGCAGCGGACATCCTGGGACCGGCAGACAGCGGAAGCGGATCTCCCGTGCGCACGATCGCCACGGGACCATGATCGTCAACGGAATGAAACGTCCCTTGCCATTGCGATCCGGCGGCGACGAGGTCAAAGTCGACGGCCGCCACTCCAGGCCGGGTGAATTGAAGTTGCAGCTGTCCGTGAGAAAACGACCCGTTGGTGATCGTGTAGCTGCCGAGCGGGGTGTCGAGCATTCCGGCATAGTGTCCGTCGGAGCAGATGAGGTTCAGCGTGACATCGAGTTTGCCGGCTTGGGCGCTGGTCGCAGAACCCTCGAACCGGCCCGTGGGGTCTCCCGCAGTGCACTGCGAAAAACCGTAATTGACGGCGAGCAGCGGCATGCAGAGGGACAGGAGCGCAGCTATTCTCGTGAGCGATGATTTCATTGTTCCACCCGAACGAGAGCGCGGTTAGCTTAGCTTAGCTCGCTAAGCTACGTATCCAGCCCCTCGCGCACGTATTCCTCTTCCATGAATTTGCGAAAGAGCTGTTCGTACTCGCGCGAGCCGGGCGCGGGGCCTTTTTTCATCGATGCCAGGCGGCGGCGGACGTTCTCTTCGCGCTCTTCTTCTCTTTTGAGCTCGTCGGCGAGGGCGTGAGCGATCGACTGCCGGACGACTTCGCGATCCTTGAGCAGCGCCACGGATTTCGTGCGCGTCATGGCGTCCAGAAGGTCGCGCGCGAGCTGAATGACCCGCTCGCGCGAAATCTTGTGCATGTTCGATTCTAGACCGTCACTGGACGGGACTCTCGTCGGAACTTGGGGCCGGCCCACCGTTCTCCTCTTTCTCCACGACCTTCACCGCAGCGACGACACGATCGTTTTCGTCGACGTTGATCACGCGAACGCCTTGCGTCGAGCGTCCCATCGATCGCAGATCGGAAACGCCGACGCGGATGATCATCCCCTGCTCGGTGATGAGCAACAGCTGATCGTCATCGACGACGTGCGCGATTCCGGCGACCTTTCCGTTTTTCTCCGTGACCTTGATGTTGATCACGCCCATCCCGCCGCGGTGCACCACCGGGTATGCAGACACCGGCGTGCGCTTGCCGAATCCGCGCTCCGTGACTGCCAGGATGTGCCCGCGGTTATCCGTAGCCACAACCTCGGCGTCGCTCTCCGCTTCCTCCGGCGCTTCGTCGGTCACCGCTTCCGTTGATGCGGGGAGGACGTCCAGTTCGACGACGGAGTCGCCTTCGCGCAGTGAGATCCCTTTCACGCCGGCGGCACCGCGGCCCATCGGCCGTACCTCCGACTCATTGAAGCGAATCGCGCGTCCGTCGTGCGTGCCGATGAAGATGTCGGCCTGGCCGTCGGAAAGGCGCACGGCGTGCAGATCGTCGCCCTCGTTGATGTCGATGGCGATGATGCCGCTCTGCCGCACGTTGGAGAAGGCGGTCAGCTCGGTTTTCTTGATTTTCCCTGCACGCGTGACCATGACCACGTATTTGCCCGCTTCGAAATCGCGGACCGTCAGCAGCGCGCGGACGTTTTCTCCCTGGGCGATGGAAAGCAGATTCACGATCGCCTTGCCGCGCGCGTTCGCACCGACCTCCGGAATGGCGTGCACTTTGAGCCAGTAGAGGCGTCCTTTGTCCGTGAAGACCAGGATGTAGGCGTGCGTCGAGGCGACGAAAAGGTGCTCGACGATGTCCTCTTCCTTGGTGGCCATGCCGATGCGTCCCTTGCCGCCGCGACGCTGCGAGCGGTAGAGCGAAAGCGGGGAGCGCTTGATGTAGCCGCCGCGCGACACGGTGATCACCATGTCCTCGTCGGCGATCATGTCCTCGATGGTGATCTCGCTCGTCTCGGCGATGATCTCGGTGCGCCGCTTGTCGCCGTACTGCTCCTTCATCTGCCGCAATTCGTCGGAGATGATGTTCAGAACCAGCCGCTCCGACTCGAGGATCTCGCGCAGTCTGCGGATCGTCTCCAGCGTCTCCTCGCGCTCCTGGCGGATCTTGCCCGACTCCAGGCTGGTCAGCCGCTGCAGGCGCATGTCGAGGATGGCCTGCGACTGCACTTCGCTCAGCCCGAACTCGTGCATCAGCCCCGCTTTGGCCTCCGGCGGAGCGGCGCTGCCGCGGATGATGGCAATCACGCGGTCGATGTTGTCGAGGGCGATCACCAGGCCGGCCAGGATGTGCTCGCGCTCTTCGGCCTTCCTCAGATCGAAGCGCGTGCGCCGCACGACGACCTCTTTGCGATGCTCGATGAAGTGGCGAAGCATCGTCGGGAGGTCCATCACCTCCGGCCTGTTGTTGACGATGGCCAGGAAGATGATCCCGAACGTGGTCTGCATCTGCGTGTAGCGGTACAGATTGTTCAGCACCACCTCGGGGACTTCTGCGCGCTTCAGCTCGATGACGATGCGGATCCCGTCGCGGTCGGACTCATCGCGCAGATCGGCAATGCCATCGATGCGCTTGTCGCGCACCATCTCCGCGATTTTCTCCAGGAGGCGCGCCTTATTCGTCATGTACGGGATCTCGGTCACGACGATCTGCTGCTTGTCGCCCTTCTTCGACGACTCGATCGCCGTGCGCGCCCGCACCTGCACGATTCCGCGTCCCGTTTTGTACGCCTGGAAGATTCCTTCGATGCCGTGAATGAAGCCGGCGGTCGGAAAGTCCGGGCCGGGCAGCACCTTCATCAGCTCCACGACCGTCGCGTTGGGCTTCTCGATCATCATCAGGCAGGCATCGATGACCTCGCCGAGGTTGTGCGGCGGAATGTTCGTGGCCATGCCGACGGCGATTCCCGCCGAGCCGTTGACCAGCAGGTTGGGGAACTTCGCCGGAAGGACCGAGGGCTCCTTTTCCGTGCCGTCGTAATTCGGCACCCACTCGACGGTCTCCTTGTCGATATCGTCGCGCAGCAACTCTTCGGCGATCCGCGTGAGGCGGACCTCGGTGTAGCGCATGGCCGCCGGCGGATCGTCATCGAGCGAGCCGAAGTTTCCCTGGCCGTCGACCAGCGGATAGCGCATGGAGAAGTCCTGCGCCATGCGCACCACGGCGTCGTAAATCGCGCTGTCGCCATGCGGGTGATACCTGCCCATCACGTCGCCGACGATGCGGGCCGATTTCTTGTACCCCTTCGCCGCGGTGTTCCCCTGTTCGTACATGCCGTACAGGATGCGGCGGTGGACCGGCTTCAGACCGTCGCGGACGTCGGGCAGCGCGCGGCCGATGATGACCGACATCGCGTAGTCGAGATACGACTTGCGCATCTCGTCTTCGATGTTGACGGGCACGCGCTGATCATTAAAATTATGATAATCAGATTCTGACATGAATTAACGATAAAACTTTAGATATCGAGGTTGGTGACCTCGAGAGCGTTCTTCTCGATGAATTCGCGTCTCGGCTCGACCTGATCGCCCATCAGCGTGGTGAAGAGGTATTCGGCCTCCACCCCGTCGGCGATGGTCACCTGAAGCAGGCGGCGCCTCTCCGGATCCATGGTCGTCTCCCACAGCTGCTCGGGATTCATCTCGCCGAGACCTTTGTAGCGCTGGATGGTCAGCCCTTTTTCGGCCAGCTTGTAGACGTAGTCCAGCACGTCGTCGATACGCGCGAACATCGCCGATTCCTCGCCGTGCTTCACCACGTACGGCGGCAGTCCGAATGCGGAAAGCGTCTCGTACGCTCTGGCCATCTGCCGAAACTCGTACATCGACAACAGCTCGTGATCGACGACCGCGTGTTTGCCTGCGCCGTTTGCTCCGACAGTGAATTGCAGCGTGGGGGTCTCGGTGTCGGGATCGCTCATCTGGCGGATGTGCTCAAACCCGCCGTTTTTCAGTGCCTTCTCCAGCGCCGCCAGCTTGTCGCGATCGGCCAGCGCAGTGCGGTCGCTGAACCCTTCGGCGAAGAGGATATCGAGCGCCGGCCGTGGGAAACCGCGGCTCTCCACCTTCCGCCCATGGTCGCCATACTCCTCCATCCGCTGGAGCATGCCGATGAGCGCCTCTCCTCGGACTGCCGTTCCGCCGTTCGGGGTGATCTCCACCGATTCCGCGATGCGGCCGAGCAGGAAGCGCGATTTTTCCGACTCGTCCTTGGCGTAAGTGTCTTTCTTGCCGTGCGAGATCTTGAACAACGGCGGCTGGGCGATGAACAGATGGCCGTGCTCGATGAGCTCTTTCATGTGGCGGAAAAAGAACGTCAGGATCAGCGTGCGGATGTGCGATCCGTCGACGTCGGCGTCAGTCATGATGACGATCTTGTGGTAGCGCAGCTTGCCGCCGTCGAACTCGTCGGCGCCGATCCCCGTACCGAGCGCGGTGATCATGAGCCGGATCTCCTCGGAGGAGAGCATTTTGTCCAGCCGCGCTTTTTCCACGTTCAGAATTTTTCCGCGCAGCGGAAGGATGGCCTGGAAGCGGCGGTCGCGCCCCTGCTTCGCCGAGCCGCCGGCGGAATCGCCTTCCACCAGGAAGATCTCCGAAAACTTCGGATCGCGCTCCTGACAGTCAGCGAGCTTTCCGGGAAGTGATGCCGAATCGAGCGCCCCTTTGCGCCGGGTCAACTCGCGCGCCTTACGCGCCGCCTCGCGAGCGCGCGCCGCATCCACGATCTTTTCCACCACACGCCGGGCCTCGCGCGGGTTCTCTTCGAGATATTCGCCGAGCCGCTCGTTGACCACCTGCTCGACCCACGTTTTCACGTGCGAGGAGACCAGCTTGTCCTTGGTCTGGGAGGAGAACTTCGGATCGCGGACCTTGACGGCGATGACGCTGGTCAGCCCTTCGCGGACGTCGTCGCCTTCCAGCGAAAGCTTCGATTTGTCGAGGATGCCCGCACGATTCGCGTAGCGGATGATCGTGCGCGTCAAGGCGGCCTTGAATCCGACCAGATGCGTGCCGCCGTCGAGGTTCTTGATCGTGTTCGTAAAGGCGTACACGTTTTCCGTGTAGCCCTCGTTCCACTGCATGGCGATCTCCACCCCTTCGCCGTCTTTCTCGTCCTTGATGTAGATCGGCTCCTCATGCAGCGGGGTCTTGTTCTTGTTCAGGTCCTTGACGAAGGAAACGATGCCTCCCTCATAGCAGAACTCATGTGCCTTTTCGGTTCGCTCGTCGCTGATGGCGATGAACACGCCGGAGTTGAGAAAGGCCAGCTCGCGCAGACGCTGCGACAGCGTCTCGTAATTCATCTCCGCCACCGAGAAGATCTGCGGGTCGGCCTTGAAGGTGACGTTCGTGCCGCGGCGCGTGGTCTTCTCGCCGCGCTCGATCGCCGCCACCGGAACGCCGCGCTCGTAGCGCTGGCGCCACACGAACCCGTCGCGATGAATTTCCAGCTCCAGCCACTCGGAGAGAAAGTTGACCACCGACACGCCGACGCCGTGCAGTCCGCCCGAAACCTTGTAGGAGTTGTTGTCGAACTTTCCGCCCGAGTGCAGCTCGGTCATGATGACTTCGGCCGCCGATCGCCCCTCCTCTTTGTGGAGGTCGACAGGAATCCCGCGTCCGTTGTCGTCCACGGTCACGGAGTTGTCGGCGTGGATGGTCACCACCACGCGGTTCGCGTAGCCGGCCAGCGCCTCGTCGATGGAGTTGTCGACGACCTCGTACACCATGTGATGCAGCCCGCTGATGTCATCGGTGTCGCCGATGTACATGCCGGGGCGCTTGCGCACGGCGTCGAGTCCCTTGAGGACTTTGATGTCTTCAGCGGTGTAGTTTTCTGCCATGAATTGGTCTTCTCAACGGCTCTGTCTGGCTGACGAAACCCGGATGGAATTTCGTGGGGGCTTGCACCGCGAAACGTAACGCTAAATTGTAGCCTAAAATTGCGTCATTCCGACCGTTTCATGCGAAATCTTCTGCGACGGCAACCCGCCCATTTTCAAGGAGTAAGCGCCGGTGCGCGCCTGCCTCCAGAGCGGCCAGAAATCGCTCCTTGGCAGAGGTCGCAAAAACCTGGGTGGCAGCAGGAAATCGGACCAGCAACTTCTCCAAAATCTCGAGGTCCAGCTCGGCGTCGACATCGTCGAGAAGAAACAGCGCCGGCTCGTCGAATTTGGCCCGAAAAAGGCTCAGTTTCGCGAATTTGAGGAACAAAACGATCATTTTTTGCTCGCCGGCGGAGACGACTTCCGCGGCGCTGCGGCCGTCGAGCGTGAGCTCGAGCTGATCGCGCTGCGGCCCCCAGAGACTGAGTCGCGATCGCAGCTCCTGGCGACGCATGGCATCCCGCTCCCCCAGCTCGCTCGGACGGTACTGCAGGCGCAGATTCCGAATGTGATAGCGGTGCTCGGCGACGATCCCGTCGAATGCCCTGCCGAGGTCCGCGGCGTACGCCGCGCGGGCCCGCTGGATCGCCGTCCCCGCCTCCGAGAACTCGGCGTCCCACGCG
>VFSW01005385.1_pt1 | contig 18919 bp, 19 predicted proteins | sample 5358111 | NCBI WGS metagenome assembly VFSW01 (sample SAMN11554181, study PRJNA540505) | mine drainage metagenome | isolation source: sediment from site ElyBrook_90M | place: USA: Ely Copper Mine, Vershire, VT | collected 2017 | reverse complement strand
GGTCACGGCGACCCTGAACGGCAAGCCCGTTCTGGAGGCGCAATGGGGCGTGGGTGTTGCAAAGAACCCGTTTTTCGAATTCAAGGTCAAGGGTGCGAAGGCAGGCGACAAAATTGCCGTGCATGCGGTGGACAACCTCGATGCGCAGTATGACGGCGAGGTCGAAATCTCCAGTCCCGCCTGATCGCGATCCCATGATGCGAAAACTCACACTCATGCTGGCGCTGCTTGGAACAAGCCTTGCAGCGTTTGCCGGTCCGATGGAAGACCGCCAGGCTTTGATCGCGCACTACAGGCAGGCGCTTCCCGACATCAAGTTTGAAAACTATATATACGGTTCGTTGTCCATGAGCGCGGATGCGAAGAGCCAGTACGACGAGTTCATGTCTTTTCCTTCCTATTCCATGGATCTTGAGAAGGGGCAGCATGCCTGGGAGAAACCGTTCGCAAACGGCAAGAAATTTTCTTCCTGTTTCCCCAATGGCGGAAAGAATGTCGCGGGCAATTATCCGTATTTCGATGCGGCCGCCGGCCGCGTGGTGACTTTCGAGAATGCGATCAACGCATGCCTTGTAACAAACGGTGAAAAGGAATTGCCTTACGGCGGGACAGAGATGGGCCTCTTGACCGCATATGCCAAAAGCCCGTCGGATGGCATGAAGGTCGATGTGAAAGTGGAAGGCAAGGGCGCGCTCGCGGCGTATGAAAAGGGCAAGGAATATTATTATGCAAAGCGAGGCAAGCTGAATGACTCCTGCGCCAGTTGCCATGTGGACAATGTCGGCAAGCTCATGAACGGGGATCACCTTTCGATGATGATAGGACAGGCGGCGCATTATCCGGTATTTCTGGCCGGCACCGACATCACCACGCTGCAGCAGCGCTTCATGCAGTGCACAAGGAACATGGGCGGTAAGCCGCTGGCGGCGAACAGCGAAACATACAACGATCTGGAATATTTTCTCACCTACATGAGCAACGGCCTGCCGATGCAGACGCCGGTCTATCGAAAATAATTCATCATGGCGGATCAGACGGTCCGCACTCAAACTAAAAAATCTCAGGAGTCATCCATGTCCATGAACCGCCGTGAATTTATGCAGCTGCTCGCAATGGCAGCCGCATCGGGCTTCGCATTGAACAGCCGCTCTGCACTGGCCGGCAACGCGGATCATTTCTACGATCTGCCTGCCTTCGGCAATGTTTCTTTGCTGCACATCACCGACTGCCATGCGCAGCTATTGCCAATCTATTTCAGGGAGCCCAATGTCAACATCGGGCTTGGGCAAAGCAGAAACAGGGCGCCGCATCTGGTCGGCGAACACCTGCTCAAGGCTTACGGTATCAAGCCGGGCTCGGCAGAAGCCTACGCGTTCACCTATCTCGACTTTGAACATGCCGCGAAGACCTATGGCAAGGTCGGCGGCTTTGCGCATCTTGCGACGCTTATCAAGAAGATGCGTGCAAGCCGCCCGGGCTCGCTGCTTCTGGATGGGGGAGATACCTGGCAGGGCTCCGCCACGGCGCTCTGGACCAAGGGACAGGACATGGTGGACGCGGGCAAACTGCTGGGTGTGGATGTGATGACGGGACATTGGGAATTCACGCTGGGTGCGGATCGCGTGAAACATGTCGTCGACAACGACTTCAAGGGCAAGGTGGATTTCGTCGCACAAAACATCAAGACTGCCGACTTCGGCGATCCGGTCTTCGAGCCCTTCGTGATCAAAGAGGTCAACAGCATTCCGGTCGCGATCATCGGTCAGGCCTTCCCCTATACGCCCGTCGCCAATCCGGGATACATGACGCCTGACTGGACTTTCGGCATCCAGGAGGATCATCTGCAGAAGGTCGTAAATGACGCGCGCGCGAAGGGTGCGCAGGTCGTGGTGTTGCTCTCCCACAACGGCATGGACGTGGACCTCAAGATGGCAGGACGGGTGACGGGCATCGATGCGATCATGGGAGGCCATACGCACGACGGCGTGCCTCAGCCTGCCATCGTCAGGAATGCAGGCGGACAGACGCTGGTCACCAATGCCGGATCCAACGGAAAGTTCCTCGGCGTGCTGGACTTCGATGTCAAGGGCGGCAAGGTCGTCGATTTCAGATACAAGCTGCTTCCGGTGTTCGCCAACCTGATCGCGCCGGATGATGAGATGAGCAAGCTGATATCGAAGGTGCGTGCGCCTTATGAGGCCAAGCTTGCCGAGAAACTTGCAATCACCGAAGGCACACTCTATCGCCGTGGCAATTTCAACGGCACGTTCGACCAGCTGATACTCGATGCGCTGATGGAGGTGAAGGGTGCAGAGGCCGCGTTCTCTCCGGGTTTCCGCTGGGGCACCTCACTTCTGCCGGGTGAGACGATCACGCTGGAGCATGTGATGGACCAGACCGCGATCACCTATCCTTATACCACGCTCACCGAGATGACGGGGGGCACCATCAAGACCATCATGGAAGACGTGTGCGACAACCTGTTCAATGCGGACCCGTACAGGCAGCAGGGCGGGGACATGGTGCGCGTGGGCGGCATCAGCTATACCTGCGATCTGACCAAGACCATGGGTTCCCGCATCAACAACATGATGTTAAATGGCAAGGCGCTTGATCCCAACAGGAAATACAAGGTCGCCGGCTGGGCGCCTGTTGCAGAGGGCGCAACAGGCGAGCCGATCTGGGATGTTGTGTCTGCCTATTTGCGCGACAAGAAGACCATTGCGCCCAAAAAGCTCAATCTGCCCAAATTGATCGGCGTGGAAGGCAACGAAGGCATCGCTTAAGCGTTGCGATCATGAAAGGCACGGGATCAGCCGGTCCTGTGCCTTTTGCATTCGCTATCTGCGCGGCTTTGTGCTTAAATCCGCGCCTTGATACTATCGCGAAATTCACATGGAAAAAATCAGACTCTCCAAACGCATGTCCGAACTGGGACTGTGTTCGCGCCGCGAGGCCGACAGCTATATCGAAAAAGGCCTGGTCGAGGTCGATGGCGTTATCGTCAGTGAATTGGGCAGCAAGGTTTATCCAGACCAGCAGGTAACGCTGCGCAGCGCAGCGCAAATCACCCAGCAGCAGCGCGTGACCATACTGATGAACAAGCCCGTGGGTTATGTCTCAGGCCAGGCCGAGCACGGCTACAAGCCCGCATCGGCGCTGCTCGATGAGGCGACCCACTGGGCGGAAGATACATCGCCTATCCGTTTTCACCGCAGCCAGTTCATCGGGCTTGCCCCGGCAGGTCGACTGGACATCGATTCGCAAGGGCTGCTGGTGCTCACACAGGACGGAAGAATCGCCAAGCGGCTGATAGGAGAGGACTCCACCGTGGACAAGGAGTACCTGGTGCGGGTGCAGGGCAAACTGGAGTCGAGCGGTCTGGCGCTGCTTTGCCAGGGATTGAAACTGGATGGCGAATATCTGAAGCCTGCCAAGGTGTCCTGGCAGAATGAAGACCAGTTGCGCTTCGTGTTGCACGAAGGAAAGAAACGCCAGATACGCCGCATGTGCGAGCTCGTCGGGCTGACCGTGACGGGCTTGAAACGCATACGCATCGGCAAGGTGAAGCTGGGCAAGCTGCCGCTCGGACAATGGCGCTATCTCAACGAAAACGAACAGTTCTAGCAGCCATGCAAACGCCCCCGCAATTCGAACGCACCGAAATTCTGATCGGTGCAGAGGGCATCATTCGTCTTGCCGGAAAGCATGTATTCGTTGCCGGCATGGGCGGCGTGGGCTCTTACTGCACGGAAGCGCTGGCCAGAGCCGGGATAGGCAGGCTTACGCTGCTCGACCACGATGCGGTGGCGGTAAGCAATATCAACCGCCAGCTGCCGGCGCTCCTGTCTACCGTTGGCTTATCCAAGGTTGAACTGATGAAAGCGCGCATTGCGGACATCAATCCCGATTGTCAGGTCACGATATTGAAAGTTTTCCTGACCATGGACAACGTCAACGAACTGGTACCCGCCGATAGCGACTATGTGATCGACTGCATCGACTCCCTGGTGTGCAAGGAAGCGCTGGTCGCGGAAAGCTTCAAGCGCGGCCTGAAGGTCGCCTCCAGCATGGGGGCCGGAAATCGGCTCGATCCTTCACGAATCAGGATTGCGGATATCGGCAGGACGGACATGTGTCCGCTGGCGCGGCAGATGCGCAAACGTCTCGTGAAACACCACGGCATCCGGCGCGGCATCCTCACCGTGTATTCGGATGAACACCCGAAAGAACCGCTGCCACCGCAGCCTACGACGCAGGGGCGTCCGCGCGCGGTAAACGGCACCATAAGCTACATGCCGCCGCTGTTTGGCTACATGCTGGCAGGCGCGGTGATCAACAGGCTGCTGGCTGAACGAGACGAGTGATCATTTTTTCTCGGGGCTGGATAACGGAATCGGAATGACCAGCGCATACCCTTGAGATTCGTAGTGAGCGATGGCGGGGTAGGCGCCAGGATTGACAACCGCAGGATTTTTTTCGGTGAGTCCTTCCATGTCGGAAGGCGAAAGATGCGCGCCGTGGACCGAGCTGCCGCAATATTCGACTTTCACTCCCTTGTTTGCAAGAGCGACCCACTGGTCGACGATACCCTGGTGATCGAGGTAGTTCTTCTTTGCAAACATCGCAACGGACGGACCTTCGATGACCACAGCCAGTTTTGCGCCGGGATGCTCGATGATGTTGGGGGCAACCATGGTCCTGTATTTGACCGTTTCGACATCCTTGGCCTTGATGTCCATGATGACTTTCAGATCGTGATACTGCTCTGTGTGCTTGTCTATCGCGGTGCCGCCGGGTGCGAAGGTATCATCCTCCGCGCGGGCCTGACCCGCCGCCAGCAGCGCATTGAGGGAAGCTGCCAGAACCAGTGCTTTCAATGTTTTTTTCATGCCATCTGCTCCATTCGGTTTGTGAATCGCAAGTGTGCGTTCGTTGTACAGTAAGCTGTTTTGCAGCCAGCTTCCATGCGGGCTTTCGACAGGATGTCATCGGGTGTTGACCCGTGTCAACGAGTGTCCGGTGTCAGTCGTTGTTGTCCGCGTAACAGGTGTTACATTGACTGGAGACAACAATGCCGAAGTATACAGACAAAGCAGTTCTCATTGCCATATTGACCGGCCTCGTCGTGACCGGAAGCGCGATGGCCGAAACCAAGTTTGAACGCAATCATCCGCGACGCGATCAGGTCAACGACAGGCTGCAAAAGCAGAATCATCGCATCAATCACGAGTTCAGATCGGGTGAAATCACAGGACGGCAGGCGCGCAATTTGCACAATGAGGATCGTCATATCCGCCGCGAACAACAACACATGGCGGCCGAGCAGGGAGGCATGATCACAAGACAGGAGCAGGGCAGGCTGAATCAGCAGGAAAATCGCGTGAGCGCGCAGATCGGCCGGTAGTTTTTGCGAATGGGTGACGCATGGGCATGCCGGCTTTACAGAATGGCTGCGGTGCAAAAAAACGCATCAACGAGCAATGCGCGCCTGATGGTCAGACTGCCCTGAAGATTCAGGCCCGTTACCCATAAACCGGCTGAAATCGCAACGACCCGCACCGCCGAAACCTTGAACGGCAGTTCGTCCATCTGCCACAGGAGTGCAGCGGATGCGGCCAGGAGCAATATGAACTGGATGCATCCGAACCAGAGCTGGCTTTTGCTCAAGGGCGGGTCGAATGTTTTGATTGCAGTGATGTCAAACGGTAATGCAGGATAGCGCTTGGCAAAATAATCAGGCTTCCATCCGAGCGGCATGAACCAGATGCGCAACTTGTCCGGCCATTTCATGCGCCACGCATCCCTGATCAGATTGCGATAGACGATCAGGTTGGCCCATATCGGATCCCAGCTTTCAAGCTGCGGGCGTGTGCCGTAAACGCCTTTTTCTTCACCCTCTTCGGCATAGGTGCCGAACAGCCTGTCCCAGATGATCAGCATGCCGCCGTAGTTTTTGTCGATGTAGGCATCGTTCACCGCGTGATGCACGCGGTGGTTGGAAGGCGATGAAAAAATGCGGTCAAACCAGCCCAGCTTGCCGACATGCTCGGTGTGTATCCAGACCTGATAGAGCAGCACCGCGAGTCCGGACAGGGCAAAGACATCGGGCGGCACGCCCAGGATCGCCATCGGCAGGTAGAAAATCCAGCCCAAGAGGGGGTAGGCGCTCTCCTGGCGCAATGCCGTGGAGAAATTGAAATTCTGGCTCTGGTGGTGCACCACATGCGCGGCCCAGAGTATCGCAGCCTCATGCGAATAGCGGTGATACCAGTAATCAAAAAAGTCGTAAAGCACCAGGGCGGCAAGCCATCCATACCAGGTGTTCCAGAATTCCTGCTGATGAGACAGCGCCACCCGGTGGAACACCAGCGTGTAGATGCCTATGGTGAATATCTGCGTGAAGACGGTGGTGATCTGGCTCAGCACTCCCTGGCTCAGGCTGCTGATCGCGTCATTGATCCGGTAGGTGTTGCGGCCTGTGGCCACGCCATAGGCGTATTCGGCCAGGATGAGCAGGCTGAAAACGGGAAAGGCATAAACGATGATTTGTTCCATGGGTAGGCTTGGCTGTCAGTACATGCGAAATGATAATACAGACAGTCATACTCCGGAACCGTTCATTCCGGGGCTTTCGGGGCTAACTGCTGACGCTTTGGTAGAACGCAAGGAGGCGTTCGGCCTGTTTGCTTGCAGACCAGGTGTGCGCATAGTCGCGCCCGGATTCGCCCAGTGTCCTGCGCAGATCGGTGTCTCTGATCAGGCGCATGACTTTTTCGGAAAAGTCGTCCAGCTCTTCTTTTGCGATCAGGACGCCCATGCCTACTTGCAGCACGTCGCGCGTGCCAAGCTCGGCGGTCGACACCACGGGGATGCCCTGCGCCATCGCTTCGAGCAGAACCAGCCCCTGTGTTTCGGTGCGGGATGCGAAGATGAACAGGTCTGCCGCGCGGTAACAGCTGTTAAGCTCGGTATGGCGGTCAAGATAACCGATGAACTGGACGTTTTCGGAAAGCCCGAGCGCCTGTGCTTCGTGCGTCAGGCTCTTTAACGCAGGGCCTTCTCCTGCGATCAGGAAGAGCACTTCCGGGATGTGCTGCCTTACCCGTTGCAACACATTCAGCAGGAAGCCGATGTTTTTCTCGAACGCCACGCGTCCGACGAAAAGCAGCACGGGTCTATCCTGTGCGATTTGGTATTTTTCGCGGAACGCAGCGCGGTCGCCCGGTATGAAGCTTTCCGGTTCTATCCCGGTCGGAATGACCTCGGTCGGCGTTGTGATGCCATAGTCTTTGAGCACCTGCAGCATGGGGTGAGAGGGCACGACCATGCCGTCCAGGCTGTTGCCCTGATGGCGGGAGAAGCGCCTTGCGATGATGCGCATGTATTTTTTGGGGACAAGCGGCACATAGTGGTAGAGGTATTCTTCGAAAAAGGTGTGATAGGTTTCCACGCAGGGAATGCCCAGCAGTTTCGATAGCCTGATTCCGAGATAATGCGCAACGAAAGGGGTCTGTATGTGGATGACGTCATACTGCTCGGCGCAGAGCCTGTCCTGATGCTGCATCACCTTGCCGTAATTCATGAAGCGGTCCTCGGGGTCCAATGGCACGCTGCGCGCGGGGATGCGCAGGATGCCGGATTCGTCATCGCTGATCGTGTCATAGGCGGGGGCGATCAGATGTACCTGGTGGCCGAGTGCTTGCAGTTCATGGCGGAATGTCTCGATCGAGGTGGAAACGCCGTTGATGCGCGGGAAATAGACATCGGAGATGAAGAGGATTTTCATTGGAGTTTTCAGGATTGTCTTGTGATCATCGAGCCGTCATTCCATCGGATCAGTTCCATGCGTCCGTCCAGATGCTCGACGATCGCGGTGCAACTGTCTACCCAGTCCCCGCAGTTCATGTAGGTCAACCCGTCGATCTCCTTGATCATCGCCCAGTGTATGTGCCCGCAAATCGCGCCGTCCAGGCCGCGCTCCCTGACATGATAGATGACGGAATCCTCGAAGTTGAAGATGAAGGTCAGCGCGGTCTTGATGCGGCGCTTAGCATAGCCTGCAAGCGACCAGTAGCCGGGGCGCTTCAGCGTGCGCCTGAGCCATGATAAATAGATGTTGAGGCGCACCAGCAGGTTGTATGACATGTCGCCCAGCACCGCGACCCAGCGGTGATGCAGCGTGACCTGATCGAAGGCGTCCCCGTGCAACAGCAGATAGCGCCGTCCGTCCATTGCCGTATGCACGTATTCGGACAATATCAGCACATCCCCGAACGAGGTGCCGACATATTCGCGCATTGCCTCGTCGTGATTACCGGGAATGAAATACACCTTTTCCCCGTGCCGCGCCCGGCGCAATACCTTCTGCACGAAGGTGTTCTGTTCGGGCGTCCAGTGAACGCCGCCGCGGCTCATGGACCACAGGTCGACGATGTCGCCCAACAAAAAGAGATGTTCCGAAGTATAGGCTTTCAGGAACTCGAGCAGTTGTCCTGCCTGACAGGCCTTGGTGCCAAGGTGTATGTCCGAGAGAAAGATCGATCTCACCTGCTGCGCGTGCATGATGAGGCGATAGAATTAAGTAAGGAGAAGCTGCAATGTATGCTTGCCATGTGTGCAGCATGGCAGGTTTATGTTTATCGCCTGTTACGAATTTGTTGCGGTATCGTTAATCGCTGCAAGTCATGCAGTCTCGCTCAATCCGGCAAGATCTCCCATCTTGCGCCATGGCCATCGACATGCAGCACATTCGGCTTCGTGTCCCAGTCCCCAAGCACCCAGCGTTCGCACAGATGGCCGTCCACGACATGTTCGTGGCGATTGGGCCTGTGTGTGTGACCGTGTATCAGGCGCGGATAGCCGTGTTGCCGCAAAAGCGCTGCGACGGCAGCGTCGTTCACGTCCATGATGTCCATTTCCTTGTGCAGTTTCTCGAGGTCGCTTTGTTTGCGCAGGTTTTCGATGTAAGCCTTGCGCTCTGAAAGCGGCCTGGCAAGAAAAGAATTTTGGAATTGCTCGGAGCGCACGTGTTTGCGAAATTTCTGATATTCGACATCGTCCGTGCACAGCAAATCGCCATGCGTGAGCAGGGTCGGCGTGCCATACAGGTTGATCAGGGCCGGATCATCCAAGAGTTCGGCATCGCAGGCCGAGGCCAGTGTTTTACCCATCAGCAAATCGCGGTTGCCGTGCATCAGATAGACCCTGGTGCTGCTCAAGCCTTTTAACGCGTCGATCACCTGGATATGAAAAGAGTCGTCAAGATCGTCATCGCCTGCCCAGTATTCGAACAGGTCGCCAAGGATATACAGCGCACCGGCTTTGGGCGCCTGCGTTAAGATGAAGCGTTCGAAAGCTGCCATCGTCTCGGGATGGTCGGCGCTTAAATGCAGGTCCGAGATGAAGAGGGTATGGGACATTCAGGATGAAGGATTGAGGATCGATTGTTGCGGTTTTTTCTCAATCCTCAATCCGCAATTCTCAATCCTTATTTGAGGACTTCCGCCTTGGTGATGATCACATCCTCTCTGGGGATGTCCTGGCTTCCGGTCTTGACTTTCTTGATCGCGTCCACGACGTCCATGCCCTCGATCACTTTGCCGAATACGCAATAGCCGTAGCCCTGCATGTTGGGGGCGGTGTAATTGAGAAAATCGTTGTCCTTGACGTTGATGAAGAACTGCGCAGTGGCCGATTGAGGGTCGCTGGTTCTCGCCATCGCGATCGTGTATCGGTCGTTCTTCAGGCCGTTGGCCGCTTCGTTCTGTATCGGCTCGTTGGTTTTTTTCTGCTTCATGCCAGGCTCGAAGCCGCCGCCCTGTATCATGAAGCCGTCTATCACGCGGTGGAACAGGGTGTTGTCATAGAAGCCTGAATTCACATATTCCAGAAAATTCTTGACGGTGACGGGCGCCTTCTCGGCGTCCAGTTGCAGCGTGATGTCGCCGAAATTTGTGTGAAGTTTGACCATGGTTTTTTTGCCTTGAGTTGATGAATAGGAGGGTTGCATCGCAAAGCAGAGCAGTGCGGCGAACAGCGAAAGCCATATTTTTTTCATGCCGAGCCTTCATAAAGAATCTGCCAGCGGTTGTCTTTCTTGATCCAGTACTGGCGCTTTTTCATGTGGTTGGAAAGATTGCTGCTTTTGTAGTCCTGGACGAAATCGACCACCACCATGTCGGGTGGGTCAGGATAGGTGAACAGGCTCAGTTCCGAGAGGTTGACCTTGATCCAGGACTTCCCGGCATTGACGACTTCTTTTTGGTGTGCCCAGGCGGCGTAGTTGTCGCCTTCGCTTGAAAAATTGTGCGCGTAATGTTTCAGATAGGCTGCGGTGTCCAAGCTTGCCCAGTCGCGGCGCCAACGCTCTATCTCATGCAGCAGACTTTCGCGGTCTGCCTCATCCTGCTTGTTGTCCCAGGCCATCTTGTTGGTGATGATGACGGGCGTGATGCCGACCTGCAGATAGGGAGCCAGTCTGTTCAGGTCCTCATTGTTGAGCACCACGCAGCCGTTGCTCGCGCGCGGTGGACGGCTGTAGGTATTGCTGGGTGTTCCGTGCAGCCAGATGCCGCTGCCGGTGCGGCCATTGCGCTTGTCCCATTCGTTGGGATAGCTAAACGGAAATGCGCCGCTGCCATAGATGTCGGAGAGCTGCTTTTTCGGAAGGTTCGCGCGGACGAAGTAGACGCCTATCGGGGTGCGCTGGTCGCCGGAGGAGACCTTCTCGGTGCCGAGCTTGCCTATCGTGACGTAGAAATCCGTCACATAGCGCGGTACGCCTTTGACGTTTTCGTATACATACATCGTGGAGCGGCTGGTATCCACGACCAGCGCGTATTTCTGCTGATCGTTCAGCTTCCAGAGATAGCGCGGCGCATACTGGGTCTGAAGCTGCGATTGCGCGCGCTGCAGGCGCACGCGAGCCTCATCGCGCAAATCCTGGATCTTGTCTCCGGGAGCATGGGGTGCGCTGCCGAAGCTTGAAATCGCGCCTGCCTTGGCCATCAGCAAGTCGCCCCTGACCAGTTGCGCAAGCTTGTAGTTGGGGTTGACGCGCAGCACGCTGTCAACCTCGTTCATCGCGACATCGAGCCGGTCGTTGTGGATGTCGATCAGGCTCTTTGCCAGCTTGACTTCTGTGGTGCGCGAGTCGTCGGGTGCGGCATGCACCATCCCGACAAGCAAGCAGCCTAATGTGAACGCCAATATACGCATCAATCCGCGCGCTCTTCCTGTATGCGCCAGCCGTCGCCGGACTTGACCATCAGCAGGGTCTTGGGACCGGAGGCGCTGAAGTTGCTGGCATGATAATCCTGATGAAACTTCACGGTAGCATGAGTGTCGTCGGTGATCCTGACCTTGATGTGGCTCACTTTGATCATGATGTGCTTGGGTTTGCTGATGCGGTCGCGGCGCATTTCAGCCCAGGAGGCGCGGCTCTCGCCATTGGGCGTCTTGAACTCACCCGCATAATACGACAGATATTTCTTCACGTTCTTGGATGACCAGGCGTCTGCCCAGTTCTCGACGGTTTTTTCTATCGCCTTGTCAGCCGCGGGTGTTGCAGACTCGGCCGGTTAGGCAGTTTCAGGCGCCTTGCTTGCAGCAGCAATAGGCTCTTTGCTGACAGCAGGCGTTTTGCTCGCAGTAGCAACAGGTTCTTTGCTGACGACAGGCGCTTTGCCTGGTGCTGCGGGCGGGGCTACAGGTGCTGCAGCCGATTTGGGCGCATCCGCTACGGGGTTTGCACAAATCACCGTGCGCTGTGTTCCGGAGTGAGGTTTCTCTGAAAACAAGTCCTGTATCATCGCAAGCTTGGTCTGCGTTGTGGTATTGCTGCTATCGAGTTGCAATGCGCGGTTGTAGGCCTGGCTTGCCATCTTCGCGTAGATGTCGCCCAGGTTCTCATGGGCGGTTGCATAGCTTGGATGCGTGCGTATCGCCATTTCCAGCGCCGATCTTGCCTTGTCATACTGGCCCTGGCTTGCGTAGAGCACGGCGAGATTGTTGTAGGGTTCCGGAAGTTCCGGATAGTCCTGCGTCAGGTCGGAGAATATCTTGATGGCGTCTGCGGTCTTGTTCTGTTCGGTAAGGATCAGCCCTTTCAGGAAGCGTCCCTGTGCATCCTTGGGCTTGCCGGAAAGATAGCTGTTGATCTTGCTGAGCGCCTGGCTTTGCTGCCCCTGTTTGAAGAGCTGTGTGGCATCCTGCAGTTCATCGGCATTGGCTGCGGAGTTTAACAGCAGACCCGTTAACAGCAGTGCAACGGGCAGATTGAAACGGGCTAGGTGATTCAATATCTTCATCGGTAATTAATGTCCTGTGAGTGTGGCATCGCGCATGCCCATAATGCTAGCGGCAGATTCTACCAAATATCCGGCGTGTTTTCACACAGATTGATGCATATTGTCCATTATGTTATGAAAATCGCATGCGCATTTCGGGTAAAATCCGCATTCGAAATTTTCGTCAACCCAATAGAAGAAAGCCACGCATGAGCACGGAGAGCATTCCGGCATCAAATTTTATTCGAACCATCATCGATGCGGATCTGGCGTCGGGCAGGCATCGCAGCATTGCCACGCGCTTCCCGCCTGAACCCAATGGCTATCTGCATGTGGGACACGCGAAATCCATCTGCCTGAATTTCGGCCTGGCTCAGGATTACAAGGGCAAGTGCAATCTGCGCTTCGACGATACCAATCCGGAGAAGGAAAGCTTCGAGTATGCACAGTCCATACAGGAAGATGTGCGCTGGCTGGGTTTTCAGTGGGACGGCGAAGTCAGGTGGGCATCCGATTATTTCGAGCATCTCTATGGTTATGCCGTCGAATTGATTGAGAAGGGCTTGGCTTATGTGGACGATCTCACCGCGGACGAGATGCGCGAATACCGCGGCACATTGACAGAACCCGGCAAAAACAGCCCTTACCGGGACAGAAGCGTTGCCGAAAATCTGGATTTGTTTGCGCGCATGAGGGCGGGAGAGTTTGCGGACGGCGCCAGGGTGCTGCGCGCGAAGATAGACATGGCCTCACCCAACATCAATCTGCGCGACCCCGCGATCTACCGGATACGCCGCGCGCACCATATCCGCACGGAAGATCAATGGTGCATCTATCCGATGTATGACTATACGCATTGCATCTCCGATGCGCTGGAAGGAATCACGCATTCCATCTGCACGCTGGAGTTCGAAGATCACAGGCCGCTTTACGACTGGGTGCTGGACAACATCACGATACCCTGTCATCCGCGCCAGTACGAATTTTCGCGGCTTGAGCTGCACTACACCATCACCAGCAAGCGCAAGCTGTTGCAGCTCGTGAACGAGAAGAAAGTTTCCGGCTGGGACGATCCGCGCATGCCGACGATACAGGGCATGCGTCGCAGGGGCTATACCGCGGCAGGCATACGCGAATTTTCAAGGCGCATCGGTGTGTCCAAGAGCGAGAACAGCGTGGACATGGCGATCATGGAAGGCGCGATACGCGAAGACCTGGAGTCTTGTGCGCCGCGCGTGCTGGCGATCATCAACCCCCTGAAAGTGACGATCAAAAACTTCGAGGGCGCCTCATCGCGCGAGGCGGATTTTCATCCCAATGCGCCTGCGCTTGGCAAACGCACCGTGCCCTTCGGCCGCGAACTCTACATCGAAGCCGACGACTTTGCGGAAGTCCCACCGTCTGGCTGGAAGCGGCTGACTCCGGGCGGCGAGGTGAGATTGCGTCATAGCTATGTGATGCGCTGCGATGAGGTGGTGAAGGATAAAGACGGCAAAGTGACCGAACTGTTGTGCAGCATAGACCATGCAACGCTTGGCAAAAATCCCGAGGGGCGCAAGGTCAAGGGCGTGATCCATTTCCTCTCCTGCGAGCATGCGCTGCCGGCCGAGAGCAGGCTGTATGACAGGCTGTTCACGGTCGCAAGACCCGATGCGGACAAAGAGGTGGACTTCAGCACCTATTTAAATCCCGATTCCCTGAAAGTGGTGCAGGGTTGGGTGGAAGCTGCGGTGCAGGATGCGCCGCCCGAGACGCATTATCAGTTCGAGCGCCTGGGCTATTTCTGCACGGATCGCCGCGATCATCAGCCTGGCAAAAAACTGGTGTTCAACCGCACCGTGACGCTGAAGGATTCCTGGAGCAAGGAGCAGGCATGAGCGAAGAGATGATCGCTCCGGATGAGGAGCGTAAAAAATCGTTGAAGGGACTGACCCAGGTGGTCTATGTGCTCTACGCGCTGTCTTATTTTGCAGGCATCACCGCGATCATCGGCATCATCATCAACTATGTCAAAAAGGATGAGGTGGCCGGAACCTGGCTGGAGAGCCATTTTCGCTGGCAGATACGCACCTTCTGGTTTGGCATGCTGTGGGCATTGATCGGCGGTGCGACCTTTTTCTTTCTGATCGGCATGTTCATTTTGTCGGCCAATTTTTTCTGGATCATCTATCGCATCGTCAAGGGTTGGTTGAACCTCAACGATAACAAGCCCATGACCTTCTGATTATGTTGAAAATCTACAATACCCTAAAGCGCGAAAAGCAGGAATTCATACCCATCGAGGATAACAAGGTCCGCATGTATGTGTGCGGCATGACGGTATACGATTATTGCCATTTGGGGCATGCGCGCGTGATGGTGGTGTTCGACATGGTTTACCGCTGGTTCAAGGCTTCCGGTTTGGACGTGGCCTATGTGCGCAACATCACCGACATCGACGACAAGATTATCCGGCGCGCGGCCGAGAACAACGAATCCATCCATCAACTCACGCAAAGATTCATCGACGCGATGCACGAGGATGCGGACAGGCTGGGGGTTGCGCGTCCTGACCACGAGCCAAGGGCTACGCACTATGTGGCCGAGATGCTGGACATGATCGCAAGGCTTGAACAAAACGGGCTGGCCTATCAGGCTTTGGACGAGGATGTGAATTTTGCGGTGAGGAAATTTTCAGATTACGGCAAGCTCTCAGGCAAATCGCTTGAAGACCTGCGTGCGGGCGAGCGCGTGGAAGTGGACGGAAACAAGCGCGACCCGCTCGATTTCGTACTCTGGAAACATGCCAGGGACGATGAGCCAGACGAGGTGAAATGGGATTCCAAATGGGGCAAGGGGCGTACCGGCTGGCACATCGAGTGCTCCGCGATGAGCTCGAAGCTTTTGGGCGAACATTTCGACATACATGGCGGCGGCGCGGACCTCCAATTTCCGCACCATGAAAACGAGATCGCGCAATCCGAAGGCGCCAACCGGTGCCAGTTCGTGAACTACTGGATGCACAACGGCTTCGTGCGCGTGGACAACGAAAAGATGTCCAAGTCGCTGGGCAATTTTTTCACGATCAGAGAAGTGCTCAAGAAATACGATCCCGAGGTGGTGCGCTTCTTCATCCTGCGCGCTCACTATCGCAGTCCGCTCAATTATTCCGATGCGCATCTCGACGATGCGAAGGGGGCGCTCACAAGGCTTTATACCGCGCTGAAAGCGTTGGGAGAAGGGGGAGTGGAGAAGGGGGTGGACTGGAACGAAAGTTATGCAAAACGCTTCAAGGCGGCGATGGACGACGACTTCAATACGGCCGAGGCGGTCTCCGTGCTGTTCGATCTGGCCAACGAGGTGAACCGCAGCCAGTCAGCGCAGATGGCATTACAGCTCAAATCCCTGGGCGGGATACTGGGGATTTTGGCGCGCGATGCAAATGCGTTTTTGCAGGGTGAGAGTTCGGACGAGGCACGGATCGATGCGCAGATAAATGCGCGCATAGAAGCCAAGAAATCGAAAAACTATGCCGAGGCCGACCGCATCCGTAAGGAGCTGTTGGAGGCAGGCATCGTGCTTGAAGATTCTGCTGCGGGCACCAACTGGCGGCGCCTCTGATCCGCTTTATGGCCTGCGTTTGAGGAGATCCAGACGCTCTGCGAATTCCTGGGCGAAATTGCGCATGGCTTTGGCCGCTTCCTTTTCTCCGGTTGCGCGTTCCAGCGTGTCTGCCATGGTCAAGAGCGTCTGATGCTGGAATTGCTTCATGTTCTCTACTTTCATTTCAGTGGTCCACAGGTCGATGCGCAGGGTGTTTTTCGCCGCTTCATCCCAGACGGACATCATGATTGCAGGTGTGCTGCTCTTGACGTTGCCATCCGTTGCAGACCAGTCGATTTTTTGAGGCAGATTTTTTTCGTTCAGCGTGACGGTGAACTTGATTTCCGATTGTTTCATGTGAACTCCATGCAAGTTAGGTCGATTTGAGTTTCGCAAAGGCCGCTGCCATCGCATTGGATGCGGCAGGTTTTGGTGTCTTGGGCGGCGTGCGGTTCGCATGCGGTTTTTCGCGCACTGCGGAATCGGCAAGGCGCATGGTCAGAGAAATGCGCTTGCGCTTCGCATCGACTTCGAGCACCTTGACCCTGACGATCTGTCCTGCCTTGACCACGCTGTGCGGATCCTTGACGAACGTGTCGGACAGCGCAGAGATATGCACCAGACCGTCCTGATGCACGCCGATATCGACAAACGCGCCGAACGCCGCGACATTGGTGACCACACCTTCCAGTATCATGTCCGGTTGCAAGTCGGACAATTGTTCCACGCCCTCCTTGAAGGTGGCCGTGGTGAATTCCGGACGCGGATCCCGGCCCGGCTTCTCAAGCTCGCGGAGGATGTCGGTGACGGTCGGGATGCCGAATTTCTCGCTGGCATAGCGGGCAGGTTCGATGGATTTCAAAAGCGCGGAATTGCCGATCACCGCCTTGATGTTCTGCCTGATGTCGTTCAGGATGCGCTCGACCAATGGATAGGATTCGGGATGTACGGTCGAGGCATCGAGCGGGTTGTCGCCATTCATGATGCGCAAAAATCCGGCAGCCTGTTCGAATGTCTTATCTCCAAGACGCGGCACGAGACGCAGTTCTTCGCGGCTCTTGAAACGGCCGCGGCTGTCGCGGTAGTTCACGATGCCCTGGGCTACGCTGCTGCCAAGACCTGAAACCCTGGACAGCAGAGGAGCCGATGCGGTGTTCACATCCACGCCTACCGCGTTCACGCAGTCCTCGACCACGGCATCGAGCGTGCGCGCAAGTTGCGTCTGGCCCACGTCGTGCTGGTACTGGCCTACGCCTATGGATTTCGGATCTATCTTGACGAGCTCTGCTAACGGGTCCTGTAATCGCCTTGCGATGGAGACAGCGCCGCGCAGCGATACGTCGAGATCGGGTAATTCCTTGGATGCGAATTCGGATGCAGAATAAACCGATGCGCCCGCTTCCGACACCACGACGTTGACGAGTTTGAGCTCCGGATGCTGTTTGATCAGGTCCTGTGCGAGCTTGTCGGTTTCGCGCGAGGCGGTGCCGTTGCCGATCGCAATCAGGCTGACGTCATGTTTTTTTGCAAGCCTGGCAAGCGCATACAGTGAACCCTCCCAGTCGTTTCTCGGCGGATGCGGATAGATCACCGCGGTGTCCACGAGCTTGCCGGTCTCGTCCACCACCGCGACCTTGACCCCGGTGCGTATGCCGGGATCCAGCCCCATCGTTGCGCGGGGGCCCGCCGGGGCCGCGAGCAGCAGGTCCTTCAGGTTGCGCGCGAACACGTTGATCGCGTAGGTCTCGGATTTCAAGCGTAGTGCGCCCATCAATTCGTTTTCCAGATGCGAGAAGATCTTTACGCGCCAGGTCCAGCGCACCGTATCGGAAAGCCAGGCGTCGGCCGCGCGGCCCATGTTCCGGATGCCGGAGCACGCGGCGATGCGCGCCTCGCAGGGGTTGTGCGGCGCGCTCATCTGGGGCTTTTCCGCTTCCGTGTCGAGGCGAAGTTGAACGGTCAGAAGTGCCTCGCGCTGTCCGCGCAATATGGCCAGCGCCCGGTGAGACGGAATGGTTTTGATGGACTCTGAATAATCGAAATAGTCGCTGTATTTTGCCGCAGCCTCCTGCTTTCCCTCGATCACGCGCGATTCCACCACGCCGTGATCCTGCAGGTATTCCCTCAGGGCTTGCAGCAGAGTGGCATCTTCGCCGAATCGCTCCATCAATATCTGGCGCGCGCCATCCAGAGCAGACTTGACGTCGGCCACGCCGGGATGGTCGCCCTGCCCGGTGCTGAACGGGGCTTTAAGATATTTGACGGCCTCCTCCTCGGGGATGAGCATCGGGCTTGAAAGCAGCGCATCCGCCAGCGCTTCGAGGCCCGCTTCGCGCGCGATCTGTGCTTTGGTCCTGCGTTTGACTTTGTAGGGCAGGTACAAGTCTTCCAGTTGTGTCTTGTCTGGCGCATGACTGAGCGCATCGAGCAGCTCGGGCGTGATCTTGTTCTGTTCGGTGATCGACGCGATGATGGTTGAGCGGCGCGCCTCGAGTTCGCGCAAATAATTCAGGCGCTCTTCGAGTTGACGCAGCTGGGTGTCATCCAGTCCCCCGGTGGCTTCCTTGCGGTAGCGGGAGATGAATGGCACGGTCGCGCCTTCATCCAGAAGCTCGATGGCGGCTGCAACCTGTGCGGGTCTTGCGGAAAGTTCCTGTGCGAGTCTTTGTTCTATCGTGGGCAACATGTGAGGTGTTCGAATGCTTGAATGCAGGTTGATGTAAAGCGCATGAAAAAAGGCGGCCTTGCGGCCGCCTTTGGTTTTGAACGGTCAGTCCCTCTCGCCGCTGAATGCCATCAAAAGTTGCAGCAGGTTGATGAAGAGGTTATAGATGTCGAGGTACAGCGCCATGGTGGCCATCACGTAATTGGTCTCGCCGCCCTGCACGATGCGGCTGACGTCGAACAGGATATAGGCCGAGAAGATCAGTACCGCGATCGCGGAGATGGTCAGTGCGAGCGCGGGAATGGCAAAGAACATGTTGGCCAATGAGGCGACGATCAGCAGGATCAGCCCGATGAACAGGAACTTGCCCATGAAGCTGAAA
>VFSW01005384.1_pt1 | contig 18920 bp, 13 predicted proteins | sample 5358111 | NCBI WGS metagenome assembly VFSW01 (sample SAMN11554181, study PRJNA540505) | mine drainage metagenome | isolation source: sediment from site ElyBrook_90M | place: USA: Ely Copper Mine, Vershire, VT | collected 2017 | reverse complement strand
CGGGAAGGCCGCCGACTGCCCAGAAGACATTCTTAGCCTGCGCGCCGTTGACCAGAATCACGCTTTCAGATGCCGTCGGCGTACCTACGGTGATATAGGAGCCCATCTGGAAGACCCACGACGCATTCGGATCGCCTTGAGCATCGAGCGTGAGAGGTCCTGTCGTTATCTGATAGAAGCTCGAGGAGGTGTAGACGCCCGGAGCAAGGACACGATTGCCCAGCTCGTTGGTTGCCAGCGTGATACCTGGGGGGAGCGCTTGAAGCGTGGTGTAAGCGGTCCGAGCTTCCAACGCGGCTTGGGTTGCGATTGCGAAGGTGGTCGCGGTTCCTTCACTGGAACACGCACCGCTCGGAGGTGGCGGAGCCGTGTCGATTGGTCCATTCACCAGGCCCATGTTGCTCGGAGTCACCGTGTACGAGCAGGGATAGACTCCAGCGACGGCTGCAACGCTCGTGTCGTAGAACCCTGTCATCGTCGTCGAGGCGCCCGTTGTTCCGATCGCTCCGTTGACTACCGTATAGATTCCCTGATTAGTCATTCCGGCGCCACCACCAAAACCGCCAAACAGCGAGATGGTCGGTCCCAGAACCACGGGTGGCGGAACAATTCCGGCACCCGTGGTAAAGATCCACGGATTCGGCACTCCGCCCGTCGTTGCCAACTGATTGCCCTTAAGATCCGTTACTCCGGATATCGTGGCGGGGTACTGCGTATTGGCTAAGAGATTGGTTGTCGGCGTGAAGGTAGCAATGAAATTGATCGAATCGTAGGAGACGGTCCCGGTTACTGGAGTAGCTCCAGGGCCTGTCAGCGTAAAGGTTGCAGTGCTGATCGTCAGCGGATTCATCGCCTCATTGAAGGTTCCGCTGACAGCCGAATTGATACCTACCCCCGTAGCTGCATTGACAGGAAACGCCAACACTAACTCCGGTGAAGTTGTATTCAACGCAGCCCCGGTAGTAAACGTCCAGATGTAACTGCTCGCCAGCGGATGGCCTGCCAGATCCGTTACCCCGGTCGAGACCGTGGCGGTGTACTGGGTGCTTGCCGTGAGGCTAGCTGCAGGCGTAAACGTCAACGTATTGCCAACGGCAGCGTATGCAACGATCCCCGCTACACTAACTCCACCCGCAGCTTGTAGTGTGAAGCTTGTCGAGTTGATCGTGACCGGGTTCATCGGCTCGCTGAACGTGGCAGAGACCAACTGATTCAATGGAACATTTGTAGCCAAGTTTGCAGGGACAGTTGAAATTACCGTCGGCACTATGGCGTTCGGTGCAGCCGCCGTCGTGAACGTCCAGACATAATTGGCGGCCATCGCAGTGCCCGCCAGACTGGTAACTCCTGTCGTGATCGTGGCCGTATACAAGGTGCTATAGGCGAGACTGGCAGCCGGCGTGAACGTTGCGACACTACCAGAGGCGGTATAGGTTACAGTCCCTGTTACAGCAGCCGTGCCCGGCCCAGCCAGCGTAAAGGTGGTCGCGCCAATACTGCTAGCAGTCATTGCCTCACTAAAGGTAGCAAGGATTGCTTGCCCCACAGGAACATTCGTAGCGAGGTTAGCAGGCACCGTAGAGATGACGGTAGGAGGTGTAGGTGCCGGAACTGTAATAAAGCTCCACCCGAAATTTGCACCTAGCGTAGTTCCAGCCGAACTTGCAGCTCCAGCTGCAATAGTAGCTGTGTACAGTGTGCTGTAGGCTAGATTAGAGCTAGGGGTAAATGTAGCGACATTGCCAGCACAGGTAACGACTCCTGCAACTGCGGTCGCATTTGGTCCGGTGACTATAAAGTTTGTCGCAGGAGAAGTAAGAGTCGTGCAGTTCAGCGGGTCATTGAAAGTAGCAGCAAGCGCCTGATTGACGGGCACGCCGGTAGCTGCATTCACTGGGACGGTCGACACCACCATCAGCGGAGGGGCAGCAGTTGTGAACGTCCACGTGTAATTAGCAGCTAAACCCGTGCCGGCAAGATCCTCAGCACCCGTTGTAATCGTCGCCGTATAAACGGTGCTACTCGCGAGACTCGTAGTGGGAGTAAACGTGGCAACGAAACCCGATGCACTATAGGTGACATTCCCACCGACAGTTCCGCCGGGGCCCGTGAGCGTAAATGTAGCTGCGTCGATCGTGCCCGCAGTCATCGCCTCATTGAAAGTAGCCGTGAGCACCTGATTTGTGGGCACACCCGTAGCTCCCGGCCCTGGGACTGTGGAGATCACAGTCGGAGCTGGTGCGATGGTTGTAAAGGTCCATGTATAGTTGCTGGCCGTGGCAACGCCTAGTATGTTCACAGCTGCAGTTGTGACGGTGGCTGTGTAGAGGCTGTTGTAGGCGAGGTTCGCGCTTGGTGTAAGCGTCGCTATAGAACCCGTAGCACTATAGGTGACGGCTCCAGCTACAACTCCGCTAGGACCCGCGAGCGTAAAAGTAGAATTATTGATCGTGGCTGGATTCATCGTCTCACTGAAAGTTGCAGCGATAGGCTGATTCACAGCTACACCCGTTGCACCAGGTGCCGGAGTGAGAGCACTTACCACCGGAGCGACTGAACGGACCGTTTCTTTTCCACATCCTGTCATACCCACGAACAGTAATGCCGCCAAGAAACCCGTGATACCAAGCCTGTTTGTGCGTATTTGCATTGTCATCCCTCATAGCCGTTGCGCCAATGAAGGAGTAGCAGTAACTCATGCAATCCCTTGTGTGGTTACCAATCGGTGATTACCTTGATGCTGCATTTGCATGGCGGGGTTGCCCCGCGCAGAAAATAGCAAACAACCGATAGAGCAATATTGCTCACGCCGCAGGAATTTTTCAGTTGACATCGGTCTAATGGGTCGACTGGAGTAGTCGCTTTTCTTGATGGCTATGAGCGTGGCTTATCCCAGCCCAAGCGAACCTACGAGTTGCGGTAGCGCCAAGCTTAGGGGCATAAGAATGGTATCCAATAGCACAACACTGCGCCATCATTAAACCTACCTGCGCACGACCTCAAATAGGTCGGAGATCGCCAGACAACGGAGTGACGATGGATAAACGCTGAGCATACCTCTTGGAAATTCATACATCCAGCTATAAGCGAAAACATCCCTACAGAGGGAATGCGCCACCGCGCGCCCGACCGACCGGCTCATCCTTGCTCTATCGAGTGCTCGCCCCAATTTATCTTCGAGGGTGACATTAAGGGAGCAGGTTCCGGTATGCTCTTGCTCAATAAAATCTGATGCTGTCATTCTCTTCTTAGGCAGATATAAATTGAACGTGAGGGGTGAGCGATGAAGCGACGTCAAATGATGATTGGATCCGCCCAGTTTGGCTTGGCCTCGGCGTTGCGCTGGACGGTTCCTGCTGCGTTTGCCGGGATCACGTGCGAGGCGCTGGGCGAACCCACCCCATCCACTCCACTTGCCCTTCCCTCCGTAGATCAGATAGCGTGGCAAGATCTCGAAATAGGTATGTTCGTGCACTTCGCGCCAAATACCTGGCAAGACGTAGAGAGTGACAATCTCACAACGCCTCTCTCCGCCATCGACCCCAAGCGTCTGGATACCGACCAATGGGCGCAAACCGCTATCAGCTTGGGCGCAAAATACATTGTCTTTGTAGCCAAGCATCAAGGTGGATTCTGCATGTGGCAGACGGAAACCACTGACTACAGTATCCGCAACACACCATGGCAAGGAGGCCATGGCGATGTGCTCGCAGACGCGTCTGCTTCATGCCGCAAATACGGATTGAAGCTAGGAGTTTATGTCTGTCCGCGCGACGATCATTTCGGCGCGAAGACAGGTGGCATCTGCAAGACGCCCGAACTACAGGCCCGCTACAACGTGATGTATCGTCAGCAACTGACCGAGGTCTTTTCCCGCTATGGCGCGCTGGTAGAAATCTGGTTCGACGGATCCACGGTCACGCCCGTTAGCGATCTTCTCGCGAAGTATCAGCCTCATGCCATGGTGTTTCAGGGACCCTCAGCGACCATTCGCTGGGTCGGCAACGAGGACGGCTTTGCTCCGAATCCCTGCTGGAACGGCATCGATCGCGCGGAGGCGAAGACCGGTACGGCTACCTCGCTGAACAGTAATCCTGATGGAGATTTCTGGATGCCAAACGAGGCCGATGTCTCCATCCGCCGCCCCGACTGGTTCTGGAGCACAAAGAACGAGAGCAAGATATTGACCCCCGATCAATTACTCTCCGTCTACTATCGCTCCGTCGGACGAGGCACTCAGTTACTACTAAATATTCCTGCTAACCGCGACGGTCTGCTTTCATCTCCCGACTGCGCCTCGGCAAAGGCATTCGGCATGGAAATTCAAAGCCGCTTTGGAAAGCCACTGGCCACGACCGCCGGCCGTGGAATCCACTTAACACTGAAACTGGACGCTCCCACGCAGGTGGACACCGTCGTTCTGCAGGAAGACATTGCCAAGGGCGAGCGTGTACGCCAATACCGCATCGAAGGCCGCGCCCATAATGCCTGGCACATGCTCGGCGAAGGCACCTCCATCGGTCATAAGCGCATTCAACCTGTCGGGCCAATCACGGTGGATGCGCTACGTGTCGTGACGACCCGGAGCGCGGGGACACCGGCCTTCCGAAACGTGGCCGTCTTCCGCACCGGTGTACCGCCGCCGAGTGACTGGAGCGATGCTGCGAAAGTCTGGGCAGTCGACACCGTCGGTCAATGGACCAACCATGTCTTCTCCATTGACCTGACTTCAAAAATCGATGCAGCAAAACAGTATCGTCTTCGATTTGTCCCGACCAGCGGCGCCGTCACCGGTCTCACGAATGTCGTGCTCAAGCTACACGATGTCGCAGAGCCTAACTTCATAAAGTCCGTCGCTGGTAAGAAGGACGAACTGATACTTGACATTACCGGCGTGGCCGAAAAGGTTCGTGTGAGAGGAGAGATTGAAGGGGCCGCCGACGGAGAGATACTGCTGCAAAAGCTTTAACATATTCCTTCACAAGCGGGTCTCATCCATCATCCATCAGTTTCGACGCATACCCCTGAACCGCTAATCAGCCCCGCTGAGCCCTCATCTCACCATTTGAAGTCTGCTTCAACCCCGCAGTCGGCGGATCGCAACTTGAATATTTCGCCTAAAGAACTAGCCTCTCAAGATTCAAACGAAGCACTCAAATCGACATCGCTTCGTATCCATCTGCTCAGGCTTGGCTGATGTGCGAGCGGGCAAACTCATGTAAGGCTGTCGGGCAATCGACAAATGAGATTGTCACGGTAAAGAGGCGTGCAGGATGAGATTCCTTGCAGAGGAGCCAGCCTCAACTGCAAGCGAGCCTGTTGCACGAACCCCCTTGCTCTCCGCAACGGACCAGAACTCGAACGAACGCCTGGGCACGTGGACCCGAACGGTTGTCCCTTCGCCGGCCGCAAGCGTAATCCGATCGAAGCCGGGCAGCGTGCGGGGGGCAAACTGCGCATCGCCTGCGACTGCGGAGCGTTGAGGTAGATCTGCGGAACATCATCGCCTTTGCTTACATCCGTATTCTTCACTTTGAATCTCACATCGGCACCACCATCGGAGGTTGGCGTGACGTCCAATCCGGAGTAGGCGAAGGTTGTATACGACAGGCCATAGCCGAAGCTGTAGAGGGGCTCAAAGTGTTGCGCATCGAACCAGCGATGACCCACGTCGACGCCCTCGGAGAAAGTAGTCTTCCCGTCGCCACCTATGGCGGAGCGGTCGGGATGCGCGGGAGCGGTGGCCGCGTAATCCTGCAAGCGACGCGCCCAGGGCAGGGGCAGACGACCTGCGGGATTCGCTTTGCCAGTGAGGATGTCTGCGGTCGCCCAACCGCCTTCATCGCCGGGCCACCACATCTCGACGACGGCCTTCACTTTGTTGAGCCATGGCATCGCGATGGGTTGGCCGGTGTTGAGGACGACGATGGTGTTCGGGTTGAGGCTGGCAATTTCGTCGATGAGCTTGTCCTGGTCGTCGGGCAGCGCGAAGGCCGGCTTGCCGCGGGTCCATGTGAAGACGACGGCGGTCTTCGCGGACCTGGCAGCCTGCAGAACCGCGCTGTGGTCAGACTCGCGCTGCGCTGGTGTGTACCAGTTGAGGCGTACTTGCTCAGGGTGGTTGGACGAATCGCCGGTGAGTTCGACGCTGATGGGATGGACTCCGGCGGTGAGGTAGACCGCCCGCCGCACGTTGTCGAGGCCGCCTGTGGTGGGAAGCACGTTGTCCTGCGTGGCATGCTGCACATCGCTGTGCACCGTTCCTGCTGTGGCACTGGTGCTGGCCAAGGGCTTGCCGTCGACAGAAATCGTGGCGCGAGCACCGAGCACCTGCAGGTAGAGCCAAAAGTCGCCGGTAGAGGGAACGGTTAGCTCACCCTTCCAGGTGGATTGTCCGTTGGGTGCCAGTGCACGGCCGTTCGCGGAGGTGAAATCGAGTTGGTCGTCGACGGAACTGGTTGCCGTGCCACTAACGCGCTGCAGGCCTGGCTTCCCGTCGTGCGAGAACGCCGCGGCAGGGATGGTCGTGCCTGTCATGTTATCTGCCACAGCGAAGGTGATGTGCGCCCCGGGATAGTCTTTCCTCAGGGCCTCGAGCGGGCCGACTTGCCGCGCGGTAATGCAGGGGGGAACGCTCGCCGAAGGTGCCGATGGCGTCAACCTGACCTGCGGTCGGGCCGATCAACGCGACGGCGTTGAGAGTTGCGGCGTTGAGGGGAAGGATGCCGCCCTCATTCTTTAGAAGCACAGCGGCATCGGCTGCGGTCTTGCGGATGACCGCTGCATTGGCGTCGATGTCCTGCGCCGTGACCGAGTGCTTTTGCTTGCCATCGAGATACCTGCTTCCACTTTGTTCACGTCGGTATGACCGGTTAACTCTGTGTAGACGGGTCGGACAGCGTCCTCGCACTTGCGGCGCTTGCGGAGCAGAGCCACTTCAGTCAGCGACGCTTCGGTACCGACTGGATCCCAGACACGTTTGCCGTGCTGCGTGTAGCGGAGATGGTAACTACCAGATGTCACCTTCACTGCCCGGCCCGCGCTGATTGCGTAGCCAGGACGGACGTGGCCGTTGGGCAGAAGTGCAGCCTTCAGGTCGGGAAAGGTGCCGTCCTCAAGACGGGCTCGCAGGTAGAGTTGCACGGGTGAATGCATAGCCCATCCTCTTCTGGCTAAATTCCCGTTGGGTCGAAGTTCTTTCGGCAAAGACCTACGGATCTGGTAGGAATCTTGGTAGCAGGTCCGTAGAATATTGATTATACAGGGGTTGCGTAGAGTGGGGGATTCGGACCGGCACGCAATTAGTCGAGTAGGATCGCCTCAAATGAGGACCCGGCGGCGAAGGGGCAGCGCAGGGTGGAGTCTGGCGGATACTAAGTTCCGCCGTCGACTCGGGTTACTCTTCATCGAGTCTTCGGTTGCGCCCTCAGATGCCCGAGTTGCAACCGACGAACTGCGATCCTCTACGGTGACGATGGGCGCTTCTCTTATAGATTGTGCCGCAGGCCAACCTATTCAACCCAAATGATCGCGCCGATAGGTCGGCCCGTAGCTCGCGCACAGAAGCTGCGACTGGAGTTTGGCGGAAGCGTTGACCTGGATACCCCACTGTCAGAGAGACCCAAGGGGATGCACTCGTTTACCTACACGAAGCTGGCGATTCGGGCGATGCCGGCTGAGGCTCAGTTCAACGCTGACGTCCTCAGATGGACAAACCGGATCCTTCCGCCGCATCCAGATCCGCTACGACCGCCTCCTTACGCTCTTTCAGGGCTTCCTCCACTTCTCCTGCCTCCTCATCACCTTGAGGCATTTATGCAACTAGCTCTGGTGATCTCGCAGCCGTACCTTGTCGGAGATGTCGTTCACAACATCAAGTACCGTACGATACAAGACTTTGCTTGAAACATGCACTGATGAGAGCCTTAGAGTCTCACAATGTGGTAAACACATTCTTGGTATGCGGAGGCGGTATGGATCTACGGAAGTCGCTGGCTTTTGTCGCAGGGGCCATCCTCAGTGTTGGAACGGGCCAGTCTTTGGGCGCTCAGGATGCAGTTGGAACGGTTGCTCCCGCTCCACATGCAAAGCAAGTTTACGTGAAGCGCGTTCTGGTGATCGGTCAGACGAGGGGATTCGAGCATGACTCGATCTCGGCTGCGATGGCTGCGGTTTACAACATGGGCAAGGAGAGCGGCCTGTGGGACACCACCATGCGAACAGACACGGAACTGATCACGAAAGACAAGCTGAAGAACAACGCGAAGAACCTGGACTACTTTGATCTGCTTGTCTTTGCCAGTACTACCGGTGAACTGGAGATGACCGCAAGTCAGAAGCAGGACATGCTGTCCTTTATCAAGGAGGATGGCAAAGGATTTGTCGGGATTCACGCGGCTCTGGACACGAACTATACCTGGCCGGAGTATGGAGAGATGATCGGCGGATGGTTTGACGATCATCCCTGGGGCACGTTTAACGCGCCGATTGTGAACGAGAGTCCTGACTTTCCGGCGGTCCGTCACTTTCCGAAGGCGTTTGTGAAGTATGACGAGATCTATCAGCCCAAGGTCTGGTCACGCGACAAAGTAAATGTGCTTCTGAGCCTCGATGTCTCGAAGCTCAACCTGAATAATCCCCGCGTCCATCGAGCCGATCACGACTTCCCGGTCGCGTGGTCGAAGACCTACGGCAAGGGACGCGTCTTCTATTCAACGCTGGGACATACAGAAGAGGCGTGGCAGGATCCGGACATACGCAAGATGTACCTTGAGGCGATCAAGTGGGCGCTCGGAATGACTGAGGGCAGCACCGCCTCTCACGCGGCACCGGCGAAGTAGGATGGCGGAGGGAGTTCCATGAAACGTATCGCAATGGGATTAGTCGGCCCCGGGTTTATCGCCCCGCATCACATCGACGCGGTACGCCGGTTGGGCGATGTGGACGTGGTGGCGATCGCGGGATCGTCGCAGGCGTCGGCCGAGCGAAAAGCAAAGGAGTACAAGGTCGAGCGCGCATACGGCGACTTCCATGCGCTGATCGCCGACCCGGACGTCCAGGTGATCCACAACACGACGCCCAACCACCTCCATCTTGCCATCAACCTCGCCGCACTCAAGGCCGGTAAGCATGTGATCTCCGACAAGCCGCTGGCCAGAAACGCGCACGAAGCCCGGCAACTTCGCGATGCTGCAATGGCGGCCGGTGTAGCGCATGTGGTTACCTTCAACTACCGGGGTAATCCGCTCGTACAACAGGCCCGCGGCATGATTGCGCGGGGCGAAGTTGGACGCCTGAGTTTTATTCACGGCTGCTACTTGCAGGATTACCTGACTAGCCCGGATGCCTATACCTGGCGCGTCGATCCGGCTAAGGCGGGCGCAAGCAACGTACTGGGCGACATCGGCTCCCATTGGTGCGATCTTGCGGAGCATGTTTCGGGTATGAGGATTGTCGCTGTGCTTGCCGAACTCACGACTGTCGTCCCGACCCGCTACGCCGCTGGCACCGCGACCGAGGCATTCTCGAAGCAGACTGCCGGTGAGCGAACGCCCATACCCATGCAGTCCGAGGATCTGGCAAGCGTTCTGCTGCGATTCGACAACGGCGCGAAGGGGTGCTTCTCTGTGGGGCAAGTTTTGCCGGGCCACAAGAACGATCTCCAGCTTGAGCTGAACGGATCCGTCAGCTCGCTCAAATGGAAACAGGAGGAGCAGAATGAACTCTGGATCGGACGCCACGACCAAGCCAACGTCATCCTGATGAAAGATCCGGGGCTGGTATCGGACGAAGTGCGTGCATACACTCGTCTGCCAGGCGGACACCAGGAAGCGTGGGCGGATGCCTTCCTGAATGTCATCCGCGACGCGTATACGTGGATCCAGGATGGAGCGCATCCAGCCGCAAAGCCCGCCATGCTGCCTACGTTTGAGGACGGCTATCGTTCGACGTGTGTCATTGACGCCATTCTCGCGAGCCACGCTGCGGGCGGTACGTGGCAAGCGGTGAACTATACACCGGTGGAATCAGGAGCGATCGCATGAAATTGGGAGTGTTCACACCGCTTTTGTCTCAGATGCCTTTGGAGAACGTCTTTAACAAGTTGAAGGGGCTTGGGGTCAACACCGTAGAACTTGCGACGGGCAATTACCCCGGCAACGCACATTGCAAGCTGTCGATGCTGGACAACCCTGCAGAGTTGAAGGAGTTCAGGCAGAAGCTGGACGACTACGGCGTGACCATCAGCGCGTTGAGCTGCCACGGCAACCCGCTGCATCCCGATCCCACGCAGGCGCAGGCTGCGCAGGCGGTAAACCGCAGCACCATTCTTCTGGCGGAGAAGTTAGGTGTTTCGGTGGTCGTCGACTTCTCCGGTTGTCCCGGGGACTCTCGCAATGCCAAACGGCCAAACTGGGTCACCTGTCCGTGGCCGCCCGACTACCTTGAGATCCTCGAGTGGCAATGGAGCGAGGTGGTCTTCCCCTACTGGGTAGAACGCGCAGCCTTTGCCGCGCAGCACGGTGTGAAGATCGCCATCGAGATGCATCCCGGCTTCGTCGTGTACAGCCCGGAGACATTACTGAAGCTCCGCGACGTGGCGGGCCCTACCCTCGGCTGCAACTACGACCCCAGCCACATGTTCTGGCAGGGAATCGACCCCATCGGGGCGATACGGATCCTTGGCGACTCCATCCTGCATGTGCATGCCAAGGACACGCAACTCTACCCTGCGAATCTGGTGCGCACCGGCGTGCTGGACACCAAGCCCTACACCGATGAGCGCAACCGGGGATGGATCTTCCGCACGTGCGGATATGGTCACGGTGCCGAATGGTGGAAAGAGTTCGCGTCCACGCTGCGCATGTTCGGCTATGACGGCGTGCTGTCCATCGAGCATGAGGACAGCCTGCTCTCGCCCGAAGAAGGATTGACCAAAGCCGTACAGTTTCTCAACCAAGTTGTGATCCAGGAAGAGCCCGGCAAGCCTTGGTGGGTCTAGAATGGCGCACGAGGTCCGAATGAATATTCAGGTAGCACTGAAAAGTGGGCCCAGGAGGATGATTGCTTTGAAAGCCGTGACCATGCAGTGGGAGAGATTCCTTAGCATCGCAATTCTTTCTGCCGTAGCTGCTTCCATGTGCGGACAGCAGCCTGCTGCGGCTCCAACCGGAGCTACCCCTAACCGTCCGAATCCTCATGACACGGAGATATTCTCTCCCGAGCCCAGGATCGTGACGCCGGGTACGACCGATGGTCAGCCGCCCTCTGACGCGATCATCCTGTTCAACGGCAAGAATCTGGATGCATGGGTTTCAGCGCAGGACCACACTCCGGCCCAGTGGTTTGTACAGGACGGCTTGATGGTGGTGAACAAGGCCAAGGGCGTGGGTAATATCGAGACGAAGCAGAGGTTCAAGAACTACCAGCTCCATGTGGAATTCAGGATCCTGGAAAACATCACAGGGTCGGACCAGGCGCGCGGTAACAGCGGCGTTTTCCTGGCCTCTACGGGGCCCGGAGACGATGGATACGAACTGCAAGTGCTGGATTCGTACAACAACAAGACTTATGTGAATGGCCAGGCGGGAAGCATCTACAAGCAAAGCGCGCCGATGGTGAATCCGAACCGGAAGCCGGGCGAGTGGCAGACCTATGACGTGGTCTGGACCGCTCCTACCTTCAATGCTGACGGCACCTTGAAGACGCCTGCCTATGTCACGGTGTTGTTCAACGGAGTGCTGGTGCAGAATCACTTCGAGCTAAAGGGCCAGACGCTGTATGCGGGCAAGCCGTTCTACAAGCCGTACGACTCAGCGCCGATCAAGCTGCAGGCACACGGAGACGCAAGCCAGCCGATTAGCTTCCGTAATATATGGGTTCGGGAGGTCGAGTAGTACACACTTTGCAGGGACAGTTCATTCGGAGGTGATGTCGGGTCGCGCTCTTGATCGACTGCGAGACTTTACGGTATGACTTACGGTAAATTCACTTGCCATCCATGCGTTGCGGAAGCAATAACTGAATCGTAATGTCGGCATCCCATTCAAGACCTTGGGGCTCAAGGCGGTCACCTGGATCTGCTCACAAGCCTGATTTTGCGACGCAATACGCAAGATAGACAGTTCAGCCGCCGCACCAAGTAGCTGGAAGTACCTCGGCCAGGTAACTACCCGTAAGGGTTGGAACGCAGGAGACTCGATGAAACTAGCTGTCACGCGATCTTTGATCAATCGCCGCAACTTTCTGAAGGCTGCCGGTTCGGCGGCGATCCTCCCTGGGGCCATCCGAAGCTTCGCGCAGAGCTCCGGGACTCCAGCCAACGGCCGCATCAATGTTGGGGTTATCGGCATGGGCTGGCAGGGTCCGAGTAACACCAAGGCGTTTCTGGCGTCGGACGATTGCCAGGTGGTCGCCGCCTGCGATATCGACAAGAATCATCTGCAGGCAGCGGTCAAGATGATCAACGACAACTACGGGACCGAAGATTGCAAGGCTTTTCACGACTATCGCGAGCTATTGGCTCGGGAAGACATCGATGCGGTGATGCTGGCGGTGCCCGACCATTGGCATGAGATTGTTGCGACGGAAGCTGCACGTCACAAGAAAGACATTTACGCTGAAAAGCCCTTGGCGCACACGATTGCGGAACAGCAGTCCATCGTTCGCGCGGTGAAAGCGAACGGCATCATCTGGCAGATGGGGTCATGGCAGCGCTCGGTGCCTACGTTCCACAAGGCGGCGGAGATTGTCCGCAATGGGCTGATCGGCCAGGTGACCCACGTGGAAGTGGGCCTGCCGGACGGCAACTCGGACTATGACAACGTCGAAAAAGAGGCAATTGCCAAGTTGGCGGCTCACGGGGAGACGGCCACCAGCCTGGAGCACGTTTTGTCGGGCACGAAGGCCTACGATCTGCTGGTCGCCGACCCTCCGCCGGAATTGGACTATGAGACCTGGGTTGGGCCATCCAGGATGGAGCCTTACATCAGAGCGCGTTCCCACAAGTCCTGGCGTTGGAATTACAACACCGGCGGAGGACAGCTTCTGGACTGGATCGGCCATCACTGCGACATTGCGCACTGGGGTCTGGACTTCGACAACTCGGGTCCGTCCGAGGTTGAAGGCAGTGGCGACCTGCCGGCCGCTAACGCGGTTTGGAACACCGCGCCAAAGTACCGGTTTGAACTGAGATATCCCCAGGGCGTCACCATGACGATCGCGGGCGGCTACCCCGACATCAGGACCGGCGTGAAATGGATTGGCACCGAAGGATGGGTGTGGGTCGACCGTGGAGGATTTGAGACCTCGAATCCAGACTGGAAGCAGGGTAAGTATCTGCCCAGAGAGCTGCGCAAGGTGAAGCTTTACACCTCTTCCAATCACCAGCAAAACTTTCTGGACTGTGTGAAGACGCGTCAATCGACCATCACGCCCGTGGAAGTTGGACATCACTCGGCCATTCCGGGACACTTGTGTCTGATCTCCATGCATACCGGAAGAAAAATCAGATGGGACGTGAAGGAAGAAAAGATCCTCGGCGATCCCGAAGCCAGCAAGCTGATGACCCGCGAATACCGGGCGCCATGGAAGATGAGCTAAGCGTGCTTTAGGCGCGTCCGCTTTTTTGTTGTTCCGCTGATTAGCAGCGAGAACTGCCTTGATAACCTTCGCAACTTAACCTTGGCATCGGCGTGGAGAGATGACTGATTTGGGTGAAAGAAAAGTAGATCCTGGCCGAAAAAGCAATTGGGATTTTACGTACGCGTTTCTGGTGCTGCGCCTTTGGCTCGGAGTGCGAGCCCTGTTTGCGGGTATTGAGAAGTTTAGCGCCTACCGATCCGTGGCGATGCCGCTCATTGATCCTGCGACTGGCCAGCCGGATGCCAGCGGAGTTATGGTCAACGTGAACATCAAGTCCTATGCGTTGGCCAATTACACCGGCATCCCGGCGGCGCTACGAGACAAGTTTGCCCATGAGCCGCTGTTTCCCAAATTCGCATTGGTGGCATTCGACCGCATGCTTGGTCCGGCATTGATTCTCACTGGAATAATGCTGCTGATCGGTTTGGGCACTCGCCTGTCGCTGCTTGCCCAGGCATTGATTTATGTCGCGCTGACGGCCGGGTTGGTTCTGATCGATCAGTCGGACGGTGTGGCCTATCTGGGCATTCATGTTGGCCTGGTCGCCGCGGCTTTTGTGCTCGCCGAACACAATCGGTTCGTGGTACTGAAAAAATGGTGAGTCCATTCCTGAATCGCCGTAAGTTCATCGGCGCGACCGCTGTCGCCGGCGCCGGACTGTTGCTGAATGCCTGCAAGTCCGATTCCGTCGAAAAAGCAGCGGTTGCCGGCAAGTCTTCGCTGAATACCATCAATATAGCTCTCATTGGTTACGGCGAGGAAGGCAAGGTGTTGCTGGAATCCATTCTGAATATCGAGGGCGTCAGGCTTGTAGCGCTGTGCGATATCTGGGATTACCACCTCAACGAGGGCGCGCGCTACCTGCAGAAAATCAACAACGAGGTCCGCACCTACGAGAATTATGAAGACCTGCTCGCCAAGGAAAAGGACCTCCAGGCGGTTGTGATCGCCACGCCGGATTTCTGCCATGCCCCGATGACCAACACAGCCCTCAAAGCCGGCCTGCATGTGTATTGCGAAAAGATGATGAGCAACACCATCGACGGGGCGCGCACCATGGTGCACACCATGCGCGAAACCGGGAAGCTCTTGCAGATCGGTCATCAGCGGCGCAGCAACCCGCGCTACCTTTTCGCCCTGAACCGCCTGCTCCATGAGGCCCAGTTCTGCGGCCGCCTCACGGCGGCTCAGGCGCAATGGAACCGCGCCGTCAAGGAAGACTTCGGCTGGCCCAAGAAATACGAGATGCCCGCAAGCATGCTCGCCAAATACGGCTATAAAGACATGCACCAGTTCCGAAACTGGCGCTGGTACAAGGGACTCGGCGGCGGCCCGTTGTCCGACCTCGGCGCGCATCAGATCGACATCTTCAACTGGTGGATGGGCACGCCAAAGTCCGTTATCGCCAGCGGCGGACTGGATTACTACAAGAACCACGACTGGTACGACAACGCGATGGTCATTTACGAGTATCCGATGGCCCAGGGCGTGGCGCGCGCGTTCTACCAGGTGCAGACCACCACCAGCGCCGGCGGTGGCTATTTTGAGATGTTCATGGGTGACGACGGCACCATCAAGATGTCTGAAGACCCATCCCTTTGCGCGATTTACCGCGAGGCTCGCGCCACCTCGGTCTCATGGGACGATTTGGCTCAGAAGGGCTACGTCCGACCCAAGGCCGTCTCCGCAGACGACGCAACGAAGGTGGATGTGCGCGAAACCGCACAGATGGCGGAGTATGAGATTCCGGTATTCTTCAATAAGCCGCCGCACCAGCCGCACCTGGAGAATTTCTTCAATGCGATCCGCGGCACGGCAAAACTGAATTGCCCCGGCGATGAAGCTTTCAGCAGCGAGTACACGATCCATAAAGCAAATGAGGCTGTTGCTGCGCAGACCCGACTTGCTATCACTCCCGAAGAAGTGAAGGCTTAGGACGATATGAAAATCTGTTACAGGAGTTCCTCTATTCTCGTCGCTCTTTTGGTCGCGACCGCGGCGTTTTCCCAGAATCAGGTCATATTGCAGACCAAACTGCCGCCGCCTCTGTTTGTGGGAACCCCGGTACCGCTGAATGTGCCCAATCTCGAGCCTCCGACGAAAGGCAAGCGCCCCAACTTTCTTGTGCCCGCTGGCACCATCAACCTGGCAAGAAATAAGAAGGTCACATCCAGTGACAACAATCCCGATGTTGGATCGCTGGATATGATCACCGATGGCGATAAGGACGGCAACGAAGGCTCCTGGGTCGAACTGGGGCCGGGCAAACAATGGGTGCAGATCGATCTGGCGAAGAGTGCGAATATCTATGCGGTCCTGGTGTGGCATTATCATTCGCAGGCGCGTGTCTATCACGATGTTGTGGTCCAGGTCTCCGACGATCCGACGTTTCGATCCGGCGTGAGCACGATCTTCAACGATGACCTTTCCAACCAGCTCGGCCTCGGCGTGGGCAAGAATCTGAATTACATTGAGACGTATCAGGGCAAGTTGATCGATGCCAAGGGCGCGAAGGGACGTTATGTTCGTCTTTACAGCAATGGGAACACGACCAACAAACTGAACCACTACATCGAGGTCGAAGTGTGGGGCAAGCCTGCGGTCTGACGGAAATTTCTACCACACCGTTGTGGCGGATGCGCTGGGCGGCTTTTCTCCTCGTAGCGCTTCTCGGGCTTGCTCTCCGCCTGCCGCAGCTGGGTACACGGCCGATGCATACCGAAGAAGCCGTCAACGCCTACATCGTGGGGCATTTGCTGGCTGGAGAAGGCTACACCTACGATCCTAAGGATCGCCACGGTCCGGCGCTATCCGCATTTGCCCTGCCGTTGGCCAGAATGCAGGGTGCTCGATCGTTTTCTGATCTCACGGAGTCTGAGCTGCGCCTTACATCTGTATTGGCTGGAACGGTTACGATCCTGCTTTTTGGCGGGGCGGTCGAGATGTTTGGCTTCTTGCCCTGCGTGATTGCCGCGCTGCTGTTCGCCATCGCTCCGCTGCCTGTCTACTACGATCGATACTTCATTCATGAATCCCTCTTTGTTGCCGCGACGTTTGGCTTGATCTTGACCGGTTGGCATTCGCACAAGGGACATTCCCCTCGGCTGGCCGCGCTGGCTGGGGGCTGCGCCGCGCTAATGCTGGCAGCCAAGGAGACCGCTGTTCTTCACTTCTTTGCGCTGGCTGCGGCCGGGCTCGTCTTCTGGCTCTGGAATCTGCGCGGCAGGGGTCTTGTTGACGTTGGTTGGCCAAAGGCCATGCTAGCTGCGGCCGCCACCTTCCTGCTCGTGTCGGCCGTGCTATTCACCTGGTTCGGCAGGAGCTGGAGGGCGCCGGCTTCGTTGTTCCATGCCGTACCGAATCTCATTGAGCGGGCAGGCGGTGAAGGCCATCAAGAGCCCTTTTGGTACTATGCCCGGCTCCTCTCCGGCGGCTGGTCGGGCGGATTCATTCTGACGCTGTCCTGCATCGGATTCTTTCTTACCATGAGAAGGCGCGATCCATCGGCGTATGGCTTTATGGCTTTCTACGCTCCTTTTCTTGCGGGGCTGTACAGCCTGATTCCTTATAAGACGCCATGGCTGACGCTGAATTTCTGGCTACCGATAGCCCTGTTCGCAGGTTTGGCTGTTCAGTCGCTCTGGACGATGACGTCGAAGTATCCCCGTCTTCGCATCGCCATTCCCGCCGTTTGCACGGTACTGGCAATTGTGGCTGCCGCATTGATCGCTCACGATACCCGGGAGCGCGTGTTTCTCAAGGCTGCGGACGAAACCAATCCGTATGCCTACGCCCACACCTCGGAAGATCTGCTCGGACTGCCCGGAGAGATCGAAAGGCTGGCTCACCAGAGTGCAATCGTGAACCCGCACATTGCTGTTATTGCTGCCGATCCCTGGCCTTTGCCGTGGTATCTGCGGCACTTTTCTGAAGTCGGATTCTGGCAGCCGGGTCAGCAGACGGGAGAGGCGAATTTTTACATCACGTCCACCGATGCCACGGACCAATACAGCGAACAATTGCAGGGGTTTCGTCCGGAGTTCTTCGGAGTCAGGCCTGGTGAACTCATCCTTTTATGGTCACCCGCGCCGAAATGAAATTCTATGGCTGACATCCACCAATTCAACCATCGCGCCATGGCCACATATTTCGAGATGCGCATCGCCGATGAAGAAAGGACGTATGCCGCTCAGGCTGCGCAGGCCGCGATCGAGCTCCTGGATAATCTGGAATCGCATCTAAGCCGCTTTCGTGCTAACAGTGAAATTCAGCAGATCGCTCAGCTCGCCCCAGGCGAAAAGATGCGCCTCAGCGAACCGGCCTTTGCTTGTCTGGAGATCGCAAGGAAGATGGAATTGGCCACGCGGGGCGCATTTTCCGTCACGGCCGCCGCCATGCAGACGCAAGCCTCATTGCCGCAGTGGAATTTACTGCCGGAGGAGCTTTCCATCCAGTGCGCGAGTGGGCAGTTACAGTTCGATCTGGGTGCTATCGGCAAGGGCTTTGCGCTCGATTGCATGGCGGCGGTACTGCGTGAATGGGACTGCTTCTCGTTTCTGCTGATTGCGGGCGGCAGCAGCATTCTGGCGGGGGATCCGCCGAAGGATTGCCCTGGCTGGTCCTGCGGCCTGGGAGATGACAATGCTCCGCAACGTTTCTTTCTGACCCAAGCTTCGCTCAGCGGCTCGGGCCTGGCGGTGAAGGGAAGCCATATTCTCGATCCGCGAACTGGCCTCTTTGCGTTGCGGCAAGAACGTGCCTGGGCCCTGACGGATACTGCGGCAGAATCTGATGCGCTCTCGACTGCGAGCATGGTTTTGACCGAGACGGAACTGGAAGATGTGCTCTCCCAGGAAAGCTCATGGCTGGTATTCCTCGAGACGGATGACGTCGCCCGCACCATCGGAAACCGCTCACTGCCGTCACAAACCTGATCTCGGGTGAGGAAACCTCGCATTGTCCAGCTGCGCTGCCCGATCAGCTACCACTCCGACATATCCGGCCCCATGGCCGATCATCCTGGAAATACCGCCAACTTCTGGGAGGAATCCTAACGCATCAATGCCAAGATTTACTGCGCCTTTGCCAAGAGCGGCCGACCACGGCCAGCCGGGCGTCTTCGCCGATGTCAGGCCGTAGTTGGTAAAGCAGAGGCTCCCGGCCGATGCGATCAATCTCTGCGCGTATCTCACGGATGAAGGACACAGCGCGGCGCGGGGTGTCGGCCGCTATATTAAGATTGAGCCGCGATCTCGTCCAGGTCGGTTTCTACGTCTATC
>VFSW01005383.1_pt1 | contig 18931 bp, 10 predicted proteins | sample 5358111 | NCBI WGS metagenome assembly VFSW01 (sample SAMN11554181, study PRJNA540505) | mine drainage metagenome | isolation source: sediment from site ElyBrook_90M | place: USA: Ely Copper Mine, Vershire, VT | collected 2017 | reverse complement strand
GGCCTGCTCCGGCAAACGGATGCCACCGATATCGTTGCCATCGGAATCCACCTGCGGCACGATGAATGGCAAGACGGAAAATACTCCAGGAAGATCTTCGCGGTAGCCGCCCGGCACGTGCAGGGGCCACTGCACCGCCGGAACGTTCGGGAATTTGATGTCCGTTTGCACGACGAGCGTGCCGTCGGAAAGCTGCGGATGGCGGCTCGGCGGCGGCGCAATGCCCTTCCGCACCCACTCGTCCAGAGCCACGAGCATCGCGCGCTGCGCCCAGCGGTAATCGTTCGGATTTACCTTGAGCGGCTGGAGATTGCTGTCGGCCGGCGGCCACGAGCCCGGCCCGTGCTTCGTGCCGGCGATCGTGTAGATGCGCACGTTCGGGGGATCGGGCAGATCCTCAAGACCGTCCATGGACAAGTGGCGCAGAGCAGCGACGCGGCCGCGGTCCCAATATTCCGAGCCCGTATCCACGAAAAATATTTTCGGGTCCTGTCCCGCGGGAATGCGCGCGGACAAACCGTCGCGCTTGCCGGTAACGGGATCGGTGGTGATCTCATAGCGGATCGGAAACACCGTCTGCGTGAAGGAGCCGAGTTCGTTGGGGAGGGCGAACCGTTCGTTGAAGCTGCCGAACGAAGTTCCTCCGGTGTGGATGATCAGCGCGTCTATCGCCGGCCGGCCCTGTTCGTCCGTGGTAAATCCGTCGTAGACCAGTTGCCGCTCAAATCGCCCGACCTGCGAAGCGCCGTAGGTGTACACGTATCGGACATGCACGATAGCGTCGGAATTATTTTTGATCGCTGAGGCAAAATCTCGCAGCGCGGCATATCCAAGTCCCGCGACGGGAGGATCTTTGCTTTCATACGTGAGTTGATACGTCATCCCGGGTTTGAACCCGCCCTTGACGGTCAGCCATTTGGGATCGGAAACGATCTGGCCGTTTTCCATGCGGCCAAATTGCCAATCGCCGCGCGGGACGAGGTGCTGCATGGCCACCCAGCCTTCGCGGACCGTCAACCGGTACGCGAGATTATTCAGATCAAGCGGCGGATAGACGGGCGTGTTGTATTCGCCCGTGTAGTCGTAGGAAGCGGAGGGCTTATCCGGAATAAACCAGGGGCTGATCCAGCCGGTGATGGGCTTGCCGTTTTCGGTGGCGATGGGAACGGTCAGGCCGATCAGATCTTTTTCGCGGTCCTTGCGCACTTCAAATTCCCAGCCCACGGCCACGATCGTATAGCCATCGCGCATCAGCAGGCCGTCGCCGAAGTCTGCGTCATTTTTCGGATTTAGCGAACTCGTCCCGCGATTGAATACGCCGAGAGTTCCCATGCGCCCGCGGTTGACAACATCGAACAGCGCCACGCCATTGCCGAGCGAGGGATCTTTCGGCCGGAGGATCAGCAGGTCCGCGGAAAATTCCACCTGACCCTGCGCGTTGCGCGGGGCCTTATCCACATCCGCGATGATTTTGTTGCGGGGATTGTTCGGATCCACCGCGAAATAAACTTTGCCGGAAAGCTTTTCGTAGGCGCCAGCCGGACCAAACGATTTGCCGTTCAGCACATCCTGGCGGCTGGTGATTTCAACGCGGGTCGCTTCGGAGCGCGCGAATCGCGGCGCCACGAGCGCCGCCACCACAACCAGAGCGAACACAACACAACCACGACGGAATCTCATCGGAGTTCCCTCCTTGCCAATCGCTATTCGGTCCACTCATGGACCCGGGCGCGGGGCGAACCCTGCAAGCGTTTTACCCTATTTCGCGGGGTGCAGGACCAGTTTTTGCACGCGCCAGTTGGAAATCTCGCCGGCGAGGACTTCATTCTCGCTCCGGCAGTCGAGTTCGTGCACGGCCATGAACTCTTTGAGTTGTTTGCCGCCGCGTCCGAATCTTCCGATGATGCGGCCATCCAGTTCCATCTTGTAGATTTCGCCGTTCTCGTTCATGTCCGTGGTGCCGGTGGAATTGGAGCTGTAAAGATACTGGTGCTGCCCCGGAGTGATGCAGATCGCCCAGGGCGATCCGACATTGATATACGCGGTCTTAAAGTTGCCGTCGTTGTCGAACACATCGAGCCGCTTGTTGGAGCGGTCGCCGACGTAGACGTTGCCGGCATGATCCACCTGAATTGTGTGAACGTCCTCAAATTGTCCGGGACCTTTGCCGCGCGAACCAAAATCCTTGATGAATCTGCCGTTTTTGTCAAACTTCACCACGCGCTTGTTGTTGTATCCGTCGGAGACAAAAATATTTCCGTCCTTGTCCCAGGCCACGTCGGTTTCACGGTTAAACATGGCAAACGGCCCCAGGCTGAAGCCCTCTCCCCCGCCGCCCGGCGCAGGAGGAGGAACGTGCTCTCCCGTTCGCGCCTCCAGCAGCAACTCCTGTTCAATCGCGCCGCCGGTCCGTCCGCCCGAGGATTTTCCCTCCTCGACAGGCCCCGGAATTCCGGCAAAATCTTCGGGCTTGCGCCCGAGCGTCATCAGAATTTTTCCTTCGGGACTGTACTTGACGATCATGTTTGACCCTTCGTCCACCACCCAGAGATTGTCGTCGGGGTCCACGCGCACGGTGTGGGCAAATCCCAGCGAGTATGTGCCCTTGCCGATCTCCTTGACGAAATTCCCGTTCTGATCAAACTCATAGAGCCGCGCCGCCGCGCCGCGCGCGAATTGGCGCGAGGTGCCGACCGTATACGCCAGCAGGCCATCGCGCGTGTACACGAAGACATGACCTTTCGAGTTCGTCGCCACGCCCACGGCTTCGCCCATGACGATGTTGTCCGGCATCTTCAAAAAATTCGGGACGGAGTCAAACGGAATTTCCGGGACGGAAATCTGGGCAAACAGCGGGACCGCTACAAAAACAAGGGCCACCGCCAAAATCCATTCTGTAGTGCGTCGCATGAGAGCCTCCAGATAATTTGTATCCCGTCAACCAGGCGCGCCTCGCAACATCCGGCGCGCCGGAATCTCATTACCGCGGACTGCCACTCCGGCACTTACTTTTTAGGATGCAGTATCAATTTCTGCACGCGCCAGTTCAGAAGTTCCGCCACGTAGATCTCATTTTCCGATGGGCAGGCGATCTCATGGATCCAGCCGAACTGTTTCAGTTCCTTGCCGGACTCGCCGAGCCATCCAAGGACTTTCCCGTCGAGACTGAGTTTGTATACGCGGCCCGGAAAGGCATCCGAGGCGTAAAGATATTGAGTCGGCCCGGGAGTGATGCAGACCGACCACGGCGAGCCGGGGCCGAGCTGTTTTGCGTACATGTCGGTTCCGCCAAGAACGGGTTTCGGGCCGATGGCGGCGACTTCCTTGTTGTAATCAAACGGCACGTTGATGACGATCTCGCGCAGGTATTTTCCTTCCTTGTCGTAGACCTCGATGCGCGAATCGCCGCGATTGGCGACATAGATGTTGCCCTGCGCGTCGGCTGTGATGCCGTGCGGGGTGTTCAGTTGACCGGGGCCGTCGCCCGGCTCGCCAAAGGATTTCAGCCAGCGGCCATGCTTATCCACTTTTGCGACGCGCGAATTGATGTAGCCGTCGCTGATAAACGCATTGTCATCGGCGTCCCACGTTACGTCGGTCACCTGACGGAACATTCCATCCACCGGTGGCAAGGGAGGATGCGGATGCTTCAGCGGCTCGGTGCCCTCGTCGGAAGCCTCCTGCTTGCGGCCGAAGACCATCGTGACGCGGTCTTCCGGATCGAATTTGATGACCATGTCCGAGCCTTTGTCGGCGGCCCAGATATTGTCATGCTTATCCACTCGCACGGTGTGCGCGAATGCCCAAGCATACAAATTGTGGCCGATCTCGCGGATGAAGGCGCCGTCCGGACCGAACTCCAGCAACTGCGAAGCAGTGGCCGCATACGCGGGACCGGTCGAATTGCCTCGCGAAAAAACAAAAATGTGTCCCTTGGAATTGACGGCCACGCCGGAAGCCTCGCCGAGGTACAAATCCTTCGGCAGCTTCAAAAGGTTCGGCACGGAATCAAACGGAATTTCTGGAACGGAATTCTGAGCAATCAGCGGGGCGGCAATAAAAACCAGAGCCGCCGCGAAAATCCAATTTGCCATGCGTCGCATGAGAGCCTCCAAAAACATTTGTCGCGCGCCTTCCACCAGTTGCGCAAAAAGTGGCCTGCTGTGTTTGTCATTCCGAGCGGAGCGAGGAATCCCTCTTTCTCTTCCGCTCATTGCTACCGAACACGGAGGGACTCCTCGCTCCGTCCGGAATGACACGATAGAGTACTTTTTCACGGCCTGTTCAAGCTGCGGTGTGCGATTTCGTGCGCGCTGCAATCCGGACACCGCAGACCGCCCTTCCGGTTTTTACTTTCCGGGATGCAGCTGCAATTTCTGCACGCGCCAGTTCAGCAGTTCGCCGACGAGCAGTTCATTTTCGTTCGTGCAGTTCATCTCGTGAATCCAGCCGAACTCTTTCATCTGTTTTCCGGCGGTGCCGAACTTGCCGAGGATGTGCCCGTCCATGTCGAGTTTGTAGATCGGGCCGACGGCGTCCGAGCTATACAGATATTGCTTCGGTCCCGGCGTGATGCAGATCGCCCAGGGAGCGCCCATGCCGGTCCAGACGGCGCGCAACGTCAAATTATTATCGAACACCTGAATGCGGCTGTTGCCGCGGTCGCCCACGTACACGTTGCCTTGCGTGTCCGTGGCGATCGTGTGCGGCGTGCTGAACTGGCCGGGCTCCTTGCCCTTCACGCTGCTGCCCACGGCCTTGATAAAGCGGCCGTCCTTGTCATACTTCACCACGCGCGCGTTGCCGTAGCCGTCCGAGACAAAAATATTTCCGTCCTTGTCCCAAGCGACGTCGGTCTCACGGCTGAAGGCGTAGGGCTGCGCGGGCCTGGGCGTGTCTCCCGGAAGCAGCGGATGATAGTTGAATCCGCCGGGCACATCGCCCTCGGCTGACTCCGGGCGGCGTCCCATTGTCATCATCACTTTTCCGGCGGGATTAAATTTCACGATCATGTTCGAGCCTTCATCCACGGCCCAGACGTTGTCCTGCGAATCCACGCGCACCGTGTGGGCAAATGCAAACGCATAGTTGCGCGGGCTGATCTCGCGGATAAAATTTCCTTCCGCGTCAAATTCAAACAGTTGCGTCTCGCCGCTCCGCGTGAAGACGTAGATGTGCCCCTTCGAGTTCTGCGCCACGCCCGCGGCTTCGCCAAGATAGATTCCGTCGGGAAGCTTCAGCAGATTGGGAACGGAATCGTAGGAGATTTCCGGCAGGCTCTGCGCGGAGAGAGCGCCTGCACAAAAAAGAAGAACAGCGCCTGCGAGGGAAAAATGCAGATAGCGTTTCATGAAGCCCTCCCGAAAAGTGTTCCCAGTAGGACAGGCTTCAGCCTGTCCGGCCTTGCTCATCAAACGCCCAGCCTGGGCAAAGGGTTAAATCACCAATGAGAGTTCGTCAGAGGTTGAAACAGGGAGCCGGGCAACTTGCCGGCTCCCTGCTGGTTGTTTCCGTTGCCGCCCGTTACCAGGTGACCTTTAGCGAGAACTGCATTTCCCGCATCGGGACTTGGGTCTGTTGGTCAATGACGCCGAAATTAGCTTGGGGAAGCGGGTCCAAAGGAACAAGACCGGCACCGTTCTGGCTGTCGGGGAGCGGAAGGTTTGTGCGATTGAATATGTTGAATATATCCGCGCGGAACTGAATGTCGAAATTTTCACCCAACTTATTGATGTGATTGTCCTTTATGAAGGACATATCGAAATTGACGAGCCCAGGGCCGATGATCGAGTTGCGGGCCAGATTCCCCATCAGATTGATGCAGGTGAGAGGATTCATGCCGAGTGCGGCAAACGTGTTGCCGGCGCCGAACAACGATGTCGGGTCCTGGGTGCAATTGGCATTCCAGTAAGCCTGGTTGGGCGCCACCGGATAAATGAAGCAGGACGCCTTAAGATAAGCCAAATGCCCCGGTTGAACGACATTTTGAGGTGTGCATCCGGGCGCCAAGGAAGGGATATCCATCGGTTCCGCGTTGTTCTGGAACAGCGGGTCAGAACTCAGTCCGGTCAATGGCCACATCGGGACACCCGTGCTAATGTTAACGATACCGCCGTAACCCCATCCCCGGACGATCCATGCGGCCGGACCGGTCCAGGATTTTGGCGTCGGGATTTCATACAACCAGTTGATGGATAGATTCTGACTGACGTTGAAGTCGGAGAGACCCTTAACAAGGTTCAGATCCCACCAAGGCGTCGCGGCGGTGGGAACAGACGAAAAGTTGTCGCCCGCGAAACTGCCTGAGGAAGTGTCCGTGGAATTCTGCCATGTGTACGAAACCTCAAATTGGAGGTTGCGGCTCATTCTTCTGGACCAGTTGAGTTGGAGGGATTTGTACCAGGACTCTGACATGAACGCGGTGGACAGCAGCAAGTTCCCAAAACAGGGATTGACCATTTGAAACGCGGTGATACCGGTTGGGGCAACGCAATTTACTCCCGGCGTCTGCAATTGGCAAAAGTCCGTGTTGGGACCAGGGAATAGCCAGCCCGCGGATGTCTGCTTCGGGAAACAGGTATTCAGAGTGTCTGTCTGGAAGGGGTTGTGAATACCTCTTGACCCGGCGTAGGCGACCATCACCGAATCACTGGATGTGATTTGCCGTTGAACATTGAAGTTCCATTGCATCACGTAATTGCGCTTGGGATTGGGATCGGTATACTGCCACCGGCCAGTCCCCCCTGCGGAGATGCCATTCGCCGCAGCAGCAATTCCTTTGACAAAAGAACCCTGCATGAGAGGGCATCCCGGCGTAACCGTGGTCACAAATCCGCAACTACTGAGGTTATTCAGATCAACTTCCGCTCCGGCTGGCGAAGCTTGGAGGGCGTTTAGTCCAAACATATACGGCATGGGTAGAACATCGAAAACTGCGAAGCCGCCACGAACCGAAGTCTTGCCATTCTTGAATGGATCCCAAGAGAACCCAATTCGTGGCTCAAAGTTCTTATCGGTGGGGTTCGTATTAAAGACCGTATGTCGTAGACCGGAACAGGTGGATTGAGGAAGCCCGTTGATATCTTCCGAACAGTTCCCGGGGTTGGTCCAAAGATTCGGCAGGAGTACAAACTTGTTGTTGATTTCATAAGGAATTGTGGACATTTCGTACCGCAATCCGAGGTTAACCGTCAGATTGGGCTTTAGTTTCCAGTCATCTTGTGCATACACGCCAAAGACGGAGTTGCGGTTATAGTGTTTCGTATTCCCGGCTGTAAATGGCGGGATGGTGGGCTCGCGAACCGTCAAAGGCTGGTTTTGGAGAAAATCAGACAATCCCGCGAAGCCAACGCTGCCGTTCCCGTTTGCATTGAGCAAATCAGTGTGATTGCGGATGTATTCAAAACCAAATTTCCAGGTATGAGTTCCGACCGTCTTGGAGAGGTCGTCAAATACCTGAAAGTTCTGGACCCAATCGCTGAATCCACCTTGCGGGGCGAATCCCCCGAATGATGTAACTCCTCCGATGCCTGCGTTACCGCTCTGGCTTGAAAGGCCGGGTCCGAAGGTTGATGACGTGATTCCATACGTGCTATCCACTGCCGCCGCCAACTGGTAGGTGAGCCCGGGATTCGTCACAATCGACTGCGCATATCCAAATCGGATGCTATTCACCAGGGAAGGGTTGAAGATGTGGACCTCTTCCAATGACACAGCCTGGTTCGGAAGAATATATCCAGTCGTCTGGTTGTCAAAAGCATTGGGTTTGTCCCAAGTGGAATGATCCCTGTAATAACTTGCATCCACGCTGTCCTTATCAGAGATTTTATAGTCAGCGCGAAAAGTCATATAGTTGTCCGTCACCCCTTGAACCCCGCCATATTCATTGGCGCAAGTGTTGCCGTTACACAGGGCCGTGGACTGGGGTGCGGGATCAAGAGCATTAATATACGACTCCACAAAGTTATCAACGCAGATCGTCCCCCCTGGATACAACGTCATGTTGCTGTATGGGCAAGTGTAATTGGATGGCAACGGCGTCCCGCCAGCCAGTATTCCATGCCGTGCAGGATTAGAGAGAACTTGTGCTGTTACAGGAATGCCCTTGCTCTGCCGCAGCCCTTCGTAATCGCCAAAAATGAAGAGCTTGTCTTTCTTAAGCTTCCATCCGCCTGAGCCGCCAAACTGGTTGCGCACAAAAGGCGGTTTGTTGGCCCCGGAAAGGTAATCCGAGGAGTCAAATACCTTGTTCCGGAAGAATTCATACAGGCTTCCATGGAATGTGTTCGTTCCGGACTTGGTGATGGCGTTGATCACGCCGCCTGAAGTGAATCCGTATTCCGCCGAATAGTTCGCGGTTAGAACCGAAAACTCCTGAATTGCATCCACTCCCATGCTATAGCCCAGCACGTTGCCGGGGCCCGCATTCGAATAATCGTTGACGATAATGCCGTTCAGCCGGTAGACGTTCTGCGTCGGTCGGTTGCCGTCAATGGTCATCTGGTTGCCCAGGCCGCGGAGGTTGCCGCCGGGCTGCGTGACCTGCTCATGCGGGCGGACTTGCACGACGCCGGGTTCCAGCGTGGCCAGCTGGGCCCAGTCGCGGCCATTCAAAGGGAGCTCGGCAATCTGCTGGCTCTCGACGTTGCCGCCGATGGTCGCATTGGCAAGTTCAATGATGGGCGCCGCGCCGGTAACTTCCACCGTCTGCGACATTTGGCCCACTGTAAGAGTGAGATTCATCGTCTGCTGCGAGCCGACCGTGATGGTCACTTTGCTGGTCACTGTTTGGAATCCCTGCGCGCTCACGGTGACGTCGTAATCGGCCGGCAGAATATTTATCAGGTTGTATAGGCCGGAGCTATTGGTTGTCGTTTCCGTTACAATTCCCGTAGCGCCATTTTTCACCGAAATTTTGGCCCCAACCACCGCTCCGCCCTGCGGGTCCATGATCGTCCCTGTAAGCGCCCCTCCGGCCACCTGCGCCAGGAGCGGACGGGAAATACACACACTCATGCACAGAACCAAAACAAAAAGCAAAAAGCGGAATGCTTTCGGGTTCATGGAACACTCCTCCCCATTGTTTTTAGTGCGGAACCTTGGCCCGTGAGAATCTACCCGGCCCGTTGCAGAAAACTAGCAGACTCGCCTCTACAGCGGTTTCCCAGGTCTACACCCACATTGCGCTGTTCAAAAACGATCACCCAATCGAGAATGAATATGGAATCCCCTACTGATGTGTGCGGTTTAACACACGTCCTATGCGGTGTCAACCATATAGTTTCGTGACTAAATCTCATATTATATTTCACGGAAAAGACGAAACGTAGAACAGGCCGCACACATCAAATATAAAATGTCGCGATGACGGAACTTTTTCCCTCTCGATCCATTTCTGGATCCCGGAGGGACATCGGTTGCCGAACAGGCAGATCCTTGCGGGCGAGGAATCTCTTTCGTTGTCCTAAATCGTTCCTCGACGCAACGAATTTTTAAAATCATTTCGAAAATTTATGTAAACTGGAGCCGGGCGCCCGTAGCTCAGCCGGATAGAGCATCTGCCTTCTAAGCAGAGGGTCGGGAGTTCGAGTCTCCCCGGGCGCGCCATCCCCCCCCTGGAAAACCCAGTTTTCTAGAAGACGGAGACGGTTAGCGGACTGAGAGGCATTTGTGCGCGCCTTTTTGCGACGCCGACCGTTATAGAAACGCACCGCGGTGACCGTTCTGGGTCAACACGGAAGCGCTGGAGATCCTCAACACACAATGACGCAGCATCAGCCTTGCGGGGCGTCGGAGGAGGTGGTGCGCGCAAGAAAATTCCTTTGACGGAGGCGCGCTGCTTCCGACCTCTGGAACCACAGGAGCAGGGGCAGCAAAATCAACATACCCAGTGCGAAAAATAGGAATCCACCATCGCGATGCAATCGGCCGGTGAGGAAGCTGGGGTCGACGCGCACGGCCAGCAAGGTGAGCGTCGCTATGCGAATTCCGTTCTTGATGATTAAGACCGGCACGGCGGCGACGAGCAATGCCGTGCGCCGCCAATTGGTTCGTAGAAACAGATGCCCCGCCAGCAAGCACGTGATCAGCAGAGCTTGTGTGGACCGAATGCCGCTGCATTCTTTTGCCACCTCAATGGAGACCGAAGGCAGCACAAAAATCAGTCCCTGACGCAAAACAGGGGTGCCACTCAAATGAAAAATCCACTCCACTATGTCCGCCGAGCCAATTTGCAGCCAGGTGATGAAGCGGTCCAGCAGGAAGTCTGGCACAGGCACCATCAGCAGCAGGAACAGCAGGGGGAACAAACCGGCGGCAAAAGCTCGCTTTCCATAGAAAAACAGGAAGCCGGCCCAGATCAGGCACAAAAAACCCAGGATGACCAGAGCCAATAAATCGCTTCCGGGAAAAATGGCCGCTGCTTTCCAGCCAAACACGCCGAGCAAAGCGCCGGCGAAGAACAGAACGGCGGCGGGCGAAACGCTGCGGCCCAGAGTCCGGAACAGTTTTTCGCGCTCGATAAACACCAGGAATATGCTGACGAAAGGAACGATCAAGATGTGGGAGTACGTGTCAGAGGCAAGGGCAAGCTGCGCCAGGCTGCGCAGTGGGGCCCAGAAAACCAGCAGACACGCTGCCGCGTAGGCTGAAAACCAAATCGTACTGCGCATTCGTGTTGTAGGCATCGCCATGGAATCGGTCAGCCACCGGCAATTTCATCGAGCGCCTTGTGAATTTCGACCGCTTGCTCAGGCGCCGGATTCAACTGCAGCGCTCGTTGCAGTTCTTCCCTGGCGTGGGACGAATCGCCATTCTTCAGGTAAGCCAGCCCGAGATGGTAGTGATAGGTGGCGTTTTGCGGGGAAGCTTTCACCGCTTGGCGGAGCATATCGATCGCCGAACTGTAGGCGTTTTCGTTATAGAAGGCCCAACCGAGCGTATCCGCCGTGTGCGGGTCGTCCGGCAAACCCCGCCGCGCGGTCTGCGCCATCGTAAGTGCAACGCTCTTGTCCCCGCCGTGTTCCAGCAAAACCGAAGCCAGATTGTTCGCCGCTACCGCGTAATTGGGCTGGACCTGCAACGCTTGCCGGTAGAGCTTTTCTCCTTCCTGCCAGTTGCCCCGGCTTTCCTCCAGCGATCCCTTGGCAACGTACAGAAACACCGCACGTGGATTCTTCTCGATCGCTTTCTGATAGCTGGCAATGGCCTGGTCCAGAGACCCTTTTTGAATCTGCAATTGCACCATGAGCATGATCGCCTCAATGTTGCTGGAATCCAAATCCACGGCCTTCTGCAGTGCCAATTCCGCTCGAGGCGCATCCTTCGCCGCCAGGAGCAGTTGCGCTTGCAGGAAATAGAAGCCGCTGTTGTTCGGCGACCGGGCAATCTGCGCATCGACAGAGGCTCGGGCCTTTTCCGGCTGCTTTTGCTGTAACTCCACGGTCATCAGGCCCCGCAGCGCCTCCACGGAGTTCGGGTTCCGGTCGAGGGCCTGCTGGAACAGCTTTTCGGCGTCGCCGGGGCGCTCCTGCACCGCGCGCAATTCCCCTAGGCGCGTGTAGGCGCCGGCATCGCCAGGCGCCACCTGCATGGCCTTGTTGAAATAGAGTTCCGCCGCGGCCGGTTCTTTTCGCGCCAATCGTTCCGTGCCGCGATAGACATATCCTTCCGCGGTGCCCGGTTCGTATTTCATGAGTTGGTCGGCGCTCTGCGCCAGCAGATCCCAGTCGCCGCGCCGCAGCGCCATCGAAGCCAGCGCGCGCTGTGCTTCCACGAATCCGGGCGCCAGGCGCAAAGCAGTCTGCCATTCGCTCTCTGCCAGCTCGGGTTGCCCGGCCTGCTCGTAGGCGGCGCCCAATTGAAAATGAGCAATCAGGCTCTGCGGGTCGCTCTTGACGGCTTGCCGCAGGATCGGGATGGCTTCATCGGGGTGCCCGTTGCGAATCAAAATCTGGCCGCTCGTAACCTGGCCTTCCAAATCGCGCGCGTTCTCTTTCAGAATCTGGTCGTTGAGTGTCTTGGCCACATCCGCTTTGCCCTGCTGGATTAGAATCTGGATGTAAGTCTTGCGGACGTTCAGATCCTTGGGGTACGCCTGAGAAAGCGCCGCAAATTCGGTCAGGGCTTTTTCGACCTGTCCTGTTTGCAGATAGAAATCGCCCAACAACCGGTAACCTCGGGGATTATTTGCAAGCGCCTGCTTCGCGTCGCTCAGCGTGCGTTCCGCATCCGCGTTGCGGCCTTGCGAAAGATAGAAGCGCGCCAACTCCACCCGCGGAGATGGATCGGACGAATTGGTGGCGATGGCAGAGTTGTACTGCCGCTCCGCATCGGCCCAACGCTTCTGCGCAACGTACAGCCCCGCTAGACCAAGGCGCGCGGGAAGGTAATTCGGATCGGTCGAAAGCGCCTTCTGAAAACTGGCCTCGGCGTCCGTTGAATTGTTGCCGCGCAAATCGAGCGTTCCCAGGGTGGCATAGCCATCGGGACGGCCGGGTGACATCTGAATCGCCTTCTGTGCTTCTTCTATTGCCAGATCCAGGTGTCCCAGTCCAGCATCCGCATCCGACAAAAGGATTTCCGCCTCAAAATTTTCCGGCTGCAGTTGCAGAGCCGCGGCGGACCGGTCGTGCGCCTCCTGGAATTTCCCCACGGCAAGCAGTATCTTCGCCAGGCCCGTGAGGGCGTTTCCATTTTGGGGGTTCAACTCAAGTGTGCGGCTAAACTCATTAAACGCGCCTTGCAGGAACGATTGCTTCAGATAACACTGTCCCAATTGATAGTGGGCTTCCTCGAAGCGCGGATCAATCTGGACGGCGTTTTGGAACTCGATGGCCGCCTCGCGGTACAGGCCCTTCTGGAAATAGCTCGAGCCGCTGGCGAAATATTTCTGTTTGCGAACCTGGGGATCGCGAGAACACCCCAGCAGAAGGGTGGACGCCAATACCACGAAGAGGACGGTCCAGAAGCGAAGACATGCGCGCACTGCATTCCTCCGTTTGGAGTATACAACGGCCAGCACAGCGACTTCCTAATTCCTTCGGACCGTGTGTGTCGTAACTATCGAAGGCATGTTTGCCTTTAGGGGGTTCATGGAATAGGCCGTGGCCGTCTCAGCTCGGGCGCGATGGTGCTGCCATTCTGTAAGGGAAATGGCTAGGGGCCTCTATTTAGTGGAAGAACCTTGCGTATTCTTTGAGAGATCTAGCCAGAGCGCTAATTTTGAGGGATGAATTATTTGTAAGTTACGTCATTACAGTAACTTAGCAGATCGAAGAATTGCTTCTTTATTCGTGTTTGGCAGTTGAATTGCACATTTTCTCGTAGCATAGGGTTGTGTGTTGTATTCAAAAATGGGGTTACCATGATTAAGCGGTTCTTGTTTTTGGGTTTGGCGGTGGTACTGGCTAGCCTTGTCTGGGGAGTGCCAGCCAAAGCTGACACGATCGGCACCCTGACACTTGCTGATTGCGGTACTGGATCCGGTTGCCCCGGCGCGACATATGCATTTGACGTTACTACTACCACTGCGACACTTAAAATTACGATCAACGGGGCCGTGACTTCCTCAAATGACTATAGTTGGATCGGTTGACCTCGGCTTCACGCCGAGCAGCACCATAAGCGGCCTGTCACTGGAATCCGCTCCGTCCACACTGACCAATTGGACAACGACAACAGGAAGCCTGAGTTCCGGCGCTTGCGGGAGTAATGGCGGTGCCTTCGTTTGCTCCACTGCGCTGCCGTCAAACCCGCTCGCCATCACTCAAGGCGGCGTCTATACTTGGACTTGGCAGTATAATGCAATTGCCCCGTCTCAGATCAATTCGTCGGTTCATGTTGGAACGCAGTACGGCCCCAATTCTAACGGCTCTTGGAATGGCCTGATCGTTTCGCAGGTCGTAAATACACCTGAGCCTTCTTCGCTGGCACTGTTGGCTTTTGGGTTTTTGGCCCTTCTGGGCGTATCGGCAAAGAAACTGGTCCAAACCTAAAAATTGGAAGCTGGTGCTCACCGTAGATGAATCCTCCGTTTAGCCGACCTCAGCCTGATGGGGTCGGCGGACGCTGTTAGACATTCTCCTATATCCTCCAAAACTTGGTGGCCGCCCGGCGGGTTCTTTTTGCCCCGCCAGCCAGTTCTTTCACCTTCCAAGGGTTGACAGCAGGCCCTCCTGGTTCCTAGAATTAGGCTTCGCATAATAATCGGGTTGATGGGGAACCATTTTTGATTGCTGTACGTCTGTTCAAAAGAGAATTCCTATGATTAATGTACAGGGACTGACCAAGAGGTATGCACGAACCACGGCCGTGGACCACATCTCCTTTGAGGTGAAGAAAGGTCAAATTGTTGGTTTTCTGGGACCTAACGGCGCCGGGAAGACCACCACGATGCGCATGTTGACCGGCTTTTTGACCCCCACGGGCGGGTCTGCGACCGTCGCCGGATACGACATTCTCGAACAGCCGCTCGAAGTGAAGAAGCGCATCGGCTACCTGCCGGAAACACCGCCCGTGTATCAGGAGATGCGCGTCAGCGAGTACCTGGCCTTCGTAGGCCAGCTCAAGGGGATCCCGGGTTCCGATTTGCGATCGCGGGTGAATTATGCCTGCGAACGCTGCGCGGTCGCCGATGTCCGCGAGAAGCTGATCGGAAAGCTTTCCAAGGGGTACCGACAACGCGTGGGGCTTGCGCAAGCCATTATCCACAATCCCGATGTGCTGATTCTTGACGAGCCCACGGCCGGGCTTGACCCGAAGCAGATCAACGAGACGCGCGACCTGATCAAGAGCCTCGCTGGGGATCATACGATCATCCTCAGCACTCACATTCTTCCGGAAGTCAGCCAGACCTGTGAGCAGGTCATCATCATCAATAAGGGGAAGATTGTGGCGACGGACTCGGTCAGCAATTTGCAAAGCCGCGCCCGGTCGGGAGAGTCCGTGCTGGTTGAAGTCGCGGGACGTGGCGGCGAACTCGATCCCGCGATGGTCCAAAGCCGTCTCGAAAAGATTGCCGGGGTGACGCGCGTGGTCTCGAAAGCGGACGGGCAAAGGCGGGCGATCTTTGGAGTGGAAGCGACGAGAGATCGCTCCGTGCGCGGCGACGTGGCGCGCGCCGTCGTCGAGGCCGGATGGGACCTGAACGAATTGCGTCCCACCGCGATGAGTCTCGAAGTGAGTTTCCTGCAATTGCCAAAATCGGAAGTGCCGGCGGATGCGCCCGCGGAAGCCGCAGCGGCCACAGCGGAAGGACAGGAATCATGAAAAATATCTGGATCATCTGCCGCAAGGAATTGCGGAGTTATTTCGTGTCGCCGATCGCGTACATCCTGCTCGTTTTATACGCCGTTATTTTCGGGTATTTCTTCTGGAACTCGCTGGGCTATTTCGTAAACGCGGCCATGGAAGCCCAGATGGAAGGCGAGCAGTTTCCGATGAACGTGAACGAGCAGATCGTGCGTCCCTTGCTCGCCAACTTCAACGTCATCGGTCTGTTCTTCATTCCGATTATTACCATGCGCCTGTTTGCCGAGGAAAAGCGCAGCGGCACGATTGAGCTGCTGGCCACATCTCCGATTCGGGACTATGAGTTGATCATCGGGAAATGGCTTGCCGCACTGATGATGTACGGCTTCATGCTGCTCGCGGTGCTGCTCGACTTCGGATTCCTGTTCCGCTACGGAAATCCGGACTGGAAGCCGCTTGCGATCGGGTATCTTGGTCTGCTGCTGGAGGCAGGCGGATTGCTCGCCATTGGAACTTTTATTTCCTCGCTGACAAAAAATCAGATTATTGCCGGCGCGGTCACCTTCGGCGCATGCCTCCTGCTCTACGTATTGGGGTGGGTCAGCGAGTATGAAAGCTCCACGTGGGCGCAGGTGCTTTCCTACATGTCCGTGAATGCGCATTTTGAGTCCTTCGTCAAAGGCGTGCTCGATACGAAAGATGCAATCTATTACGCCACGCTCATTTTTGTGGGCCTGTTCCTGACGGGCCGGTCGCTCGAATCTTTGCGGTGGAGGTCGTAAGTGAACAACCGTTGGATAGAGACCCGACAAACCAAGTACGCCGCCTACGTGACCGTCTACGTGATCGTTATCCTGGCCATTGTTTCCGTGGCGAATGTTTTAGCGAACCGGTACAACAAATCCTACGATGCAACCTCCAACAAGCGGTACAGCCTCTCGGATCAGACCGCCAAGATCGTCAAGGGACTTCCGCAGCCGGCCGTTATCACCTATTACGACAAGACGAGCAATTTCTCGTCCGCAAAAGATCTGCTTACCCGGTACACCACACTCTCCCCAAAAGTGAAGCTCGAGTACGTTGATCCGGACAAGAATCCCCAGGCCGCGCGCGCCGCGGGAATTACCAAGTACGGAACGACCACGGTAGAGATCGGCACGAAAAAGGAAGACGCCAAGAATCTGACCGAAGAGGACATCACCGGCGCTTTTATCCGCGACTTGAAGACAAGCGCGCGCACCGTGTGTTTTGTCACAGGCAGCGGCGAGCACCAGATTGACGACACCGACCGCAACGGCTTTTCGCATTTGAAGGACACTCTTTCCAAGGACGACTACACCGTAAAATCCATCAGCCTGCTGGAAAAGGCGGAAGTGCCGTCCGAATGCACGGTGATCGTGATCGGCGGCCCGAAGAATGATTACCAGCAGCCGGAAGTGGACGCGATCAAGAAATATGTCGAACAGGGTGGCCGGGCTATGTTTTTGCTCGATCCTCCGCTGAAGATCGGGCGCCCCACGGCAGACAATGAGGCTCTCGTAAATGTACTGGCGAGCTGGGGAGTGGGCGTCGAGAAGGATCTGCTGCTCGACGAAAATCCTGTGGGACAGTTGATGGGCGTCGGCGCTCAGGTGGCGCTCGTTACCGGCTATGCTTCCCACCCCATCGTGAATGAGATGAAGGGCATGGCGACCGGGTTCCCCCTTTCGCGCACTCTGACCGTCAATAGCACGGACAAAGCAACCGTGCAAAAGCTCTTTGAATCATCCGACACTAGCTTTGCCACACCAAAACTCGATACGCCAAAAGTCGACCCGAGTGATCCCCAAAATTTGAAAGGGCCGCTCATTCTGGGAGCGGCGGGCAGCTACAAGACCGGCAAGGAAAACAGCGAAGGGCGATTTGTCGTGGTCGGCACTTCCATCTGGGCGGCGAACCAGTTCATCAATTTCCAAGGGAATGGCGACCTCGTTTCCAACGCCATGAACTGGCTCTCTTCCGATGAGGACCTGATTTCGATTCGCCCCAAGCCGCAAGAGGATCGCAAGGTCACCATGACACGAGCGCAATTCGGATGGGTACGATTGAGCAGCCAGTTCCTGTTGCCGGCAGCCCTCCTGTTTGCGGGCCTTTCCGTCTGGTGGCGAAGAAGGTAGAAGCCGCCCGGCGGATTTCGTCTGGCGCGAAATATCCCCGGTGAATTCCATGCCATGAGAAGCGAACCATGAAACCAAAGCAACTGATCATTGCCGCTGTTGTGCTCGTGGCGCTCTCCGCCACGCTCTACTGGTCGAATCACCGCAAACCCGCGGAGGAGACTTCGAGCACGGGCGCAAGCGGCACCGTGAAAATGCTCGTCCTGAAGCAGGACGACATCACCAGGCTCGAAGTGAAAAAATCGCACGGCGACGACGTTGTCATCGAGCGGGCCGGCGAAGATCGCTGGAAAATCACGTCGCCCACGCCACTGGTGGCGGACCGCGATCCCGTGTCCACGATTCTCTACGATCTCTCTCCGCTCGATAACGCCACGGTGATTGAAGAAAAGCCCGGCGACTTGAAGGGGTTTGGCCTCGCCGAGCCAACCGTCAGCGTCACAGCCACGGAAAAGGACGGCAAGACACAGACAATCCTCGTGGGCGATGACACACCGACAGGCGGCGCGGCCTACGCCATGCTGGCGGGCGACCCCAAAGTGTATGCCGTCTCTTCGTCCACTAAGACGGCATTGAACAAAGGCCTGGCGGACCTGCGCGACAAGCGCCTTGTGCCCGTGGACTTCGACAAGATCAACAGAGTGGAGATCACCGGACCAAAACTCAATCTGACTTTCGGCTCCGATAACGGGCAATGGACAGTCCGGAGCCCCAAGGATTTGCGCGGCGATACATCCAAGCTGGAGAATATTATTGAAAAGCTACGCATTGCCGACATGGATCCCGGCACTCCCGAGGAGGAGCGCAAGAAAATCGCGTCGCTCTTCGCTTCGGGCGCGCCGATCGCCACGATCAAGGCGACCGACGCCGCCGGCACACAGGAACTCCAGGTCCGCAAGAATCAGAACTCCTACTACGCGAAGACCACAGCTATGGAGGGAACGTTCAAGGTGGCAGACGCGCTCGGGCAGGCCGTGGACAAGAGTCTCGACGAGTTCCGCGAGAAACGCCTCTTCGATTTTGCCGCCGACAATCCGGAAAAAGTCGAGCTGCATGACGGCGCAAAGGCAATCTACCTGACGCGCAACGGCGAAGACTACTGGCAGGACGGAAAAAAACTGGATGCGCTGAGCGTGGATGGTTTGCTGCGCTCCATGCGCGAGCTGACCGCTGAAAAACTAGTGACCACAGGTTTCACAACTCCGGAACTGACGCTGACGGCGATCTCGCGGGACGGAAAACTCGTTGAGAAGATTGCTTTCGCGAAAGTTGGCAAAGGCTATATCGCGAAACGCAATGATGAGGCGATCTTGTACGAGTTCGACGCCAAAGGAATTGACGATTTAAGGAAATCCGCGGACGGACTGAAGGTCGCCGAGGCGCCGCCCGCGCCGGCAAAGAAGTGACGCGGAGCAAGGCGGGTTGAGTGGTACAGGCGTTGCAGTCTGGGGCAAAAACGCTCCTGCACTTCCGTCATTCCGAGTCCCGGAAGGGACCGGGATAAACTCCGCGAGGAATCCCTCCGT
>VFSW01005382.1_pt1 | contig 18933 bp, 17 predicted proteins | sample 5358111 | NCBI WGS metagenome assembly VFSW01 (sample SAMN11554181, study PRJNA540505) | mine drainage metagenome | isolation source: sediment from site ElyBrook_90M | place: USA: Ely Copper Mine, Vershire, VT | collected 2017 | reverse complement strand
ACTTGCATGGGGTGCAAGGGGTCGGGAGTTCGAATCTCCCCGCCCCGACCAATAGTAACAAGGGCTTACAGCAGAAATGCTGTAGGTCCTTTTTATTTTTACCTATATAGGGGTAAACCCAGGGGTAAACCAGAAAATTGCTAGGCATATAACAAGACGCCTTTCAGCGATCATTTTTTCTTTGACACGCTCTTTCGGTTAACAGATGAAGAATGTTTTATCAGTCTTTCGAGAGCACTTATGTACTCATTAGTAATCAAATTGAGTGCATTTTTTAAAGTTGTCTTGCGAATATTTTCTGGGTCTGCAATATTCGAATAAAAGTCCTGCCCATATATCCTGTCCCCATACATGCGATAGGTAATGTCGCCAAAAACTTGACTCCAGATATAGACGTCAACCAATGCCAAATATCTCAGTTTGTGCCACGTGGTAGGCATATCTTTAGTAATTTTGAGCCGCTCAGAAGTCCCTATCTCTCTTCGAATTCTCTTAACCCAATTTTCGAATGCAGCGATAAGCTGATCATTGGTAGATTTTAAATCTACACTTATGAAATATCGATCACCAATAGGCTGTGTTCCATTCTTACGTATTTCCTTATGTAGCTTCCATGCAGGGAAAGTCCATAATTCAATCAGGTCATGCGCGGAAAGTTCGCTCACTACCAATGTAGGATATGGATCTGTCAATTCACTTATCGACTTATCTTCATTCACCAATGCATTTCGCCAAGAGGTATATTTTTTTCCTTGTTCTGTTCCATCACAAAAGTCGTAGCAGGAAAAAAAATCCGATATGTATTGATCCTTAACTGGCTCAACTGACAAGTTGAGTGGAGTCTGGGCGCAAATTAAAGGCTCTGAAATCAGCTTGCTAACCAACATCTGTTTCTCGGGAGGCTTCAATAACATAATTTGTTCATGTATCCAACGCCTGGATTTCAAAGCGGCAAGCCATTCCTTCATTCCCCAAGATGCGCATGCTGCATAGTTTTCTATTGAAAAACCATCAGGAAACCTCTCCGTGTGTTCAGCTGTTGGTCTTGCCATAATTTCCTCAAAAGTAATTCTTAAGGTTACGTTTATCTAACTAATTCCCAATCCTGTCAAACCGCGTTCTGTCCAACGTCAAGTTTCTAGGTACGCGCAAATAAACCGGAAAAATTTTAAGCGGTATTTATTCCTCGATAACTTTCTTCAGGTTTGCGAAATTACCTCCTGCCCAACCGAGATTTACAAAAGAGTCGGTAGGAGCATTTCGAAATTTAATGAGAAAGTTGAGGTGAAAAATGGAAGATCAACAGCGTTGTACAAGGTTGTTGCGCAGGAGTGAAGTTGAAAGAAGAACAGGTCTTTCGAGGTCCTCAATTTACGATCGCTTAGATCCAAAATCACCACGCCACGATGAAAGTTTTCCGCGCCCAGTACAAGTGGGGATGCGCGCAAAGCGGTTTGTGGAGGCACAGGTGGACGCATGGATCGCTGGTCTGATTTCACCAGGAAAAGGAGGTGTGCAATGAAATTCGAAGATAGGTTTCTTCACCCTTTTCCGGGCGATGCGTTGCCGTCGCATTTATATGAAATCGCTTTGGAGTTGCAGCGGAATACTCAAGCACCGATTGAGTTAATAGTCTCATCGCTTCTGGGTGCAATTTCAGTGACGTGCCAAAACGCGGTTGATGTTCGTGTTCCGGTGGTTGATTCGATCACACCAGTCTCATTATGCATTACGGTGTTGGCAAAATCAGGCGAGCGAAAAACCACAGTGGATAGGTTAACCATGAAATCCATTCGCGACTTTGAGGCCAGACAAGAGGAGTTGTTGAAGCCAAAGTTGAATCAATACCAAGCAGATTGGACGGCGTGGAATATTAAGCGGAAAGCCATATTGAAGGCTATCGAGAAGGCATCAAAAATTAGCGCGCCTACAGATCAATCTACCGGAGACTTCAATGACTAATCCAATTTCCCAACATGCAGAAGGGCATGATGACCATATCGAAGAGCCAGATGGACAATTCATTGGTGACTATATCGATGAACTCAAAGCAAGTTTGGCAATGCATTTGTCAAATGAGCCAAAAAAGCCACGGAAATTTAAAGTCCTTTATGACAATACCACTCCTGAGGCGATGTTTCGTGGCATGGTGGAAAATGGGGCTTCGGTTGCCTTGGTATCGGACGAGGCGGGGAAAATGTTCAACGGTCGCGGCATGTACGATTTAGCGATGATGAATTCCGCACGCGACGGCGGCACCCTTCAAGTCGAACGTGTCGGCGCTGGCAGCGCTATTGTTCGTGCCCCACGCTTCACTTTTATGGGCATGATTCAACCTGGAGCCTTCCGAAAATTTTTTGAGCGTCGCGGTGACGAAGCACTTGATATTGGATTTTTCGCACGTTGCTTTGTCTGCTTCCCGCCTTCAACGCAGGGCACCCGTTACATTATGCACGTCCCCCCAGTCTGGCAACACCTTCCGAAGTTCCATGCGCGGGTTAATGAATTACTTGAGCAGAATATGCTCCACATGGAAGCCCCTGAGTTTACGCGACCAACACTGGAGTTTTCGCCGGAGGCAAAGCAACTTTGGATTGATGTCTTCAACCAACTCGAGTCGCACTTGTATCCTGGTCAGTATTTTGCTGACATTAGCGATTACGGTTCTAAGTTCGCGGAAAACTTGGCTCGTTTGGCTGCACTTTTCCATTTTTTTGGCGGCGAAACTGGCGACATTTCGTACGAAACCACTAATCGCGCGTTGGCAATTTGCAATTGGTTCCTGAGTGAATTTAAGCGCCTGTTTTCGGCACCGCCAGAAGTTCCGCAGGAGGTTTCGCACGCTCGCCTGATTGAGGACTGGATCGCGGGCCTTCTTAGGACTAACTGTTGTTTGTGGAAAGATGGCATTCCTTTCCTCAAAAAAAACGACATATTGAAGTCCGGCCCCAATCCTGTTCGCAACAAATTCAGCCTAAATGCTGCGTTGAACTACATGGCGTTATACCACCGTGCACGGGTTGTTAAGTTTGGTAAAACCAGTTTCGTCGAACTGAATTATCAATACTTCACTAATCTGAGCAACTATCTGCAATCGCAAGGTGGTGTCAACTATCTGGGGCAACCTCCAATGCTACCGCCGGGAAGGTAAGTATTGCAAAGGGGGCTGAAAGCCCCCCTTTGTCATTCCCGCCGCTCATGCACTGACACTGGCAAATAAAGCACCCTGCTGCTTGCAGCGGGGTATTAAACAACGTTCTTCAAGTCGCTGGATAAAGCCAGCCTTTGCCCCAAGGGCGGCGAGTTGACTCGAAGGCATCAAAAAAGAGATACATCATGGTAAACATAGAAAAACTATTACTTTTATTTTTAGCTCCCTTTACTACCTTTGTTTCTGCAGCAATAGTTGTCAGCAACGCCGTTACTCCGGGAGCAACGTTGACCGACAATGCATTGCGCTCGTTACCCCCGTTGATAACCTGCTTTGGTGCGCACTTATTACCTTCAATGTCAAAACACATTGTGGTCAGGTTAATGTGGGTAGCTTGTTTGATTGTCACTATGTACATTCAGCAATCATATTTTACAAATAATTCAACCGTGGAGGGCGAACGCAGGGCAAAAAACTCTGTTCAAGTAGCCAGTTTGAAGCAACGAATCGAAACTATTAAAGAGGAACATAGTCGCATCCACGCGAGGCCGGTTGCTGTAGTTGCGCGTGCCTTGTCTAAAGCGACAGATGAAAAAATAATTGCCGCGCTTAACGCTGAAATGGAAGAGGCTAAACGCGCGGAAAGGCTGCAAGATACTCTCATTACGCTTCAGGGTAACATGGTTTCTATTCAGATTGCGGAAAGTAACGACCCGGAAATTTCGTTGCTTGTATCAGTAACTGGTATTAGTGCCGCAGTAATTTCGTTTTGCTATCAAACAACGCGCACGCTTATGATGGAATTGCTGGGCGCGTTCTTTTGGTACAAATTACAATCCAAACCACACCAAGAAGTTAAACCGGAAATTTCGGTTGCGTCAGTTTCACTTGAATTGCCGGTGCCGGAAGTCCCAGTTTCACCCGATGATGATAAGCTGGCTATCGTGAGACAGGCAGTCGAGAACGGGGAGATCAAACAAACTGTTGCGTCTATTCGTAAATTCTTAAAATGCAGCACGGCTAAAGCTATGGCAATACGCAAAGCTTTCTTATCCATCCCAAATCATTCCCCTGTAGCTAGGGGCGAAGCAAAACTGGATTACATCCATCCGGTGCAGTCTGAGAAAAGCAGGACTGACGCGCAGTTGAAGAAGGCCGCATAATGAGCGCATTAAGGAATGTTGACTACAGAGGTAAGGTCACACAGTTTTTCCTCAAAACCAGTGCAACATGACTAATTTTTGCTACCAAGCGCATCGCTATTCCTGATATTTCCGCTACTAATCGCAGGAATATCAGAAATGGCAGCCTCTCATGTAGTAACTCACGTCCGATAAAGCACCATTGTTATGCTCATGTGCGATGTCAGTTTCTTTGTCGGTCAGCTGAAATTTTCTCTTTAATTCTGCTGGGCATCCTTTTGATGGTTCCTTTTCCGAGATGTTTTTCTGGTACCTTCTCTATCCCTTTGTCTTTATGACTGCGGTGATCTACTCGCGAAATTTGCCCATACTTCTCCAAATTGACGTTGATTATGTTGGCGATGTTTTCCCGCAGTGTTACGACTTGTTCTTTCAGGACGCACGGCTCTTTGCCGCCACTGTCTTTCTTACACCCACCTCTCTCGGGATGAGACTTGTTGTGCCTTCTGAAATATTGTTCCGGGGATCGTTCGATTCCATCATCAATTCGATCAGACATCATGAAGTGAAGATGTGGCTGTGCAACTCCTTCAATTGACGCTGATGGACAGTGCAATGCAAATTGATACGGTTTATCTCCAACATGATCCTTGATGAGAGTTTTGACAATTACCAAATGTTGCTCGGTCGTAAGTTCATTGGGGAGTGCAATCTCAAATTCCCGATATGCTGAACCATTCTTTCGTTCGAATTGGTCTGCGGCATTCCAGAGACTATAAGGGTTACCCTTTGTCCATTCAGGTAGATTACCGTGCTGTGTTACGATGAGATCATTCTGCTCACCGACCTTGCCGTGTTTGCCTTCGCGAGCAATGTATCTAGCGTGCTCTGCTGCTGTTCCCTTTTTACCGCTCTTGATACTGAAGTGATAACTAGCCATGATTTCTTTCCTTTCGCTAATTAGAATGTGCTGCTGCACAGCTGCCAGTGATTTCTTTACGCTGATATTTTGATGAACTTGCTGAGAGAGTTATCATCAAAAAATACTTGATGAAAGTGAGAAAGGGTAAGTGCGCCTCCGCTATTCTTACTACTCGTATAGCTCCGTTGATATGAATGTTCAATGGATGACTAAATGATCTCTCTCATAAGATGTGAAACTAAGTAAAAAATTACTGTAAGTTTCTATTTGATAATCACTGCTACCAATCGGATTGTCAGAATCGATTGCAGATTGACTATCTCTTGTTAGTGATGGAAATGGCAGATGACGAAACCATGATGAGATGACAATTCAGAACTGAATCTCTATCTGGAATTGCATCCTGGTGAAATAGCCGAAGCATTTATCCATGATGAGTACGAAATGGTGATTGCACGACGAATTGTGTGTCCTCGTTACCAATCTTAATAAACTTTGCTGATTGATATCGCCAATGTCATTACAAGCCACTGTTAGGCTCTGTGTCTGGTTTTGAGAGTGGAGTGGGGTGATGGCGTCAACACAGGCTCTAGCGTTAGTCTCATGCCCTCCTGATCGTTGCTATCAAGCTTCATTGTGTATTATTGGAAGTGAATATTCCCTATATGAAAAAACGCTCTATGTTTTCCGTTTCGGTGGAATGGTAGACGCTCGACATTAAAAAATACTACTCCGGTTGATTGCTATGAAGTCAGGTCTTTATCTGTACGGCCTGGCTTCATTTCCAATCAACTCACCAGGAGTAATACTAATATGTCCATATTCATCACTCACGCACCAAATGACAAACAACTCGCCGAGGAACTAGCTGTCCAACTGGCTTGTCGCAATGTTAACGTATGGATCGACCTATGGCAGGTTGCCAATGGGGATTCGTTGATAGAAAAGATTCAGGAGAATGTGCATGGTACTGGCGCATTACTCGTCCTTCTTTCAAAGGAAACCGACCAAGCTGAGAGGTCCAAGAAAGACTTGTCTCCTCAGCTTTTACGCGAACTAGAGAAGAAGAAGGTCGTCGTCGTGCCAGTCATCATCGAAGACTGCAATATCCCGGAATGGGCTAGGGATAGGCTGTTTGCGGACCTCAGAACGAACAGTGACGATGGGTTATGCACCATTATCGAAGAAGTAGCCAAGGTCACCAATCCGATGCAGGCGCGAGTCATAGGGCTTAATTACAATCAGGACTGGGCAGTAGAGTGGGGCATTGTAGACGGCAAATTGATAGCCGTATTTACCTACGTTTTGATGCATCACACGCTGTCATTCTCATGCATTATCAGTATCCGGGTGATTGGAAATCAGGTTGCAGCAGAATTGTATGAAAAAAACAAAATCGATCACGGAGTCGGCGCGGCCAAGCTGCATGTAACCAAAGTGCTTAATTATTATTTTGAAGCTATGCCCGATGTTGTTCCAACGCTCCCCGATGCGCACGAATTATTCTTCCAGACATCATTAAGCAGGCCATCTTCGGGCGAGGACTATTCCGTGACTGTTAGCGTTCGCACCGTTGGCGATGATCCTGGTCGAGACGTTCCAGTGGATTTAAAGGGCTTGGTAGCGAGAACGTACACGCACATGTCGGAGGTGCTGCATAGGCCTTAAGCAATTTGCCAAGTGCTATAGCCGCTAAGTGCCATGACCGAAACTTCATAGGCGCACTGCGGCTTCCCGATTGTTCGCACCAAGCATTCTCATCTCTAGAGTAAAATAGAATAATTACCAAGAAACAGCCTAGTATCCATGAACCGCTCTGACCTATACAGCATTTATCCAAATTACACCTACAGCTTCATGCCAAGGATTCAGAGCTGGCGGTCAATGAAATCATTGATGCGATATCCAACACATTGTCGAACGGTGGACGAGTCGAGATAAGAGGCTTCGGCTCCTTTCTAATCAACCATCGACCACCACGAGCGGGACGCAATCCAAAGACAGGTGTGAGTGTCGCGATACCCGCCAAGTTTGTTCCACACTTCAAAGCCGGCAAGGATTTGCGTGAGCGTGTGGATCACAAGTAGCCATGTTCTCACTGCCATCCATATGGAATTTGATTATTCCCACCATTGCGTTTTCCATAGCAGCCAAATACATTCACAGTCATTTCCATCGACGTGGTATTCCAGAAGGGCAGAAACGTAACTTATGGGTACTCGAAATCGCGTCATTGCTATCTTGGGGAGATGCGGCAGATTGGACGCATGATAAATTTGCAGGCGAGCAACCTGCAGTACAAACTTCAGTCGAGGCGTCCCAAGTAGTAAAGACGGTTGACCAGCTTCACAAGTGAACAGATGCCCGACTTGAAATCATGCATTCACGGTCATAGAGTTATCAATTCGGTTGAATCGCAATATTGAAGGAGCAATAACATGGCAAACATCGCCTCTGTACTAAAAGATGAAATTATCCGACTGGCACGCAAAGAGCTGCGAAGCGAAACCGAGAGGCTTAAGAGGGCATCTACGCAATGCCGCTCAGAGATCGCCGCACTAAAGCGACGTGTCGTGACACTCGAACAGCAACTATCACGCCTTGGAAAATCGACTACCCAGAATGTTGAGGTAAAGGCTAACCCCGATACTGAAACAAAAGTACGGTTTGTTGCAAAGGGGTTTAAATCATTAAGGCAGCGACTCGGTTTGACTGCTGAGGTAATGGGAGCTCTTCTGGATGTGTCTGCACAATCGATTTATAGCTGGGAAGCTGGGAAGTCCAGTCCGCGTAAGCAACAATTACCCAAGATAGCAATGTTGAGAGGGATGGGTAAACGCGATGTTGATGACCTACTGAAAAGGCTGGCTGGTTAAGCTTCTGCATGGATTATCGTAGTTCTCGCGCCATTCAGAAAGATATAGGCCATTTGGCATATTGACCACATGGTGGAAGCACGTTAGCGTTCAATACCTTCGCCGCCAGTTAGAACAGGGACAACAATGCATTCGGACCATCAGACGTACTTCAAATTTACCTCCAAAGCGCGCATCGACAAGTCGATCAACTCCCTGCTTGGGATTGTGGAAGGCATCGCCATTGATGGCGTCGTAAATTCATCCGAGGTATCCTTTCTGAACCTCTGGTTGTCTGAACACGCTGATGTTCAAGATCAGCATCCATTCAATGAACTCGTCCCTGTCGTTCAATCAGCTATAGCTGATGGTATTCTTACTCAAGACGAACACGACGATATTGTTTGGCTGTGCGAAAAGCTCCGGTCAACGGAATACTTCGACAAGACTACTGCCGACCTTCAGCGTTTGCACGGGATATTGGGCAGCATCATCGCGGATGGAATAGTGACTGAGGATGAGTTGCTTGGGCTGAAAGCTTGGCTCCAAGCTCATGAACACCTCCGCACCTGTTGGCCTTATGACGAGGTGGATAGCCTTATTACCGGAGTCATGCGGGACCATGTAATCGACGACGATGAACAGAAAATGCTCAAAACCTTTTTTTCTGAATTTGTAACGGTGTTGGATGAAAAGACGATTACAAATCCCCTTATTGCCGAAACCGAACACATCATTGGACTGTGTGCCGTGTGCCCTGAGATAGAGTTTGAGGGTTCCAAGTTCTGCTTTACGGGTGCATCAACCAAGTACACGCGGGCGTCCCTCGAATCTACGGTTGAGCGGCTTGGTGGTGAGGTGATGCCGTCAGTCAATAAGCATGTGAGGTACTTGGTAATTGGCGCTGAGGGCAATCCATGCTGGGCATACGCTTGCTATGGACGCAAAGTCGAAAAGGCTGTTGAGTTACGCAAGCAAGGGGTGCGAGTCCTTATTGTTCACGAAAACGATTTCCATGACGCAGTCGCAGACGCTGGCTGAAATGCAGTCCTACTCACTTCAGATAGCGTTTACCAAAACATGAATGACCATTCATGACGACAAGACGGTGGTGTTTGAGAAATCCCCGTTGAGCAATGAGGACACTGCATCATCATCTAATACCGAAGTTAATGCCTGGATGAACGCATTGGAGAAAAACGGAATCAATCAAGAAGCAAGGACTAACCAGCGCCGTTCAATTTTCTCGGCAGTTATACCTATCCACTGAATATTGTAACTAAACATTATCTGTTTGTTTTTACGAAACTCTCCTGAGGCAATGCGCGTCCAGACAGCTGAATAACATTCCACACTGCCGCGACACAAGCGACATCCATTTTTTCAAGTACAGTCCTACATCCGGCAATTTGACTCATATACCGTTCATTCAATCCGTTTCGCATCATCTTGGTTAGTTCATCGAGTGGTGGTGCGACAACCATTTCCACGCGGGGTAACGAACGAGCAATCACCATGCCACTCGGATCGTAATCTACGAAGGCTGCCACTGGCTGTTTCAGGTTACGCAACATCGCCAGCATGCTGTCACTCCTCACGCTGTCTTTGTCTCCACGCCACAAAATCAGTGGATTCTGGCCGGGGAATTCTAGGTTATTTGCTGCCACATGGATGTCATTAAAACACTCCCAATTCTCGACCACTACTAGCCAATCGTGCTGCGTAATATCAATAAGCTCGGCATGATCCACTTCAACGTGACAGCGCGCGGGCAAGTGCAGTGGCTGTCCATTCAGAAAAAGTGGTAGCGAAGGGCGAAGGGCTTTGATGGCGACACGGCGGCGTCTGACCGGCCCCTGAGCGAACTTCTCGTTATGTCCAACGGTTAGTGCCTCAGTGCGAGTCAATTCATCCCATGCGTCAGGCGGCGTATCAGCGTTCACTCCCCCGCTGGCCAGCAACTCGCGAATCACTTGTTTCTGGGTGGGTGTCATGTAGATTGATTTTCCCTTCCGCTCACCCACTCGTGAACCGTAGTCGCGCACGAAAGCATCGAGAGATGCACTCATCGAAAATCGTTCGCTGTCAGATTGAACACAGCGCAGCAACACCTTGACCAGTCTAGCTTCCATGAACCATTACATCCTGAACGAACAGATTCCTCGAAATGCGCGATGCACCGCGTCGCTCAATGCGGTGGTACTGTAGCCCTGCGAATTCCGCGCGGTGACTGTTTTTTGAATTGATGACTAACAGCAGCCATATTTCATCCGGCACGCCGATGTCGGGGAAGTTTTGGCGCTTCCAGCTTAAAGCGGATAAAGGGGTAGAGGAACGAGAAGCAGCTTTCGCGAATCTGCCTAACGCAACATGGTGTGGTTGCAGCTTGAGAGTTTCGGCAGGCTTGTTAGCGCTACGTTCTATGCATCCTGGGGCACGTTCTTTGACTGTAATTATTGAGGGAGCGGGAAGCAGGGCTGCGATCTCACGCAGATATTCGTAGGCTGAGGCATCCCTCAGGTCGGAATAGGCTACTGGGCTAGTGCCAGCGTCGCGCATCATCCATAACGGATGGTGATGAGTCTCTTCCAGATCGGGTAGCTCGTAACCAGAATTCTGCTGGAGGAAATTGGCGAATTGACGGAAACGCTTTACGTCCGGTGCAATGGCGCGTAGTCTGTACAGGTAGGTCTCGAAGAAATGCAGAAGATGGGTAATCTCGGTATGCCACTCAGCCTTGCGGTCGGAGATGAGCGTGCGATAGGAATTTGCCAACGGCTCGAAGTCGCAATGTCCGGCTCCGAGTTCCTGCTCAATACCGAACCGGTCAAGCGATTCGAGTGCATCACTGAAACGCCCAGCCTGTCGCAAATAGTGTGCATTCTGCCGACTCTTGGCCTCAATAGAACTGACCACTGCAAAGTTCGTCTCAGCCAAGTTGAGTAACTTCGAAATTCCGGAACTGAAGGTGTCCGACAAGTCGGCGCAAGCGTCATGGAACTGGGCGGACACCTGGTCGGCATCTTCTATGCGTCCCGCAAAAACAGCATTGGCATATTCCCCAAGCAGCTGTGAGATGCGGTTGACCTGAGCGCCGGCATTGTCACCTAGTAATTCAAACAAGCGCTGTTTCTGAGTTATCTCATCAAAGAGCTTAGTAATAAAGCTTGAAAGGCGATATGTTTCCCGACCATCTGCGACAAAAATGCGGTTCTGATGCAACACGTAGGCATCGCGGTCGGACTTTGTGCCGTTCTTAACATAACGACCTTTGCTGTACACCTCGTGTATCAGATCGCGATGCGCAGCAATGGCATTCAGCGCATTTGATAGCAAGTCATTTGGAAGCCGACTCATATCAAGTTGCCTGTCTCATTCTCTTGTTGTTGCTCATCACCAATCTTCAGCGTTTCGTCGGTCTCGTGGATGAACTTGATAACATCAAGCAGATACTCGATTTTTGACGTAACCTGATAGATTGCACGCTCCGGGTTAGCCAACTTTAGATAGTTGTCATTGACCAGTCGTTTGAATATGTTGTCCAGCAACTTACGCTGGGTGATGTCTGATGAAGCTGCCTTGAAGCGAGAGCCTAGCGATTGCAGTTCGTTGCGTAATGAGATGTCCTGGTCAATTTTTCCAATCAGGGTATCCGCTTCGATGGCAGTACCGTACATCAGGATGTCTTCTTGCCCCGTTGTGCGGATCACCAAATTGAAGAACGAGATAACTGGAATGAGATTATTCTTAATGTCGGAATAGTTTGCACGGATCGCGGCACGCTCCTGCTCACCGTAGGAGGCGAAGACAAGATAGAAGCCAGATCCCTTCGATGTTCTGGTCACTCGCCGCCCGATCTTGGAAAAAAAATCTTCGACCGACCGCAAGCTGTCTTCGTCACATAGGAAATCAAAGGTATCCGGGTGTGACACGCGACAGATGAATGCTCCTTCGAGCAACTGGAAGACCACGCGCTCAAACATTTTCTTCTCCCATGTCCAGGACAATTTCAACGATTTCGGGGTGATTTGCCGTCCGTTGCACTCGGTACAACTTCGCGAACTGGGCCAGAATGTCCAGATTGGCTTCAGGGCAAGCCGAGAACATGCGTATGTCATTCTCCTTTAACATTACCAACAAATCATGGATATTGCGCGAATCCAGATCGAGTAATTCGTCCACCGCCCATGTGATTTGCACGTTGGCCTCGCCGCGAATTTTACGGATGAATGCGACGAAGATGGTGCAGAGAATGAGGTAGGACAAGCCATTTGACGATAGTTTTTCGAGGTCTGCCGTCGTGTGGAATGACTTGGGAGTACCGTTCTCGATTACATCGCCACGGATATTAATGAGCTTGCGGCGCTCGGCGCGAATACCTTCGCGCACCTCCCAGTGACTGACTAGGCGCTTGAGTCCTTCCGCGAACTCGGCGGGTGGCATTTCTCGGCTAGATGATGACCAAGCCTGGTGGATTGCGTTGAATTCCTTTACGTCATTCCAGTATTTCAGTTTTTCTAACGCGGAGTCAAAGTGAATGGTGATGCTCGATATGCACCTGAACACGTTGATCTGATTTAGTGCCTTCTGGATATCCGTGTTGAAACTACCGACTTCCTTGTGGAACTGAAGCAACTTGTTGTGGAATTCCGAGATTAGGCTACCGTAGGAGCGCGCCTGCATCATCAAAATGTGACGGCGGGATTCATGTTCTCGCGAGAACCAGTCATGCAGCGGCTTGACCCATGCCTCCGGGTTGCTGTCCTCCGGATCAACAGCTGCGCGTGTCGTGCTGAAATACTGCTCGGTTGGGGAACCTTGTACGCCACTAAAGGAAGACTTGATCTTGCGAATTTTGGTTGCCAACTCGCCGTGCAAGGTTTTGCGGCTGGAGAAGAGGTTATTGGCTTGACTGAACAGGTGCCCAACTGTCCATGATGGGTCGAATGGTTGCTTCATGACTTCCCGGTCAGGTGGATAGTCAGACATTTGCGCGACCCTGTTCTCGACGAGCCCTTGGTTGTGGGCAATATCTGCCAGTCTGGTCATCAAATCAGCAATCTTGGATTGAATTTCAGTCTGCCGAGTAGCCCACTGGCGGGACAGATTTCCCTTGCGGCTCTTTAAATCCAATTGTTTGCTGCGACATGTCTTGGCTGTTTCATCCCATTCGCCACGTTTAACCAACTCGTTTTCGCGCCAGAATCGCCATGCGGTGACATTATCAACCCATCCTTCTGCCGTGCGAATTTGCCTGCCTTGTTCCTCTATTTCCAAGTCGATACCTTTGAGCATGGCAGTATCGACACCTTTTTCGGAAAGCGCTTTTAGCTTTTCCTGTGCGAGTACGGCCAGTTGCTGCTCCTTCGCTTCATGAGCGAGCTTGATGGCGTTCTGAACTGAACCAATGGCATCAGTCTGCTGTTGTTTCAGGGAGTTTTCAATATCCGTATGTTTCATAGCGCACGTTCGCCGGGCAGCGACTAACGAGGCATTGGTATCAGTGATTCTCTGGTTACACGCACCAAGATTTTCACGCACTGCAATCAGATTCAACTCTGCATCTTGCTTGGATTGTTTCTTTGAATTATCGACCGCTTGTTTCGCGGCAACCTCCTCTGCTTTCAAGGTGGTTTCGCGGGCGAATAACTTGGCCGTCTCAGCATCATGCAAAGTCAATGCTGTATCTGCCGCAGCCCTGCGCCTATTGCATTGCTCCAGCAATTGCTCGGCCTCACCGATGTCCTTATTCAATAGATCCTGTTCATCTCGACAGGACGCGATCTGAACTTGTAATGCCGCCTCATCTGCGCAGAGAGTGCTGTCAAGGTGCGATAGTTCGAGTGATACCCCATAGAGCGAACCGACATCGCCCTCGATGGACGGTGACAACCCATTCATGGTCAGGACATCCTCACGGATTACCTTGGCGATGTCGGCAGGCCAATCTGGCTTGTTCGTGCGCAAAAAATGCAGCAGCGAGTCCTTATTTGGATTGAGGTGTGTCAGCAAGCGTTGGTGCTTTGTCTCGACATCCTCAGCGTGTCGGCGCATCCCACTGAGAATCTTCTCCTGCTCGGCGTATGAGCGCCCAGTCTGAACCTTCTTTTCATCCAGCGGGAGGCGGCCACTTTGAGCGATGCGCATCTCTTCGCGCAAACTATCCAGGTCGATACGTTTCTTTTCAAGTGCTTCGACCGTAGCAGGATCGGCAGGGGGATTAATGACGACACTGTTCCAGTGTGCCTCCTGACGGATAATTTTGTCACGCTCGATGCGAATGGCATCAAGTTCACTATCGGCAGCCGCCTGTATAACCTGCTCGGCCTTCAGACGTTCAACATTGTTTTCGGAGAGCTGAGGTTCAAACCGCTCGCGTATCTGATCCATCGATGTGTTGAGCTGCTGGACGCTAGCCAGATGCTCGTTCTGGAGAGTAATGGCTATTGACTGGTATTTCTGCTCGATCTTGGACGACTCACCCAGCAAGACATCCTTCCGGGTGTTGAGCGATTCGAGTTTGTTTCGCAACTGTGGAATGCTGGCAACTAGCTCGGCCATTTGAGCGATGGAATCATCTTCATACTGCGTCGCCGTGGCATCAATGGCCTTGACCCGGCTTTCGGCCTCGTTCGCATCGGCTTCAGCTTTTGATTCACTTTCTTGCAGTTTCTGAAATGATCCGTTGAACTTCGACTGTTCTTGCTCGCGGATATCGTTCAGCTGAGTTTGACTTTCCTTCAGCAGAACATTCTGGCTTGCTAAATGCTGTCCAAGCACCAGAAGCTTTGCGTGCAAGGTTCTAATCTCGTATCTGTTGGCGTTCAGTTGGGTATTGATTCCCTCTACTTCCTTCATCAAGTCGGCGTGCTGCATGACTTCGTTGTACGCAGCGAACTGCGAAGGCCACTCAGCATACTGATCTCGATCCCCGGTTATGCTGATAGGGGCATTGCCGTCGTTAGAGATGTAGTCCACGATGACTCGCAGGAATTCGTCGAAATTCGCCTTTCGGGTGAACATTCCACTCACTATCTTTTCAATGTGCATCAGCTTGCTGCCGCTCGCTGTGAAGGAATATTCCGCCACCAGCGCGCGGTTCTCGGCGGAGCTCTTGCCACCGGTCACACGCCCTTGGATGATGTTGCGGTACTCACTTAGTGCCAGCACTAAAGAGTGCGTGACCCCCAAAGTTTTTAATCTAACTTTGAGGTCTTTTGACGAAACGAGCTTTGCACTGTCACCATCCTCAGTGAACATCGATATGTCATATGCCCCACGTATGAAGCGGTAGTTGAAGCCGGCTTCGCCAGCGCTGTAGAGGATGGACATGCAGGGAACATTCCGGCGCTGATACTCGAAAATGACATAGGAAGTGGAATTGGGGAGATAGAAGTCAGCAAAACTGCTGGAGCCGGATGTACATTGACCGGGGTTCTCTCCGTAGAAAATCGGGATAAGACTTAACAGAGATGTTTTTCCAACTCCGTTGTCTCCGGTCAGAATCGCGCCATCAGACAGGTCGATGATTGCCTCGCCTCCGGGGGAGTAGGAGTCGATAAGGATGAGTCTAAGTAAACGAAAATCAGTTTCGGTACGGGAGGTGGTATCTAGCATTGTTCATCTTTCTAATCTCAATGGCCCGTGTCGAGTAGGTGGGTAACAGTTTTTGCAGTGCATGACATCGCATTGCCGTTAACTGGCAAATCTAACAGCATTTGTTAGCAAATGGAACCTGAATGGATACCCGCGCAATAAATCCAACCGTCGATAACAATGATTGCCACTATCTGAAATTGTTTCTTTGACGATATGGCGAAAAAATTACCTCATCTTTTCACAGTCGTCCGATTGTGCGTTTAGCAACTTTGTTTTTTCCTGTGTGGTCGTGTGACAGTACTGGCAAAGTCAAGAGCAAACTCATGCCGTAGCAACCGCGACGGCATGATTTCGTTCGATTGGATTTAACTACCGGCTTTGCTGTCCAGCTTGTCCTTCAGGCTTTGCTTGACCTTACTTTTGTCTTCGCCTGCCGTAGCGCCTTCTGCACCTTTGTCCGGAAAGAATTCCTCCAGTACATCCGGGATCTCGTCCTCTGTTTCCTCGAATGCTCCATTCTGGAATCCCTCACGCGCTGCTACCTCCAATGCATCCTGGTCAAAGCCGACTGAATTGCGGGTCTCATGCTGCGCTCTTGCCTCGGCAACGGCGTCATTCAGCTTCATGCCATCCCTCGTTGTTATGTCTACGTAGTACACTGCAGCACGATGGCTCTGCGTGGTGGACTTGCCTCGAAGCCGCATGGTCAATGGCATGCATGACAGCAGCCCTCCGGAAACTGCCTTGAAATAGCTCAGGCGTGCCGACAGGGTGCGGATTGAGTTAAACCCCGTAGTTCTAAAAACGAAACTGCCGAATGCATCCTCCTGTTCGGCGATCTGCACGTTGAGCCTGGCATACGGTTTGCATCCGGCCTTACCACCCCAGTCACAGCTACTGGGTGAAGGGCATGGGAGCGACTGCATTCCTTCCGCGCCGATGCGTTTGCAGGTTTCCCCATTCCCGACGCAGACTTGCCGCCCGGTTTCACGATCAAACAGGCTGTACTCTGCCCGGAGATTTAGATCGGGATCGTTGAACATCAACTGGATGGGTATCGCCCTTATCTTGCCGTCCGATGCAGTGCGGATGGCTTTGTCGAGTGGGTGCAGCACCCATCCATCCTTGTTCTGTACCTGCGTGGTGATAGAAAATTGGTCATCAGCAACAGGCAGACGTTTGCCATTCTTCTCGACGACCATCCCAATGCTGATTCGCCCTACTACAGGCGGCGTAATTGCCAGACCCTTTATCATGGTGAACTCCTATGTAAAAAGCCCACCCCGATTCCGCAGGGTGGGCTATATGTGGTATCCCTCGGAACGGGGTTTGTCTTAAATTGAAATCAGGAAGCGACGACTGCCAGAGCGCGGAAGTGGATAGTGCTGTAGCAGATCAGGCAGGGCCGCGAGCAGCTTGTCCGTATCCAGAACCACACTATCCTTACTGCGTTTCCAGCTCACTGTGCCGCTGTCGAAAACTGCCTGGCTTGCATCGCCCATGCGTTGCTGGATCTTCTGCTTCAGTAGCGCTTCAGTTTCGTTGTTGCTGGATAGCACAGTACGTACTGCATTCAGGTCGGCAAACGCGGCACACATCTCCACATCCTCAGACAGATCAACCACTACGCCGTTGTCGTTGGGATAGAGCGCTTGCAAGGCCATTGCCGCTGAGTCACTGCCATCAGCAGGCGGTGGAATATCTCGGACAACGTAATCCCAGAATTTCGCTTCCAGTTCGATCAGGCGAGCGATCAATGCATCATCTCGCTCAATCCGATAAGTGCGGAACTCATTACCACAGACCAGCACCGCCACATCGGCAGCGGCCTTGCTGGTTACTGCCAGTTGGTGCTGAACTTGTAAAACTACGTACTCGGGGACACCGTCTCGCCAGAGCTTGGCCCCGTTCATGCCGGCCGTCTTGCATTCGAGGATTTGCACTTCCAATGAACCCATTACCTCGCGGTCGAGATTGGCCAGCATCCAGGCATGCACCGGATGTTGGAGTACGGCATTGATCTTCCTGACACGGTTGCCGGACTTTTTGGTGTAATGCGCTGCGACGAAGGATTCCAGCAGACTCCCCCAGAACATCGGGCTGCTATCGTCATTGGGATCGACCTGAGGCAATGCAGCACCTCTGCCGGTTTTCACCATCCATAGTTCCAGCTGTGACTGGTATGGATTGAGTCCCACGGATGCGGCGGCATCGCTGCTACCAATGCCGGTCCTGCGTACATCAAGCCACTCGTCCCTGCTGAGGTCGTTTGTCTTGACCAGTTTCAGTGCAGGACGCTTGCCAGGTGAGGGATGCTTCTGTATCGGAGTACCCATGTTGATCTCCTGAAATAGGAAATGCCCCACCGAGAGGATCCCGATGAGGCATTCAGTTGTAGTCATAAGTGACCGAGTGTTTCTACATTGTCAGATTTATTGTCCCCATCAACGTAGCCAAAGAGACTTTTTGTTTTTGCCATGCTGCTAATGCCATCGCTTCACGTGCCCACAGATAAAAATTACTGGGTAGGCTGTTGATATGTTCAAGAGGCCAATGCCATCGCTCCTTCAAGGCCACGCTGCTTGATCAGTGCGCCCTTGCCGAACCATGCGCTATCTAAACGGTAGTCCTGGTTCCGGGCGCGCCGATGCTTGTCCACGTATTCCGTGATGCCGTTTACCAGTCCCCATGCCGTGCCTGCAGCAGATTGCAGATTGCTGCCCTTGCCTTCGCCGCAGTACAGGCCGTAAACAGCTTGTATGGCCTTCTGATTTGGTTGTTCGTTGAGGGGCAGGGCAGGATCGCCCAGCACGTTGATGAGGTAGGACATGGCTTCAAACTTGTTTACAGGCCGTTCCGACATGGCCTTGATCGACGCCATGAACTGATCCCATGAAGACATCCCTAACCCCAGTTCGCGCTTTACTACGACTGGATCAAAGTTAGTCGAGTGAGGAACACGGACAGCGCCCTTGCAGACACCTACGGCCATCGCGAGCGTGTTGGCACACACGACACGTACCGAGGTGAATTGAGCAGTGGTGGCAAGGCTGCCATCGCAGCTGGTAGCCAGCAGTAGATAGGCCGCCACCTTGTCGCCACCGGCCAGAATGGTGTCCTGTCCGGTTCTGGATAATGCCCAAAGTTTTTTTCCACCCTTGAGTACACCAGCCGTTTCCAGTTCAAAGCCGCCGACTGATACAAGATCACGATAGAAACCCAGCACGTCCTTCGGCTGCACCACCTTGTAACGCTTGGAGACAA
>VFSW01005381.1_pt1 | contig 18933 bp, 16 predicted proteins | sample 5358111 | NCBI WGS metagenome assembly VFSW01 (sample SAMN11554181, study PRJNA540505) | mine drainage metagenome | isolation source: sediment from site ElyBrook_90M | place: USA: Ely Copper Mine, Vershire, VT | collected 2017 | reverse complement strand
GGTAGGCGCCGCGGTGGGCGTCGGTGTGGGCTTGGGCGTCGGGGTCGGCGTGGGAGAGGCTGTCGGCGGGGGTGTGGCGGCGGTTAGAGTGAAGGAGAGTGTCTTGCCCGTAAGCGACGTCCCGCTGCCCGTACGCGCGGTGAACCTCGCCTGGTGCGTGCCCACTCCGTAGGCGCTGCTGCCATACGTGTATGTCGCCGGCTGACTGAAGGTAGTTGCGGTCGTCGTCATGTTGACAGCGGGTCCGGCGTCAACGGTCACGCGAACCCACTGTGGCGGGTTGCCACTCGTCGAGGTGTAGACGACGCTGAAGTTGACCTTGGTCCCAACAACGGCAGTGGTCGGAGAGATGGTCTCGCCGCCAATGCTCGACGCGAACGCCGGACCCGCGACTAACGCCGTCAAAAGCATCGCCAGCGGAACAGCGCAAAGCCTTCGGAGGCTTGCACGGGCGCGGCGCGACCACCGACCCCTCCCGGGGTTGGGCGTGACAGACGGATTGGCACGGCTAGCCGCGGACCCCGCGGAACCTTTCACGAATACCGTGAGCAATAAGGCCAATCCGGACGCTGTCACCAATATGGTGCGGAGCCCGGCAATACGCCGGGCGATGACGCCCGTCATGGGGCCGAGAATGGGACAGCAGGGGGGAGTGGGCAATGGTACGGCGGTCATGGAACCCAGGACCCTTGCTGTCGCCCACACCGGCACCGGCCATGCCTGGGGCGATGTAAGGCCCGTCGCAAGGCAACCTTTCTGCACCGCTCCGCACCTATCCGATCGCCGACGGTCGGGTCGCCTCCATTCCTCCCAGAAGCCGGAGGGCCCTTTGGCGCGTTGCCCGGAATCACCAGCCCGATCGGGTGGTGCGCCGGCACAACTGGGCATAGGACGTATCCCTTCCGCCGCGTTGGGGCCCCTCTCGGACGGCGCGCAGCGAGCGGCGGCGGCGCCCGCCCCTACGACGGCTTGGTCTCCGCGGAATCGTCCGGGAAGTCGATCTTGAGCGCGCCCCAGCGGCCGCCGAATCGGAGCGGGATCTCGTAGGTCCTGCCCGCCTCAACCTCGATCGGGATCGTTCTGGCGTTTCCGCCCAGGATCACGGTCAGCTCGTGGCTGCCTGCCGAGGCCGACAGTTCGAAGCGGAATCCACGGGCGACGTCGCCGGGGAAGAACACCTGGCTGTCCAGGGCGACGAGCGCCGCGGGCACGGTCCCGGTGTAGGAATGCCACGTCCAGCCCGGGAAGACCAGCACGATCGATGCTCGTTGGCTGCCGCTCTCGGCGTCCGAAGCCATTCGTTCCTCCCTGCCGTCCCCGGATCTGCCCGGTCGGCGATCGGCGATCGGCGCTGCCCGCGCCGGGATGCGGCGCGAGACTCCCGTCGGAGGGGTCGGTCAGCGGCGCGGAATCAGGAGTCGCCCGTCCACCCAGCCATGCCAGCCGTTGACGGCGCGAACGTGCGCCCAGGCGCCGGCCGAACTCTCGAGGACGAGGTCGAGCCGCTCCGGCAGGACGGCGATCGGCGGCTGCGCGGGGTCCGGCGCGAGCCACGCCGGCATTCCGCCCGGGGGCACGAGGTGGGTCGGCGACCAGCCGGCGATCGGCGCCGCCGGGGCCGGCTCGGTCGACCCGGTCGACTCGACCGCCTGCGCCGGTCGGGTCGGAGGAGACGCGGACGACGCGATCGCCTGTGCCGGCGAATTCTGCCCAGCGGGGTTCGAGGATGCGACTGCCACGGCCTCGACCGGCGGCAGCGCCTCCAGCTGCGCCCGAATCGCGCGGATCCTCCGTCGCTGGCGCTCGACCTCGGGATCCCAGACCGGGTCGAACCGGCTGCGAACCAGCGCGTATTCGATCTGGGCGGCCTGCAGCTGGCCGGTCAGCCGGGCGCCCGCCGGACCGTGCGACCGTTTGGCCCGCTCTCGAGCGGACCGCCGCGCCAGCAGGCTGCGGAGCGACCGGATCTCGGGCTCCGTGATCACGTTCGGGTCCGGCTCACCCACTACGATCGCCCGGAAGTTGTTCTCTTCGCTGCGCGTCGCGAAGAGGACCAGGACGACGAGCAGGAGGAGGAACGGCAGCCCCTTCGCCGTCCCGTACTCGACCCACTGGAGAGCGCTCGGGTTGGTGCCGTCGCGGGTCTGGAGGATCGACTCCATGAGCGGGGAGTTCCAGACGACGTGGGCCGCCACGCCGGCGACGATGCAGGCCGCGGCGCCCACCCGTTTGAGGGCAGACGCGCTCCGTCTCGTGACAAGGTAGGCGAAGCCGGTGCCGGTCAATCCCGTGAACAGGACGTGGCCGTACAACCCGCCGCCCACGACCCGGATGATGAACGTGTCGAAAACCGGTCCCGACTGGTCGACGGCCCCTGGCGCGGATGCGACGGCGTTGATGAAGTACGAGACGTCCTCGACGACGGTGAAGCCGAGGCCGACCATTGCCCCGTAGACGAAACCGTCCATCGGCCCGTCGAACTCGTTGCGGGCGACGAGGTACAGGATGACGACGCCCATGAGCTTGAGCGTCTCCTCCACTCCGGGGCCCACGATGGCTTTGCCCCACTGGGCCGTGAAATCTGGCGCGGTGACTTTGCCCAGGACCGAGAGCCACGCGGAGTTGGCCTCGGCGGAGAGGCTCGTGGCGATGATCCCGCCCCAGATGACGGCCGCGGCAAGGAGGATCTTCGGCTCGGCTTCGAAGAGATCCAGCCGGTACACCACGAGCGCCACGGGCACGGCATATACGAGCACGAGCGCCCACGACAGCAGGTACGCGGTCGTGAGCGAGCTCATCAGGGCCTGCTCCTGGTAGAAGAAGTAGCCGCCGACCGCGAGCAGAACCACATAGAGCCAGAACGCGGGCTCGCGAGGCTGGATGAGCGAGGCCTGGCGGCCCCAGTGCGGCGGTTCGGCGGGTCCCCGTGGCACGGAGCCGGCGGCCGCGGAGCCCTGAGGGGCGGAGCCGGCGCTGCCGAAGGGGCCCATCACGCCGCCCTCACGGTCTTGACCATCGCCGAGATGTCGTCGGTCACGTATTGGAGGTCACCTTGCGGCGCGGCCACCTCCACGACGACCGCGTTGTCGGACACGACCATGCAGACGAGCTCGCCGTCTACGGTGCCCATGTGGCTCGAGCTGCGCTCGGATCCCGACAGGATGGCCTCGAACAGAACGGATGTGGAATCGTTGCCGGCGATGAGGGTCTGGTGCTCGTCGCCGTAGCTGATCTGGGTGACTTGCGACTCGAGCTGCTGACGAACCTGGGCCATCACCGAGCCCGAGCTGCCGGAGTAGCTCCGGCTCAAGACCTGGGCGGTGAGCGTGGCGTCGCCCTTCTGAAGCACGATGCCGGCCGAGTTGTCGCCCGGGGCGGAGGTCAGGACCCAGCCTGAGGCGGCCGTGATCGTCACGCCGCCGCCGATGTCCTGGGTTCCGGCGCTCGGAGCGGGGAGAATGCCGTTGAGGACCAGGCCGCCGACGACCACCACCGCGATGACCGCGGCGACGAGGGCCGTCGGGCGCCAGCGGACGCCGTCGAGGGGCAAGCCCTGCCCCGGCGCGACGGTCGGGCCCGCGGTGTTCGGCGCGACGGTCTGACTCGTGCCGGCAACCGGGCCGGCGGGAGCGGGCGGCCAGCTCTGCCAGGGGCCCTGCGGTTGCCACGGAGTCTGCGGCTGGGCGGGCTGCCACTGCGGCTGAGCGGGCTGCCACTCCGGCTCGGCGGGCGGCCACTGGAGCTGCGCGGGTCGTGGCGACGGCGCGATTGGTCGGTTCGACTCGCCGGACGAGGACGCCTGGTCAGGTTTCGGGGTTCCGTCCGGAAAATCGCCCACAGGCCGCCTCCTCCGCGCTTGATGGTACCCGCTACGAGTGGTCGGGCGGGTCGCCTCGCGGGCTCGTGCCGTAGCGGTCGCCATACGGGAGCGACGCCCGGGCTCGGAGCTCGTCCCGGTCCGTAGCGTCGTCGGATTCGGTGGGTGGCCGGTTCCGCGGCGCCTCCGGCGTGTCGGCGCGCGCCGGAGAGATGGCCTCGCGGAGCCCCTCGTAGAGATTCGGGCTGGCCAGGCCGAAGATGACCGCGATGAACGCGATGTAGGGCAGCCCGACCATGATCGCCACGACCGCCACGACCGCGCTCGCGCCAATACTGGCGAGGACTCCGAGGGCTGCGCCCAACCGCCCCCGGACCAGGGCGCCGATCGAATGGCTCAGCGCCTGGCCGCCATCGAGGCTCCCGATCGGCAGCAGGTTGAAGACCGCCCATCCGAGATTGACGAACAGCCAGATCGAGATGGGGACTCGAATCTCGCTCGGGCCGAGGTCGCCGAACTGGCGGGCGACCAGCAGCACGGCAAGCGAGGCGAGCCCGACCACCAGGCTGACGCCGGGTCCGGCCAGAGCGACGACCACCATCTGCCGATCCGACAGGAGCTCGGTGGCCGGAGTGTCGTCGGGGACGGTGAAGCCGCCGAGCGCCCAGAAGGTGATCTGGGACGTGACCCCGTATCGGCGGAACGTCACCGCATGGCCGAGCTCGTGGAAGAGCAGGGCGATCAATCCGAGGACGATCCACTCGACCAGGAACGCGTCCGACAGCCCGGACAGGACGCCGATCAGCAGCAGCCCGATCACGATGGACGGGCCGATTCGAACCGGGATGCCGAAGACGTGGATGGAGACTTCGAGGGACGGCAGGGTCGAACCTGGTTCGCGGGCGGCGGTGGCGCCACAGCGACGTTCGTGGCCGGCTCGAAAAGAGTAGCCAATGGCGACGAGGCCGCGTCGCGCTCCTTGCCGCGTCGCTACCAGGCGCGCCGGGTCGTCAGGCGGGAGCGATGGCCAGGTCCTTTGGCGGCCGCCATGTGCCGGACGGTAGTCGGATCAGACGATGCTCCGCCGGCATTCGAGCATGACCTCGCGGATCCGAACGGCCGGCGTGAGGCGCAGCAGCCAGCGAATCGTCTCGAGGATGTCGGCGGGCTGGATTATCTCGTCGGGCGCGAGGGGCGACCCGAAGGCCAGCCGGGTGTTCGTCCAGCCCGGGCAGATCGAGGTCACGGCGACGCCGGCCTCCGAGAACTCCCGATAGACCGACTCGCTCAAGCCCACCAGCCCGAACTTGCTCGCCACGTAGGCGCCGTCGCCGGCGAAGCCCACCTTGCCGGCTCGCGAGGCGATGTTGATCACGTGGCCGCTGCCCTGTGCCTTCATCGGCGGCAGCGCGGCCTGCATGAACAGGAATGGCGCGACCAGGTTCACCTTGAGCATCGTCTCGAGCTCGGCCGCGGGCAGGTCCAGGCCGCCCGGCGTGTAGGCGCCCGCGTTGTTCACCAGGACGTCGACCCGGCCGTGGCGGGTCAGGATGCCGTCCATGGCGGGCCCGATCGCGGCTGTGTCCGCAAGGTCCAGCACGTTCACCGAGTGGCTGACGCCGGAGCCACGCGCGAGATCCGATGCGGCCGCGTCGAGGTCGGCCCGGTTGCGGGCGACGAGCGCCACCTCGAACCCGTCTTCCGCCAGGCCGGTCGCGATGGCGCGGCCGATCCCCCTGCTGGCTCCGGTCACGATCGCCACTCGGGGCATGGGAATCCCTCCACTGCTGGCTCGCGGACGCTCCGCACGATTCTGCACTGGCAGATCAACGACGCCCCGCAACGCTGACCAAAATCGCCCGGAGCGATCCTCGCCGAGGAGAGCGCGGTCGGATACCCGACGGGCCGGCGGACTCACGCTCGACCCTGCCCAAATTGGGCTCGAGCGGCCTGATTTCGGTGCCCAGTCCTCGTCGAACATCGCCGCCGGCGCTATTGGGCAATGAACGGGGCCGGGCAGGCCGCGACCTGAGCAGCAGCAGTGCTGCAGCTAGCTCAAGAGAAGTGGCGGAAGAAGAGATTCGAACCCTGGGGCTTCGCCGGCGAGACCGGGGCTCTACCGGCCTACTGGCAGGCGGACGGGTCGATGGCACAGAACTCTTGTGGCGTGAACCAGCCCGAGTCGAACAGCGATCTCAGGTTGTCCTTCGTAATCGTCTGCGGCTTGAGCGCCAGGGTGGGGATCTGGTTGTGGCCCGGCGAGGAGAAGAGGGTGATGCCGTCGAGCTTGCCGACGTCCGGGTTGTGGCAGAGCGTGATCGCGGCTTTACCCATCGCCAACCCCATGAGCCGCAGGTCCGACCAGACGTCCACCAGCTGGACTCCCTGGACGATGTTGGCGAGGCCCAAGCTGTCCAAGCCCTGGCCCGCGACGGCGACTTTACCCTCCAGCCCGACCTCCTCGAGAGCCGAGATCGCGCCATCGGCCAGGCCGTCCGTCTCCGCGATGACCGCATCGATCTTGTTGTCGTTCCAGGCCAGGGCGGTCTTCATGTCGATCTGGGCCTGACTCGGGTCCCACCAGTGGGTATAGGTCTCGGAGACGATCTTGATGTCGCCCCTGTCGATCGCGGGCTGCAGGACCTCGTGGATGCCGGCTGCCAGTTGGTCGTCCATGACCTGACCTTGCTCGCCCCTGATGATCACGTAGTTGCCCTTGGGCTTTGCGGCCAGGACGGCACGGGCTTCCATCCGTCCGATTTCGGCCTGATCGAACGTGGCCCAGAGAACCCCTGGGCTGTCGATGAAGTCGTCGTAGCCGACGACGGCGACGCCGGCGTCGACGGCCTTGTGGATCGCACTCTGGGTCGCGGGTGGGACCTCTCCCGTGTCAGTCCGCTGGACCCGCAGGAGGATGACCTTCGCACCCTCCGCAACCAGCCGGTCGATTTGCGAGGCCTGCAGTTCCGCACTCGCCCTGCCGTCGAGGCTCTCGAACCTGGCGTTGGATTCTGCGAGCGCCCACTTGATCATCGGCTCGTCCCAGCGCGAGTAGCGCTCGATTGCGGCCGTGTCCCACGCCGCCCCGATCAGGCAGCCCGATGCAGCTGGCGTGGTCGCGCTCGGGGACTGGGTCACAGCCACCGAGCCACAGGCTGCGCTGATCAGGCAGGCGACGACGCCGATCGCAAGGACCCTCGACGCTGGACCGCCGGATCTCTTGTTCCCCACGTCGCCCCTCGCTGGAAGCTCCCTTTACGCCGCACTGGCGCCGCTTCCACAGGAGGATAGACCGTCTTCGACCGCCGCGGATCCCGGCGCAGACGCAACAGGGGCTGGTAGGGGAGGAAGGATTCGAACCTTCAACCGGGGCTGTATAAGAGCCATGCTCTAACCGTTGAGCTACTCCCCCGCCGGCGGGATCGTACAACACGTTGGCCGGTGCACAAATGGGGATCGGCGGCCGAAGCCCGGACGACGGATCGGCGGGGCGGCGCGATGGGGCAGCCAGCCGGAGGACGCCCGCCCGCTCGGGGCTGGACGACGCCGCGCTAGTCGAGGCCGCCCTGCAGGAGCTCGATGCTGGCGCGGTGAGGAATCGTCTCCGGGGTGTTGGCGGCGACGAGCGCCACGCCGTCGCGGAACCGGCGCAGCTCGCCTTCGGTGATGAAGAAGCCGACGCTGATCCGGATGGCGTCGAGGGCCGGGATCGTTCGGGCGATGCAGAGGGTCCGCTGAGACAGCTCGTGAAGAGCCGGCCCCGATTGCCAGCCGGCGATCCGGAACGTCACCAGGCCAGCCATCGACGACCGCGGCGTCAGCACTTCCACGCCGGGTACCTCGGCCAGCATGTCGGCCGCCTGGCCGGCAAGCCGGGCGATCCGCTCGTGGATCCACTGCCAGCCGACGTACATCGAGAGCCAGGCCGTGCTCCGGGCGAAACCCAATACGGAAGGCTGATGGAGGGTCGAGCTTTCGAACCGGCGAGCGTCCGGCCAAAGCTTGCCCCGGGCCGAGAGATCGATCGACTCGAAGCTCGCGTAGCCACCGAACGTGAGGCGCGGACGGTCGAGCACCGACGGGGCGCAGTAGAGCGCGCCGGTGCCCTCCGGACCCAGGAGCCACTTCTGGCCCGGCACCGAGTAGAAGTCCACTCCAAGATCCTCGACCGGGACCGGGATTGCGCCCGCGCTCTGCGCCCCATCGACCGCGAGGAGAGCGCCGCGGGCGTGGGCCATCTCCGCGATCTCGCGGACGGGCAGGACTACGCCCGTCGCCCACGACACGTGCGAGATGGAGACCAGCCGAGTGGCCGGGGTGATCGCGTGGTCGAAAGCGGCCAGCACCGCCTCCCGGTCGCCGCCGTGGCCGACCTCCGCAATCTCGAGTTCGACGCCGCGGCGCTCGCGCAGCCCCCACAGCGGCGCAAGCGCGCCCGCATGCTCCAGGCTCGAAGTGACCGCCCTATCGCCCGCCTGCCAGTCGATCGCCCCCGTCGCCGCGTTCATCCCGTCGGTGGTGGCGTGAGTCAGGGCGATCGCGCTCGGGCTCGTGCCAAGGATCGCCGCGATCGAAGCGCGGGCCTCGGCCATGCGGTCGAGCGAATCCTGCCAGTAGTTCAGGTCCGCCCGGCCGGTCCGCAGCTCCCAGGCCTCGGCCTCCGCCATGGCTTTCGCCGTCTCGCGCGGCAACGGACCGGCCGAGCCGGTGTTGAGGTAGATGCCCGCGGCCGTCGACGGAAGCGCTTCCCGCAGGGCGGGAATCTTCTCGTCGTCGGGCTGGAACGGGGTTACCACTCGCGCTCCTTCGGAACTCGTCGTGCGAATTCGCGGGGCTGACTCGCGGGCGAACTCGCGGTGCGGTTGGCCGCCGCTCGCGGCGTCCGTGGTGCCGTCTGACGTTCCGTATCATAGGTCCCGCGCCGGTAGCCCTCCCCTGGCCGCTCCCGGGCGAGCCGGTTTGGCCGAGGCGTGTTCCCGGGCCACCTGACGGACGCAACGAGGCGGGTTTGCGATGACCGAATATCGGGTCGGCGAGTACGCCCGACCGGAGCTCCTGGCCACTCCCCACTGGCTCGCCGAGAACCTCGAGCGGCCCGGCTTTGGAGTGCTGGACCTGCGCTGGCGGCCCGACGGCTCGGGGCGACGCCTCTACGCGAGCGGCCACATCCCGGGCGCCGCGTACCTGGACTGGCGCGCGGACCTCACGGAGCAGGAAGAGGACACGGAGATCCTGCTACTGGCCGGTCCCCAGCGAGTGACCGAGACGATGACCCGGGCAGGCATCGGCAACGGGATGGCCACGGTCATCTACGACGACACCGGGGCTACATACGCGTCCCGGGCCTGGTGGACGCTGCGCGCCTACGGCCTCGATTCCGCCCGGATCCTCGTCGGGGGGCTGGCAGCCTGGCGCGATCTGGGGCTGCCCGTGTCGAGCGCGGCGGAGCTCCGGCCGCCCATCACCTTCACGCCGAGGCTCGATGCCCGCGCCCGACTCACCGCCCACGACGTGCGGCAGCTCCTGAACACCCCCGGGGTCCAGTTCCTCGACGCCCGGATCCCGGCCGAATTCTCCGGCCACGCCGGGGCGGCCCGGCGGCTCGGCCACATTCCGGGCGCTCTCAACGTACCCGCCGCCGCGACCACACTCCCGGGCGAGACCCAGTTCCGCCCGGCGCACGAGATCAAGGACCTGCTGCGCCGGGCGGGGGTTTCGTCGCGCCAGCGACTGATCTGCTACGACGACGCGGGCATGGGTGCCTGCAAGCTCGCCTTCGTGCTGACGTTGATGGGCTACGAAAACGTCGCCGTGTATGACGGCGGCTGGAGCGAATGGGGCGAGCGGCTGGATCTGCCGGTCGAAACCTGAGGCCGGCCGGCTCTGCCGGTCGAACCCGAGGCCGGCTGTGCCGGTCGAACCCGAGGCCGGCTCTGCCGCGGCCTACCAGGGGCTCTGAGCACCCCTTGACTGCGCGGCGTCCGCGGACCCTCGCCATTCGACGCCGCGCGGCACCACGACGTGGGCCCTCAGGTGGTTGACAACGAGGAGATCGGCGGCGGCCGGCTCCTCCGCCACTCCATAGGCCCAGTAGCGAGCGCCGGTGACCGGCAGCCACTTGTCGGTCAGACCCATCAGAGCCACGCGCAGCTCCGGCTCGTAGGCCAGGTAGATCGTCCCATCGATCGTGAACGGCGGCGCTAGAAGGGTCGCGCGCACGGGTTGCTTGGAAGTCCGCAGCTCGCCGGAGCCCTCGCCGTCGCCGGTCGCATGGACCAGGAGCACGTCGGAGACCTGGACCTGGGCGACCGCTGCGTTGCCGACGATCCGGTGGGAGCCGATCTCGATGAACCTGGCGTCTTCGAGAACCAGGTGCTCCGAGTCCGAGTCGTTCATCAGATCCGTCAGTCTGCGGATCCTCGCCTGAACGACGCCCTGGACGATCAGGTTCGCGGTTACCAGGGTCAGGGGTAGTGGCTGGACGGGATTGAAGCTGCCGAACATGGCCGGAGGATATCGCAGCCGCCGGTCGGCCAAGGACGCCCGAACGTACTGGGACGGCGCGGCCTATTCGCCCTCCACCGGGACGGAGACCGCCGCCGAACGCCGGGCCGGCCGTTTGGATACCGCCGTGACGAGGTACTCGGCGCCGTACTGGAGGTCTCGATGGAGCCGCTCCACGTTGGCCAGCGTGTCGATCTCGGCAGGGTTCTTGTCGTCGCGGATGCGGACGATCCGCGGGAATCGGAGGGCGAAACCGGATTGGTGGCGGTTCGAACGTTGGATGACGTCGAAGGCGACCTCGACGACGATCGTCGGCTCCACCTGGCGGTATCTGCCGAAGCGACGGATCGTGTGCTCCTCGAACCAGCGGGTCATCTCGGCGATCTCCGCGTCCGTCAGGCCCGTGTAGGCCTTGCCGATGGTGGCGAGCCGATCACCCGCCTCGTCGCGAACGGCGAACGTATAGTCCGACAGCACGCCGTGCCGCTTGCCGTGGCCCACCTCCACTCCGACGACGACACAGTCGAGGGTCGCGAGGGCGCGCTTCATCTTGAGCCAGCCCAGGCCCCGCCGGCCCGGGGAGTAGTGGCTGGCCGGATCCTTGACCATCAGGCCTTCGTTTCGCCGTGCCCTGGCCTCGGCGAAGATACGGTCGAGAGCCTCGGCGGATTCGGCCGTGACCAGGTGCGACAGGGCGAATTGCCCGCCCGATTCCACGTCCGGCAAGCCCAGCGACTCGAGGCGACGGCGCCGCTCGGCGAGGGGCACCTGGAGGAGCGGCGCGACGGCGCCGGCGGGTTCGGTCGAGGCGAGGCCGGCCGGCGGTTCGGCCAGGACCCGGTCGGTCGGGGGGTCGGGCCGGCCGTCGAGCGAGCCCGCTCCGTTCGGCAGGCTGGCGCCGTTCGGCAGGCTCGCGCCGTTCGCGGTTATGGCCGCGGAGCGCGGGCCCAGCGCGAGCACGTCGAAGGCGACGTAGATGACCGGCACCTCGGCACGAACGCTCGCCGTGGGGTACTTGCGCCCCAGCCTGGTCTGGAGGGTGAGGAACGGCAGGACGTGGCCGTTGGCGAAGGCGAGGACCTCGCCGTCGAGGATGCCGTCCCAGTCGAGCGAAGCGGCGGCCTCGACGATCTCCGGGAACTGGTCGCTGACGTCGTTGAGGTCGCGGCTGTAGAGGCGCACCGTGCCCCCGCGCCGGTGCAGCTGCGCCCGAACGCCATCGTATTTGTCCTCGACCCAGACGGTTGGACCGAGGCGATTGATGATGTCCGCCGCGTCTTCGGCCGGCGAGGCCAGCATGAACTTGAGCGGATGCATCAGTCGCAGTCGCGCTTCGTCGAGACGGCCCTCCATCGCCAGAACGGCCGTCTCGCCGGTGTCGCCGGTGAGCATCAGGGCCCGGCTGACAGCGGCCTGGGGGAGGTCGAACGCTTCGGCGATGGCCGCTTCCAGCAAACCCTCGCGCAGCCCGATCCTCAGCTCTCCGGTCAGGATCTTGACCACGTACTTGGCCGTCAGCGCGCCGCATCGCCGCAACAGGGCAGCCAGAATCGCGCCCTTGGCCGCCGCTCCCGGAGCGGCCTGGATCGCGGCGAAGGCCTCCTGGACCTCGACGAGCGATGGCGACGTCTCGAGGGGAGGCTCCTCGGAGCGCAGGGCGAGAACCTCGGCGACGGCGACACCGAGATCGGACGAGCGGTCGTACGCTTCCCCGAGAGCCCCCGCGGGCGTCCCGGCGAGCTGGCAGACAACGGCCGCGATCGTCGACCAGCCGAGCCCAGCAACTCTCTGGTCGGCCTCGGCGAAGGGGCGGCCAGTCAGGAAGATCGCCGCCGCGCGCAGGTCGTGGGCCGGCAAATCGGCCAGATATCTGGCCAGCAGCAGCGTCTTTTGGGAGGTCCGGGTGGTACCGGCCACACGTTCGGCCAGTTCGCTCCAGCCAAGCATGGCGGCGATGGTATACCTTCGCCCTGCGAAACCCGCTTGGGGCTCCCGCGTCGATCCACGCTGGCGAACCGGAGGATGGGATGGCGGCGGCGCTACATCGTGAGACCTGGCATCCCGAGGCCATCGTCGGGCGGCTGGTGGTCCTTCGCCGTCACCGGCCGGACAACCTGAGCGCGTTCGCTCGCTGGTACGCCGATCCGGAGGTCGCCCGGCTGACCCGATACCAGCAGACGCCGCTGACCAACGAGGAGCTCCAGCGCTTCTTCTACTCGCGGATCATGGGCTCCGACTCGTTCACCATGGCGATCCACATCCGCGAAACCGACAGACTCATCGGCACGTGCGCCTTCAGCCAGCTCGATGGCGACAACGGCTCGGCGCTGTACCACATCACGATCGGCGAGCACAGCGGCTGGGGCCACGGGTATGGAACCGAAGCCACTCAGCTGATGCTCTCCCACGCGTTCCGTCAGCTCGCCCTTCATCGCGTTGCCCTGACGGTCTTCGAGTTCAACGAACGGGCAATCCGCTCGTACCGCAAGTGTGGATTCGAGGTCGAGGGGCGGGCACGGGACGCGATCTTCCGCGACGGCCGCTTCTGGGACGAGATCCACATGAGCGTCCTCGCCGAAGAGTGGGAGCTGCGGCAGCGGCAGGAGCCTACGACCTGAGGGTCCCGCGCGAGGGGGTCCGTGCCGTCCGGCCGAGCTCAGGCGGAGGCGGCGGCCGTGGGCTGCTTGGCCAGATACGCGTCGATGATGCTCTGCAGCGTGGCGCTGCGGAGCTTCTCGATCAGAGCGCCCTCCGCGGCGTAGAAGACATCGTGGACGCCGCACTCGCCGTCCACTCCGCAGGTCGTGCCGCGCATTACGCAGATCTGGCGGTGCGGATCGCCTTCGATGGCCTCGATGACGCGCAGCAGAGTGACGCTGTCGGCCGGTTGCGCCAGCTCATAGCCGCCCGATCTACCCGGATGGGCATCGACGAGGCCGGCCCGGGTGAGATCGCCCATGATCTGAGGCAGGAACCGCGGCGGGATCTTCATCTCTTCCGCGATCTTGCGGCTGCTGAGCAAACCATCCGGAGCCATCGTCAGCGCCAGCATGGCCCGTATTGCGTAGTCGCTTCTTTTGGTCAGGTCGAGTCTCATGACGCCAAGGATATTGCGCCGTCAATCTCCGGGAGTGACCCTGCCGTTGGTCGCACGCTGGGGTGACGCGCGGCAGAAATTGCACTAACTAGGTGCGTTTTTGGCGCATAAGGCGCCAAATCGCCATCGGCCACGAGACGGGCGAGAGGCACGAGCCCGCATCTCGACCTCTCGCCCTCTCGTGCAGGATCAGCCGATGAGGTAGCTGACCGTCACGTTGACGATGATGTCCGTGGTGCCGGTCTGGATCGGAGTCGAGCCGGCCGCCTTGTCCATGTACGCCTGGCTCGAGTAGTAGACGGGCGTGTTGGAGGTCGTCTCGGTGATCGCGGCGACGCCCTTGATCGAGACGCCGGCGGAACCGACGAGGGCGTCGGCCTTGGCCCGGGCATCCTGCATCGCCAGCTGTCGAGCCTGAGCGGCGACGGTCTTCGGGTTGTCCAGCCGGAAGGCGATGCCCTGGATCGTCGTCGCGCCCGCCGCGGTCGAGTCGTCCACGATCGCCGGAACCTTGGTGAGATCTCTGACCGTGACCTTGACCGTGTTCGAGTACATGTAGCCGGTCAGCCTGGAAGTGGATCCGCTGTAGTCGTAGACCGGACTCAGGTTCAGGTTGACGGTGGTGATGTCCTTTGGATCGACGCCATTCTTCTTGATTGCGGCGACGACGGCGTTCATCGAGGTGGAGGCCGCCGATTGAGCCTCGGCGACGGTAGGCCTGGTGATCTGGACGCCGATGACGACGTCGGCGACGTCCGGAGCCACGCTGACATCCCCGACACCCGAGACGGTCACGACGTGGTCGGTGGGCGACGTCGGGTCGGCGGCCACGGCGGGACGGCCGGAGATGATGGGGCCGACGACGAGGCCGACGAGCAGGCTGACGGCCGCGGTCAGCGCCAGGGCCTTGCCGAAGGTCGGCAGGCCGGCGTGCGAGTCGTTCGATGTCGAGACCTGCGGGTCGCCGGTCGACTTGCGGATTTCGTCCATTTCGATCTCCCTGTATCCGGCGAGCCGCCGGCTGGCATTCGAGAGCGGGTGGAGCGCCGTATCTAGGTGGCGCGCAACCCCAGGACGGCTCCGGCCGCGGTCCGGTTCCCTGAGAGCGCGGCGGGCTTCTCTAGAATTGGGGCATGAGCACAGCCGAGAGCAACCCCTGGCGCCGCGTCTCGCGGCGAGTGGCCTACGAGAATCCGTGGGTCGAGCTGCGCCACGACGACGTCATACGGCCCGACGGCGAGCCGGGCATATACGGCGTGGTCCACTTCCGGCACCGCGCGGTGGGCGTCGTGCCGCTCGACCTGACCACGGACCGCGTCCTGCTCGTGGGCCAGTGGCGCTACCCGATGGACCGCTACTCGTGGGAGATCCCCGAGGGCGGCGGCCGCTTCGACGAGGATCCGGAGGAGGCGGCCCGGCGCGAGCTGGCCGAGGAGACCGGCTATACGGGCGGAACCTGGCGCGAGCTATGCCGGGCCGAGCTGTCCAACTCGGTCACGGACGAAGTCGCCGTGGCGTTCGTAGCCACGGACCTGGTTGCGGGCGACGCCTTCCCGGAGGCCACGGAAGAGCTCCGGATGCGCTGGGTTCCGTTCGACGAAGTCATGGCCATGATCGAGCGCGGCGAGATCCTCGACGCCCTGACGATCATGCCGATGCAGCGCCTCGCGCTGGAGCGGGCCGGGTCGGGCCGAGGTTAGGGGCGCGCGATACCGACGCCCCAGGTCGGTCCCGGCCGGCCGCCCGATCGTCGGCCCTAGAGCTCCCGGTATTCGAACCAGTCGAAGTCGGCGGATTTGCCCGAGCCCGTCAGATCCTGGCAGGCCATGCCGACCATGTTGCCGGTGAACGCGATCGGCGTCGCGTGCTCGTCGGACAGGATCGAGGCGTCCAGCTCGCCTGAGACCGGGAACCACTCACCGCCGTCTTCGCTCCGATAGAAGCGCAGCCGGGCCATGTCGATCTCGAGGCGGAGATAGACGCGCTCGAGATGGCTGACGTCGAGCTCCTTCTCGACCGGATACCAGATATGGCCGCGCTCGCAGGCCATCAGGCCGAGGGCAACCGCGGCGTGGTCGGGCTTCGTCAGGAACAGGTAGTAGAAGCTGTCGGTGCTGTAGAACGCGACCAGGCCGGCCATCTGCTGGAACGTTTCGGGCTTGAACTCGACAACGGTCGACGCCTGGACGTGGAAGGCGCGCTGGCGGCGGGCGACGAGCGTCTGGTCGAACTTCGAGACGATGCTCTCGCGGCCCTTGAGGCGGAGGAAGCCCGGGCGCTCGGTCAGGCTGGCGTGGTCTTCGTCCAGCGGGAGCCTCAGGCTCTGCCACTGGACGCCCAGAGCCGGATTGTCGAAATCGTCGCGCGCGGGCAGCTCGGCGAAGGGCGCGGCCGCCGGGCCGGGCGCGGGTACCTCGACTGCCGGCAGGATGCCGCCGTGGGCGAGGCGCGGCCAGCCCTGGGCGTCCCAGACGATCTTCTGGATGCTGGTCTCGCGGCCGAGCACCGACCGGCCTTTGACGATGGGCCGGCGGGAGAGGTGAGCGAAGTACCACTCGCCGGCGGGCGTCTCGACGAGCTGGCCGTGCCCGGCGCTCTGGAGCGGATTCTTGGGATCCGGGACGGAGGTGATCAGCGGGTTGCCGGGCATCTCCTCGTACGGGCCCGTGATCGTGCGCGAGCGTGCGACCGTCTCGGCGTGCGTGGTGAAGGTGCCGCCCTCGGCGCAGGTGAGGAAGTACCAGCCGTCGCGCTTGAGGAGATGCGGTCCCTCGACCAGCCCGAGCTTCGTGCCGGGGAAGATGTTGGTCGCCGGCCCGACGAGCTTCTTCGCCGCGACGTCGTACTCGCGAAGCATGATCCCGCCGAACTGGTTCTTGCCGGGTCTGTGGTCCCAGACCATCTGGACGAACCACTTCCGCCCCACGCCGGACCCGTCCGGCGCCTCGTCGTGGAAGAGCGAGGCGTCGAAGCCGACGCCGTCCATGAAGGCCGGCTCAGACCACGGACCTTCGATCGCGGGGGCCGTCACGAGGAAGTTGCGGACGTCCTTGAAGTTGCCCACCCACGTCCGGACGTCGGTGTAGACGAGCCAGAACAGGCCGTCGGCGTAGCTCAGGCAGGGCGCCCAGATGCCGCCCGAGTTGGGGTCGCCGCGCATGTCGAGCTGAGAAGACCGGGTCAGCGCGTAACCGACCTGCTCCCAGTGGATCAGGTCGCGCGAGTGCGAGAGCGAGACGCCGGGGAACCATTCGAAGGTCGAGTTGGCGACGTAATAGTCGTCGCCGACACGGCAGATCGACGGGTCCGGATAGAAGCCGGGCAGGACGGGATTCCGGATGGTCCCTGAGGCGAGTGGCATTGCTTCTCCATCGTGGGCCTGCCTGGAACGTGCTCGGCGGCGGTTGTGCATACGCTATCAGGGTCGACAGCCCGAGAAACCAAGCTCTCGGCGAGCCTCGGACATCCTGCCTCCATGGGCGCGGTCCGTCTGGCGGTCTTCGAGCGGGTCATCGGCCCGGGCGACGGGGCCGGTGTATCATCCGGTCGCATGCAGGCTGCATAGTCTTTATGCGTCCAGGCGGCGGTGCCGCGACCGACGAACCACAGGCGGAGGCGGATCCCGAATGGTTCAGCAACGCGCACGGGCTCACGGTTCGTCGGCTCAATCGGGCGCGCCCGCCCATTCGGCCGGCCAGTCGGTCGGCCAGACGTCCGCCCATTCGGCCGGTCATCCGTCGTCGCATGCCGTCGCCCAGGTCGAGACTCCGTTCGTCAACCTCCGCGACCCCGCCCTCGCACTCGGGCCCGACGGACGCCCCGCTCAGAGCCGCCGCGCGCCCATCTGGGCCGACGTCCCCGACGACCGCTGGAACGACTGGCGCTGGCAGCTGTCCAATCGCGTCAACACGGTCGAAGAGATCGGGCAGATCCTCAATCTCACCGAGGATGAGCGGCTCGGCCTCTCGGCGCCGGACAAGTTCCGCGTGGACATCACGCCGTACTTCCTGAGCCTGATCGACCCCGACGACCCGAACGACCCGATCCGCCGCCAGGTCATCCCGACGGCCTGCGAGCACGAAGCCTTCACGGCCATGATGGAGGACTCGCTCGCCGAGGACCGCCACTCGCCCGTCCCGGGCCTGGTCCATCGCTACCCGGACCGCGTCCTCATGCTGGTCACCACGCAGTGCGCGAGCTACTGCCGCTACTGCACGCGGTCGCGCATCGTGGGCGATCCGGCGGCCAACTTCAACCGCGCCGAGCACGAGGCCCAGCTCGACTACATCCGCCGAACGCCGCAGATCCGAGACGTGCTGATTTCCGGCGGCGACGCGCTGACGCTCGCGCCCAAGCTCCTCGAATCGGTGATCCGGGGCCTGCGCGAGATCCCGCACGTGGAGATCATCCGCATCGGCAGCCGCGTGCCGGTCTTCCTGCCGCAGCGCATCGACGACGAGCTGTGCGACATGCTCGCCAAATATCACCCGCTGTGGATGAACCTCCACTTCAACCACCCGAACGAGCTGACGCCCGAGGTCGCGCGCGCCTGCGACCGCTTGACCCGGGCCGGCATTCCGCTCGGCAACCAGTCGGTCCTGCTCGCCGGCGTCAACGACTGCGTCCATGTGATGCGGGCGCTCGTCCACAAGCTCGTCGAGTTCCGGATCCGGCCGTACTACATCTACCAGTGCGACCTGGTCGAAGGCTCAGGGCACTTCCGGACGCCGGTCGGCAAGGGCATCGAGATCATGGAGGGGCTGAGGGGCCACACCTCCGGCTACGCGGTGCCGACGTACGTGGTGGATGCGCCGGGCGGCGGCGGCAAGATCCCGGTCATGCCCAACTACCTGATCAGCTACTCGGACCACAAGGTGATCCTGCGCAACTACGAGGGCTACATCACCACGTACGAGGAGCCGACCGAGTACACGCCGCACGACAAGGCCAATTGCTGGTACTGCCAGCACCCGCGCCAGGAACCCGGGCAGGGCGGCGTCGAGGGCCTTCTCGACGGTCGGCAGATGTGGATCGAGCCTTCCGGCTTCGAGGAGACGCACCGGCGGGGCAACGTCGGCCCTCACCGGCTCCAGGATCCGTCCAAGTGGGTGCCCTACGGGGTCGGCGCGATCGAAGGCGAGAAGTCGACGAGCGGGGCGCCCGCGGGAATCGCGGCCGGCGGACAGCCCGCGCTCGAACCGGGAGCGGCCTCCCCGGCGCCGGGGGACGCGCCGAGCCGCCCGCATAACCCGACCTTCGTCTACGAACCGGGCGAGGAGCCACGGCCCCGCGAAGGCGAACCGACTGGCTGGCACAAAGGGGATCTCCTCTAGCCCCACGCGGGCCCCACGCAGTAGCGCAGCCGGCCCCACGCGGGCCCCACGCTGTAGCGTGGCGGGCCCGACGCAGTAGCGCGGGCGGGCCCCACGCAGTAGCGGGTGCGGCCGCCGACTCGCCGCCCCCGCCCCGACCGATCAGACGACCCGCCGTCCGACGCCGGTATGAGTCGAAATCG
>VFSW01005380.1_pt1 | contig 18934 bp, 15 predicted proteins | sample 5358111 | NCBI WGS metagenome assembly VFSW01 (sample SAMN11554181, study PRJNA540505) | mine drainage metagenome | isolation source: sediment from site ElyBrook_90M | place: USA: Ely Copper Mine, Vershire, VT | collected 2017 | reverse complement strand
GTTTTATCGGCAATGTCCGGCCCGGTTTATGCGAGGGGAGATCAGGGCTGCTGCTGGTGGCAAGGATAATGATGCCTCTGGCGTGGGGCTTTGAGCCCAGCCGTGGCTGCGATACCTGGGAAAATGCTGGGAGAGAGGGTGTCTGCTGCCGGCAAAATTGGGCGCTGTTGCTGTAGAGGTGCTTCCTGAGCTGCACGCTGCAGGGTGAGCTGGGGGAAGCCATCACTCTTATGGACCCAGCCGCGTTCCAAAGTGGCCTCCCCGCCCTCCCCTGCGCCCGGCGAGCCGGGGCGTCTGGTGCGGTGACAGGTGGCCGTTCTTCCTGCCTTGCGGCAGTGATCGTCACCCGAATGGGCTGAAACCCGCTTGGGGTTCAGTAGAGCCCGGTTTCCGGGCGGAATAGAGCGCGGCCGGCGGGTAGCCGGGCCGCCGTTATCTTCAGAGGGGGTTATGGCGGGAAGTCAGACGATTCGTGTACGATTACGCCGCAGAGATCGGCTAATCCAGCAGGCGCAGAGCGCCACAGGCCATGCACTCACCGGCGGCGTGGCCATTAAGAATGTCGGCCGTTTCCCTAATACCGGCTGCTACGCCACAGACCGGACAGACGGGAGCTGAGGCAATGACAGCCGCCTCCCCCGGCCCCGGAACGCCCTGGACCTCAAGGTGGCCAGGGTTTGCCGCCAACGCCTGGTCGCCAAGGATAGCGGCCAGGCGTTTCAAAGCACGGGCGGACTTGCGGCAAACAGTGGTCATGCCCTCTTAAACCCCCTAATTCCCTTGGCGACAACTTCAGATGGAACAAACCACTTTTTCTTGTCGCCATCCCACCGCATCCCGAGGGCCTTGGCTTTGTCTTTCTTGTTGAAATCGACGACGAAATAGACACGCCCACCCGAATGGGCTGAAACCCGCTTGGGGCTCAGAGGAGCCCGGTTTCCGGGCGGAATAGAGCGCGGCCGGCGGATAGCCGGGCCACCATCAATCCTTGGCTGTTGGAGAAAAATGAGCAGCGCCCGCCGTTGAAGGTCTGTGCGGCAGACTGAGGGGCCCGCCAGTCTCGTCGGCGGCCTCTCTCTGTTCCCGGCAAGGAACAGCAAGACGCCCCGGTGATCCGGGGCGTCTTTGGGAGGGCGGCTTAGGCCGCCAGGGACTGGCTGGTCGTGTACGTGAGGAGTGAGAAGGTTCCGGGTCCGGCCGGGACGAGTTCGGCGAAAAACGAGCCGATGCTCGGGTCTTCAATTTGCACTTCGCAGTAGTCCTCGCCCTCGTCGGTCATGTGCGCCCAGGCCGCGCCGATTTCGCGGTCGTTGTAGAAAACCGAGTGGGTGGGGTCGTTGTTCTCCCCTGCGACCGGCTTGATCGTCAGTGGTTCGTTGAAAGAGAGGGTCGAGATGTTGCCTGTGAAAACGTCGTTCTTGCCGAGAGTGAAAGTTCCGATATTTGCCATGATCTCAGTTCCCATTTTTCGATTACCGCTCCATGCGGCTCGATAAAAAACGGCCAGGCACTGGCGCAGGATGGGTCATCCCGAAGGGACCGCAACGTAGTGGAGGACATGTGTAAGCAGGGTATTTTGGCTTGCGCGAGGAAGGCGAAGCCGGGGAAAATATTCTGCGGTCATGTTGGCCTTTGGCCTGCGAGGCGAAGCCGGACGGGGCCTAGTTTTTGGCATTCGAGCGCTTTGGAGCGGGTTATTCGAGGGGAGACGGCTGGCAAATTTTGGTACGGTTTGAGGCTGATGGTTTTATTGCATCGGCTGGTCTGCTCGTGAGACGAGCTGGTGATTTTGCTGGGGGGGGGCAGCACCTGGCTGGTGGCTTTTCTCTGCCGATTGCTGTTGCGGCTACCTGGGCGATGAACGGCAAAAGGAGGGTGGGCCGAAGCCGTGAAAATTGTTTGGCCGTGCAGCTACAATGCTTTCTGAGCCATATCGCGTTGGGCGATCATGGGGGAATCAATCTGTCTGGCGAGTTGCGCCGCCTGTCTGGGCGGCCTAGCCCCCTCCCCTGCGCCCGGTTTCCGGGGCGTCTGCCTCAGCGATACGGCGTTGCGGCAGGGATCGTCACCCGCATGGGCTGAAAACCCGTTAGGGATTCGGTGGAGCCCAGCTTGCGGGTGGAATGGACCGCGGCCGACGATAGTCGGGCCGTAGGCGAGGAAGGCATCTGCGAGACAAAAAAGGCCGCCGGTCTTGCCGGCGGGTTTGGTGTGCATATTCCGCTCAATCCAGCCACCCAAAGCGGTAGGAAGTCGGCCACCGATTGCATTCCATTGGCGCCACCCCGGCCACGAGTTGTAGTCCCGCAACCGGTGCCAAATATTCCTCCCGGTGTCCCACCCTTTCCGGCAGCAACGCGCCCATTATTGCCGTTCCCATTTTAGGGGCGTTTTCCCGGAAACTGTCGTTCAGCAAAGAAAAGAAACAGATCAAATGTTGGGTGCACGTCGGGCAGAGATTTGCGTCAAAGTTGTGCGACAGCCAGTGGCAGCTGGGAAGGGCCTGCCAGCTTGGCTTTAGGGACCGATAGCGCTTTTTTGATCTGATAGAAGTGTGAAGCCTTATACCGCCGAGCTACTGGCGATCTTGGAGATTGTAGGCTGCGTGCAGCATCGGGTGAAGCCGAACCCTCGTGTTGACCGATAGAAGCTGCGGCGCGATGAGGGGTTGGTCCATGTGGGAATAAACGAACTTGTCCTGCGGGCTGATCTTCACCCCTACGGCACCGGTCCGATATAGAATCGCAGTAAGTTCGGCAAGAACGTGAAGGCTCGTCTTCTTCCGCCCGTCGGCATAGGCTTGGCAGAGATCCCACACGGGATCGAACGAGATCTTTGACGATGCCCAGACCACCGTGCAGAAGTCATCGATTTTGTCGAGCAGCTCGAGAAGTTCGAGCCCAGACTTACGCTTTGATGTGAACAGAGTTAGGATGTCGTCAAGCAGGGGAAAGGCGCTTTGCCACTCCTGGACGAGCGCGTCCTTCCGTTTTCGGGCGAACTCGACCTCTGCCTTGCGCATAGCGTTCACCGATACAGTCGTCTGGCCTGCCGAAGCGTCAAAGCACTCGTTCACGAAGGCGATAACATCACGTGGCCGCATGAGCGTATGCTCGATGATCCAGTCAAAGCTCGGTTTCGCTCCAACTTGCGGCGGGAAGATATCCGCAAACCCAACTAACGCACCGCTGTATTGACGCTTAAAAAGAGCGTTGAGGCGCTTCTCCATGAGCTGCCTAAGTTCGGCCTTCGACCAGGCGATGCGGACCATGAGATCCTCGAACTTCTCGCGCTGAAAGCTAATGTCAGCGGTCTCCTGGACGACGCGCTCTAGGACGTCGGTACGCAGGGCAACGAGGATCTTGAGGTCGTTGATTTTCCGAAATGTCTTGAGCGACTCCATCAGCCCCTTGATCATCCGGAAGCGGACGCCGTCATCAACCCATCGCTCGTCGAGCTTGTCGATGGTCAGGTAGAAGGTGCTATAGTTTTCGTCCTGTTCGGCAAGGATGTCGATCACGCCGTGTAGTTCAGAAAGCTGTTCAGAGCTGATAATCTTGCGCGTCCTCGTGATTATCTCACTCTTTCTCTCCCGACTGATTCGCTTGTCGTATTGGCCGCCTGCCTTGAACTTTTCGATCTCTCCCCCGATCTCGGTATGAAGTTTGTTCTCGACTGCCTCGGTGATCTCTTTAATGTTCTGGTCCATTGTGATCCAGAACTTGCCTTCCCACGCCCGAATGTAATCGATCGACTTTTTTCGACGATCCTCGCGTGCAAAGCGGTCAAATATTTTTGAAAAGATGTTCCGCGACTTATCCGAGCTGTCCACGTCCCAGCGAAGCCTGATGTATTCGACGCAAAGGACGTGTTTCCAGAGGACCTGGAAGAAGAGATCAAGATCTGCGCCGATTGCTTGCAAGAATCGGAGGGCATCTGAGTTGGAAACGTAGCTCATCGACATCTCGAACGGATCGATCGCCGAGCTGTGACGTGACGCGTTTTCGAGATAACGCAGGATTGCAGTCTTACCTGAACCTGTGCGACCGGCCACAACCATCACCGGTGATCTGGCCCTACGGCACACCTCAACAGGCGGATACTCGACAAAACAGTCGAACAAGAAGTCGTCGTCTGTCTCCGCGTTTCCAGTGCCGATCCCCGCCCCGCGACGCAACACCACTGGATTGATGATCTTACTCGACGACATCCCGTGCCCCTCTGGTCATAGGGCAGCTTATCTCATTCATCTGTTGCGGCAAGTGCGTTCGCGCTTCGTTCACTACATTGAAAGCGCTAAGGCAATGTTTCCATTTCCGCGGATGCGTGAAATTTGACCGGGAGTAGTCTCGGTGTATTTCCTGGGGCAACTTTAGGAAGTTCGGCGTCAGTCACTGAGTGGCAATAAAGGGTCGTTTGTACCGGGACCAGGATTGTCGCGTAACTTAGGATTTACGCAACAACCAGCGACTACAACACATTGATAAACATTTATATTTTAATTTCAGCAAGGGAGCATCCCCCGGGAACAATCCCCGACAGGGGGCGGTCAGGCCAATGGCAGGTTTCTGCCTGCGCCCCCGACATAGGAGTCGGGCAGCTCCCTGCCCGAGCCGGCTCCTTGCCGTAAAAGTTACTCGGCCCCTTGAATGGCACTGTGAAGAAATTTGAAAATGCCGGGATCGGCGCATTGTGCCACATTGAAGCGCAGAAAACGCCCGGCGGTCTGCGCCTGGCTGAACACATTGCCCGGCGCCAGCACGATGTTCTCCGCCAGGGCGCGCCGAGCGATGTTTGCCGCGCTAAGCCCCTCGGGCAGCTCGCACCACAGGAACATGCCGGCGCGGGGCTCCACCCAGGGCGTCAGCCCGGCCTCGCGCAGCCGGGCGCCGGCCTGGCCCATGACGCTGGCCAGCCTGGGGCGCAGACTCTCCACATGTTTGCGGTACGTACCATCCTGTAACACCGCCAGCAGCAGCTCTGCTGAGAGCCGCCCACCGGCAAAGGAGGTGGCGATCTTCAGATCCGTCAGCCCCTCGATCCAGTTTGCGCGCGCGGCAATGTAGCCACAGCGGACCGAGGCCGAGAGCGTCTTGGAGAAACTGCCAACCTGCACCACCCGCTCCAGACCGTCGAAGGCAGCAAGGCGGGGCGAGGGCTCGGCCTCGAAATCGGCGAAGATGTCATCCTCGATGATGGTGAGGTCATGCTGCTCGGCGAGCTTGAGCAGCCGGTGCGCGACGAGCGCCGAGAGCGAGGCGCCGGTGGGGTTATGCACCGCGGCGTTGGTGATGTAGAGGCGCGGTTTTTCCGTGGCCAGCACCTGCGCGAAAGCCGTGACATCCGGCCCGGTTGGCGTGTACGGCACGCTGATTACCCGGGCCCGGTGCGCCCGCAATAACGCGCGGAAATTGAAATAGCACGGGTCGTCCACCAGTACGGTGTCGCCGGGTTCTAGCAGGAAGCGGCAGAGCAGGTCGACCGCATGGGTGCCGGAATCGGTGAGCAGAATTTGCCCCAGTGCGGCCGGTACGCCAAAGCCTGTCAGCCGCCTTGCCAGATGCTCGCGCAGCGGCGCCAGCCCCAGCGGACTGCCGTAATCGGTCAGCACCCCCGCCTCGGCCCGCGCCAAGCCGCGCAGGGCGCGCCGCAGGCTGGCTTCTGGCATCCAGCTGGGCGGCAGCCAGCCGCAGCCGGGCTTCAGTGCATCATCCGGCGTTTCCAGCGATTGGCGGGACACCCATAGCGGGTCCACCTCGCGGTCCAGCCGAGGCCCGGTATCGGCCAAGCTGAGCGGCGGTAAATTGCCCGTGACATAAAAACCCGAGCCGCGCCGAGGCTCGATCACCCCCTCCGCTGCCAGCCGGTCATAAGCCTCGACCACCGTGGTTTTGGAAACCTTCCGGGTCTGCGCGAGCATGCGGATAGAGGGCAGCCGCGCGCCCGCCGCCAGCGTTCGCGCTGCGATCCGCTGGCGGATCTCCTCCATCACGAGCGCCACCAGCGTGCCTTTGGCCAGTTCCATCCGTACCTCCATCGGTATAAGTACAGTTTAGAGGAATTGTACTTGATTGTGCCTGGAGATGCCATGCCCCGCGCCGCATAAAATGTGTCCACTTAAGGAGCGGAGCATGGACAAGACGGCAACCGGCTGGGTGAATGGCGCGCTGGGGGTGCTGATCTTCAGCGGCTCCATGCCGGCCACACGCGCAGCCCTGGCGGGGTTTGACCCGCTTTTCCTCACCGTGGCGCGCGCGGCACTGGCCGGGCTATTGGCCTTGGGGCTATTGCTGGCCTTCCGCCAGTCACGGCCGGCGCGGGGCGATTTGTTGTCTCTGGCGATGGTGGCGCTGGGCGTGGTGCTGGGCTTTCCGCTGCTCACGGCGTTGGCCCTGCGGCATATCGACGCCGCGCAGTCGCAGATTTTCCTGGGGATGCTGCCGCTTTCCACCGCCTTGTTCGGCGTCCTGCGCGGTGGCGAGCGTCCGCATGCCGCCTTTTGGCTCTGCGCCGGGCTGGGCAGCGGCTGCATCGTATTCGTGGCGCTGCGCCACGGCGCAGCGTTGCCCGGTGTAGGGGTGGCGCTGATGCTCGCCGCGATCATCGTTTGCGGCCTGGGTTACGCGGAGGGAGCAACGCTGTCGCGGCGGTTGGGGGGCTGGCAGGTGATCTCCTGGGCGCTGGTGCTAGCGCTGCCGCTCATGCTGGTGGCCAGCCTCATCACCTGCCCCGCCAGCTTGAGCGGCGTTACGGGTTCCGCCTGGGCGGGCTTAGCCTATGTTTCGGCTTTTAGCATGCTGCTGGGCTTCGTGTTCTGGTACCGGGGGCTTGCCCTCGGCGGCATCGCGGCAGTGGGACAATTGCAGCTCCTGCAGCCAATCCTGGGCCTCGCCGCCTCCGCCCTGCTGCTGCACGAGACCGTGCCACCCACCATGCTCGGCGTCACCGCCGGAGTCATCCTCTGCGTTGCCGGCGCCAAGCGGTTTGAACCGCCCCGGGATTTTCGGAGCCCACGATTGCAGCAATGAAAGAAGCGTTCGTTCGGTTTGCGCCCATGTACGAACCCGCTCCGCGGGAATGGTGCTTGTGGTGCGTGCGTAGCATCCGCGCCGATATAATTGCTTGAATTGAGATGGAACTGCGCTTGAGCATGGAGGGTCCCCCTTCAGCTTGAGAGGAGTTTCCGATGTCCATTTCCACCACCCAGCCTGAATCCGCTCCCATCAGCCCGCTGCGTCAGCGCATGCTCGAAGACATGGCCATGCGCGGCCTGCGCAGTCATACGCAGCACGATTATATCCGCATCGTCAAAAGCTTTGCCAGCTTTCTCGGGCGCTCACCCGATACGGCAACCGTCGAGGATGTCCGCCGCTTCCAGGTGTATCAGCGTGAGAGCGGCATGCAGCCGCAGTCGATCAACAATTCGGTGTCGGGGCTGCGGTTCTTTTTCACCGTGACGCTCAACCGGCCCGATCTCTCGCTGCGGCTTGTTCTGGTCAGGTTCCCGCGCAAACTGCCAGACGTGCTCAGCGTCGAGGAGGTCGGGCGGCTGCTGGAAGCCGCGCCGAACCTCAAATACAAGGCCGCGCTTGGCACCGCCTATGGCGCCGGGCTGCGCGTGTCGGAGGTCGCCTCGCTCAAGATCGACGACATCGACAGCACCCGCATGCTGATCCGCATCGAGCAGGGCAAAGGCCGCAAGGATCGCAACGCCATGCTGTCACCGCAGCTGCTCGCTCTGCTGCGGCTGTGGTGGCGCGAGGGCAAGCGCCGCAACGTCATGCTGCCGCATGGCTGGCTGTTCCCCGGCCGCAGCTGCACCGAGCCGGTCTCGACGCGCCAGATCAACCGCGCGGTGCATGAGGCGGCCGAGGTCGCGGGCATCCGCAAGCATGTGTCGCCGCACACACTGCGGCACAGCTTTGCCACCCATCTGCTGGAGCAGGATGTCGATATCCGCGTCATCCAGGTGCTGCTCGGCCATTCCAAGCTCGACACCACCGCGCTCTATGCCCGCGTCGCCACCAAAACCATCCGGGCGGTCACCAGTCCGCTTGAGAAGCTGCAGCTGTTGATGGAAGGCGGCAATCCCGGAGACTGAGCGCGGTGCGCCCGCCGCTGGAGGTCGCCGACATTCTGCGCCGCCATGGCGCTGCCTTCCGCACCCGCCATGCCGGCCATATCAGCCTTGCCCAATTGAAGGTGATGTCGGCGATCGAGACCTGCCGCACCGCCGCTCTCGGCGGTCATGTCGAAGGCTGCACGGCGTGCGGCCATCGCCGCATCGCCTATAACAGCTGCCGCAACCGGCATTGCCCCAAATGCCAGGGCGCGGCGGCGCGCGACTGGCTGGCCGCCCGCGAAGCCGATCTGCTGCCGGTCGGGTATTTCCACGTCGTCTTCACCGTACCGGCCGAGATCGCCGGACTCGCCCTCCATAACAAAGCCGAACTCTATGAGCTGCTGTTCCGCACGGCCGCCGAGACGATGCTGACCATCGCCGCCGACCCGCGGCATCTCGGCGCGCGCATCGGCATCACCGCCGTGCTGCATACATGGGGCTCCGCACTCACCCACCACCCGCATATCCACATGGTCGTGCCCGGTGGCGGCATCTCGCTCGACGGGCAGCACTGGGTGTCGTCCCGACCGGCCTTCCTACTGCCCGTGCGGGTGCTGGGCAAATTGTTTCGGCGCTTGTTTCTGACCAAACTGCTGATGCTGTTCGATGCCGGCCGCTTGCAGTTCTTCGGCGCGCAGGCCGAGCTCAACGAGCGGCGTGCCTTTCTCCGGCGCATCGCGCCTCTGCGCAAGCAGCGCTGGGTGGTCTATGCCAAGCCGCCTTTCTCAGGGCCCGCGGCGGTGCTCGCCTATCTGTCGCGCTACACCCACCGCGTCGCCATCTCGAACCGCCGGCTGATCGCCATGGACGAGGCCGGCATTACCTTCCGCTACAAAGACTATCGCCGCGATGGCGCCGAGCGTCAGCGCGTCATGACGCTGGCGCCAGACGAATTCATCCGCCGCTTCCTCACCCATGTGCTGCCAAAAGGGTTTCATCGTATCCGCCATTACGGCCTGCTCGCCAGCGCCACACACAAGGCCAATATCGCCCGAGCCAGGGCATTGCTTGCCGTCGCGCCCATTGCCACAGATCCAGCGGAACCGCCCGCCGAAATGGCGGTGGCACCCTTGCCGCCCTGCCCCTGCTGCGGCGGCCGCATGGTCATCATCGAAATTTTCCAGCGCAGACTGCAGCCACGCGCGCCGCCGCATATGCCACACTTGACCCGGAGGATCGCATCGTGACCCGGCACGGCCGGCACCCCGCCCAAGCCAGAGCTGTTCAGCTCCTGACAATGGCCGGGGCTGTGCCGCCGGCCAAATTGGCCGCGCCGGCAGCACACGGCGTGTCAAAATCCGTTCCAGGCAACAGTCAATTCTGCTCAAATGGAACCTCAAAGACCGGGCGTGATGCAGCGACCATGACGGTCAGGGGCAAAATTCCCCCTCCCGGAGCCGCCACCAGGCCCACCCGTCTCCTCAAATCCCCATAATCCAGCCAGCCACCGCGGGTTCGTACATGGGCGGCTTTCGAACGCCGCCCCCTCGGCACGCCACCAGCCGTGCCAGGGCGGCATCCGAAACCCTTCACCATGTCAGTCATAGAGGGTGCCCTTGCCACCGCCCGAAAGCAGACATCACCGACGGCAAGCTGTGGATGAACGTTACGCCAATACACTTCAGTGCCGATAAAAACTTTGGAAGCCGCAAGGGCTAAAAGCGGCCGGACGTCGCGCCGTGGTCAGCGCAAGTAGCACGGTACGCGGCGTCACCCGCACACAATCCAATGTGAGCATTGCAGAATTTAGAGCTATGTTACAAATGGGGCGAGCGATTTAATAAGATCAAACATGCGTTGCCGCATGGCGGGGTCGGTAATGCGGTAATAGGCGCGCACCATTTCCAACGTCTCGCGCTTGGTCAGGTTATCGTCGACCCCAGCGGCAAACGGCTTGTCCGCTTCGGCAGAACCGTTCATCCGCCCGCGCGGGCCGGAAAATGGGCTCTCGGCCATGCCTTCGGGCATATCGTCAAAGAAATAGCTGATCGGCCTATCCAGTACGCGAGAAATATCGAACAGGCGCGACGCGCCCACGCGGTTCACGCCGCGCTCATATTTCTGCACCTGTTGGAATGTGAGGCCCAGCGCATCACCCAGGCGTTCCTGCGACATGGCAAGCAGCGTGCGGCGAAGGCGAATACGCGACCCAACATAGGCATCAATGGGGCTTGAACGCCGCTCACTAGCCAACTCGTCGGCATTCTCATTGACCATGACGTTCAACCACTCCAAATAATAGCAACAACGGCTGGCCACACATAAAAACAACTTACAGTTGATGTCAATGCAACCAAAGGGTGTTTTTGCTATTTCCCGGAGCGCGGAAAAAGCACAGGCCACCAGCACCGCTAGCCGCTTGGAATGGCGCGCTGCCGGCCACGATAAATCCAGCCGCGAGCCTATTGACTTGCAAATCAACAGGTTCTGCCATGTGGGGATATCCACATGGAGCTAGAAAATGACAACTAATAACGTACGCCGCGCTTACAGTTATCTTCGTTTCTCCTCTCCAGCACAAGCGAAGGGTGACAGTTTTAGACGACAAGCATCTCTCGCGGCAGAATATGCCAAAAGCCACAGTTTAGACCTTGACGAGTCCCTAACATTTCATGATCTCGGAGTCTCCGCATACCGGGGCGTAAACTCTGAAACGGGACAATTGAGTATGCTTCTCGAAGCTGTACAGACTGAATTGATACCAAGAAACTCGGTTATCCTTGTGGAAAGCCTTGACAGAATATCACGTCAAGCAGCTCGTAAGGCTCTCAGAATATTTGAAAGCATCGTAGATGCTGGTGTCTCTCTCGTTACTATTAATGATGGACGTGAATATACTATCGAGAGCCTTGATAATGACCCTATAAGCCTCTTAATGGCAATTCTAACGTTTATTCGTGCCAATGAGGAGAGCGCCATCAAAAGCAGGCGCATTTCTGCTGCTTGGGCTTTAAGACGAGAGCACGCTCTGGAAAGGCCGTTAACTTCGAGATGTCCAGGCTGGATGAGGTTGGCTCCCGATCGAAAGTCGTTTGTCCTTATTCCGGAACATGTTAAGACAATACAGCGAATATTTAAAGACGTACTAGCTGGGGAAACACTCTTATCTATCGTTAAAAAGCTAAATTTTGAAAAAATACCCGTCCCCGGTGGATTCGGACGCCAAGCCGCCTTTTGGCAGCCTTCAGGGGTTCTATACCTTATCAACAACAAAGCAACAATTGGAACGCTTACGACGCGGAGGTGCGTTCGGTCGGATGGCAGATATAAACGATATGAAATTGGTCAGATCGAAGGCTATTATCCGACTATTATTTCACCAGAGGACTTTTATGATTTACAAAAAATTCGAAATTCTCTGCCGACTCTTTTGGTACGCAAGAAATTAGTCCGCTGTTCTCGAAATTTAATTGGAGGGCTTCCTAGATGTGGTCATTGTGGTAGCCCCATGATGACAATAACAAGAAAAGAGATGGCACAATATATCGTATGCAGAAAGGCAGTTTACAAAGCTGGTTGTGTATATGAGTCAGTGAGATACGAAGAAGTCGAGAGAACGATTTCAAGCCGATTGCCGTCAGTTATCTCAGCGAGAAATCAAATATCAAAATCTGTCAGCGAACATCGGATTGGAAGACTTGCCCAGATGCTCAATGAAAAGAATCTGGACAGAGAAAGTGTCAATAAAATTCTTAAACTATTAATTAACAAAATCGTTATTTACCCAGATCAAGGAAATATCTCTATAAATTGGAAGCTCGGGGACGCGTCCATGCTGGAATTCGCGTTTACTCCTACAACGCAGAGGTGGTCACGATACAGGTCATCGTCTGTTCCCCGACTTACATCAAGTGGGAGCTAAACCTGGGCGCTTGATTATCCGGGCTTCCTGCACACAATGACCTCGGTATACTCGCCAATGATCCCGTGGCGCTGATCTGAGAAGCGGATAATGCGGACATCGAACGGCGCCCAATCAGTAATCACCCGCCCAATGTCGTAGCCGTAATCATACGTGACTAAGGAATTTCCGAATGGACTGCCGTGGTACTCGGGCGGCTGCACTAGAAACTCGACTGTGCCATCCGGTTTCTGGTCCGCTCGCTGGACAGCCCCATCCACTAGCCATTTGCGTATTGGGAACGTGTGGATGTAGAGACCGCCGGGGCTGAGGGTCCTATATATTTCTTGGTAAACCCTGTCCGGCTTGAAGACATGCTCCATCACGTCCAACGTGAGCACAATGTCAAAGGTGTTGTCGAAGAAGGTTTGCCTCTCGAGGTCTTCGTTCCGCATGTACCCAAAAAACTCTCCAGGTGCCTTGTCCGGGAAAAAGTAGGAGGCAAGGTATCTCGGTGCCTGAAGACGCAGCTTCTTTGAAATGCCCCGGTCGGCCGGCGAAGACTCGTGTATTCTCAGAGTACGCCAGTTTGGAACCAACTCATTCAGAATGAGTGCAACGGCCCGCTCGCGGACCAAGCTTTGGCAGTTTGAGCACAGCAGATGGTCCCGGTACCACTCTTGGGACGACATGAACGTTACCACTTGCTCACAGCATGGGCAAAATCCTTCATGCTCGTACAATCATCGCCTCCTCCGACCGCTCTCAAGACAGGATACACTGGCCACGTGACCACACCAAACGAATTAATGCTTTCGCTCCGTCAGATCGCAGCTTCCTGCCATCAGATGCCGTCATCGCCCTGAGCGGTTTGCCGCGCGACAATCGGCATGAGAACCAGATTGTTGCGCTACAGCGGTTAGCGAGTCATGGGCACTCCGCCGGGGAAGTGATCGCGAACATGACCATGACGTGGTTGTAAAGTTACTTCCCGTTCTCGGTTGCCCGGTCGCTGGCGGCATCTGCCTCGTGTTGGCAGGCATAAGCTCCGTCCTCTGTATGTCCATACCAGCGTTCACCTTGATAGTGGTAAATGCCGGAGCGGGTGTTTAGGCTCGAGTGCTGCCGAAGCGGCCACAGGCGGGAATGTATGCTTCTTCGGGCCGTCCGTCGCAAAGCAGCCAGGCTGTTCTCCGCCCCATTCACCCATAAGGTGTCGGCGCTTGTCCTGGCGGCCATCACCGTCTTAGGTAGATTTTGGGGTTTGATTTTCTATTGTTTGGTGCATAATAGCAATAAGCGGGTTGAATATTGACCCAAGCAGCCGGGAAACTTGTTATGGACCCTGATATAAAACACGTTGTAGTCCTGATGCTCGAAAACCGGTCGTTCGACTGCATGCTCGGGCAGCTATATCCGTCATCCGAGAGCTTTGACGGTTTGGGCGGCACGGAGGAAAACATTTGGCATAAAGGGGCCGGAAACCAAGCTGTTCCGGTGTGGACAGACCCTACAGGGGGGCCTGCGTCCATGGTCGTGCCTGACCCTGATCCAGGGGAATTGTTCACGGATATCGCCGAGCAACTCCACGGTAAGGCAGGCTTTGCATCGCCAATGGGCGGTTTTGTGGACAATTACATGTCACAGCCATCAGGCCAGACACCGCCCTCGCCCGATTCGGTAATGCACTATTTCACGGAGGCGCATGTCCCGGCGATCAGCCAATTGGCGAGAGCGTTCGGGGTTTCGGACAGGTGGTTCGCTTCCGCGCCGTGCCAGACTTGGCCAAATAGACTCTTCGCACACACGGGCAGTGCGGGTGGCGATGTCAACAACACAGCCGATCACGTGCCCTATATGATGCCGACGACGTTCGAGCGAGTTGCCGACGGCGGAAAAACCTGGCGCATTTACTTTCATGATTTTCCGCAAACCGCTACCCTTGGGAGGCTTTGGTGGCATGTTGGTGGTTTTCAACATTTCGATTCCTTCCTCGAGGATGCAAAGGCCGGAGATCTTCCCTCATACAGCTTTATTGAACCTCGATATTTTGCCGATCCGTTGAACGGGGAGATGCCGAACGATCAACATCCGCCACATAATGTTGGCTACGGGGACGCCTTGATCGCTTCTGTCTATAATGCTGTGCGTAGCGGCCCAGGATGGGAGAATACCCTGCTCATCATTACCTATGACGAACATGGTGGCTGCTACGACCACGTCTTTCCGGGGGCTGCGGCTTCACCAGGAGGTCCATTTCCAGACGGATATCAGTTTGATAGCTATGGTGTCCGCGTTCCCGCTGTAATCGTTTCTCCGTACATGCCCGCTGGCACTATCATCAGGCCAGAGGGCTCAACACCATTTGACCATGCGACTATTTTTAAGACGCTTCAGGATATTTTTGGCTTGAACGCGGCGTCGTTGACCCCGAGAACGGCATCCGCCCCTTCACTTGTAGATCATTTTTCGGATACCCCAACGAATCTCGGCCCAGCGTCCATCGAGGTAACAGCGCCTGCCCCCGCAGACGACGAACTTGCGAAAGCGACGAAGCTTCCGCCAAATGGGCTGCAGGCGGCGCTAGGAAAGGCCGCATTAAGATTGCCGACATTTGGCGCTGATCCGGGGGTGCACATTAAGCGCCTCCAACAGGCCCAGTCACCACTCCCAGAACATAATACCGCCGGTGATGCAGGTTCCGATGCGGGTGTCCATGTGAAAGCATTCCTAGGGGCATAATGACTAAATGATGATTGTCGGGGGCTACCGCCCTGGTCCGGAAGGGGCGCCACCCGCTGATGCGACCGGCGGCCCACAATGTCCGCTTCCCGCCTCTCTTGTTCTTGAGCGGACGGGCCGTTGTCGGCCCGGTCCCGCCATAAGCCGCCATTGCAATTGGTGGATAGCGCTGCTCGAAGGTGGCGCCAATGGAGTGCAATCGGTGGCCAGCTTCCCAACTTTTGGGGTGGCTGGCCCGCCGCGCTCCAAAGCGGCGTCACCCGCCCTCCCCTGCCCCGGCGAACCGGGGCGGTCGGTGAGATGAGAGAGTGCGTTCTTACTGTTTTGCGGCAGTGATCGTCACCCGCGTGGGCTGAGACCTGGCAGGGGTTCAGTAGAGCCCGGCTTGCTGGCGGAAAAGAGTGCGGCCGGCGATAGCCGGGCCGCCATATCTGCCATAGCGAATTTCCCGTTACTTTCCTAAGCCGTCGTAATTACCATCTGCGGAAACACCAGCAGCATCCATCAGAATTGCCAGTGTTTCGTTGTAGGTCTTCCCCCAGCGGGTACTCAGTGCCACGAACCGATTAAATTGCGGGATCGGAAGGCGAAAATTCAGAGGGTTTGCAGGGCCAACCGGTTTACGTTTGCGCAGCAGTACGGGGGTTTGATCTGCGGGTTGCGTCTGCCTGATGAGGTTGGGCTGAGACGCAATCTGGCGTTCGATATCTGCGGGAGACGGATCAGGTTCAGTGATGGGTTTGGGCTGTAGCTGAGCCGCTTCACGGAGTTTGTCGGCAGGGCTGCTAAAACCAAGATTTTTGGCCATTTTATGCTCCTGATAGAATGTAACCCGCGAGTTCAGCCGCGAGCGAGTCTGCGTTGTCGAGGGCTTTTTGTAGGCCGGTAACGCGGTCAGCATCGAGCTGGGCGAGACCTTGGCCTTCCAAGAATATTGCTTTGAAGGCGCTGCGTTCATGGAGGTGCGTTGAAAAGGTTGGAACGGCGCCCTCGGCAATCTGTTCCTGTATCTGTTTTTCCACCCTGGTAGGGAAATTCGGCACGGTCCGCGCCCAAAGGATGCGAGCGGGAATGGGTTTGTTGAGAGTTTCTTCGTCCGAACGGATGAGAGCGAAGGCTTCGCTGGCCATGCGGGCATCCTCGGGAGAAGCCTGCATAGGGACGATCACAAGATCTGCGCGTGACATGACGGGGGTACGCATGTCGGTGGAGAAGCCTGCGGTATCGATGAACACCCAGGCGGATTTTGCAGCCTCGTTGCGAATGACCTGGTGGATGCGCGTGCTGGCGACTTCTTCGACCAAGCGAATGGACGATGCGGGGTTATCCGCCAGCCAGTTGGCAATGGACCGCTGGCGGTCGGTGTCAATGACCGACACTGAGGCGCCCTGGCGGGCGAAAGCATCGGCCAGCACCGCGATGGTGGTGCTTTTGGCGGAGCCGCCCTTTGAATTGAAGACCGTAATAATGGGCATGGTTAAGCCTTTAAGGTCAATGTTGGAATAGATAGCGATAGCTACATACTGCTACCAGAATACACCGAAAGCTGTCAATTTAAAACGGTAGCATTAAACCGCTACATACCGCCTTACAAAGCTTTCAATATAACCCGGTAGCGTTGAAACGCTACCAACAGCTTTACAACGCTACCTAAAGCAAGCGAGTTATTACGCGTTATTCTGCGTTACAGAAAAAGATAGCAATATATCGGGAAGTACCGCAAAAGCTTGTTGTAGCTCGCGGAGGGCCAAAGCAGGCCATGTTATGCCCGCCGCGGCAAATGATCGGCGGGGCATATCCCAGAAAAAACGGATGTGAAGCACCACGGATTTCAGATAGGTTTCTTTCCGACTTGGGCCAAGGATTCCCGCGTCCGTTTAATCGTCGCCTCCAGATCCACCATGGCACTATCGAGGTCTGCATACTCAAAATTCATAGGCGGGAGGCGTGGCGCGGCCAGGAAGGTTTCTGGTAAAATTTTCTCTTCAGCATCCTCGGGGATGAGGGCAGGGGGACGGCCTCGGCCCCGGCCGGGTTCTGGCCGCCTCGGCTCAATGACGGCATCGCGTAGCGGTTCCATGGTACGAAGGGCATAGAGCCGCCGCTTGGCACGGCGCGTCACCTCGACCGCCACGCCCTCCCGGCACAGTTCGTCAAGCAAGCGGCCGGCATTTTTCACGGCGATACCAAGCGCAGCAGCGAGGGCAGGGGCGGAGAGCAGGGGGGCAGCGGCCAGCACATCAACGGCAGCGCTGGCGTGTGAAGTCTTACGCCGCCCCTGGATCGCTTGGCGGGCGGTTCTCCAGGCCCGTTCAAGGTCACGGGTGAGCTGCACCATGCCGGCCGCCTCCGTGGCCAAGGTGAGTAGAAACACCGGCAACCACTCGTCCAGCGCCCAAGGGGCCTCGGCCGCCAGACTGGCGGCGGCAATGAGGGGCAGGGGCACAGCAAAAAGCCCGCGCCGCCGCCAGTACCGGGCCAGGGCGGTACGCATGGCCTGGCGTGGCTGGTCATCGTTGATCCAGGCGTGCATGGCGCGGCCAGCGGCCAGAAATGGGCCATCGGCGCCATTGGCATTGGCGGTGGCAAGCGCCAGTTCGGCGCGCTGGATTTCGCCTTCCTGGTCAAAATCCGGGTCGGCCAGCCATTGATGCACCTCCAGCGCATGGCGCGCGATGGCGAAGACATTGGCGCGTTCGGCAATGCTTTCGCCGGCATCGAGGCGCAGCCGCAGGCCCGCCAGCAAGGCGGCGAGGTGCCAGGGGTCGATGAGCTGGCCATCGGCGGCGGCGGCGCGGCGCCCCGCGCCCCGCGGGGCGCGCACCCGCCCGCCCGGCAAACCCGCGGCATAACGGCGCATTGGCCCCTGTTCCCCCCCGGCCGGGGCGGCTCCGGCCCGCGCCCCCAACGGCGGCGGGGCGGGGAGGGCGAGCCATGAAATACGGGAATTTTCCATAAGATACCCTAAAATTGAGATAGAGTAATATAAGCCTTTTTTCTAAAAACGTCCAAATTTTTTACGTCCGATAATACCCATTTCCGGACGGAATGCGATGTGGTAAAGCGAAACCATGGATGCCGCAAACGCCCCGCCAGATCCCACAAGCCCAGCCGACCCCGCCCAACAGGCGCCCGAGCCGGACGCCGTCACCAGCTCGATCGGGGCGGGGCAGGGGGTTCAGACCCCGGATTATCCCATGGCGGAGCAGAATCTCGCTAGCCTAGCCGAGCAGTCGGCTATTTACGCCACGCGGGCCTTCGGCCCTGGCACGCAGCGCGCCTATCGCTCGGCCTGGACAAAATACACGGCCTGGTGTGCCGGGCATGGGCTCGATCCCTTTGGTGGGTCTGCCGGGCCGCGCGCCGGGGCCGGGCCTCTGCCGCTCTATGTCACCCATCTAGCCGAAACCGGTATGGCGGTCTCCTCGATCCGCGTTGCTCTGGCGGCGATCGCCACCGCCTATCGCCTCGCCGGCCTCGCGCTCGATCTGCGCGACCCGAAACTGGCGCCGGTGGTGGAGGGGATCACCCGTACCCTTGGTAGCCGGCCCCGGCGCCAGGCCACTCCGGCCGTGCCCGAACTGCTGCGGGCGATGCTGGCGCAATGCGGCCGTGACGAAATCTTTCGGGCGGCTTTGGCCGCGCGCGATCGCGCCATGCTGCTGCTCGGCTTTGGCGCGGCCTTGCGACGCTCCGAGCTGGTGGCATTGACCATTGGCGATGCCGAGATCGTTATGGGCCGCGGCGTTCGGTTGCTAATCCGGCGCTCGAAAACCGACCAGCAGGGCAGGGGGCAGGAGGTCGCGATCTGGGCCAACCCGGCCGACCCCACATTCTGTCCGCTGGTGGCGCTGGAAAACTGGCTGATCTTTCGACGGCTCGGTGCGGATTTTACCGGCGACGAGGAGGCACCCGATCCCAGTGCGAGGCCGCTGTTCTGCGCCGTGACGAAGGGCGGCAAGATCACGGGGCAGGGGCTTTCCGACAAGGCAGTGGTCCGGCTCGTTAAGGAAATGGTGGCCGCTGCCGGTCTCGATCCCGCGCGCTTTGCGGGGCACTCGCTGCGCGCTGGCTTGGCAACGGGCGCCGGCGATGCTGGCGTCGCGCTCGCCGATGTGATGCGGCAAACCAGGCACAAATCGCCGCAGGTCGCCCTGGAATATCTCCGGCCTGCCGATTTGTGGAGGAATAACCCTACGGCAAGGCTATTTCGCAAAGGTGCCGTATAG
>VFSW01005379.1_pt1 | contig 18935 bp, 18 predicted proteins | sample 5358111 | NCBI WGS metagenome assembly VFSW01 (sample SAMN11554181, study PRJNA540505) | mine drainage metagenome | isolation source: sediment from site ElyBrook_90M | place: USA: Ely Copper Mine, Vershire, VT | collected 2017 | reverse complement strand
GGGTCACGATGAACATCGCGGTCCACTTGTAGCGGTCCGGTGGCGTCGCGTCAGGGATCACGGTGCTCGTCGGGTCTCACTTTCGCCGTCGCCGCCGTCGGCGCCGGCCATGCTTCGAGGGTGGTCTCACCAACGAGATGCGCGCCCCAGTCCCCACGAGTGGAGGAACTCGATGAATACTAACCCGGTGTCGAACGGGCGCGTTGTCAGTTGGCGACGAAGGGTCGCGAACGATCTCGTCGCGCCGTACTCGTGGCGTCGTGGCGAGCGGCGAGTGCCCCGTGGGCGTGGTCCGCTGCGGCGGCCACGTCCGTGTCCACGTAGCGCCCGCGCAATACCAAGTCGCGCTCGGCCTGCGACGAGGGGTGCGCCAGGCGGATGAGGTACCAGATCAGTGGGGAGAGGACGAACACGTAGACAATCGTCCAGCCCCACCAGTGGAACGACGCGGTCTGACTGAGGGCCAACTCTCCACCTCGCCGAGTCGCGCCGGTCAAGGTGGCTCGATAGCCGGGGGCAATGAAAGAGGCCAGTTGGCCACCGAGGACCTTGAACTGCGCCGGCAGCAATCCGGTGTTAACCACGACGAGTTGGCTCACCCCCGGGCGAAGAGTGCTCGTCGTGACGATAACGCCGCGCACCAGCGGCTTGAGCAACCAGATGGGCACCGCCACCATGACCGAAACGAAGAGACGGTCCCACTCGCGGCGGTGTCGGATCGGTAGGAGTCGCCGCAGGATCAAGATGAGCGAGAGCGCCAGGGCGAGGAACGGCAGCGCCAGGTCGATCCACCCGAGTCCGGCGGCGCTGAGGACCGCGCGCCCGCGAACCATCGAGGGTTCGATGCGCCAGGGGTCGACCACGTTGGCCGCGTCGCCCTTGGTTTCCACGCTGCCGTTGGCGAAGACGTGGACGATGCGGTGGGTGTAGACCGAGGTGAGCCCCGGCGGAACGAAACTGATCACTTCACCGACGGACAGGTGAGTCCCGGCGGGCTCGTCGAGCACGAGTGCGCCGACGCAGATGGTCGGACACATCGAAGGGCTCGACACGACGTAGTCCGAACCGAAGAAGAGTCGCCACCCGGCGAAAGCCACGATGGCGACGACGATCACGAGGAGACTGATGCGCAGGCTCCAAATCATGGGTCGAGGAGTGGTGACTGGCTCGCCGCTCGGCGAGGAGGGGCTCTCGGTCCAGGTGCGGACCCGTGGCGATGTCCGAACTCCTCGACTGGTCATAGTCTGACCACCGCTTGGGGGTAGTTCAGAGTGGCGCTGAAGGAGCTCGCTTGGACGACGTACGTCTCGGGAATGAGTAGTCGAAGCCCGCTCGCGTTGATGTTCACCGCGCCGCCCACGTCCATGGTCGTGGTGATGGTCACCGGGCTCGTCGTCGTGACGGTGGGTACGACAACATTTAGTTCGGTGGCCGCGGTAAATGCGGCCGAGGGCGCCGCGCAGGCGCCCGATGACGCGGGAGCTTCGCAGGTGGTGACGGTACCTTGGGTGGTGGCGACGGTCAGGTGGACGAGCGCGCACGGCGACGCGACCGCAGGAATCGCTCCAACGTAGGCCCTGGTACCGGTGTCGTCGAGGGGCCAGTAGGCAACGGGTCCATTCGCGCTGAGGTTCGTCGAGTAGGCGCTCATGCTCGCCGAGGCGTAGAGCGCGGCGATGCTGGCGGCGCTGAGTGCCGACGACAACACGCCGACCCCGGCCAATGATCCCGTGAAGAACGCGTTCGCGGGCGGGTCACTCCAGCCGCGCTGGGCATTGGACCATCCAATGTGCCAGTAGCCAACGTAGCGCTGGGCCGATGTGACCGAGGCATCGGTGGCGACCAGAGCCCCGTCGACGTAGAGTCGCAACCCCGACGTCGCGCCGCTCGAATCGAGCGTCACGGCCACGAAGTGCCACTGCGCATCGGCGTAGGTGTTGGGTGACCTGACCTCGCGGACCGCTTGGGGATACACCCCGGCTACCACGTGACCGGTCTTGTCGATCCAGATCATTCGGTCCCAGGAGTTCGGTGCGGCGCCGGGGTAGGTATTGGAGAAGGAGAAGATGCTGCCTGACGTCGTCGTCTTGAACCACGCCACCTGAGTGAAGACGTTGGGGCCGCTGTAGGCGTTGAGCGTACTGAAGTCCCCCGACGACGGACCTAGGGTGACCGCGGTGGCACCGAGGGGGCCAGCGTCGCCGAAGCTCACGTCGCCGTAGGCCAGGGCGGTATCGGTACCCGTGGCACTGACGGCCTCTTGGGCGCCGCACGTGGTGACGTCGAGGCGACCGAGCGAGGGGGGAAGGGTGCCGAGGTTCGAGAGCGCGACGCTCGCGCTCGCCGGGGTGGTGGTTAGTGGGACCGTCGGCAGGGTCGATCCCGGGCACGACGCGACATTGGTCGATACCGTCGCGACCGAGGAGTCGCAGGACACGACGCCACTCGTCGAACGCAGCACCAAGGTGCCCGAGGAGAAAGTGTTCGCAGCGTCCACGATGGTGGCACTCATCACCGCCGCCGAGGCGGCTCCCACGCTCAGCGCGCTCCACGCCAGGGACGTGAGGGTCCCCCTAATCCACCAGTGTCGCTTCTTCTTGGACGCGTTATTCACGTGGGACGATTCACCGGGATAGTCGACTCCGATTCGTAGAGAACGTCACCAACCCGACTCCGAGGAGTTCGACGTCGGGTTGGTGAGGGTTCCTAGGCCTGGTTCCAGGTCATGGTCATGGACGCCGCGAGACCCTGATCGGCATTGGTGGCCGAGGAGTCGAGCATGGCGGTGAAGGTGTAGGCCTGACTAGCGCCCGGGGCCAGGAGAACCATGCCGGGCGAGGAATTCTGATCAATGGTGCCGAGCGTGGCCGCTCCCGCGAGGGTGCCCGCGCTGGTAGGTACGCTCGGGCATGCCACCGTCGCGCTGGCCGGGTAGAGGCACTTGCCGGCGATGCCGACGCTGAAGTCGACCTTGCCGCAGAATCCTGTGGTGTCAGAACCGACGTAGCCATTCGCGTTGGACGCGGCCGCGGCGCTGCAGGCGCTGAAGACGAGGCTCTCCAGTGACGCCGTGACGTTGCCGGTGTTCTTCATGGTCACCGTCGTGGTGAGGGGGGTCCCTGAGGGCAACTGGTCAAGCGTGCCGACGAGCTTGTTGATGGCGCAGTTGGCGGAGTTGGCACTCGTCACCGTTCCCCCTAGGCCACTGCCGGTGGAGAAGCAATTGGTTACGCCCTGGGACTCCTCGAGCTGCATCGTGCCCGCGGAGAAGGTGTTGGCGTTGTTTACGATCTGCGCGCTGAAGCCCGCGAGCGAGGTCATCGCGGTGGTGGACAGTGCGACGACGGCGAGGCCGGCCGTCGCCAGGGCGCCGAAGCGCGCGGACGCGGTCTTGAACTTGAACTTGATCATTGAATTTCTTCCTCTTGTTGATGAACCGGGAGGTTCGGGCTCGGTTGACGTGAAGCGAATCTCACACTGGATACTGCGGCTCTTCGCTTCTACGGGAATTGCGGTCACCCCGTGAAGGGGTCCCACCTACGCTAACCGAGGATGGCTACAATTTGCGGCATTTGTCTGGGAATTGATGCAACATTGTTGCTGATAAAAAGGATGAAAATTACTCACGGTCGCTGAGAAATATAAAAAAATTCAGTAAAATTCTTATGGACGTTTAGGAAAATATTCTTGGTACTGACGATGTTAAATACCTGATGACAAGGATGTCCATCCGTCCCTGAGCGGGGCTCTCGGTCGAGTTGGGGACACGAGAGGGTGACAGTGCGGTGAATAATTTGTGTCCGCCCGCTCGATCTGCGACGGTGAACCCACTGAGAAGTGTCTCAGTTACCTGGTGCGTCCATCCTGACTGGGGGTCAGGCGACGACGCAGCAACAGCATGAACGCTCCTCCGGTGAAGGAGAACGCGCCGACGCTGAGGGGCCACCAATTGCTCAGGCCGCTGCCGAAGAGCCCGGCGATGATTGCCGGGGCGAGTGCGCTCGAGAGCCCCCAGGACAGTCCCTGAGCGGCGTTGTAGCGACCACGCAAATGCTCGGGGGCGATCTCGTTGACGATGGCGGGGCCGATGGGCGAGAGCATTGTTTCCCCTACCGCGAAGACGATCATCGCCGCTGAGATGATCAGGATCGCGACGTACGAGGGAAGTGCGAGCGACAGCGCGAGGACGATCCAGAAGAAGCTCCACATCACGCCCACCATCGCCAGGATGCGGGTGCGACTGCGACCGCTGATGGCGTTGATGACGAACAACTGCGCGAGCACGATCACGCTCGTATCGACGAACAAGAAGATGCCAATGACGTGAACCGAGAGGTGCAGGTTGTTCACCACGAACAAGCTCAGTCCCGCGTCGATCGCGGAGTAACCGCCCAGCATCAAGACAATGGACCCCAAGACGAACAGCACGAGACGACGATCGCGCAAGACCTCCCTCCAGCCCTCGCGACGCGCGTCCGAGGAGGCCTCGTCCCCCGTGCTCACGCTTTCGTGACCGTATTTCCACAGCGTGGCGTAGCAGGCACCAGCGACCAAGGTGACGAGGGCGTTGCCCAGGTACAACCATTGAAACGAGAGCGGATGGTGCAAGTCAACGACGGAGGCCGACACCAGGCCGCCGCAGCCAATGCCGAGATTGACCAGCATGAAGTTGAAGCCGTAGGCCCGTTGGCGGTGTTCGGACGCCACCAGGCGTACCAGCAAGGTACTTCCGGGCCCCCAACCCGCACCACCGAAGACCGCGAGGACGAGTCCTCCGACAATGGCGCTGTTTTCGGAGTGGATATAGGCCCAGTAGACCAGCGCGATGGCATTGGTCACACTGGTGATGAGCAGCACCTTCACTGGACCGATGCGGTCGGTCAGTGATCCCCACAGGGGACTGCTGAGGAGGCCGGCGAGTGACGAGACCCCGAGGAGCAAGGTGGAGAAGTTGGTGGAGAAGTGCAGCACGTTGTGCAGGTACACCACGTAGAGCGACAAAGTCAGACCGATCGCGAAGCATCCGACGAATACACCGAGGAAGAATCTGCGCAGGGGCGCGTCGAGGGCGCGTCGAAAGTCTGAGGGGATGAGAGGTTCGACGAGATTCACAAGGTCATCAGGCTACTTCTCGAACTTGTGAGCAGAATCACAAGGCCCAGAATTTTCCTGCACTTTGGCCGTTACGATGGTGGGGTGTCCCGTTGGATGCCAGTGCGAAAGAACTAATTTGTCAGCTATGCGTTTGCCCCAGAGTCGAACGGACCTTCTCCTGGAAATCGCACCCGACGTGGAACGCCTCTATAACCGGCATATGGAAGCGCCGCGCCTGTGGTATCCACACGAGCAGATCGACTGGGGTAGTGGTGAAGATTTCGGCACTCATCCCTGGAGCGAGGCTGACTACCCGGTGGCCGAGGGCGTGCGAAGTTCTATCTACGTGAATCTGCTCACCGAGGACAACCTGCCCTACTACACCAACTCGATTCTCGCGCATGCCCCACAGGGTCACCCGATTCGCGACTGGAACTATCAGTGGACGATGGAGGAGAACCGCCACTCCATGGTGATGCGTGACTGGGTGCACATCAGTCGATGTATCGATCCCGTTTTGCTCGAAGATGGTCGTCGCGTGCAAATGTCACGAGGCGAGGTGCCCCAACCTGACAGTTTCGCGGATCTGATCTGCTACGTCTCCTTCCAGGAGCGCGCGACCCAGATTGCCCACCGCAACACGGGCGCACACCTCCCTAAGGACGACAAGATGGGTCGCAACGTGTTGGCCCTCGTCGCCGGTGACGAGACGAAGCACTACCTCTTCTATCGTGACTTAGCCCTCGCCGCCTTCGCGATCGATCCCTCGACCATGATGATTGCCGCGGCCAAGCAGGTGACGAACTTCGCAATGCCCGGCACGGGGATCCCCAGCTTCACCCGTCACGCGGTGCGCATCGCTCGCGAGGGAATATACGGACTGACCCAGTTCCTGAAAGACGTCGTCACTCCGGTACTGGATCTCTGGGACGTCGATCACCTGGCCGGACTGAGCAAGGAAGCCGAGAGCGCCCGCGTGGAACTCGATAGCGTCGTCACCAAGATCACCGGAACCGTCGAACGCATGGCCCAGAAGGCGGCTTCGGCGGCCAGCTCGGCCCTGAGTTGAGCGAGGGTCACCCGAGTTCTCGGAGTTCGTCGTAGCGCTCCGTCAACGCCGTGGCGTCACCGCTTAGTTCGAGGACTTTGTCGCGCGAGCGCGTGAGGCGAGCGAAAGCGACCTCGTGACGCCGTAGGCCGAAGGCGTGAGCGACCGCGAGGAGCACCCCGTCATTGGCGGCTCCGTCGATTGCTCGCGCCGCCACGCGAACGATCAGCGATCCGTTGTGAGAGCCGCCGACCCCGGGGTGACGCGACCCGGGGTGCACGTGCACCCCGATCGAGATTCGGTCGTGGCTCATGACTGGAGAGTACTTCTCCTAGGCTGGGTGCCGTAGGAGGAGAGACGCGTGGGACTGAGTTTGCGTGAGGCAATTTCCCAGGTGACCGCCCCCGGTCAACTCTTCGAGGTGACGACGCGCACCGTCGATGGAGTGACGCGCCGCGTCTTTTCCAACTCACCCACCACATTGCGCGACATCTTCGACGGGGCTCGAGGTGTGCACGAGACCTTTCTGGTCTACGAAGGCGAAGAGTGGTCCTTCGACGCGGTCATGGTCGCGTCGGACGAATTCGCCGACTCCCTGGTGCACCGCTTCGGCGTGGGCCACGGCGATCGCGTGGGGATCGCGATGAGGAACCTTCCCGAGTGGATCGTGGCCTTCAGCGCGATTGTCTCGGTGGGGGCGATCGCGGTCTCGCTCAACGCCTGGTGGACGTCGGATGAACTGGACTACGCGATCTGCGACGCTGACGTGCAAGTACTCGTGGCCGACTGGGAGCGCTGCGAGAAGGTTCTCGAGACTTGTCGACGTCGACAGACACCGATCGTCGTGGTGCGCGCTGACGACACGAATCCGCTGCCCGCGGGCGTGGCGCACTGGGGTGAGGTCGTGGTGCGCGGCGCACCACTGCCCCGGGTGGAGTTATCGAGTTTCGACGACGCGACCATCTTGTACACCTCGGGGACGACGGGCCAACCTAAGGGCGCTGTCTCGACGCACGACGCGATCTGTCAGACCCTGATGGCGTTCTCCACGGGTCTGATCGTCGAGGGGCAACGTCGAGGACCACGCGACCACCCCGCGGGTGACCCCACCTGTTTCATCTTGATCGTGCCCCTCTTTCACGTCACGGGTTGCGTACCCGTGATGCTGTCGAGCTTCTCGTGGCACTTCAAATTGGTGATGATGCACCACTGGGACCCCGAGCAGGCGTTGGGGCTCATCGAGAAGCATCGCGTCACCAACGTGGTCGGGGTACCCACGCAGTCGTGGGACCTTCTCAACTGCCCCGATCGCGACCGCTTCGATACCTCGTCGCTCGTGACGGTGGGTGGCGGCGGGGCACCCGCGGCGTCGACCTTGGTGGCCCGGGTGGAGGAGTCCTTCGCCAATGCCCGGCCCAATTTGGCCTTCGGCATGACCGAGACGAATGCCTACGGGCCCCAGAATTACGGCGACGACTACCAGCGCCTGCCCGCATCCACTGGTCAGACACCGACCGTCGTGATGGACGTCGAAATCCATGACGCCGTGGGGCAGGTGATGGCCCCCGGGGCGATAGGTGAGATCTGGGTGTCGGGACCGACGCTCTTTCGGGGCTACTGGCGCCAACCCGAGGCTACCGCCGACGCCCTGGTGGCGGGCTGGCTGCGCACCGGTGACGTGGGCCACCTCGACGAGGAGGGGTTCCTCTTCATCGAGGACCGACTGAAGGACATGATCCTTCGCGGGGGTGACAATGTCTACTGCGCGGAGGTCGAATCGGTGCTCTTCGAGCATCCCGACGTCCGCGAGGCGGCGGTCTGCGGTCTGCCCGACGAACGACTGGGAGAATCGGTGGCCGCGGTGGTCGTGTTGCGCGAGGGCGCGCAGCTCGACGAGCTTCAACTCGCCAGTTTCCTCGCGGGGCGTCTCGCCCCCTACAAGATACCGACGCGCGTCGTCTTCACCTACGATCGGCTACCGGCGAATGGCGCGGGCAAGATCTCCAAGGTCGATCTCGCGCGGCACTATTTTCGTAGCAACCGATGAATCGCCTCGCGGGCGTAGTCGGCGAGGTTGAGTTCGTCGAGTTGGCCACTGGGGTACCACGCGGCGTGATCGGTCGTGCCGTGCACCTCGTGGGTGAGTTCGCCACTGAGCCAACGGACGGTGTAGATGATGCGAACCGTGTGGATACGGTCGCCGTTGTCACGTTTGCGTACGTCACTCGTGACCGAGAAGAGTTCGGGAAGATCAACACTGAGCCCCGTCTCCTCCTTGAACTCTCGAACCAGAGTCTCCTCGGGGGTCTCACCAAAGTCGATCCCTCCGCCGGGCAACCACCACAAGGGGGGCTGGTGCTGGGGATTCGAGGAACGTACGAGGGCGACCGCGTCCTCGTGTAACAAGATGCCGTATGCGCGCACGCTGCTGTGTTGCTTACTCATGGGGCCTCGAATCGGTCGCGTCAGCCACTTTTGGCGCGCGATTGAGTCTACGGGGCGTGAGCGCGTCTAGCGAGTGCGCGGGAAGCCCAGATCGATCTGGGACTCCGAGGGCAGGGGCCAACGGGTAGTCACGACCTTGGCGCGCGAATAGAACGCGATACCCTCGGGGCCGTAGATATGACTGTGGCCGAACAACGAGTTCTTCCAGCCGCCGAAGGAGTAACTCGACACCGGTACCGGAATCGGCACGTTGACCCCGATCATCCCGACACTCACCTGACGACTGAAGAGACGAGCGGCGTTGCCGTCGCGAGTGAAGATGGCCGTTCCGTTGCCGTAGGGGTTGGCGTTGATGAGCGCCACCGCGTCGGCGTACGTCGCCACTCGCGCCACCCCGAGCACCGGTCCGAAGATCTCGTCGTCGTAGGAACGCATTCCGGGCGCCACGCCGTCGAGGAGGCAGGGGCCAACGAAGAATCCCGGCAACGACGCCAGTGCGGTACCGTCTCGCACCACCGTGACGCCGGGGTCCGGCGCGGTGACGTAGGAGAGAACTCGCTGACGGTGTTCACTGGTGATGACGGGACCAAAGTCGCTCGCCGGATCGTCACCGGGTCCCACGTTGAGCCGGTCCACGCGTTCGGCGATCTTGGCGACGAGTTCGTCGGCGATGTCGCCCACCGCCACCACGACGCTGATCGCCATGCAACGTTCACCCGCGGCCCCGAAACCGGCGTTGATGGCGGCGTCAGCGGCGATGTCGAGATCGGCGTCGGGCAACACCACCATGTGATTCTTGGCTCCACCGAGGGCCTGGACGCGCTTGCCGTGGGCGGTGGCGGTGGCGTAGACGTGGCGGGCCACGGGCGTCGAACCGACGAAACTCACGGCGTCCACACCCTCGTGTTCGAGGAGTTGAGTGACGGTGGCGGCGTTACCGTGGAGCACGTTGAAGACTCCGGCGGGCAACCCCGCCTCAGTGAGCAGTTCTCCGAGGCGCACCGCGACCGAGGGGTCACGCTCGGATGGCTTCAAGATGACCACGTTGCCCGTCGCTAGAGCGTTGGCCGCCATCCACAACGGCACCATGATCGGAAAGTTGAACGGCGTGATGGCAGCGACCACACCGAGTGGCTCACGGAAGGAGTGCACGTCGACGCCGTCGGCCACTTGGGAGGAGAACCCTCCCTTTAGGTGCTCGGTGACGCCGCAGGCGTACTCCACGTTCTCGAGACCGCGCGCAATCTCGCCCTTGGCGTCGGCGATGGTCTTGCCGTGTTCGGACGTGATCACGGCGGCCAGTTCCTCGACGTGGGTGACCAAGAGGTGGCGAAACGAAAAGAGGATATTGGTGCGTTGCGAGAGGCTCGAATGGCGCCACGTCTGCCACGCGACGCGCGCGTTCGCGACGACCTCATCGACGTCGTGGGTGGATGGCAGGGGCACTCGGGCGATGATCTCACCGGTCGCGGGGTTGTAGACCGGTAACTCGCCCGGCGCGGAGACTGCTTCGGCGTTGATGTAGTGAGGGATGCTGCGCATGGGTTTCTCCTTGTTGCGTCCAATCTACCGGTGGGGATCGTTCCGCGACGAGCCGGGGTCGCTCATTAAGGTGGAGCGGTGACCGACAACGAAACCACCCTTCTCGCCGACGCCGCGGCCGTGGAACCCGACGGCGAAGGGCGCTACGTCGTTGAACTGTCGCGGCGGTTCACGGTCTTCGACATCCCTAACGGTGGATATTTGCAGTGCGTGATGGCCAGTGCGGCACTCGCCGCGGCGAGCGACGCCGGAGCGCCGCACCTTCACGCCACCGCGGTCACGACGAACTTCATCACCACGCCGGTCGTCGGGCGCGCGCAATTGAGCACCGAAGTTCGTCGCGTGGGTCGCGGTGCGTCCTTCGTCCACGTCGCGCTCGCCCAAGAGGGGGTCGTCACGACGGAGTCCCTGGTCACCGTGGGTTCTTTGTCGGAGACGTCGCGCACGCGCTACCAGTCGCCGGCCGCTCCCTCGTTGGCGCCGGTCGACGACTGCATTGAGTTGCCAGTGCACGAGGAGATGTCGATCCATCGTGCGGTCGAATTACGTGCCGACCCTCAGGATCTGCGGTGGTGGAACGGCGACGTGGGTCCCGGAGAGTTGAGGATATGGCTGAGGTTGAACGATGGGGGAGGGCCCTGGGATCCCTGGAGCGTGCTCTTCGCCACTGACGTGGTGCCTCCGGCGACACTGCCCCTGGGCTCGACCGGCTGGGTGCCGACGTTGCAGCTGACGTCCTACGTGCGACGCGTCCCCTCGAGCGAGTGGTTGCGCGCGCGACAGTGGTGCGCGGTCGTGGCCGATGGACTGGTCGACGAGCGCTGTGAACTCTTTGATGACGCCGGCGAACTGGTGGCAGTGTCGAACCAGTTGGCGATGGTCCGTTTCGGACAGGGCTGAACGTGGGTGGCGCTCGCCTTAACGCCGATGGCTCACTGCAGGTGCGTGCGCGATTGACCATTCCCGCGAGCGAAGTCCAGCTGCGTGTCACGACCTCAGGGGGACCCGGTGGTCAACACGCGAATCGATCATTGACCAAAGTGGTCGCGAGTTTCGACGTGACGACGTCGACGGTCCTGAGCGAAGTCGAACGCGAACTCTTGATCGAGCGTCTGGGGCACGAGGTGAGAGCCAGCTCTTCGCGCTTTCGTTCCCAATCGGCAAATAGAACCGCGGCCCTAGAAGCGCTAGCGCTCAAGTTGCACGCCGGTCTGCTGCGCCAGGCTCCGCGACGCGCGACCCGCCCCACGCGTGCCTCCCAAACGCGACGCGTCGACGAAAAGAAGGCCCGAGCTCGGATCAAGCAGTCGCGTCGCAGCCTAGAGGACTAACTCTCGAGGTGGCGCGAAATCACACCGAGGGCGGTGTGAATGAGTGTGTCGAGCGCGGCGTCAGTGTTCTCGTGAGGTCCAACGATCGGCGTGAGAGTGGCGTAGCCGGCCACGATGAGTGCCCCGTCGTCGCCGGCATCCTCGTCACTCACGTCACCGATGCTCGGCGACGCGGCGCCGAGCATCAGGGGGAGCTCACCTTCGTCGGCCAGCGGTTCGCCTCCCGCGTCGGGTCCGGCGGCCATGACGACCTCCGCAGTGGAGATGCGCGCACGGCGGACCCCACGCAGGTGATCTCGGGTCACGTTAGGGACGTTGAGATTGAGCAGTGTGCGCGACGGTGCGCGAAATAGTTCGTCGAGTACCTCGATGGCCAATCGGGCCGCCAGGTCGTAGTGCACGTCCTCGCCCCACTGCACCGAAACCGCCAGACCCGACAGACCGAGCTGCGCCCCGGACATGATGGCGCCAACGGTACCCGAATGCAGAACGCTGCGCCCGACGTTGGCGCCCGCGTTGATCCCCGAGATGATCAGGTCGGGTTTCATGCCGAACGACCCGATCGATCCGAGGATCGCACACAGGGCGGGTGGAGCCTCGACACCGTACGTGGCAATGTTGCTGGCGCCCGCGATCGCGTGACGCGCGTAGCGCACACTGGGCCGGTCGAAGACGTCGCCCACCGCCGAGGACATGCCCGAATAATTGCGGTCCGGGGCCACCACCAGGGCCTCGCGCTCCTGGCCCACGGGGCATTCGTCGATCCAGGTCGACACGGCTCGCGCGAGGGCGGCGATGCCCGGCGCCATGACGCCGTCGTCGTTCGTCAACAGTATTTTCATACTGGTCACGCTATCTGTCGTAAGTTACTCACCAGTGAACGAGAGGAAAGGTCCCAGTGCTACCGTCCGGTGAACAGATCGCGATTGCCCACGGTGACCAGCGTGCCGTGATCACTCAGGTGGGCGCCACGTTACGTACGTTCGTCAAGGGCGGGGTGGCGGTGGTGGAGGGTTTCGCCGCCGACGAACTGCCCGACGGTGCCCACGGTCAGATCATGTACCCCTGGCCCAATCGACTCTCGCCCGAACCTTGGAGTTTCTCTGGCCGTACGGCAGTGCCGTCGGTCGACGACCATTCGACGGGCACGGCGATCCACGGTCTCGTGCGCTGGAGGCCCTTCGATATCGAAATGGTCAATCAGAATCGTTGCGTGCTATCACTGCTCTTGCACCCGTCACCCGAATACCCCTTCGCCAGTGAGATCGCGGTCGCCTACCATCTCGGCTCGCTCGGGTTGACGGTCACCGCGACGGTGACCAATCGTGATGACGTGCCCATTCCGGTCGGCGTAGGGTTCCACCCCTATCTCGCGGTGACGACGACCACCATTGAGGGCGCGGAGTTGGAAGTTCCGGCTCGGGCCTTCGTCGCTAGCGGTGAGCGCCTGCTGCCGACTGGCGAGATATTGCCCGTCGCGGGTCAAGGACTGGACTTCAGCGCCGCCAAATCGGTGAGCGGGCACGAACTCAATGTCACCTACACCGAACTCGTTCGCGACGACACCGGACTGGCAACCGTGAAGCTTCGCGACCGTGACGGGGCGATGGTGGAACTTCAAGTGGATCGAACCTTTCCCTACATCCAGGTCTACACGGGCGACGAGTTGCCGCACGGACGCCGACGCACGTCAATCGGCGTCGAGCCGATGACGTGTCCGCCCGAGGCGCTGCGTTCTGGCAAGGACGTGATCGTCCTCGAACCGGGCCAACACTGGGCCGGCTCGTGGCGCCTCCGTCGCCTTGAACCCTAGATTCGCGATGCCTCGCGCGCCGGAGTTGATTTCCTCGTGATTTCTGGGAAAATATCGACGTGCCCTCTGTGAAACCGTTGCGCGTCTCTGACGAGACTCAGAACGCCACGCAGACCGCGACGCTGACCGAGCGTCCGTGGAACGTGGTGGTGTGGGACGATCCCGTGACCCCAATGTCGGTGGTGGTGGTGATCTTTCGAAAGATCTTCGGTTACCCCAACAACAAGGCGACGCAGTTGATGCTCACGGTGCACCACGAGGGGCGCGCCATTGTCTGGTCGGGCCCGCTCGAACGAGCTCAGGGTTACTGCGTCAAACTGCAGGTCGCCGGGCTTCTCGCCACTATCGAGCAGGACTCCTAGTGGCCGGTCGTCTCTTCGTGCGCCGTCGCGATGGGCGTATCGAGGTGCGCCTCAATGACGCCGGCCGTGAGATGGCGCGCGAGGCGTTCGGCCACGTCCTCGCGGCCGAGGTGGACCCCGAACACGACTGGCACGCCAGCCTCAATGCCCCGATCAATCCCGGCAGCGACGTGGACGACCCTCTGGCCGTGTTCAACCGCCAACACGACGTCACCTCGAACGTGGAATTGGCCGTGGCGACCCTAAATGAGGAGTTCTTGAATGATGCGGAGGCCTGGGCGTGGTTGTGCTCGCTCCAGGTGGCGCTGCGGGCGTTCATCACGGCCAAGGGCCTGTTGAGTGCGGACCGGCTCGAGGAGTCCGATGAGGGCACTCGCGACTACATCAAGACTCTCCAGATCTTGCTGTTCGCGCTCGCCGACGTGATGTAGAGATCGTCCGACTCGCGCCTCGTCTAGGACGATGCGAGTACGTCGTTGCTCTCGCCCGCGTCGGCGCCGAGGGCCTCCTCGACCGGGGGGCCGCCGTCGACGTCGTCGGTCGAGCCGCGACGTCGCGTGCCACGTCGAGGTCGCCACGTCGAGGCCATCGCCACTAGCGCCAGGGCGGCGACCAGCATGGCGGCATCCTCGTGCGGTGGGAGGTAGGAGAAGGTGATTCTGGAGAGTCCCGCCGGAACTGCCACGGTCTGGGTGAGGTTGTCGACCGAGGTGATGGGTGTCGGGACCCCGTTCACGCGCGCGCTCCATCCCGGCATGCTCAACTCGAGTCGGGTCACGGACGTGGCACTGGGACAATTGACGCTCACCGCATCCACCGTTTCATCGATGACGACACACGTCCCCAGGGCCGTCGTATAGAAGTTCTTCGGATGGGGCAAGACGTACAGGGCGCTCTCGAAGTCCTTGACGATGGGAGTGGTCCCGACGACGGCGCTCAGTGCCGGCGTCAGTGGTTTGGGTTGCACGAGGAGGTACTGCACCCCGAGCGCTTCGTAGTCGGCGATGTGCGCGGCGACCTCGTTCTCTGTCGTCGGGGTGAAGGGCAGTACGAAGGTGCGCGGGACCTGCAGCGACGGGGCGAGATTGTTGTGAATATACGTGGAGAAATTCTGGGGTAGTGGCAAGTCGACGGCGTTGAGCTCATTGATGCCGTACTGCGATCCCCAATTGGGGTTGAGGACGCCGAGCGAGATGAATCGGTTGAGTCCTTCGTTCTGCTGGAGGTAACTCAAGGAGTTGTCGGCGATGTTGATGGACGTCGGACTGCGAAAGGTGGGCACGGTGAAGGCGGTCATGGTCTCGAGGGCCATCAACGTCACCGCCACGACTACGAACGCGCGACCGGTGACGAACTGCAGGCTGTAGCCGAGTCCCGCGAGGGTGATGAAGGGCAAGATGATCAGCGCCGAGACCGCCACCGCGAAACTGCCCGTTACGTGGCCCCCGAGTGGCATCACGGAAAAGACGCCGATCGCGCTGGCCAGAGTCACCCCCAGGGTGGCCCATCGCGCGATGGTGCGTCGGGCCGCGTGCTCGACAATGTCGCTGAGTCCAAGTGCCGCGAGGATGATCACGGCGAACTCCACGGAGGGCCAGATGTAGCGCGCGAAGGCCACGGCGTTCATTTCGGGTAGGAGATTCCAGAGATGACGAAGCTCGAGGAAGTTCAGCACCCCCGCGAGGACCGTCACGATCCACCCCGTGAGGAACCAGCGCAGTGGGCGAAGTCGCGTCCCCACGACGCCGACGATCGCAAACACGGCGACGGTCGCGGTCACGTAGCCCAGTAGGTTGCTCGGCGTCGCTGACGGTCCCGCAAAGAGTGTTCCACCCAAGTATGGATTGACGAGGAGGGGCAAACTATGTAGCGGCGTGGTGGCCTCGCTCAAGCCCCTCGCGGCGTGCGCTCCGACATCGGCGTACTTCGTGAAATCGAAAAAGGCGACGAGAATGGGTAGCGCCAGGGCAATACCGATACCACCACCGAGGGCGAAACGGCCCAGTGCAGGAACTCGGCGCGATCGCTCCAGGCTGAAGAGGCGAGTGATGGCCCAACCCGCCGCGATCAAGCCGTCGAGATAAGCCATCTCGGGGAAACCGGCGTAGACAGAAAGGGCGACGGCCGTCGCCATCAACACCCAGCCGGCCCGGCGCGACGCACGGCTGTGTTCGAGGACGATCTCGATGCCGAGAATGAGCGTGGGAAGAAACGCGACGGGATTAATCGCGGCGTTGCCGATCCACGAGAACGTTCCGTTCAGTGCGAAGAGCACTCCCGCCAGGGTGGCGATAGTCGGTCCCACGCCTAGTCGACGAACCAAGTAGTAGGTGCTCGCTCCGGCAATGAATTCCAGGCTCAGGTGAAAGAGCAGGAGTCCCGCGGGAAAGATGAAGAGCAAAATGAGCGGCAGCAAGGCGGTGGACTGCATCTCGCCGGCGAGAGGTTGGCCCATCCCCTCGAAATAGTTCCACCACGGCAGGTGACCGTGCAAGAGGTCGAGGGCGGCGAGATGGCCGAGTGGTTGGGTGATGAATCCGACGTTCGGATCGACGCTCGGTATCCCGCAGGTCCACAGGCACACCCGAGCTGCGATCGAGGACGTCCACCAGATGGGACTGGATTCATAACCGAAGAAAATGAAGGCACTGTTAGCGATCACGATGGCGAGAAGGATGAGAATTAACGCGCGTAGGTTGACGGACGTGCGACGGGCGTGCAGCCACGTAGTTACGCCGGAAGTCACCGGCCCATCGTAGTGAGAGGGACATTGGCGCTCGGGCCACGTGAGGGCGGAATCCTCGTCTCAACCCTGATAATTTGCTGAGATTCGCGACGAAAGTACGAGATCTCCTGACGGTTCTCGAGTTTTTCCGTGCCAGACCGTTGAGTCGGGCAACGAGGAATTGGCCCATCGCGATGCCGAGGGCACGTCATCGCGATGGTCGAGTGGGTGCAATGCCGCGACACTTCACTCGCGAGTACGGTCGAGAGCGGGCGAAGGTCGCAGAGTTCCGTTATCTCGAACCCCTGGAGCCACGCCAACCTCACCTGAGAGGTGAGGTTGGGCTGAGCGAGGAGAAGACTTCGGGTGCTGACGGCGAGGTAGCCGGAAACCGCGAGGGTCGAGCGAGAGTCCTTGGCGCCCACCGACGAGCGAGGGCCGTCGATGAGGGTTCATTGCGAATTGTGTTCTTTGGCCGCGGTGATGATCCTTCCTCGCGCTCGAAAGTATCGAAACAGTACCAGGACCACTGAGGTCAGCAGTAGCGCCAGTACGATCGCGAGAACCCTCAGCATCGGCCCCGTTCCCGCACTGCTCGCGGTGCCTACGAATGCACAGCCCGCCAGTGAGGCGATGAACAGTTTGGTGAGAGCATCGGACAACTTACTTTTGAGAAGACGAAGTTGACCCAATGAGTCGTCAATGTAGTTCGATTGACTCGTGGGTTCGTCGGCCACTGGCGCTCCTCGAGGTGTCGGACGTGAGTGACGCCTCGTCACTTTCTTAGCAGACGACGCCGCGATCCTTGCCCGTGGTCCCGGGGGGGAGTCAGTGGCTTGTTGCCGCACCCTGCCCTCAATCGTGAGACACGGCCATGGCGCCTGAGACCTGGAGAAACTCTCGACATGGTGACAGACGTCACTTCAAGTTGTCGCAATCAACACCCCGAAACTGCCTCGAGAGCTCACGCGGGGTGCGCCCACGGACTTTTTGGCGAACTTCTCACATCGTTGTGTTGGAATTGTTGGCGCGTTCATTGATTGATGGGTTTCGTCACTTAAATTCTCCGTTGTACACAAGCGGAGGATGAGCCGACTCGCGACCCGCGACGAACGAGGTTTTACCCTGATCGAACTGTTGGTGGTCGTAGTGGTCATCGGCGTCCTGGCCGTGGTGGTGGTGCTCAATCTTGGGGGCGTGGCGTCTCAGGCGACGGCCAGCGCATGTCGTTCGGACGTAAACACGGTCGAAACCGCGATCGGCGCGTATCACACTGAGGCGGGGGATACCTCGCCGGCGAGCATCGCTCTCCTAACGGGGGGCGCGAATCCGTATCTCCAGAGTTGGCCCTCGAGTCTTGCCTACACATTGACCCTGTCGGCGGGAACCCTCTACGTCCAAACCCCGATCGATTCATCCCCAGTGCTCGCCAGCGACGCGAACGCGTGCGCCGGTGCGGCGTCTGGCACGTCCACGACCACCGTCGTCGTCCTCGCGCCCATCGGCACCGACGCCTCGTCGATCGGCACGAATACTGGAACCCTCGTCGGGGGGGGCGATCGCGAGTGGCACCGGTCACTTCTCTGGTGCAGGGTCATTGTCGCTGCCCGGAACGAGTGACTCCTTCGTGAGCACCACGACCTCGGCGACATCCCCGAGCATGTTTTCATTGTCGGCGTGGTTCAAGACGACGTCCTCGGGCGGTTTGATGGGCTTCACCAATTCGCGAAACGCCAGTGGCGTTTACTACGACCGCATGATCTGGTTGGACTCCGCGGGTCATCTCGTTTTCGGAGTCTGGCCAAATACGGTCTCGGAGGTAACCTCTCCGCTCAGCTACAACGATGGCAATTGGCACTCCGTGGTCGCAACGTGGGGGTCCACTGTTCAGGACCTCTACGTGGACGGATCGCTCGTGTCCACTACTCCCTCGAGACCAGTCTTCACCTATGGTGGCTACTGGCACATCGGTTTCGCCGAGACCCCCGGATGGGGAGATGGACCTACAAACGCCTTTTTCACAGGGAACCTCTCAGATGTCGCGGTCTATCCGAGCGCTCTTGACGCGACTCAGGTGGCGAGTCTCGCTCGAGCCACGACCTACGGCGGCGAATCGGTTGCGGTGCTGGCCCTACACCCCACCTCCTTCTGGCCCCTCGACGGACCGTAATGATCGCAGTCACAAATCGCGATATCTTCGCAACGGATGCGGCAATCGGACAGCCACTCTCGTTGCGTGAGGGCGCACACATTTCTTCGGGCAACCCCCGAAGACTACCTTGGTGCGCCGGCCGGGACTTGAACCCGGAACCTGTTGATTAAGAGTCAAATGCTCTGCCAATTGAGCTACCGGCGCGAACCGAGTCTATACGAACGCTCCGATCCCCCGAAGTGGTCGGAGATGATTCACTCACGACGAACTTTGCTGGGTCTTCAACGAATGGGTATCAGTTCATGTCCACTGGATCCGAACGACCCGATGAAGTAAGTCACTCGGTCCATCGACACCGAGTGATGAGAATTGGGGTGAGCGACGGGGGTCGAACCCGCGGCCTCCAGGACCACAACCTGGCGC
>VFSW01005378.1_pt1 | contig 18935 bp, 17 predicted proteins | sample 5358111 | NCBI WGS metagenome assembly VFSW01 (sample SAMN11554181, study PRJNA540505) | mine drainage metagenome | isolation source: sediment from site ElyBrook_90M | place: USA: Ely Copper Mine, Vershire, VT | collected 2017 | reverse complement strand
GCGATGCCCTCGCGCACCAGCGGCCCGCGGCAGTCGATCAGGCGCGCCTTCTCCGCGCCGTACTCCAGCGCCTTCCGCGGAATCTCGTCGTAGTCCGACTCATCCGGCTGGCCGAGGTTCGCGGTGTACGCGTAGGGCAGCGCGCCCTTCTGCTTCATCCAATGCAGCGCGGCGCTGGTGTCCAGCCCTCCGGAGAAGGCGATGCCCACCTTCTGGCCGACTGGCAGTGTCTCAAGAATTACGGACATAACGACCTCAATCTTTCTCTCTAAAAAATGTTGACTGTGCCTGGAGGAGAGATGCTACCCACGCTTCCTCGCCTGCAAGCCGCGGTCGCGCGCATTCGAGATGCGCTTTGCCCCGCCCAACAGCATCAGCAGCAGAGCCTTCTGCGCGTGCATCCGGTTCTCCGCCTGATTGAAGACCACGGACTGCGGCCCATCGAGTACGGCATCCGTTACCTCCGCGTTGCGGTGCGCTGGCAGGCAGTGCATGAACACAGCGTCCTGATTCGCGTGTGCCATCAGCGCCTCATTCACCTGGTAAGGCTTGAAGATGGGCGCGCGTTTGGTCGCCTCGTGCTCGAACCCCATGCTGGTACACACATCCGTATAGACTGCGTGCGCGCCAGTCACAGCCTTCACCGGGTCGTGCATCAGCGTAATGCTGCCGCCAGTCTGCTCGCCAATCTCGATCGCCTTGTGGATCATCTCCAGCTTCGGCGCAAATCCCTTGGGGCTGGCAATCGTGCAGTGTACGCCGAGCTGCGCTGCCGTCAGCATCAGCGAGTGGCACACATTGTTGCCGTCGCCAACGTAGGTGAAGTGCAGCCCTTCGGCCGAACCGAAGCGCTCCTCCAGGGTGAAGAAGTCGGCGATTGCCTGACAAGGGTGCTCCAGGTCGGAGAGCGCGTTGATGACCGGAATGCGCGAGCACGACGCCATCTCCGTGATGGTGTTGTGCGAGTAGGTGCGCAGTACCATCACGCTCATCCATCGTTCGATATTGTGCGCCATGTCGGGCAGCGACTCGCGCTCGCCCAGCGGAGACTGCGTCTGATCGACGAAGATGGCGTTGCCCCCCAGCGTGTTGATCGCAGCCTCGAACGTAAGCCGCGTGCGCAGCGACGCCTTCTCGAAGAAGAGAACCATCTGTCGTCCGTCCAACGAGTGGCGAAAGTCCTCGGGATTGCTCTTGACCGCGTGCGAAAGCTCCATGATCGCGGCCATCTCCTCCACGGTCAGGTCTGCAATGGAGCAGAGGTCGCGCCCGCACAGGCGTTTGGATGCCTCTGAAAATGCATTGTCGGACTGGATGCCAAGCTGCTTGGCGGAACGCACCGGCTCCGGAGTGGCATCCGGCTTCGGGTTCATCGTGAAGTCTTTGCTAGCCATGCGAATCTTCTCCTGCCGACGTTGCGCCGGCCAATGTTGCGTTCTTCTGTGTAAGTCTGGTGAGGGTTCCATCGAGCGCCGCAATGGCAATATCGACGTGCGCGCGCTCAAGAATGTACGGCGGCAAAAAACGCAGAACCGTCTCGCTGGTGCGATTGACAATGATGTGTTGCGCCATCATCTCGGAGACCGCGAGCGTGGCCAGATCGGCGGAGTTCAGCTCGATGCAGAGCATCAACCCGATGCCACGCACCGCGGTCACGCAGTCGTGCCGCCGACAAAGTCCCTCAAGCCGTTGCTTGAAATAATTGCCCACGTCGCGAATGTGCGCGTGGATATTCGTCTGTTTCATGGTGTCGATCACGGTGATCGCGACCGCGCAGGCCAGCGGTCCGCCACCGAAGGTTGTCCCGTGCATCCCTGGCGTAAACGCGCGCGCAGCCTCTTCGGTGCAGAGCATCGCGCCCATCGGCAGGCCATTGGCAATCGGCTTGGCCAGGGTCGTGACGTCGGGCAGAACGCCGTAGTGTTGATAGGCAAACCACTCGCCCGTGCGCCCCAGTCCAGATTGAATCTCATCGGCCAACAGCAGTGCGCCGGTCGAATCGCACAGCTCGCGCGCAGCCGTGAAGAACTCACGGCTCATCGGACGAACGCCGCCCTCGCCCTGCACCGCCTCAATGCAGATCCCGCAGATCTCATCGTTGAACTTCGCGCGCAGGTCCGCCACGTCGTCGAAGCGAACGAACTCAACGCCCGGCATCACCGGTTCAAACGGCTCGCGATACTTCTCTTTGTGCGTCGTCGCCACAGCGCCGATGGTGCGTCCATGAAAGCTTTGCTCCACCGCTAGAAAGCGCGTGCCGATCTTCTTGCCCTCCGCTCGCAGCACTCCCGCGTGCGCACGCGCCAGTTTCAGCGCGGCCTCCCACGCCTCCGTGCCGGAGTTGCAGAAGAAGACGCGGTCCAGTCCGCTGATCTCGGTCAGTCGCAGCGCCAACTCAGCCGTGTGCTCGTGGTAGAACAAGTTCGACGTATGCAGCAGTCGCTTGCTCTGCGTCGCAATCGTCGCCTCAATCGCGGAATGCGCGTAGCCCAGCGCAGAGACGCCAATCCCGCTCAGCAGATCGAGATAATCGTCGCCCTGCTCATCGCGCAGATAGACCCCGCTGCCCCCGACGAAGAGCACAGGGTTGCGTTGATACGTCTGCAACATCAGTTTCTTCTCTGCCGCCTGAATCGAATCGAGCTTCATCGGATTTTCTTTCATGGAATCCTTCATGCGACCATGACCTCCGTTCCTTCGTTGACCTTTGTCGAGCACAGGTCTGGCAGTAGATGCACCGTCTCGGCGGGCAAAATCCTCACTCGCTTCACCCCGTGGGTCAGCGCCTCGCGGCACGCGTTCAACTTCGGGATCATTCCCCCGGAGACGACGCCCTGCCGCTCCATCTCCGGCACCTGCTTCAGCGAGAGCCATCGCAATACCTCGCCGTCCGCGCCCTTCACGCCGGGAACGTCGGTGAGAAAGACTAGCGTGTCCGCCTTCGTGCAGACCGCGCAGGCCGCGGCCATCTCGTCGGCGTTGATGTTGTAGTACTCGCCGTCGAAGCCGAGCGCGATGGACGAGATCACCGGAACGGAGTCCATCTTCCAGATCGCCTCCAGCCACAGCGGATCGGTCGCTGCAATCTCGCCGACGAACCCAAGGTCGGGCACCGTCTTCTTCTTGCGCGCGCGAAAGACGTTGCCGTCGCCGCCCGCCAGCCCCATCGCGGACTGTCCATGCGTGCGCAGAGCGGCCACCAGCGACTTGTTCACACGTCCGGCCAGGACCATCAACGCGGCGTCGCGTGTCTCCGCATCGGTGACGCGCAGGCCGCTGATGAACTCGCTCTTCTTGCCCATCTGCGCCAGTACGCGCGTCAACTGCACGCCGCCGCCATGCACCACGGCGACCTGATTGCCGTCGCGCACCAGCTCGAAGATCGCCTTGCCGCAGGCATGGAGCAGGTCCTTGTTCTCGATGGACGCTCCGCCCAGCTTGACCACATACTTCACAGCAGGCCCTCCGCTTCGTCCCATCCACACATCAGGTTCATGTTCTGCACTGCCTGACCCGACGCGCCTTTCAACAGGTTGTCCAGGCACGAGACCAGTACCAGTCGCTTGCCGTCCTTGTTCAACTCGAACCCCAGGTCGCAGTAGTTGGTGCGGACCACATGCTGAATCTGCGGCAGGTTTGGCGTCGCATGCACGCGGACCATCGGACAGGCTGCATAGAACGCGCGCAGGCAAGCCTCAATCTGTTCCGGCTCGGAACGCTCTGCCAGCCGCAGATAGATCGTCGAAAGAATTCCGCGCGGAACAGGCAGCAGATGCGGAGTGAACTGGATCTGCGCCGCCGTCAGTCCAAGCTGCTCCAGCATCTCGCCCGTATGGCGATGTCCGAAGACCGCATACGCCGAAAGATTGTCCGCCGCGTACATGAAATGCGTCTTGGCCGTGGCAGCCTTGCCCGCGCCGCTCATCCCCGACTTCGCATCGCACACAATGCCGTGGTCCAGATCGACCAGTCCCGCGCGCAGCAGGGGAGCCAGCGCAAGAATGATCGACGTCGAGTAGCATCCTGGGTTCGCCACCAGACGCGCCCCGGCGATCGCCTTGGAATGCAACTCCGGCGCGCCGAAGACGGCCTCTGCCTGCAGTCTCTCGGCCAGCGCCTCGTCCGCGTCGTGCAGGTTGTAGACCGAGCGGTTCGCGGGGTTGTCCAATCGCCACGCGCCGCTGAGGTCGATCACGCGGACTCCATGCTCCAGCCACTCCGGCACCCACTCGCGCGACGTCTCATGCGGCAGAGCGAGAAAGACAATCTGCGTCCCCGCATCGCGCACCAGCTCCCAGTTGAATGCATGGACCACAGGGAGTCGTTCGCCAGTGCCCAGCGCGAGCTGTGGGTGGATCGTCTCCAGCGCAACCTGTCCTCCCGGCGCGTCGTCCGCCACGCGTCCAAGAAAGAGCGGCTTGCTCGCAGCCAGACGCGGATGCGCCAGCAACAGCCGTGCCAGCTCTCCGCCCGCATATCCGCCGACCCCGGCTACAGCCGTGCGAACTGTCTCCCGTCCTTCGTTCCGCGTCCCTGCACCCTGCATAGTCACCCGTCTTTCAAGCATCGCGTCCGCCAGACTCAGCCGATGTATCCTTCGATTCGGACCTTCAGCATCCGTGCCTGCCGTTCGTCCGGACAAATAATAAAAACCGTATCGTCGCCTGCGATGGTGCCCACCACCTCCGGCCAGTCCTCGTAGTCGATGCCAGCCGCCACGGGCTGGGCTGCGCTGGTGGTCGTAATCAGGACCAACTGGTTCATCGCCTGGCGCACCTCGATGCCAAAGCTGCTCAACACCTCGCGGATCCCCGGCAGGCTGTCCTCTTCCTCATCCACCGCAGTGCCGGGGAGGGCATAGCCCGCAGGCCCCTTTGACAGCCGCAGCTCGTGGATGTCCCGTGACAGCGTCGCTTGGGTCACATGAAATCCGCGCCGCGCCAGCCTGCGTCGCAACTCGTCCTGGCTCGGTACCGACGCCTGATTGAGAACCTCACGAATTGCCGCATGTCTCTGCTGCTTCATTGGAACCCGCCTGCTTGTACTCGTCGATGCTTTTACAGCGAAAGGAGCAAAAATGGCTTGCGCACTCCGCTGTCCTTGATCGGGGTAGAGATTGCTCGTTATAGAGCGGCCCCGACCGTGAACCTGGCGGAAACGGCGTATGCATAAACATACATTATATATGTATAAATATACACAACCCTTCTGTCAAGACCTCCGGTCGGAACCTGCTCATCGGCGAAAACAAATCTGCCACAGATCCTCAGAGCTTGTAGGCACGGCGCACGAGGTTGACGGTCAGGTCCTTGACTACCTCAAACGCCTCGTCCTCGTCCAGTCGGTGTTCGGCGACCAGGCGCGCCAGAAACGCGCAATCGACGCGGCGCGCCACATCGTGGCGGGCGGGGATCGACAGAAACGCGCGCGTGTCGTCGTTGAACCCGACAGTGTTGTAGAAGCCTGCAGTCTCGGTTGCCGCCTCGCGGAATCGCATCATGCCCTCGGGGGAGTCGTGAAACCACCATGACGGCCCCAGCTTGACAGCAGGGAAGTGGCCTGCGATCGGCGCCAGCTCGCGCGAGTAGGTCGTCTCGTCGAGAGTGAAGAGAATCATGGTGAAGTTGGACTCATTGCCGTACTTGTTCAACAGCGGCCGCAGGGCGCGAACATACTCGGTGGGTGAGGGAATGTCGGCCCCCTTGTCGCGTCCGAACTTCTCGTACACCCGCGTGTTGTAGTTGCGGATGGAGCCTGGATGGAGCTGCATGGTCAGCCCGTCCTCGACGCTCATTCCGGCCATCTCGGTCAGCATCTGGGCCTGGAAGAGTTCCACATCGCCCGGCTGCAAGCGGCCAGTAAAGATGCGCTGATACAGCCGCTCTGCATCGGCCAGCGGCAGATCGGCGGTCAGCGCGGTCAGGTGGCCGTGATCGGTGGCCGTCGCGCCATTCGCCTTGAAGAACGCGCGGCGGGAGCGTAGCGCGGTCAGATAGCCCTTCCAGTTGGAGACGTCCTCGCCAGAGATCTCGCCGAGCTTCTTCAGATTTTCCTGAAAGCCCGAGTACTCCGCATCGACGACAGCATCGGGACGGAAGGTGGGCAACACACGGCCCTTCCAGCCAGAGGTCTTGATCGCACGATGGAACTCCAGCGAATCGACTGCGGCGTCGGTGGTCGAGAGGCATTCGATATTGAAGCGGTCGAAGAGTGCGCGGGGCAGGAACTCCGGCGTCTGCAACTGCTTCGCAATGGTCTCGTAAAACTCATCGGCGTTGGCCGCGGACAGGCGCTGCGAAAGGCCGAAGAGGTTCTCGAACGCGTAGTCGATCCACAGCCGCGTTGGCGTCCCGCGAAACAAATAATAGTTCTTGGCGAAGATGCGCCATACCTCGCGCGGATCGGCGCTCTGCTTGCCGTCCTCCTGCGGAATCCCCAACGATTCCAGTCCAATCCCCTGCGAGTAGAGCATACGAAAGATGTAGTGGTCGGGCTGGATGAACAACGCGGCCGGATTGGGAAACGGCTTGTTCTCGGCAAACCAGCGTGGATCGGTGTGCCCGTGAGGAGAGAGTATTGGCAGGTCGCGAACCGTCTCGTACAACTTGATGGCAATGGCCCGGGCGGTAGTTTCGGCAGGAAATAGACGGTTTGCATCCAACATGCTTCTTCGCTCCTCTGAGTTTGGTAGTAGTGGCTCCGCTGAGGTTGGCTGGCGTCTTGTCGAGTCGCGGTCTGGACGCTCTCCACGGCCGCTACTCAACCAAAGCCCGCTCCACAACTCCCAACAGGCGCGCCAACTGAAATGTTTACCGCAATAAGTATAGGCCAACCCGTGCAGCATCCGCGACAGAGCGAACGGCACCGCTACCCCTATGGATGAATAACGATCTTCATCGAGTCAGCCTGCGGCTTCGATGCAAGGTCGATGGCGGCGGTCGCATCCTCCAGGGAAAAGCGGTGCGATATGAGCCGCGTCAGGTCGAAGCTGCCATCGCGGTAGCCCGCAAAGACAAGCTGGGCAACCTCCTCGTTGATCGCCACCGACGCCGAGTACGATCCCATCAACGTCTTCTCGTCCATGCACACGGCAGCAGGATCGAACGCAGCCTCACCATGCTGCGTCGCCGCAAACAGCATCACCCGCCCGCCCGGCCGCACCGCATCCATCGCTACGCGGATCAGCGCGTCCGCGCCCACCGCCACCAGCGCCACGTCCGCGCCGCGCTCCTCCGTTGCGGCCTTCGCTGCGGCCACCACGTCGCCCCGTGCGTCCAACGGTCGGTCCAGCCCAAACGTCGCCGCAATCGCGTGTCGTTCCGCATACAGGTCGCTGGTCAGCACCGTCGCGCCGGTCCGCCGCGCCAGCGCCGCCAGCAGAATCCCAATCGGCCCCTGCCCAATCACCAGTACCGTCTCGTCCGCCTCCAGATCCAACAGTCGCACCGCCTTGTAGCAGGTATTCACCGGCTCGATAAACGACGCCTGCTCGAAGGGAATGTCGTCGGGAATTTTTATCAGCCCCGCCGTTTTACCCGGCTTGCCAACAATCCAGTCCATCACGCGGATGTACTCTGCGAACCCGCCGCCCGCCGCCGCAAAGCCCGCCGTGCATCCCACCCTCTTGTACGTCTCGCACTGGGCGAACGTCCGCTTGCGGCAGTAGTAGCACTCGCCACAAGGAATGTGGTGGTACGCCATCACGCGGTCGCCGATCGCAAAGTGCGTCACCCTCGCGCCCACCATCGCAATCGTCCCTGCCATCTCGTGCCCGAAGATGCGCGGAGCCGAGTGCGATCCCGAATGGATCTTCTTCAGGTCCGTCCCGCAGATCCCGCAGGTGTCGATGCGCACCAGCACCTCGCCCGGCCCAATCCCTCCATCCGCGTCCAGCGGCACCGGCACCGTCTCCACCCGAACATCGTTCACGCCGCGATACACCGCCGCCCGCATCGTCGCTGGAATATTGTTATTGGCTTCGCTCATCAGTCTGGAATCGTCCCTGTCCGATTGATTTCATGCAGGTTGCGCTGCTTGTCATGCTTGAGCAAGTGAAGAATCGCAGAGGACAAAGAATTTGCCCCGCTTGCACTTGCCCTGCCCATTCGTATTAATGCAAGCCAATGTCCGGGACGCAAAAGGACATGCCCGATAAATCTCGCCATCTCCATCTGTCCCATCGAATTGATAAACGAGTTCAGATTGGGCAGTCTCGCGGTCACCTCATCGGTAACGATCTTCATACAGCAGACCGGAATACCGCGCATCTGCGCCATCCGCGCAACTGTAGCGGATTCCATATCCACAAGCATGCCGCCGTAGCTCTTCGCCAGCCGCCGTTTTTCCGTCTCATCCGCAACCTGCGCCGTCGTTACCAACACAACCGGTCTCTCGCGTTCTGCCAGCGTATACCGCTCTCCGGTCTGCGCATTCACCACAATGTTCGGAACCAGAAGCTCGCCCGGATAGCCTTCTTCTCGCAACGCGCCAGCCCAGCCAACCGACAGCACCATATCGACCGGGCCATCGATCTCTGCCTGCGCAAAGGCCCGCGTTGCAGCCGCTGCACCCATCCCTGCGCACACTGCAATCCATCGGTCGCAACCGGAATCCTGCGTCCACTTGGCGACAAACCGCTGTTGTGTCGGCACGCGCTTCCAACCCTTCACCAGTGGTTTCAACTCTCCTGGCATCGCCGCGATGATTGCAATCCTGCTCACGCTCTCCCCTTCGTGCCAACACTCGCCAGCGGCGGCGCGTAGCCCTGCGCCACAAACCATTCAATCGCGGCGCGCATCGCCTGGTACACCGGCAACATGCGAAAGCCAAGCTCGCGCTCCGCCTTCGCCGACGAAGCAAACATTACCTTCCGCGCCAGACGGACCTCTTCGACGGTAGCGCGCGGCTCCTTGCCCAGCAGCTTGCCTGTGATCGTCTCGTCGAAGAACGCGAAGGCCAGCGCAACCGCATGGGGCACCTTCATCGTTGGCGAGGGCAGTCCGGTGATCGCCGACATGCGGTCGAGGATCTGCTTCAGCGTCAGGTTTTCTCCGCCCAGGATATAGCGTTCGCCCGGACGTCCGCGCTCCAGCGCGACCACGTTCATCCGCGCCACCTCGGATACGTCCACCAGGTTCAGTCCCGTATCGACGTACGCTGGAAATCTGCGGTTGAGAAAGTCCACCACAATTCGTCCGGTCGGCGTTGGCTTGGCGTCGCCCGCTCCGATCGGCGTCGTCGGGTTCAGAATCATCACATGCTGCCCCGCGCGCGCCGCGGCAATCGCTACCTGCTCGGCCATGAACTTCGAGCGCTTGTAGGGGCCGATCATCTCATCGAGCGAGACCGGCGTAGTCTCGTCCACAATACTGCCGTCGGCCTTGAATCCCATGGTCGCCACGCTGGACGTATACACCACCTTGCCGACGCCCTCCTCGCGCGCCAGCCGCAGCAGCTCCCGTGTGCCGTCCACATTGGACGCGTACATCTCCTTCGGGTCGCGCACCCATAGCCGGTAGTCCGCTGCTACATGCACCAGCGCGTCGCACCCCCGCAACGCCGAGCGCAGCGACTCGGGCTGCCGCAGGTCGCCAACCACCACCTCCGCAGCCATCCCTTCAATCGCCGCCAGTTTGCTCGTCGTGCGCGTCAACAGTCGCAGCTCCGCACCCACCGCGGCGTATGCCCGCGCCACATGGCTCCCCACAAACCCCGTCGCTCCTGTAAGAAATACCTTCATCGGCCTCGATTCCCTGTGTCTCAACAATACAAAAGCGGGCCGAAGCCCGCCCTCATCGTCAGCCGCGCAGCGGCCTTAGTGCTTCTTTTTGCCGATGTCGCACAGCATGTCCGAATGGATATTCAATCCGATATTCGTCATATTGTAAAAGTGCTCGCTCGCAATCAGCCACACAATCTCGCAGATCTCGCGCTCAGAATAATGCGCAGCCATACGCGCAAACGTCTCCGGGCTGACTTTCTTGTCCCGCGTCAACTCCGTCGCATAGTCCAGCGCCGCACGCTCTGCATCGGTAAACAGTTGACTCGTCCCATACTCTTCCAGAGCGTCGAACTTTGCCTGGTTCATCGACGCCTTGATCGTGAACGAGCGTCCAATGTCGATGCAGAAAAGGCAGACGTTGGTCCGCGCCACCTGCTCCCGGATAAGCATCGACGTCTCCGGCGGCAGTACCAGCTTCTTGTCCAGCTTGGCGATCTTTCCCGTGAAGATCCCAAATGCCAGCGGCATCCGCGCGGAGACGACCTTCAGCGGAGTCAGCACCTTGCCAAACTGCCGCCGAGCCATCCAGTACACCATCTTCATCATCAACCGACGAGGCTTCTCAATCGGTGCTAGAAACGGTCCCGCCTGTTCTGTCGGATCCAGACCCACGCCGCCCTCCTAGTCCAGCCTCTCCGGTTCGATCTGAATATTCTTTTCGCCCGCGGCCTTCTTCTCCCAGTATTTCTTCACCCAGGCCTCGAAGGTCTTGCCCGCGGCGTTGTCGCGCCCGGTAAAGGCCAGTGCGGCAATCTCCGCGTAAGAGATATTCAGCTTGGTTTTTTCATTCGTCGGGATGATGCGTACGAACGACTGGGCCAACGTAGCGCCGGTGCGGCGGTCGAAGAGGTAGCCCTCCACCTGACTGCCGTCCTTGCGCGTCACAGTGATGTCGCCGCGATAGTCGAAGGCCTTCTCCAGCGCCTCGCAGACCTCGGCGTCCGAGGCCAGATCCGGTACCCAGCCTTCGAGTTGCTCGCGCTCGCGTCCTGCCGCGACCTCGATCTCATCCGGACTCTCATGCGAGAGCTGGTCCAGCTTCGCTGCTTCCTGCGTATTCGTCGACATGCCTAGTCTCCCGTGACTTCCTGCAACTCCGCCGTATTCTCCGCGGCAGTCGCATCCGAAGCCGCAATCTGCACCAGAGGCCCGCGATGCGTCTTCGGCCATTCGTTCAGCAGCTTCAGCGCCTGTTCATCCTTATACAGCGATGGGAAGATGTACTTCTTCGCCGTCACCAGAAATCCCTTCAGCGAGCTGAAGTTGTAGTCCACAGCGGAGGCCTCGTGGCCGGAGTGGACCATGCAGTTCGCGCACTTCGGGTTGCCGCTCTTCGCGCCGTACTTCTCCCACTCCACCGAGTCCAACAGCTCCTGAAAGGTGTCGGCATAGCCATCCTGCAACAGGTAGCAGGGCTTCTGCCAGCCAAAGATGGAGAAGGTCGGCATTCCCCAGGGCGTACATTCAAAGTTCCGCATGCCCATCAGATACTCCGAGAAGAGTGGATGGGTATTGAACTCCCAGCTCTTCTTGCGGTTCGACAGAATCGCCCGGAACAGCCTGCGCGAGCGGGCCTTGCCCAGAAAATGGTTCTGGTCGGGGGCCTTGTCGTAGGTGTAGCCCGGAGACACCATCATGCTCTCCACGCCCGCCGCCATCATCTCGTCGAAGTGCGCGCGCACGCCCTCCGGGTCGGCCCCGTCGAACAGCGTCGTGTTGGTCGTCACGCGGAAACCCGCAGCCACGGCGGCCTTCACGCCCTCCAACGCAATCTCGTACCCGCCCTCGCGGCACACGGACAAGTCGTGGTGCTCCCGCTGGCCGTCCACATGCACCGAGAACGAGAGGTACTTGCTGGGCGTGAACAGGTGCAGCTTCTCCTTCAGCAACAGAGCGTTGGTACACATATAGACGTACTTCTTGCGCGCCACCAGTCCGGCAACAATCTCCGGCATCTGCGGGTGCAGCAAAGGCTCCCCGCCGGGGATCGACACCATCGGCGCGCCGCACTCTTCGGCTGCCTTGAAGCACTCCTCCGGCGTCAGATCGGTCTTCAGAATATGCGCGGGATACTGGATCTTCCCGCACCCAGCGCACGCCAGGTTGCAGCGGAACAGCGGCTCCAGCATCAGCACCAGAGGATACCGCTTGCGTCCCTTCAGCTTCTGCTGCAACACATACGTCGCGACGGTCCAGGCTTGCGAGATTGGCACTGCCATTGGTAGTTCTCCTTTACAAATCAACCGGCGACACCGATGCCGGCGAAGCGGGTCGTTTCCTCAACTGCAAGGGCCTATCGAACCAAAACTGAACTCCGTCTTCGCGGAACAGTCACCACCCACAGCCAGTAACTCACAACGGCCAACTCACAACCGCTTCTAGGCTGCTCCAACCTCACGCTCCATCACGCGCCTGTACGTTGTAAGCGCGAGCAGAGGAAAATAATCCTTATACAAGTGGTACGCCAGATAAAACACTCGCGGAAATCCCGTGCCAGTGTAGATTGCTTCGCCATTGCGGCCTTCGGCGGATTCGTTCCAGGTCCCGTCCGGCGTCTGCTGCGAGACGAGCCAGCGGATTCCCTTGGCAACCGAGTCCGACCGCGTGTCGCCCGCCGCCAGCAGGCCCAGTACCGCCCATGCGGTCTGCGACGGGGTGCTTGGCCCGATCCCGCGCTGTAACGGGTCGTCGTAACTGCCGCAGGTCTCCCCCCATCCACCGTCGGCGTTCTGCACCATGCGTATCCACTCCGCCGCTTGCACGATGGGCGGCTCGTGGCTCCAAACGCCCATCGCCTCCAGCCCGCGCAGCGCCAGAAAGGTGCCGTAGAGATAGTTTACGCCCCAGCGTCCGAACCAGCTTCCGTCCTCGTCCTGCTCGTCGAGCACAAACTGGATCGCACGCTCCACGCGTTTGTCGCGCCGCGTATAGCCGCGGTTCGCCAGCATCTCCAGAATCCGTCCGGTAATATCGACCGTCGGCGGGTCGAGCATCGCGTTGTGGTCGGCGAATGGAATGTACTGGAAGATCATCTTGGTATTGTCGCGGTCGAAGCTCGCCCACCCGCCGTTTCGGCACTGCATCGCGAAGATCCAGTCCAGTGCCCGCTCCGAGACCTCATGCTGATACCGTTCCCGAGGATTCCGTACACAGTTTAACGCAAGTAAAACCTGCGCAGAATCATCTATATCGGGGTAGAACTCGTTGTTGAACTCGAAGTACCATCCGCCCGGGGCCACATCCTTCACACTCTCCGCCCAGTCGCCCTTGTGGCGCACCTCTTTGGAGAGAAGCCAGTCCGCCGCCTTCAGCAGTCGTGGATCGTCCTTCGCCACTCCCGCCTCGGCCAGCGCGAAGACGGCATACGCCGTGTCCCAGACCGGCGACATGCACGGCTGCATCCGAAAGGTCGGCACCGGGTAGTTCGGCTCGCCCTCTGGATTGTCGATCCCCAGCTTCTCGAACTCGTCCATCGCGCGGATGAACTGAGGGTCGTCCTGGGTGTATCCGAGACACGCCAGTGCGACGATCGCGTTCAACATCGCGGGATAGATTGCGCCCAGCCCGTCCGACATCTCGAACCGCTCCAGAAGCCATTTCTCCGCCTTCTTCAATGCGATCTTGCGCAGCGGACGGATATGGATGCGCTCGAACCAATGGGTGATGCGGTCCACCACAAGAAAGAAGTTGCGCCATCCGATGGGACGCTTGCGGTCCCACTTCAGGTGCAGATCGGCATTCTCGCGTCCACCGACGAAAAGCTCGTCGATCCCTTGCTCTTGTGGGATCTTCTTGAACGGCTTCTTCGCGTAGGCAATCGAGAGCGGCACCAGGATCGCGCGCGACCACGCCGAGATCTCGTAGATATTGAAGTAGAACCAGTTCGGAAAGAGAATGATCTCCGGCGGCACTGCGGGCACAGCGTTATAGTCGTACTGCCCCAGCGTACACAGGTAGATCTTGGTGAACGTATTCACCGCGGTCACTCCGCCGTTGGCCAGAATCCACTTCCGCGCCTTCCTCAACACCGGATCGTCCGCCGACCGGCCCATCAGCTTCAATGCCAGATACGCCTTCACGCCAAGCGAGATATTCGACGGCCCACCGGGGTAGATGCTCCAGCCGCCGTCGGCGTTCTGGTGACGCAGAATCTCATTGACCGCGCGCTCCATCTTGCCGCGGTCTCCCGTCCCCAGCATAGTGTGCAGAAAGATATAGTCGGACTCCAGCATCGAGTCGGCTTCCAGTTCGCCACACCAGTAGCCATCCGGGTGCTGTTGGCCCAGCAGCCACTCCGTCGCCCGGTCGATGCCCGAGGAGACCTGTTCGAGGCCAATGTCCATCCGGCCATAGCGCGGCTGCGCGGGCATCGCGGGCACCGCCTTCGGATTCCCTGGAATTGTGCTCATCTATTTCAAACTCTCTGAAATCTCCAGGCGCGAATGGAACTCTGCCTGACCAATCTGGAATTGCAGTCTGCAAGCACCTCTACAAAAGGACGCTTGCGTAGTTTGCGTTTACTTCTGGAGCGGCGGTGCCGATGCAATCGCCTGCACAATCTCCGGGGGAAGTCCAAAACGCACATTCTCCGGCATCACTTCGACCTCGTCTACCGTCCCGTACCCTATCGTCTGTAGATAATCCACCACATGTTGCACCAGGACCTCAGGGGCCGACGCGCCCGCCGTCACCGCAACCGTGTTCACCCCCGCAAGCCACTCCGGCTGGATCGCTTCAGCCGAGTCGATCAGATAAGAGTGCGTGCCGAGGTTCTTCGATACCTCTACCAGTCGGTTTGAGTTCGAGCTGTTCTTCGACCCCACCACCAGAACCAGATCGGCCCCGTGGGCCACGTTCTTCACCGCGACCTGACGGTTCTCCGTGGCATAGCAGATGTCCTGCGCGTGTGGCCCCGCGATATTTGGGAATTTACTCTTCAGCGCGTCGATCATGGTCCGCGCCTCATCCAGGGAGAGCGTAGTTTGAGTAAGATACGCAACCTTGTTGGGGTCGGGAACCACCAGCGCCGCAACCTCTTCCACGGTCGAGACCACCTGCGTCACCGTCGGAGCCTCGCCCTGCGTCCCCTCCACCTCTTCGTGGTCGCGATGTCCCACCAGAACCAGCGAATAGCCTTCCCTGGAGAACTTGATCGCCTCCAGATGCACCTTCGTCACCAACGGGCAGGTTGCGTCGATCACCTTCAGCCCGCGCTCCGTAGCATGTTCTCGCACTGCCGGAGAGACGCCGTGCGCCGAATAGATCACCCGCGCACCCTGCGGTACCTCGTCCAGTTCGTTCACGAAGATTGCGCCTTTTTTTGCCAGATCGGTCACAACATAGCTGTTATGCACAATCTCCTTGCGCACATAGATTGGGGCGCCAAACGTCTCCAGCGCAATCTGCACAATGTCGATGGCGCGAACCACCCCTGCACAGAAGCCCCGCGGCTTCAAAAGCAGCACACGTTTAGTGGAGATCGTAGTGTCGTCCTGGCCGATGCCGGACGTGTCCAGTGTGGTCATAGTCACAGCTTTCAGTATACCGTGTTCAGCCCTTCCGCAATACCCCTCAGCAATTCCGGCCAAGGGGTGCGGTCGCATCTCCGGGACACAACTCAACTCATGCGCTCCGGCACAGGGAAGGGAACTGGGGGATGCCTTGACCGGCAGTGCCTGAAGCCGTCGCAGCGTCCACCGCCGTCGGCTCGTTTCAGAACTATGCCTTTGCCTTCTCATCGCAGCCGACGTGTCCGCAATGGCAGGTCAGGGTTGTCATGTTCTTCGCATCTTCGCAATGCTGGCTACAGAATTTTTTGCCTGCGGGAGCAACGCAGGTACAAGCCATGTGAGCGCATTTGGTGGGTGTGTTCGGCATGAGAGGCCTCCTCAAAACATTTGCAGCTCCGGTAATTTCGAAGTGCCGAGATTCTACTCGCCGGTTCAATGCATTGACACAAAATTTAGGTTCCTTGGTTGCGATGCATCCGGTCCGGCAAAGGATGTCGCCGCCTGCCAGCCCTGAATCCGTCGGCTGCCAGCCCTCGGATCTCCCAGCGGTCCGGCGCGCTGGCTACCGGCTCGACTTCAACAACTGTCGCGCGTGCTCCAGGCTGCTCTCGGTCAGCTTCGCGCCGCTCAGCATCCGCGCGATCTCCTGCGCCCGCTCGCTCTCCTCCATCCGCCGCACGCTGGTGCGCGTCCGCCCGCCCTTGTCGGCCTTCTCAATCAGGAAATGCTGATCGGCAAACGCAGCAATCTGCGGCAGATGCGTGATGCACACCACCTGCTGCCGCTGGGAGAGCGTCTTCAGCTTCCGCCCCACCGCCTCCGCCGCGCGACCGCCGATCCCGATGTCAATCTCGTCGAAGACCAACATGCGCGGGGTCGGCAGCGCATCCTTCCCCCGTCTGCTCCGTCCCGCACCCGCGGCGAAGCTCTCTTCCACCGTCACCTTCAGCGCCAGCAGCACGCGCGACATCTCCCCGCCCGACGCAATCTGATCCAGAGGCTTCAGCGGCTCGCCCGCATTGGTGGCAATCAGCGTCTCGATCCGGTCCCAGCCATGCGCTGTCCAGCCAGCAGCTTCCGGTTCCGCCGCAACCTGCACCTTGAAGCGCACCGACATGGCCAGGTCGTTGATCTCTGCCGTAGCCAGCTTCTCCAGCCGCGCCGCCGCCGCCGTCCGCGCCGCCGTCAACCGCTCCGCCGCCGCGCGATAGCTCGCCGCATCCCGCTCCATCTGCACCCGCAGCTCGGCCAGCAGCTCTTCGCGGTTCTCCACCTCGGCCAGTCGCCGCGCCGCCTCTTCTGCAAAGCGCATTACCTCGACCAATGTGGATCCGTACTTGCGCTTCAGCCGGTCCAGGGCCGCCAGCCGGTCCTCAATCTCCTCCAGCCGCTCGGGCGAAGCATGGACCTTCTCGGCAAAGTCGCGCACCCCTGCGCTCACATCCTCCACGGACGCCTTCGCCGCCGCAAGCTGCTGCGCCGGTTCGACGAACTGCGCATCGTACTTCGCCAACTCCTCCAGATGTTTCAGCGCCGCGGTCAAGGTTGTCTCTGCCGCGCCCTCCGATTCGTACAGCAGCTCATGCGCGCTCATCGCCGCCGTATACAGCTTCTCTGCGTTGGCCAGTACGCGTTTCTCCGCCTCCAACTGCGCGTCCTCGTCCTCGGCGACGAGCTGCGCATCGCCGATCTCGCGCGACTGAAAGCGCCACAGATCGGCCATTCGCAGCCTGTCCTGCTCGGAGGCCTGCAACTCGGCGAGCCGCTCGCTCGTCGTCCGCCACGCCGCAAACGCCGCCGCCACATCGTCCGTTGCGGTCCCGCCAAAGCGGTCCAGCAGCGTCCTCTGCTGCGCCTGGTCGAACGCCCCCAGCGTCTCGCCCTGCGAGTGGATCAGCCCCAACTCCGGTGCCAGTTCGCGCAGAACCGCCACCGTCGCCGGTTGATTGTTGATGAAGACGCGCCCCTTGCCTCCGGCTGCAATCTCCCGCCGCAGCAGGATGTCGTCGGAGTATGAACCCGCGTCGATCCCATTGGCCTCCAGAATCGCCACCGCTCCCGGCGTGGACTCAAAGACGCAGCCCAGCACGGCCTTCTCCGCGCCATGGCGTACGACGTCGCTCGAAGCCTTGCCGCCAAGCAGCAGCGCCAGCGCGTCGATCAGGATCGACTTTCCCGCGCCCGTCTCGCCCGTCAGCAGGTTCAACCCCGGCCCAAAACTGGCCACCGCCTGGTCGATCACCGCATAATTCTCCGCCCGCAACTCCAGCAGCATATTCCGCCCCGCACAATCCTGTACGCGAGAATAGCAAACGATCGCCGATTTCGTGCGCGGAGTGGCCAGCGGTCTCTCCCTTCGAGGAATCAGCCTCGCTTCCCTCTCCGTCCACACGCGCACGGACGCCTTACAATAGTGCTAATGATTCTGCATCCTTTGGCCTTACCCATCGCCCTCGCACTGTACTTCTTTCAGGAAGACGCTACCGCGCCGCCGGTTGGCGCATCCAGCAGCGCGCTGGTGGAGATGGTACGCAACTCCGGCCCTGTCGCCTTCTCCGTCCTCGTCATCCTGCTGATTGCCAGCATCTGTTCCTGGGCCATCATGCTCTCCAAGTGGAGCCGCTTCAGCCGCGCGCGCAAGCAGAGTCAGGGATTTTTGCGCGCCTTTCGCAAGTCCGGACGCCTCTCCGAGATCGCCGCCGTCGCCAGCAAGTACCAGCCCAGTCCGCTGGTCTCCGTCTTCAACGAGATCAACGACGAGTACCAGCGGCAGAGTGGAGGTCGCGGCACTCCGCGCAACCCCATCGCAATGGAGCGCGCCGCGCAGACCGCATCCAGCGAGGCCCTGACCGCGATGGAGACGCGCATGACCTGGCTGGCAACCATCGCCAACGGGGCCACCTTCGTCGGACTCTTCGGCACGGTGATGGGCATCATCGACGCCTTCCACGGCCTGGGGACCGCCGGGGCCGCAACCCTGCGTTCCGTGGCGCCGGGCATCTCCGAGGCGCTCATCACCACCGCTGCGGGGCTGGCCGTCGCTATCCCCGCGCTGGTGGGCTACAACCAGCTCACCGCGCAGTTGCGCGACTTCGCCTCGCGCATGGACGACTTCGGGCGCGAGCTGCTGAACGCCATCGAGAACGCAGCAATGCTCACACCGCCTGCCCCGCCGTCAGAAGACCTCGTTGAACAGCCCCGCCGGAGGAGTTCCTAGCGATGGCCTTCTCGACCCGTAGCGGTGGCCAGACCCGCACCCAGACCGCGCTGGCCGACATCAATATCACGCCTCTGGTCGATGTTGTGCTGGTTCTGCTCATCATCTTCATGATTACCGCGCCCGTTCTGCAATCCGGCATCGATGTCGCCGTACCGCACACCCGCACGGTCAGCCAGCTCACCGAGGTGCGCACCGTCGTCACCATCGACAAGAACCAGAACGTCTTCCTCCAGACCGGCGGCGCGGACAAGCCGATCAACCTCACCGACCTGACCGCCAGTCTGCGAAGCGCTGGCAGAGGCGATCCGGCCAAGCGCATCATCTATCTCCGCGCCGATGAAAAAGTCCCCTTCGGGGCCTTCGCCTCCGTCATGGACGCCGTCAAACGCGCTGGCATCACCAACATCAGCATCGTCACCCAGCC